>MTKW01008915.1_pt1 | contig 16446 bp, 17 predicted proteins | sample 1042761 | NCBI WGS metagenome assembly MTKW01 (sample SAMN06205366, study PRJNA360243) | anaerobic digester metagenome | biome: Wastewater treatment plant; feature: Anaerobic digester sludge; material: sludge; isolation source: anaerobic digester fed with sludge from wastewater treatment plant ... | reverse complement strand
TGACATAATTTAAATGGTATGTCATATAGCAGGCTATAGGCAGGGCAAGATAACCTACTGTATATTCAAAACGGTTATAAAAGGCCCAGGGCATGGCAGGCAAAGCAGTTATAACAACTCGATAGCCGGTAAAGAGAACTCTCAAAGCCATAAGCAGTGAAAGCACCCCCATAAAAAGCGTTGATTTTTCATTCAGTGTCTTTGCGTAAAGACCTAATAAAAACAAGCCCATAAGGAGCATTGAATTAAACAAAGCAGTTTCAAAGGCTGAACGGGTTACTGCCATATTTTTAAGAACTTGGAATTCTCCTACTCTGGGTTTTAACCATAATCCTCCCCTGAAATTATCGAAATTGGCAACTTCTATAACTATCTTTGCATTTCCCTTATCATCGGGTTTAAAAGCCCCCCACTTGCTTTGCAGTTCAGGAGTGTATTCTTCTTTTGTACGACCAACCTCTCCCATACTAATAGTTTCTATATCATTGACATATATTCGAAAAGAAAGTGAGGCATCCTGCAAAAAAATCCCATAATACTTATTTGGGTCCAGTCCCTCCAAGTAAGTTACATAAGTGCCATACCCATAAGGATTACCCTTGTATTCCTCTTTTGGGTCCCACTCGTTGGGAACCTTAACATACTGCTTTTCTGCATCAGGATTTTGAAGGATATCTTCATACAAAGAGTCTTCATAATACTCCCACATGCCGCCTAACTCTACCACTTCTTCATCACTTAGGGAAGCTAAATCTGCTATGCCGTAATCTGAATTTATTTCCCTGATATTCTCAAAGGATACTGCTAACCCAAAGAATCCTATTATGAGAATGAGAGTAATAGAAATATAATAAAATTTAAATAATTTCATAGGACTGTTCCATTAAAACCTTTTAGTCAAGGTTGACAGAATATAAATAACTTTTTAATCGTATGAAATATACCATCTTTCCCTTTAATTGTCAACTATCATTAACCATACTCGCTTTGACTCCCGGCTCCACCAAGTAGACCAAACTGCTCTTCCCATATGAAGCCTGATATGAAAAAGTGCCAGTCACCCGTTACGGGTGACTGGCACCTATATAATTGTCATTTATTTTTTACGTCTTCTAAATCAATCAGATTATGGTCAAATATTATTTTTTCTCCATCATTGATTACAATGCATGGAAGTCCAACTCTTCCTGCCGCCTTTATTTCCTTAAACTCAGGTTTCTCATCTCTTAATTTCAAAAACCTTTTTAAGTTTATCATATTATCCGTAATATCCAGATAAACAAAGTCAATCCCATTTTCCGAAAGAAACTCTTTCGCAGGCCCACAATCCGGTCAATGTCTATTTCCAAATACAAGAACTTTTTTCATAATACTTCTCCTTCGTTATTATTTTACCTGTATTATTAATTAGAATTGATTCTTTATAGCTTGTACCTTCATGCATTTTTGATATTGCTTATTAAATAGTCTTTTATTATGATACAATATTAAAATTATATTGTAAATTGCAAAAAATATAATATATAATCTATGTTAAGACTGGGGTAAGCAATAATTTCAGGAGAAGCCAATATGAAAATAGGAATAAATCTAACATTTATAGGCAAAGACATTAACGACGGCGTAAGCAATCATGCAAAAGACATAATAGACGGTTTGAACAAAATTGGAAGATCAGAAGATTTTATACTTATTACAGGTGAACGTTTTTATGAAAATGCAAAAAAACACTTTCCGCAATTTGTAGTAATAGAGGCAGAAAAATCTAAACTCATAGAAATTTTAACAAAGGCAGCAGAACGCTTTAATATTTTGCAGCGTTGTTATGTTGCATTCATGGGTTTGAATAAAACTATAAAAAAACACAATATAGATGTAATACTTCATACCTTCAATGACAAAAAAACCAGATTTGTAAAAGGCATTCCCAATATTATGGTAATTCATGACTTGTATTTTAAAAACTTCAGACATGTACTAAGCCCCTTTTTGTACCATATAGTAAAGCATTCCCATAACTATTTTGTTCAAAAATCAGATGCGATTATTGTAATTTCCGAATTTGTAAAAATGGACCTGCTTTCCTATTACAAGTTTGTTGATGAAAATAAAATACATGTTATACCAAATGCAGTCAGCATTAATTACAATGAAAATGATAGCAATAATAAACCGCCCTGTGAAAAGCCGTATATTCTATGTGTTAATAATCATCAATTCCATAAGAATGGAATCACACTTTTAAAAGCCTTCAATCTTATAAAAAATGAAATCCCCCATAACTTAGTTTTCTTAGGGGAAAAAAGATATGAAGCTCAAAACTTGCTGAAATATATAAAAGAGCATAATTTATCCAACAGAGTATTATTAATTGATTCCATTTCTGAAGCCGACAAAAATAACTTATACAGAAATGCGGATTTATTTGTCTCTCCCTCTCTTCATGAGGGATTCGGGCGAACGCCCATAGAGGCAAGCATGTTTAATATTCCGGTAATTACTTCAAGAGAAACAAGCCTGCCTGAAGTAACAATGGAACTTGTTAATTATTATGAACCGGCTACTAATGCCGAAGCTTTGGCAGAGGCCATAATAAAAGTACTTAATAATCCTCCTTCAGAAGAAGAATTAAGCAGGATAAAAGGTATTTACCAGAATAAATACAAGGCAGAATTGATTGCACAGAAATATTATGATTTGTGTGTAAGCTTTATTGGGAAAAATAAACAGGAGCAGCTCATATGAAAATTATTATAGATTTATCCTATATATACAGACTGGATTCAGGAGGAAAAACACGGTTTTCTTTTATTTTCCTCAAGGGCATTTCTAAAACAGACACCAATAATGACTATACCATAATTTGCACCGATAGCTTAGTTGACATAATTAAGCGTACTTATCCTGCATTTAAAACGATTGCTATCAAGGATTATTACAAATTCAGATATAACAAAATTTTATACATTTTTATGGAATCATTGTATAAAAATTTTATCATCCCCCATATAATAAAAAAACAAAATCCCGACCTTGTTTTCTTCCCCCACGATTGTGTGTGCCTTCTCAACAGGTACAAGAAAATCAAGACAGTTATGCTTCCCCATGATATACAGCCCATATCAAATCCAACGAGAATGCCGTTTAAGTTGAGATATTATTATAAAATATATTATCCGCAGGATTTTAAATATATGGATAAAATAATAGCAATTTCGGACGCTGATAAAAAAGAGATGGAAACTTTCTTCCCCCGGTATATCAACAAGTACAGGAAAATATACAATCCCATAGATACAGATGCATATGAAGAATTTACATATAATTCCGCAAAACAAAATACAATTGTTGCCGTTAATTATGCAGGACCCCACAAAAACTGTATCACTCTTGTCAAAGCATTTGGCTCAATAATCAATAAAACAGAATGCAATCTGATTCTGATAGGAAACCCTGATAAAAATATTATTGAGTATATTCAAGCTCATGGATTAGAGAACAGAATAAGAGTTACCGGTTATGTGGATGATTATACGAAAAATAACTATTTGGCAAATTGCCGGCTTTATGTTAACCCGACTTTATATGAAGGATTTGGAATGACCGCTGTGGAGGCCATAATGTTAGGAGCCCCCTGTCTTCTTTCGGATATACCTGTTAACAGAGAGGTAACTTTGGGGTATGCTGATTTTTATTATCCTCCTGAAGATACGGATGTATTGGCAGAAAAAATACTTGAGTCCCTGGCAAAAAAACACACAGATGAGGAATTAATCATGAGGGCAAAAATTATTACTGAAAATTATAATTATATCAAAGCTGCTAAAGAGTATATAAATTTTTTTGAAGAAATCTGATGTTTAAATAGTATCTTAAACTAATGCCTGGCAACAAGAAATATGGCGATGCAAAACTAAGCGCCGTATATCCTTTTATATTTTTTTATCCCCCTGATCAGATTTATTGCCATAAAATGTGCTGAGCTCACAGGATTCAGCCCTATAAATCTGTAAACCTTATATGTCATTCTGACAGTCTTTATCTTGTTCCAGGACTTTGAATTTCTGTGAATTCTATAAATCAGGAGGGGTTCGTTTACTCCATATGCCGTGATGCCTGTCTTCAGGATTCTCAGCCATACAGCATAATCCTCATGCATGTCATCCCCTTCCATTTTAATATTAATAAAGAATTTTTTCTTTATAAGAACAGAAGAGCATGAAATTACATTCTGCTTTCTAAGTTCCTTATATGATACCTTTTCAGGAACCTCAAATATACCTTTGTATGGCTGACCTTTTTCATTGATAAAAGCTGAACCCGTAAATATGAATTCACCATTGTTTTCCTGGGCAGCTGCAAGCTGCTTTTCCAGCTTATACGGAGCCCAGATGTCATCACTGTCTAAAAATGCTATCCATTCTCCTTTTGCATACTCTATCCCCCTATTTCTTGCTGCAGAAACCCCAATATTTTTTTCATTTGATAATAAACTTACTCTAATATCATTTTGCAAATATTCTTTTACAATACTATAGGTATTGTCAACAGAGCCATCATCGATAACTATGAGCTCCCAATTTCTGTAGCTCTGAGCAAGTACTGAATCTATTGCTTCTCCAATATACTTTTCACAATTATAGGCAGGCATAATTATGCTGATTAAATCTTCATTTTTGCTCATTAGCTTGCTCCCTTCATTTCGATATCATATTATCAGTAAAAAAATTGACTTATATGCCCCTGCAATAAGTATTCATAATATACTAGCAGGGATTCGTTTACTCATCTATTATTGGCACTTGTTCGTTAGAACATTTATGGCAGGATTCATCCAACCTGTTCAGCATTCCGGTTAAAAGCATGGCTTCAAATATTTCTATATCCTCATTGGTAGTTATTTTAAAGTTATAAGGATAACATTTCATAGCTCTAAACCATATACAGTTTCTGCTAATAATTCACCTATGTTCTCCCATGAATAATTTTGCTTTATATGTTCATGCAAGTTTTCGCCCATATCATGTAAAGTTTCCTTGCTCACTTTATTAGATACATATTTTAATTTCTCCATAAAAAGTCTCTCATCATTTTCAACTATAAAGCCGCTTTCCCCATCCACCAAGTATTCCGAGATTGAGCCTGTATTAGTGGCTAAGACAGGTTTCTTGAATTCTGCCGCTGTAAATACTACTCCGCTCATGCTGGCATGTCTGTATGGCAATAGAATTATGTGAGATTTATCGATTAAATAATTAAGCAAATCATTTTCAACGAATCTATTTATGTATAAAATATTTCTGCATTCATTTATATTCTTTTCCAGCATATCAAGCTCTTTATATACTGCATCTCTTTTCCCCGCAATTATAAGCAGGTGTTTTTCTTCATCAGCAAAATTGTCAAGCCATATTTTGGCCAGTCTGTCAACTCCCTTATTGTAAAAAATATAACCAAAAAAAATAGATATCCTGTCATAGTCCTGGACTTTTTCAATAATCTTTTTATCAATATTGTTTATGTCATAATGCTTGTCCTGATTTAAATAGGTGCCGTGACGCTGTATTAATTCTTTATTCTCATATTCTGGAAAGTATTTGACAAACTCTTTTTTTATACCTTCTCCGTGAACTAATACAAGGTCGACAATACTGTAAATTTCCTTTAAGTCATTGATATAATTTTCTCCGTTCCTATGGGGGATTACATCATGAGCCGTATATACAATTTTTTTACAATATTTTTTGATTTCTTTCAAAATATATTTATCTAATTTAAAGATTAATAACCACTGGATATGTACAATGTCATATTTGTTTTTTTTCAACTCATTTAAAATTTTTCTATACCCAAGCAAATACTCGGTGCCGCGAACGCAGGTGCGAAGGAGCCCCTCTTTCATTACCTGAGATTTGGGAAAAAATACAGGCTTCACAATATAATTGGCTTCAGTAGTTTTTTCATAATAGAAATTTGTAAATAAAGTAACATCTACATATTCGGAAATACCCATACATAAACCATTTGTGTACAAAGATAAATTATTAACTCCCCATGGATCAATCATCAATATTTTCATAATCTTCCTCTAAATATTTATTAGCTGAAGCACCGATGCTCCTATGTACACCTTAAGTAGCCGCTATGATTGCAGTGCTTTTCTAAAAAAATACAGATATTTATATATTTCGTATAAATTAAGCTTCAATAAAAATGATAAAAACTTATGCCTCATTTTATCGGATTTGGAAATTTCAAAGATTATTTTATTTTTTACTTCCTTGTCTTCTAAAAGCTCACTCAAAGGGACGCATTGATCTATTGCAGAATTAAGACTGTATACATATGTATAGCTTGAATTATTTTCGAAAAAATCATAAACATCTTTGTGCCTTTGTTTATCAATATTATCATTGGCAAAGACTTTAAACCTATCGCTGATTTTTATTAAATCCGTGCATTTTTTTATGTTCCTGGAATGCATAAAAGAACCTTGCCTTTGAACATAATTATAGAAACATAAATCGATTGCTTTTATCCTTTTTGCAAAATACAAGGCCCTGGGGATTAATTCTAAATCTTCGTGATATATATCTTCACAAAACCATAAATTGTTATCAATCAGGTAATCTCTGCGGAACAAATATAGCCACATTACAAAATAAATGTTCTTTCTTACCAACCATTGAGACCCGTCTAAACAATCTCCTGTGTTTTCTCTTCCGTTTTTGTATTTTCTGATTATATTATTGCCTTTATCATCTACAAACCTGAAGCTGCCTTGAACTATATCTAAATTTTCTGCTTCGGCTGCCTTAAGTAAAGCAGCAAGGGAGTTTTCATCTATATAATCATCTCCGTCGATAAAAAGAACATATTTACCGGTTGCATTCTTAAGTCCAAAATTTCTGGCAGAACCGGCGCCGCCGTTTTCTTTTTGCAACAGTTTTATCCTAGGGTCTGAATCCATATATTTCTTGATTATTTCCGCACTCTTATCTTCGCTTCCATCATCCACATATATTATTTCCATATTTAAATTTTGTTTTATTAATGATTCGATATTTTTTGGTAAATATTTTTCGATATTGTATACCGGAACAACTAGGCTGACCTTAATATCTTCACAATTTAACATTCAACAATTCTCCGTAATACTTGATTGTCTTGATTAATCCTTCATTTAATGATACTTTGGGTTCCCAATTCAAAGATTCTTTTGCATAACTGATATCAGGCTTTCGCCTGGCCGGATCATCCTGAGGCAATTTTTGAAATGTAATTTTAGATTTTGAATTTGTTAAGCTGATAATTGTTTCCGCAAGCTCTAAGATGGTGTATTCTTCCGGATTCCCTATGTTTACAGGTCCCGTAAAGTCACTGCCTGTGTCCATGATCTTTATTAAAGCTTCAATTAAATCATCAACATAGCAAAAGCTTCTTGTCTGACTTCCATCTCCATAGATTATTATATCCTCGTTTTTAAGGGCCTGAACTATGAAGTTTGATATTACTCTTCCGTCATTGCAACTCATTCTGGGACCGTAGGTGTTAAATATTCTTGCAATTTTAATTGAAACCTTGTATTTTCGATGATAATCCATAAAAAGTGTTTCTGCGGCTCTTTTACCCTCATCATAACATGAACGCAATCCAATGGGATTAACATTTCCCCAATAATCCTCACTTTGGGGATGCATTTGGGGGTCCCCGTAAACTTCGCTGGTGCTTGCCTGCAATATTTTGGAATTAGTACGTTTTGCCAATCCCAACATATTAACAGACCCGAATATGCTTGTTTTGGTGGTTTTAATAGGATCGTGACTGTAATGAAGAGGGCTGGCAGGACAAGCCAAATTATATATTTCATCACATTCAACATAAAGAGGAGTAACAATATCATGACGAATAAACTCAAAATAATTATTGTTAAGCAAATGTCTTATATTTTCCTTGGTGCCGGTAAAAAGATTGTCAACACAAATAACGTCATTCCCGCTCATTAACAGCCTTTCACACAGATGTGACCCTAAGAAACCCGCTCCGCCTGTTACAACTATTCTTTTTCCCATATTTTCATTTGATGTATTTAATACATCATAGCTCCTTCTATCTAAAATTCATAACCAAAGCAATCATCATTTTTCTATTATGCTTGGTCTGCCAATGGAATAATACTCCACACCGGCTTTTTGCATATCTTCAATTCTATAAATATTCCTTCCGTCATAAACAAGTGGGGTCCTCATTAATTTTTTGTATTCATCTGGTTTAACTGCTTTTATCTCTCCCCATTCAGTAAAAATAAAGCAAACATCAGCACCCTTTAATGCATCCTCAGGACATTCAACATATGTTATGCTCCCGTTTCCAATCTTTCCTTCGGGATACTTCCTCTTAAAATTATCCATGCCGACAGGATCATAAGCATAAATATCTGCTCCTTGTTCCAATAACAAAGGAACATTATCCAGTGAAGGGCTTTCCCTTAAATCATCGGTTCCGGGCTTATAAGCAAGTCCTAACACCGCGACCTTTAATCCGCTGAATGTATTAAGCCGTTTGCATGCCTTCTTATACAATATTGTCTTTTGGTTATTATTCACATCAATAGCAGCCTTAACAGTTCTTAATTCGCAACCATGCTGCCTTGCAAGATTCACTAATGCTTTTGTATCCTTTGGAAAACATGACCCTCCGTAACCAACACCAGCATTTAAAAACTTGTTACCAATACGCTCATCAAAGCTCATGCCTTTTGCTACATCCTGTACATTTGCACCTACCAATTCGCACAAATTAGCAATATCATTCATGTATGATATTTTAAGTGCCAAAAAATCATTGGAAGCATACTTAATCATTTCGGCAGATCGTCTGCTTACTGATACAATAGGCAATTTAAATGGTTCATAAATTTTCATCAATATGTCTTCAGCCCATTTGCTTTCAGTACCTATAATAATTCTTGCTGCATGAAGAGTATCATGAACTGCGGAGCCTTGAGCCAAAAATTCAGGATTAGAAGCAACTTCAACCCTTACATCATTAACTAAAGAGTCTTTAATTATTTGTTCAACCTTATCGTTAGTTCCAACCGGAACAGTTGATTTTATAACAACAAGGCAGTCCTTTTCAATTGATTCAGCTATTTGTCTTGACACAGTTTCAATGTATGATAAATCAATAGAACCATCTGACCGCTCAGGAGTACCTACCCCTATGAATATTACATCTACATCCTTATAAGCAGATTTATAATCAATTGTATATTCTAGTCTTCCTGAAGCATAGTTTTTTCGCATTAATTCTTCCAGACCTGCTTCATAGATTGGAGAGAAACCTTGTTTCATCTTATTAACTTTATTTTCATCAATATCTACACAGGTAACCTGATGACCACCTTCAGCAAAACATACCCCTGCCACTAAACCAACATATCCTGTTCCTGCTACTGCTATTTTATACATTCCACTTTCACCCACTTGTTTCTTTCTTACTTAATCAAAATTATATTAGAATGTTAATTCACTTATTCATGTTTTTATCATAGAATATGTCTTTCATAATTCTCAAAAACATAATCATTGTTGTATTTACATGTTAGAGTAGTTTTATAATACTTTTATATATATTGAATTTCAATATTTAATTTAATGGTTAGTAAGCGTCAAATACGCCGGGAGTGTAACAAATTCCGTGCAAATGGAATTTTTGGTTAAAAAAATTTCAAATTGAAGAGACTACATTCCCTACTTCAGTATGCACAACAACCGTCTCTTTAGGGCTTGTGTGTGATATTAAACGATTGATTGTCTCTATGTCAGCATGTCCTGATACATGTCCCTCTATAACCTTCACATCAGAATTCTCCATAAACTCAACTAGTTTTTTGAACTCAGGTCTATCTAAATATCCACTCCACATCGACATAATCAGAAGTCCACCACTGAAATCTACGCTCTCCGATAAGCTTTGAAGATACTTCAGTTGGGAAGGTCTAATGTTCATAATAAAGTCCAGATCAGCGAGCCTATTCTTTCCAACCATGTGCTCTTTTAGGCTTTCAAACAACTTCCTTCTTGGATTATCATCATCATAGCCTGTGGTGATGTAGGTGTAAACGGTATTAAAGCCAACGGGATTTGGGATGCTTCCACCCAATGCTGTTGTGATACTGCTCATATAAAGATCCTGTAGCATAAGCCTATTATTCTTTCTTGCCACCTTGTACATAGTCACAATCCTATCAATATTGGTAGCAGCCTGCAATACAAACACTGGCCCGGTATATTTGCTTACTTCTTCTGCAAGCTTATGTTGAAGGTCGACTTCAGTACTGTTTACTACATGATTGCCTGACAATGTGGTCCCTTCACTAATTAGTATATCTATATCCCTGGGCAATTTATCCAACAAGGAATCAAAGGATTTTCTTCCATTGCTTCTGAAGTCACCTGTATATAGAAGCTTTTCTTCTCCATCCTCAACAAGCAGCATATATGAGTCCATTGCTGAGTGATCACATAGATAGGGTGTCACTCTTAAATCACCGATTATTATTTCTTCCCCATCCCTTAAAAATGACTCGGGTTTAAACATAGCCAATCCCAAGTACCCTCTGGATGAAGTTAAAACCTTGTAGGCTTTTTCCCCAATATAATACTTGGTATCCGCAGGCATATGCTCAAACAATCCCAGATGGTCCTCATGATAATGTGAAATTAAGACAGCATCATAATTACTCTTAGATAGAATCTTTATTACTTCCTCATCGCTTGTTCCTTTTTCATCAAGTGCCTTGCCAATATCCAGGAGGATTCTGCTCTCCCGTGAAGTTACCTCTATTGCATTTCCACCAATCTGACCTAATCCCCGTATTACATTGTAGTCCATCCTTATTCCTCTTTTTCATATTTATATATATCATATATACCTTCATATTCCTTGACTATGAAAATATCCTGTTCAATCTTCCCTATTAGCCTCAATAGATTGCTTCTGTTGTCAAAAAGCTGACCATGCTGATAGCTATCCTCAAATATCAAAGGAGCGGGCTTGATTATGGTTTCAGGTGGCAATTTAAAATCCTTCAACAGTTTCTTATGGTCTGCAATCCTAAAATATGTATGTCCTTCCAGAATGCATCTTAGCATGGATTCCTGGCTATCAGGTCTCTTAAGCTCAAGTAGATACAAAAGGCTTCCATCATACATAAGAAGATCTATCTTACCAGCATTATCTCCTCTCTTGTCTTTTAATGGAGTTTGATAATCCAAGATCTTCCCAGTCTGAAATGTTCTTTGCCTGAAGATTTCAACAGCGATCCTTTCCTCTATTCTATTTGTCATTTCCCGAGATGACTGGTTACTATGAGATTCTGTCCAGTATGAAGCTCTTCTGGTGATACTCCTGATTCTCGAAAACTCCTCCCAAGAATCGTGTACTATACCTGCAACAATTTCGTTGTAATATTCCCTTGTGTCAACCGTAACACCCTTGTAGTTAAGAAATTTCAGTTTATAGAAATTCTCAATATCACTGAAAGAATCATTGGCCATTCTAAGAATTTCCTTCTTGGTGTATCCCAAATCCTTCACCCCTTAGGTTGCAATTGTGTAAAGAGTAAGTACATAGTTAATAAGCTTAACCACCTCCCTTGCATCCTCTGGGGTCTTATCCTGCTGCTCCTTACCTGTATCAAATATCACAGTAATGGTTTTCCCATCCTTTGTAGGGGTTGCCTGATACTTATCGTGTGATTGCTTGTTTATACAATTTGCAATTACAGGACCCAGTTCTGCAAGCACTGCCTCGTTTGATTTCCCTTCCAGCTTTGCCCTATCCTTGAATGTTGAAGCATTCAAGTAAAAGTGTACCTTAAGTTCACCTTCAGTGAAAACATCAAAAAACTTCCCATTGAATACACCACTGTTAATTGATCCCTTCTCCTTAATCTCTTTTAGGTCGTCATCTGTTGCATATAGAACCCTTTCCATTCTGGTTATAAGGTAATATCTTATTCCATCAGAATAATCCTTTGCTCTGTGTATCAAAGGCTGAGCTCTTCTTTCCAGATCCTCAAGCTCTTCATGAAGCACTGACTGGAAGGTCTCCTTGGATTTTCCAGGTCTAATCTTTCTTACAGCAACAACTAGCACCAATACCGCAACTAGGGTGCCCGCAATGTCCTTAACAGCTGCAGCGGTTACTTCTGGCGTAAAACCTCCAAGAGATGCCTCATATATGATTGCGATTAATGCTATTATTCCAAAAATACCGCCTAGCTTTGTCTCAAAATCAATTCTCTTCATTTCATCCTCCCGTACTTGGCTTATATGGTTACTGATCCCATCATTTCCCAAATTGATAAAGATTACAAATTATCAGCCGCAAAATTCCAGCCACCCTGTTATAAGGTTATATTGAAAAAATTTAAGAGGCCACATCTCCATTTTAATATCAGGTTAGCAGGCGTATTTGGCAATATAAAAATACAACTTTGGGGGTGCGGACATTTTATTGGACCCTAAACGACCAACCCCAAACTTCTTCTGTAGTCTAACGGACTCATTCCTCCAAGTGATAGCTTAATCCGTTTTTCAGCATACCACTTTATATATTTATCAAGTTCCTCTATGAACTGATTTATTGTAACACCAGCCCATGAATATCCATAAAACATCTCATTTTTAAGCCTTCCAAAAAAGCCCTCACATATATTTTGTTCTTTCATAATCCTACGAATTACCTTTTCAGACACTGTTGTTCCCAAAGTTCTAATAACAGAATGAATTCTACGATAACCATATCTGCATGATGATTCCTCAAAAACATCTTTTACTTTAGTCTTTAAATCGGTATATTTATCATTATTAATTGCTATTACCTGATAGCAATAGCTGCTTTTAGCCATATGTATAATATCGAGAAGATCCTTCAACTGATAGATTTCTCTTAGGGCATTAATGATTATGGCTTTCTCGCGGTTAGTGAGTGTTTGAAGATTAATGCCCTGGTCTTTTTTTTTATTATTTCAGCAGCTTTTTCATAGATATCACGTTCTATCTTTAAACGATGTACTTCTTTCTGCAGTTCATTAACTTTAAATGAAAGCTCATCTTTAACTGCACGTAGCTCTGATACCTCTTCTTCTATTGAACATGTATCTTTTGATTTATCAGATTTATTTTTGTTCATTAAATGTACAAGCTCCTCTTTAAGAAGCTGACGTTTCCAGTTATAGAGAGTTTCTCTCGTTGTTCCATGATCAACTGCAACCTCTTTGGCAGGTTTGCTACGGGAACATAGGGAAATGACAGCTTGTTCTTTCTGTTCACGTGTATATTTTACAATAGATCCACCAGAACTACAATCCCTCTTTTTCTCTGGTGCTATCTCTAATATCCATTTATCCAATACTGGTCGACTGGGATAACCAAGTTTCTTAACGGTTCGTGAAACACTTCTGCCATGCTCAAGATAATAATTGACGGCTCTCTTTGTTTTTCCTCTTCTGAATAAATAGGTTGCTTAATATAATTTTGATGAAGATCTCCGTTCTGTGAATACTCATTGTACCAGTTCCAAAGAGTTTCTTTAGAAGGATATCCTAACTCACGGATTACAGTAGAATAACTCATATCATACTGTAGTAATAGTTTTACTGCTTTTATTCGTTCTTTATATGAGAACATGCGGCACCTCCTAGCCTAAACTAAGTCCAGGATTTCGTCCGCACCCCCAGTGGTAAACTTTTTGGTTGACTTTTACAATTGTTATAAAGCGCTTACGTTATTAAGCTACTCTGGGATTATAATGTCAATGGTATTTAATTGTTCTACTCTCTATAATTCTTTTCAAACCGCCACGAGTCCTGGACCATCTCCCGTAATCCTCGCCTACTTTTCCAACCCAGTTCTCTCTCCGCCCTATTAACATCCGCAAACACCGAAGCTATATCTCCTGGTCTTCTATCCACTATTTCATATGGGATCTTGATATTGTTAACTTCCTCAAAGGCTTGTACCAGTTGAAGTACTGAAGTACCTTGTCCTGTGCCGAGGTTGTAGATATTTTATTCCTTTGTTGCAGCTTCTTCCAACATTATTTCTCCGTACTCTAATATATCTGCAATCCTCTTACTAGCAAAACCATCACCATAAGGATTACTTGCTTGGCTCATCTTTTGATATTCTTTCTCATCTTTTAATAATTGTTTAAATGTTCTATATATAACTTCTTCATCTGTTCCTACTAGTTTTAAAGTTCCTGCAGCTATTCCTTCTGGTCTTTCTGTTGTATCTCTCATTACAAGTACAGGCTTACCTAAACTAGGAGCTTCTTCTTGAATTCCACCACTATCTGTTAAGATTAAATAAGACCTTGATAGGAAGTTATGAAAGTCCAATACTTCAAGAGGTTCAATAATTCTTATTCTGTCACAATCCCCAAGAATCTCATTAGCTGTTTCTCTTACAACTGGATTCATATGGATAGGATAAATGGCCTTTATGTCTGGGTGTTCATCTATAATTCTCTTAATTGCCTTGAACATATGCCTCATTGGTTCGCCAAGGTTTTCTCTTCTATGTGCAGTTATCATAATTGGTCTGCTATCTGAGGCCCATTCTAACTGTTCGTGAGTATAGTCGTCTCTAACTGTTGTCTTAAGAGCATCAATAGCAGTATTACCCGTTACATAAATAGAAGCAGCATCTTTACCTTCCTTGATTAGGTTATCTTTTGACATTTCTGTTGGTGCAAAATTGTAGTTCGAAACAATACCCACTGCCTGTCTATTAAACTCTTCTGGATATGGAGAGTAAATGTTATAAGTCCTAAGTCCCGCTTCAACATGTCCAACTGGAATTTGTAGATAGAAGCATGCTAGAGCTGTTACAAATGTTGTTGATGTATCGCCATGAACTAAAACCACATCGGGTTTTACTTCCTCAAGAACAGCTTTCATTTTCTCTAGAATATTAATTGTAACATCAAACAGAGTTTGTTTATCCTTCATAATTGAAAGGTCATAATCTGGCACTACATGAAATGCTTCTAATACTTGGTCAAGCATCTGTCTGTGTTGTCCTGTGACACAAACTATTGTATTCAAATTTTTTCTAGTCTTTAGTTCTTTAACTAAAGGACACATCTTTATTGCTTCAGGCCTTGTCCCAAAGACTGCCATAATTTTTTTCTTCATTTATATCAAACCCTACTTTCAATTATTTCAATTCTGTGTACATCTTATTATAATATTTCATATAATCACCAGATATGACATTCTCAATCCATTCAGTATTATTTAGATACCATTCAATGGTTTCCTTCATGCCCTGCTCAAATGTATATGTTGGTTTCCAACCAAGCTGAGTTGTAATTTTGGTGTTATCTATAGCGTATCTTCTATCATGACCTGGGCGATCCTTAACATATTTTATAAGATCTTCCGACTTACCAAGAGTACTGATGATTAACTTAACTATCTCAATGTTTGCTTTTTCATTATTTCCACCAATATTATAAACCTCTCCATCAACACCTTTATGAAGCACAGTATCTATCGCAGAACAGTGATCTGAAACATGTAACCAATCTCTAACTTGCATTCCATCACCGTAAACTGGCAAGTCTTTATCCTTCAAACAGTTATTAATCATAAGTGGAATTAACTTTTCTGGAAATTGATAAGGACCATAATTATTACTACAACGAGTAATGTTAACTGGCATACCAAAAGTCTCATGATATGCTCTAACAATCAAATCAGCACTAGCCTTAGATGCAGAGTATGGACTGTTTGGCATAAGCGGCATAGTCTCTACAAACATACCTGTCTTTCCTAAAGCACCATATACTTCATCAGTTGAAACCTGGAGGAATTTAACTCCTGGTTTATACTCCTTGCAATACTTATCATCAGGGTTTAACTTCCAATGTTTCTTTGCAGCATCCAACAAAACTTGTGTTCCAATAATATTTGTAGTTAAAAAAACTTCTGGGTCTTCAATACTTCTATCAACATGGGATTCGGCTGCAAAATTGATAACTACTGATATATCATTATTTTCAAAAATTTCATCAATCTTGTCCCTATCTTGGATATCAGCTTTTATAAAAATATAGTTTGACTTATTATCAATATCTTTAAGATTTTCAAGATTCCCAGCATATGTTAAGGTATCAATATTAATAATATTGTAATCATGATTCTTATTGATCATCTTAATAAAATTACTCCCAATAAATCCTGCTCCACCTGTTACTAGAATAGTTTTCATTTTTTGTCCTCCTAGTATTTCATTAATAATTTAAGAGAAATGTATGTTTTAACAATGTCTTTTTTCTTAATAATCAAATAAATAATATATGCTATAGCATAAATCAGGACAGGGCTGTAGCATAGGTGTAAATATCACTGGCCCATTTAGAAAGTTCCTC
>MTKW01001457.1_pt1 | contig 16447 bp, 22 predicted proteins | sample 1042761 | NCBI WGS metagenome assembly MTKW01 (sample SAMN06205366, study PRJNA360243) | anaerobic digester metagenome | biome: Wastewater treatment plant; feature: Anaerobic digester sludge; material: sludge; isolation source: anaerobic digester fed with sludge from wastewater treatment plant ... | reverse complement strand
GGTGAGCGCATTGACGCTGTCACAGAAGGGGATTTCTTGAAGGAAGGCTGTGAAGTGGAGGTAATCAAGGTAGAAGGGCCCAGGTTAGTGGTTAGGGCCGCGAGATCATGCAGTGAAGGAGGTAAGTAAGGATGGCATTTGCGTTTTCTGTTTTGTTCCTTCCTATCATTATTATCGTTGCTCTTCTTATCCTTTTGAACTTTGTCCCTATAGGACTATGGGTTTCGGCTTTAGCTTCCGGGGTGCAGGTGGGAATAATCAATTTAATCGGGATGCGCCTCAGACGTGTTCCGCCTGCGAAGATAATCCTGCCCCTTATTAAGGCAGTCAAGGCAGGGCTCGATGTCAGCGCAGATAAGCTGGAGGCGCACTTCCTTGCAGGAGGAAATGTTGACCGGGTCATTGACGCACTTATTGCAGCTCAGAGAGCTGAGATCGGACTGTCGTTTGAGAGGGCGGCCGCCATTGACCTTGCAGGCAGAAATGTCCTTGAGGCAGTCCAGATGAGCGTTAACCCGAAGGTCATCGAGACTCCTATAGTGGCTGCGGTTGCAAAGGATGGAATTGAACTCAAGGCTAAGGCCAGGGTTACTGTGCGTGCGAACATCGAGAGGCTGGTGGGAGGCGCAGGTGAAGCGACGATTATTGCCAGAGTCGGTGAGGGAATAGTAACGACTGTAGGTTCTGCTGAGAGTCATAAAGAAGTACTTGAGAACCCGGATAAAATCTCTCAGACTGTGCTAAACAAAGGGCTTGATGCCGGGACAGCCTTTGAAATCCTCTCAATAGACATCGCTGACGTAGATGTAGGGAGAAACATCGGAGCAAGGCTGCAGATGGACCAGGCAGAAGCAGACAAGAACATTGCTCAAGCAAAGGCTGCTGAGCGACGGTTTGCTGCCCTTGCCCTTGAGCAAGAGATGAAGGCTAAGGTGCAGGAGATGAGAGCCAAGGTAGTCGAAGCGGAGGTACAGGTTCCTCTTGCTCTCTCTGAAGCCCTTCGTACAGGCAACCTGGGAGCCATGGACTACTATCAGCTTCAGAACCTTATTGCAGATACCCGTATGAGGCAGACTATCGCAGGCGAGCCGGAGGCGGAAGGTACCCAGGACCGACGTAAAGAGGAGAAGAAGTAAGCCATGGACGGCCTCTTTGCGCTGATTTTCATAATCTACATTCTCTCTGCTGTAATCCAGGCTGTCTTAGGCAAGGATGTTAGAAAAAGGCAGCGGAGAGCAGGCGCTCCATGGCCCGGGACTAGTATTCCTCGAACGCAGCGAGAGGAAGAAAGCGAAATCCCGGAAGAGTTCCCTTTCCCATTCCCGTTTCCGTTTGAGGAAGTGTTCGAAGGTACGCCGAGAGAAACTGCTGAGGTTCAGTTGGAATCAGAAGATGCAGTGGACCAACCTGTGACCTATGAGGATGGGGAGACTGTAAGCCCATGGGAGGATAAGACCTGGGGGAGCCTGGGGCCTAGCCTTGAAGGTGATGACTTCCCTGATTTTCTCGATGACAGCGACTTTGTAGCTGATTTGGAAGACATGGGGATGGCAGATGGCGACAAAGAAGAATCCGTGGCTTTAGCCAGGCCTCGGGCGCTGGAAGGGCTTAGACTCGACACAAAGTCCGCGATTATTCAAGGGATTGTCATGAGTGAGGTTTTGAAACGGCCGAAGGCGTTCTCACGTTATCCCGCAATCCGTAAATAGCAGGGCAAGCATATGGAGCTTTAATATCTCTTGGGCGGTTGCATCTGTCAGCAGCCGCCTTTTGTCGTTCAGGTTCGGAAGCAAGTTATACGAAACCCAGGAATAGATTTAGTATTGTCAACTGCGGCGACCCCGGTTCCAAGCGAGCATATGCCAGAGAGGTGCCTGGATGGCGTGACTGTTTCAAAGAACAACCCGGGTTCAGGCCGGGCAAAAGAAAGGCTTGCAAAATTCTTCGAGCTGCCTATGGATTCGATTATTGAAGTGCCGAGGATAGTAGTCATAGGCAACACAGAGCTGTCTATTGAGAATCACCTGGGAATCATTGGGTTTACGTCAGAAAGCGTAGTAATAGCTACAGCTAAAGGGCATGTGACAGTCAAAGGCAAGGGTCTTTCCATCTCCGGTATTACCAAGACCATTGTGGGAGTCCAAGGCAGGATTGAACACTTAGATCTGCCCTGCGATTCCAGGTAGGAGGCGTGATGCCTTGACCCTTAGAAGTCTGTGGTTTCGCCTCAGGGGGTATGTTATAATCAGGGTGTCCGGAAAGGCAGTTGAGGGTTTCATAAACGAAGCCTACATGAGTGGTTTGGAGTTATGGGACCTTCATCGAATAGACGGGAGGTCGATACTGTGCAGCGTCTATTTGAAGGATCTGCCTGAAATCGGCCGGGCTCTGAAGAGGACGGGTTGCGCAGGCAGGATAGAGCGGAAGATAGGACTTCCTTTTCTTATGATGAAACTTACAAGGAGAAAAGGCCTGGCAATCGGCCTAATTCTGTTTTCCGTAGTCCTCTATGCGCTGTCGTCTTTTGTATGGTTTGTAGATGTAATAGGGTGCGACAAGGTAAGTCCTGATGCGATAATAGAATTTGCAGCAATGCAAGGAGTCAAAGCAGGCGTCCCTAGGAGAAAGATTGACTCTGCAGAGCTCAGTAAGGCGATCTTAGCTGAATTCACAGGCCTTGCCTGGGTAGGGGTGCATGTCAGGGGAACAACTGTAAGCATTGAAGTTGCTGAGAAGACTCTGCCTGAAGCAAAACCGGGCATTGTTCACCTGGTAGCTGCAGAAGACGCTTTGGTTACCAACATGATTATACTTGCAGGTGAACCTTGCGTCAGTGAAGGAGAGACTGTTTCGAAGGGTCAGATCCTCGTCGCCGGAGTAGTCCTACCATCGTATGGCTACGAAGGCGAAGAGGCGGATACGCGCCGGGTCATCAATGCCAAAGGAGTGGTTATGGGAAGAGTCTGGCGCACACATCAGGATGTCCTCGATTTGATACAGGAGTTTGAGGCTGAGACAGGCAGGGTGGAAAGGTCAATACGCCTTGCTTTTGGCCCGTATGAGGTGAGAATAGGCCCGGAACGGCCCAGGTTTCAAAGTTATAATGAAGACTTATCAGTATGGAAGATCCCATTGCCCGGACGGTCTGAGCCCTTGATATTTGGTTCTGCAGCAACTTACCGGGAGACGGAGAAGTTCGCGGTAGTATTGGATAAGGAAAGAGCTTTGGAGGACTTGAAGATCACAGCCTCCACCCATTTGAAAGCGAAGATCCCGAAGGCGGCGAAAATCCTTGATGAGCAGGAAAAACTGGAATACTCTGAAGAAGGCAAATGGGTGTATACTTTGACAATAGAAACCCTTGAAGACATCGCCCAGGAAAGGAGAGAGGACCGGGGAGTTGATTAATGAGACAGCTAAATCCGGCCCTGCGATGCTGGATATTCGCGAAGCAGCGTCTCTTTTTGGCATGCGTGATGAGAAGATCAGGTTGATTGANNGTGATAAGGCAAGGACATAGACTGACTGTGGGAGACGTCAGGTACTCCATTCAGCTGGCCAGGAAAGGCAATAGGACAAGCCTGGCAGCGATAATGGAAGATGTTATTCAAGTCACAACGAGAGGCAAGAAGATTGCACCGCGTACTGTAGGGCAGAAGATCTATTTGGATGCAATCAGGCGGCGGGATATTGTCTTTGCAATAGGGCCTGCCGGGACAGGTAAAACGTATCTTGCTATGGCAATGGCAGTGTCTGCACTCAAGAACCGCCAGGTATCTAAGATAATCCTGACGCGCCCCGTAGTTGATGCCGGAGAAAAGCTGGGATTTCTTCCCGGAGACCTCCAGGATAAAGTAGACCCGTATCTCAGGCCTGTGTACGATGCGTTGTATGATATCATAGGTGTTGAGACTTTTCGGAAATATCTTGACAGGGGTATTATTGAGATCGCGCCTTTGGCTTATATGCGAGGCCGGACCCTTGATGACTCATTTGTAGTACTGGACGAGGCTCAAAACACTACTCATGAGCAGATGAAGATGTTTCTCACAAGGATGGGGTTTGGGTCCAAACTTGTGATTACCGGAGACCTTACCCAGACGGACTTGCCCAGTTTGAAGCAGTCCGGACTTAATGAGGTCAGGNNTATGAGAGATATGACAATGAAGAATCCCGGCCTGACGAGGAAAAAGAAGTGTAGGAGGGATTGTCTGTGGCTACTCCTGTTCAGAGAGGGGGTTCGCAAAGGCCTGCTTCTCTGAAGGAAAAAAGAAGAAGATTTTCGCTTTCTCCTACTCTTCAGCGCTGGTTGATAATAGGCGGAACAGTGATTATTCTCACTGCAATACTTGTGACTGTCCTGATTCCCCGCAGGATCGAGATGGAAGTAGGCCAACCCAGCAGGTATGATATTGAAGCCCAACGGGATATTGTAGACAGGCCGTCTACTGACAGGCTAAAAGAGGAAGCAGGCAGGGAAGCAATTAAGGAAGCGCATCTTTCTCCTGCAAATTATGATATCAGTCCTGCAGCCAGCATCTCGGCTGAGGATCGTGTCGATCTCATTTTTGACGTTATCAGTGAACAGCGCGAAGCGTTGGGAGCCTTGGCTGAGGAGCCTGAAGATGTCATTGATGAACGGATTAAGGCCGTTGTCCCTGAGGTAGTCGGGAAGATTGAAAATGAATCTGGGACAAGGCTTTCCGAGTCCACAGTAGACACACTGCTCAGGCTTGCGGATGATACATTCAGACAAGCCGGAACCGCTGCGAAACAGACTGCAGGCTGGATTATGAGGGAGCGGAGAATAAGCGAAGAAACGCTTGATGCTGCGAGGAAAGAAGCCGAGGATATCATCGGAGGCCGGTCTGCTTTCGGGGAAGATGCAAAATCGGCTTTGGTTGAAATAGTCAGAGAGCAGATAAGCCCTAATCTTGTACTGAACCCGGGTAAGGTTGAACTGGCGCGTGAAGCAGCTGAAAAACAGGTTAAGCCTGTTATGATCTTGAAGGGGCAGACTATCATACGGCGCGGTGAGATTGCAACTCAGGATCATATAGATATCCTGTCTGACCTTGGACTCCTGTCACCGACGTTTGATGCAGTGACTTTGGCATCCATCGTCGTGATGGTGGTGGTTCTTTTGGCAGGTATCGGCGTATACTTGTACCTTTACCGCAGGGATATCTGCACCCTGACAAAGCCTCTTCTTATTCTCAGTACGGTGATAGTGCTTACCGTCCTCCTGATAGCGGTGATTTCTTCAATACCGTGGGACGGCGCGAGCTTCCTTGTGCCGGTAAGCCTCGGGACTATGCTCATTGCCATACTCGTTGATTCACAGCTGGCACTCCTTGCAGGAGTCTCTTTAGGGATTCTTACAGGCATAATCAGCGGCGGATCCCTTGCTTCCGCGGTGATAGCGGTGCTTTCAGGTGTTGCCGGAGCCTTTGCTGTAAGCAAAATATCTGAAAGGTCTGACCTGATGCGGGCAGGCGTGATTATAGGAGCGACTACAGCATGTGTTATTGCTGTTGCAGGCCCGCTTACAGGAAACTCTCAAGTCTCACGCATGTGGTATATGGGTGTTCTAAACGGTGTCCTCTCGACTGTAATAACTATAGGTTGTTTGCCTTTCTTTGAGAACATATTCAGAGTCACTACACCTATCAAACTCTTAGAACTCTCTAACCCTAATCAGCCTCTCCTAAGACGCCTTCTTATGGAGGCACCGGGCACTTATCATCACAGCATTCTCGTGGGTAATCTGGCAGAGGCTGCTGCAGATGCAACCGGAGCCGACTCCTTGCTGGTCAGGGTTGCTGCATATTATCATGACATAGGGAAGATAAAGAGGCCGTACTTCTTCGTTGAAAACCAGTTGATGCAGGATAATCCCCATGACAAGCTGTCTCCGACTCTAAGTACACTGATAATAACATCGCATGTTAAAGACGGAGTGGAAATGGCGCACCGAAGCGGATTGCCTGAGTCCATCATCAATATAATGAGAGAGCATCATGGAACGACTTTGGTGCCATACTTCTACCACAAAGCGGTGGAGAATGCAAAGGAAGAAGTCGTTGACGAGAAAGACTATAGGTATCCGGGCCCAAAACCGCAGACGAAAGAGTCTGCCATTGTCATGCTGGCTGACTCAGTTGAGGCTGCCGTAAGGTCGTTGTCCAAGCCTACTCCGGGCAGGATCGAAGGGCTTGTCAGGAAGATAGTGAAGGAACGGCTTCAAGACGGCCAGTTTGATGAATGCAACCTTACTCTGAAGGACCTAGACGCAGTTGCAGATGCTTTTGTGAGGGTGCTTAGCGGGATATATCATCCCAGGATCGAGTACCCTGACGCAGTTCAAAAAGATATCGATTCCAGGAAAGGTCAATAGAAGTCTACTGACATCTGATTACTGGGGGTACTCAGGTTGCCTGTGGAAATCCAAAATTTAGGGACATCTCATGAGGCCACATCCGAGCTGTGCGGCATTGTGGATTTGGCGGTAGTCCACTGCCTTACTCACGAAGGAGTGGATCCGGATGAGGTGGATGTAAGCGTAGTCTTTGTAGATGATATATACATTGCAGAACTGAACCGGGAGTTCCGGGGGATTGAAGGTCCAACTGACGTCCTGTCATTTCCTATGGATGATCCGGGTATCCCGGGTATTGAACCTGTCCCTCTAGGGGATATTGTGATTTCTTTGGAGACTGTGGAACGAGAGGCTGCAAATCCAGGCGAATTCATCAATTATCTGGCCCTCCTTGTTGTCCACGGCCTCTTGCATTTGTTAGGTTATGACCATGAGACTGATGAAGATGCTGAAGTTATGGAAGGAATCGAAGCAGAGGTTCTCCAAGGAGTTTTCACCGCATCACTGGGGGGCCATTAATGAAGACACGGTCTTTGGGTGAGAGTTTTCGGTGTGCCTTTCAAGGAGTTCTCTTTGTTTTGAAAACCGAAAGGAATATGGTTCTTCACTTTATTGCAGCCGGGCTTGTAGTTTTGCTGGCGGTTTTGCTTCAAGTCTCCTCATTGGAACTTATGTGCCTGACACTTGCAGTAGCCATTGTCCTCATATCTGAACTTGTTAATACTGCTCTTGAGATCCTGTGCAACATCGTCTGCTGCGATTTGGAGCCGAGGATAAAAAGGGTGAAAGATATCGCTGCAGGCGCTGTATTAGTAAGTGCGATTTCAGCTGTTATTGTAGGGATCCTTGTGTTTTGGCCACGGGTTATTTCAGGAATCAGATTGATTCTTAAAGCATAATGGAGGCCCTGAATATGAGAGAGTCTTTCTCTGTAGGTCTCAAAGTAGTCATAATCTTTCTTGTTCTAGCAATGGTAGGCAACGTGCTGATGCTTGCAAGGTCTTTTGAACTTCTGAGGTTCCCGGGGGAGATCACAGACACTGAGATAGTCCGGGGAGGTGCGAGAGTCCTTGCGGCATATTACGAGAAGACCATTGCAGATGCAGGCCTTTCAAGGAATTCAGCAGTCAGAGATGCCTTGGCGAAGTTTAAGTTTGAGATAGAGCAAGCTGCCAGCGGTGAAGAGATTTCGCAGGTGATCTGGGCATACGGGAGAGAGGTTCAGGATGTAATTGCCCGCGAAGAAGAGAACCAGCGCAGAGAGTTCGTGCTTTGGGTTGTCAATCAGGACCCTGCCATAAAGGAGATAGGCGACAAGGTCACCATCAGGGTGTCCCTTGGCCAGGACGGACTCGTATCTGTTGAATCAGGCGATATTCCTTTGTCTGAAGCCACGCTCTCCATGCTAAAGAATGACCCGGCTGTTATGAAGCTCTCTCAGCCTGTGGAAATCGATATCCAGGACGGCAAAGCACAGCTTGTGACACCGCGGACAATGGAAGATGCGCTTAGGGTGCTCCAGAGCGAGGTGGCGTCCCTTCGAACGAATCTGGAGAACCTGAGGAAAACGGCAGGATACAGTCAACTTGAAGGGCAAGGCATAGTTGTTTCTGTGTATGATGCCCGCGGTGGAGCCTATCTGAGGGAAGAAGTTGTGCAGGAAAGAGATGTCAGGGATATGGTGAACGAGTTGTTTGCAGCAGGTGCTCTAGGTGTTGAAGTGGGAGGTCAACGTCTTGTTGCTACATCTTCCATAAGAAGTGCAGGCCCTCTTTTGCTCGTCAATCAACAGCCAATTCCTGTGAATCCTGTAGTAATCAGGGCTGTAGGAGATCCGGCACTGCTTGAAAGCAGCCTTGAGCTGATACGAAACAGTCTGAGACCGTGGGGTATAAGGGTGGAAGTGGAGAAGAAGGAACAGGTGGTGCTCTCTGCCTTCAGAAGGGAGGGCCTATGGTAGTAAAGCCCGGAGACAACGGAGATAGCGGCAAGGCCTCAAAACGCCAAGCGAATCCCGCATCTTTGTTGAAAGCGGTGTTCATTTGTGCCACAATCCTTCTCCTTCTCGACGCTATTATACTGGCGAGAAGCTTATCCTTGTTTTATTTCCCCGGCGAACTGGACGAGTTCGGCATGGCCCAGAGGGGAGGATTCGGCGTAGCGCATCAGCTTAAGCGTTTTGCCAAACAAGTCGGTGCTCTTGAGCATCCGGAGGTCCAGGAAGTCCTTACCCGGCTCGATGCTGCCCTTGGTTTGGCTGCCAGTCCTGCTGAAGTGGCCCGTGCATTGTCAGTGGAAGCCCGTGAAGCTCAAGAGGTGATAGCTTTTGCTGCAGGGGATACCACAGGTTCAAGGAGCAGGCAGGTAGACGGAACACGGGTTAAAGAGCAGATCCAAGAGCTTCAGGAAGAGGTAAGGGTGTTCCGGGAAGAGCTTGAAAAACTCAGCCGGGTATCAGGATATGCTGAAATATCAGGCCCCGGAATTATAGTCTATGCTTATGACGCTCCGGATGGGTTCCGCAGCAGTGAGATAATCCACGATAAAGATGTGAGAGACATTGTCAACCTTCTTTTTTGGAGCGGAGCCAAAGGAGTGGAGGTAGGGGGAAGGCGAATCATAGCCCAGTCTTCCATCAGGTGTGCCGGGCCGATCCTCTTGGTGAATCACCGGCCTGTGGCTGTGAATCCTGTTGTTATAAGGGCGGTCGGGGATCCTGATGCCCTTGCAGGAAGCCTGTTTGAGTTAAATCATAAGATGTCTGCTGACGGTAAGAGGCTTGAGGCTGAGTCTTTGGAAATGATTACACTTCCCGCCTATACCAGGGGATATGATTCTGAGCCTTGATGAAGATGCGAGGTGGGGTAAACGTGGAAGACAAAGACCTGATAGAGTATGCCAGGAAAGCCAGGGAACTCGCCTATGCTCCGTACTCCCGTTTCCAGGTGGGAGCTGCGCTTTTAGGAAAATCCGGCAGGGTATACACAGGTTGCAACGTTGAATCCGCATCGTTTCCTGCAGGGACATGCGCTGAAAGATGCGCAGTGGGTAAAGCCGTATCAGAAGGGGAAACTGAGTTTGCGGCTATTGCCGTTGTCTGCGATTCAGAGGGTCCATGTGTTCCCTGTGGCATCTGCAGACAGGTCCTTTGCGAGTTTAACTCTGATATGAGAGTTATCATGACTAACCTGAAAGGCGATATCCTGGTCCGAACTGCAGGAGAGCTCTTACCCTGGGCGTTCACAGGAAAAGACCTTCCTGTCACATGACACATTGACCAGACTGAGATGAAACCTTTGGAAGGAGCATACTACGGGAAGGTGTTAGTTAAAGACTTCGATTACTATTTGCCTAAGGAATTGATTGCGCAAGAACCGATAGAACACAGGGATCAATCGCGTCTGATGGTTGTAGGGCGAGACGGAACCATACAGCACAGGAAATTCTTCGAACTGCCGGAGTTCTTAAATCCAGGAGATGTCCTTGTCCTGAATGATACAAGGGTTATGAAAGCTCGTCTGTTCGGTGTCAGGGAAGATACAGGGGGAAGAGTTGAAGTTTTACTTATTGCCCCTGCTTCAGGCGGAGACTGTACATGGCAAGCCTTGGTGAGGCCGGGCAGGAGAGGCCGTATAGGCACGAAGATCGTCTTTGATGAGTCTCTCAGCGGAGAAGTTGTAGATATTATCAAATCAGGCGTCAGGATCATCAGGTTTTCCGGAGACGGGGACTTTGAGAGTATTGTAGACAAAATCGGGCATGTGCCTTTACCTCCTTACATCGAGAAAGACTTAGAAGATGATGAGAGGTACCAGACAGTGTATGCCCGAAGTCTGGGTTCATCAGCTGCTCCCACCGCAGGGCTGCACTTTACCCCTGATTTACTCCGTGAGATCTCAAATAAAGGTGTGGACATTGCCTGGCTTACGCTCCATGTGGGGCTGGGCACTTTCAGGCCTGTTAAAGTAGATGTTGTAGAAGACCATACTATGCATGAAGAGTACTTCGAAGTAACCGAAGAGACAGTAGATGTAATCAATCAGGCTATAGCCGGCGGCGGAAGGGTAGTAGCGGTAGGGACGACAAGCGTACGCACACTTGAAAGCCTTCCCATCACTGAGGACGGCAGGCTTTGTGCTGCGTCAGGCCTGACCGCTAAGTTCATCTATCCGGGCTACAGATTCAAGGTGGTAGATGCGATAGTGACCAATTTTCACCTTCCGAAATCTACCCTTCTCATGCTGGTTGCAGCCTTCACCGGGTATGAAACGATTATGTCTGCATACGAGATCGCAGTTAGGGAAAGATATCGTTTTTTCAGCTTCGGTGATGCCATGCTTTTGCTGTAAGAAGACAGAAGGGATGTGGTGGACTGAATATGGAGTTTAAAGTTGAAGCTACTTGCGGTAAAACCTTGGCTCGAGCAGGTGTCCTGACAACACCCCACGGGGTCATCAAGACCCCGGTTTTCATGCCTGTTGGGACTCAAGCAACTGTGAAAGGTTTGTCTTCCGAAGATCTTGCCGAGATAGGTGCAGGTATTGTTTTGGCGAATACATATCATCTCTATCTGAGGCCAGGTCATGATGTTATACGTGATGCAGGCGGTTTGCATGCGTTTATGAATTGGGACGGAGCCATCCTTACTGACAGCGGAGGATTTCAAGTGGCAAGCCTTGCAAAGCTCAGGGAAGTAACTGATGATGGAGTCCGGTTTACATCCCACATTGACGGGTCAAGCCATTTCCTCGGGCCTGAGGTTGCCGTTGCCATCCAGGAAGCCCTCGGTGCAGATATTATAATGGCGTTCGATGAGTGCGTTCGCTACCCTGCAACTTACGAATACGTAAAAGCAGCTAATGAGAGGACCATCAAATGGGCGATCCGTTGCAAGGAGGCAAAGAGCAGGGAGGACCAGGTGTTGTTCGGCATTGTGCAGGGAGGCGTGTTTCCTGATCTCAGAGAGGAAAGCGCAAAAGCCCTGGTTGAAATCGGTTTTCCCGGTTATGCAATCGGCGGCCTGTCCGTAGGAGAGCCGAAGGATGAGATGATTGTTGCCTTGGAAAGCTCCATTGCGCATTTACCGGAAGATAAGCCAAGATATCTGATGGGGGTAGGAACTCCATGGGATTTTGTGGAAGCGGTTGCCCGAGGTGTCGATATGTTCGACTGCGTATTGCCGACACGCGTTGCCAGGCATGGCACTGCCTATACCTCAGAAGGCAGGATAATCGTTCGCGACAAGCCCTATGAAAGGGATTTTACGCCCCTTGACCCTGCATGTGATTGCATCGTATGCCGCAATTATACCCGTGCATACCTGCGGCATTTAATCAGGACCAAGGAGATGCTTGGGGCAAGGCTTCTTTCTTACCATAACGTGTATTTTTTCATTAGATTTATGGGAGATATACGTAATGCAATCGTAAATGGGACTTTTCCTCAATTTCGGGAGGATTTTCAGAAGCGCTGTGGAACTATCGGAAGGTAAATAACGGCGAGAGCGGAAAACTACTACAATGAGGTGAAATGAATGGATGCACAACAAGGTTCCATGGTATCGAGCCTGGTAATGCTTGCGCTGATGTTTGGGATCTTCTACTTTTTCCTCATCAGGCCCCAGCAGGTCCAGCAGAAGAAACGCAAGGAGATGCTGGATTCCTTGCGCAAGGGAAATACAGTAATTACAATCGGCGGAATCTACGGTCAGATCGTCGATGTAAAAGATGATAATCTTGTACTTCAGATTGCAGACAACGTTAGGATCAGGACCGTGCGCGGCGCAGTCAGTTCAGTCCTGGGTAAAGGTGAAGCAGCCAAAGACAAAGACCCCGGATTAGCTGAGTGAGACAGGTGAGACAGGTAGGATTCAGAGCTCAAATGGGGGGAGAGTACGTGAGCAAGAGGCTTCTTGTGTGCTCTGTCCTACTGTTAGCCTTAGGTTTTTCCTGTTATGCCCTTGCTGAAACCCCTACGCACATCGAGGAACTGGCTAAAGACTATGTTCTTGCAGTTGAATCCGGCAACTATGATAAAGGGATAGAGCTTGCTCAAGGGGCAGCAGTATCGTNNAGGGAAGCTACGGGGTCAGGTATGTGCGAGTTGCAAAGCCAGATGAGTCAGGATTTGCAGTCGTTGATGACGGTAGGCGCGGCAGAGGTTGGGCCTCAGACAGTTTTATGCCGGGGATAATATTCAGGGAACCTCATGAAATCGACGGCCTTAAAGTGACTGTCTTATCTTTGCTGGAATTACCGTCTGAGATCAAATTCGATATTCTCATAGAGAACGGGCGGGATGAGGAAGTAGCAATTTATCCCCAGCTTGAAGCATATTATACTGTTGAGACTGCACGAATCAGAAGGACTTATTACTACCCGATTCCTGTAGAAGGTAATGATATCGACGGACCGATTCCGGCTAAGAGCTCCAGGAGGGGGTTTCTCATATTCCCCAAGTTCATCTCCGATTTTGCCGATGATCCTAACCTTGAAGGCTTAAGATGGGCCTTATACATACCATACGGAGTTGATAAGCAATTCGTTATTGAACGTTAGTGCTATAACAGGTGAGGCGCCCTCTGTGACTGAGGACGCCTCTTTGTTCGGCGCTGTAGGTGGATTCAATAGAATGTTCCAGGTTGCCATAGCTGTATAACTGATCTTTCATCGATCCCCAGCCATAATTGATCTGCCGACATGATGACAGGGCCCCAGGTCCGGACGAATTCTTCGTTTACGTTACGAGTTGCATATCCATTGTCAGTAGAGGCGATCCAAAGGACTGAGTTTCCTTCTTGGGCAGATTTTCTGAACCAGCTTGCCCTTGCTACAGCGTAATTCAGTTGGCGTGAGGCCTCGAGTATTTGCTGCTCCTTTTCTTCGGCCACCAGGCTGTCAATGTATTCTTGCATTTCAAGGAATTCCTCTTTTGTATACGCGCGCTCTATAGGAATCACTCCCTTTCATTTTAGACGATTTTCCTTTTCAATGCCTCGAAGTGTTCTTCTTGCATTACTTCATAGTCGGAGTCTACCTTGACGAGGTCATTCAGAGGGGCGTCAGCCATTACCCGAGCGCATATGCCTCGCAACAAGGCGGTACCCTCATTGAGAGACACTACTTTGAAGACCAAATCTCCGTCATGAGATTTTCTGATTACTAGATCACCGATAGCCAGGAATTCCTTCATTTCCCTCCCCCCAGGCATAGTCACATCCTGGCACATCCACTTCTCGTGTCAGCTTCCAGTCCTCGCTATAGTGTATGTAAGACCTGTGGAACAAGTCACAATTCCAGGGACTTTCCACCATGGCAGAGGCGGCTGCTGCCTCTTATTTCACGTTGCCATGCTGGGGCGGAAGGGCACATACCCAAATTGACAAGGGTATATGTAGCTCATATAATTGGGTTATGCGATTTTGGGATGGTGAAGGAGGAACCCGCTGTATGAGGCCAGGAATCGTTTGGAGGTTTGTAGGCCTGGTTATAATTATAGTTGTATGCACCCTGGCCGTCTGGAAGCTCCCTATAAATCTTGGGCTTGATTTGCGTGGCGGGACCAGGATGGTCCTGGAAGCCAGAGATACCGAGACAATCAGTGTTGATGATGATGCTGTTTCCCGCGCAAAGGAAGTTATCGAGAGACGAGTGAACCAGTTGGGTGTTCANNGGGCGTACAGCTCAATTGGAGTTCATAGATGAACGGGGCAACATAATCATCACAGGCAATGATCTGAAAAGTGCAGTAGCCGGATATGATCATTACAACCGTCCTTCCGTAAACTTTGAACTTACCCCGGAAGGCTCCAGGAAATTCGAAAAGGCTACTTTACAAAACCTGGGGCGAAAGATATCCATATACCTTGATGACCAACTCCTATCAGCTCCGGTAGTGGAGACTGTGATCAAAGACAAAGGCCANNGCTGAAGTCTTAGAACCCACCCTTGGCCAGGAGTCTATAGACAAAAGTAAACTTGCTGCCGGCATTGGAGCCGGGCTTGTGGTTCTGTTTATGCTGATTGTGTATAGATTTCCCGGGTTTATTGCAGATATCGCCCTTGTGATATACTCGCTGATTGTCATGGCTTCACTGGCAGGCCTTAAGGCGGTACTGACTTTGCCTGGAATAGCAGGTCTTATTCTTTCGCTGGGCATGGCTGTTGACTCCAACATCATCATTTTTGAGAGAATAAAGGAAGAGCTCAAGAGCGGTAAACGTGTGCGCGCTGCTATTGAGAGCGGATTCTCCCGGGCCTTTGGGTGTATTCTCGATTCAAATGTGACGACCCTGATTACTGCAGGTGCTTTATACTTCTTCGGTTCAGGCGCTGTAAGAGGGTTTGCAGTAACGCTTGGATTGGGAATTGTCGCAAGCATGTTTACAGCTATCGTTGTTACAAAGCTGATCCTCGTTGCTGTAGTAGACAGAAACCCTGAAAAATGGGGAAAGCACTTCGGAGTTTAAGGGGGTCGTCCCATTGGATATCATCGGCAAGAGACGAGTATACCTTGCCATCTCGGCCATCCTCGTGATCCTAGGACTTATTGTCTTAGGAGTGGTTGGCCTGAACCTGGGAGTGGACTTTACAGGCGGGTCTCTCGTCAGGCTTAGATTTGATAGAGCAGTCTCAGCTCAAGAAGTCAGAAGTGCCTTAACAACAGGAGACTTAGCCGAAATGGACCTGTCAAAGGCTGTTATACAACCTATTCGTGGTACATCTGATGTGCAGATCAGAGCGCAGGTTGGAGGAAAGCCTTTAAGCGTTGAGCAAGTTAGCAAGGTAGTTGACGTGCTGTCTCAGCGTTTTGGCTCTGTTAGCGTTGTTGAATCACAGATGGTAGAAGCAGTCATCGGAAAAGAACTCCTTAATAAGGCATTGGTTGCCATAATCCTTTCATGCGTGGGCATTGTCGCGTACATCTCATTCAGATTCGAGTTTAAGTTCGGTGTTGCTGCTGTACTCGCCTTGATCCACGATACCATAGTGGTTCTTGGGATATTCGCAATTCTAGGAAGGCAGGTAAACAGCCCATTTATCGCTGCTGTCCTCACGATCATCGGATACTCTATCAATGACACCATCGTGATTTACGACAAAATACGAGAGAATCTAAGGCTCAGGAAAAAGGATACTGTTCCCGAGATAGCAAACATCAGCATACTCCAGACGATGAGAAGATCAATATATACGGTTCTTACCACGCTCCTGGCAGTGGCTGCATTGTATTTATTCGGCGGTGTAAGCATAAGAGATTTCAGCCTTGCCATTATCATAGGCCTTGTGGCAGGGACGTATTCGTCGATATTTGTGGCTCCTTCGATCTGGGTCGAGTGGACATTACGGGATCGAAAAAGGCTTAAGCCCGTATAATGCTAGTTCGCCTGAGGACCAGGCCTCTTATTTTTTGCACAATAACTGTAAATACGCTGGACCATCCTGAGAGTACAAATACGATGATCCAGTCCAGGCCGTCTAATGCTACAGTTCGGAACACTCCTTGAGCCACCGGGAGATAAACCGCTGCAAGCTGCATTGCTCCGGAGACGATCACAGCTCCTATTAGATACGGGTTTGTCAAAATGTCTGTCTCTGACAGGCGGCGATACTCTGACCTGCAGTGAAACACGTAAATGAGCTGCGCCATAACAAGGCACGTGAATGCCGCTGTCCTTGCTTTTACGAGCTCACCGTGGAGAACAAGAGATATTATAAATGCTGCTGTAGTGCAGATTCCGATGATAATGCCTTGAGATAGGATTTTCAGCCCTAACCTTTCGGAGAAGACGCCTTCTCGAGGATGACGCGGCTTTCTGGACATTCCTTCAGGGTCAGGGGGATCTATGCCAAGGGCAATTGCAGGGAGCCCGTCTGTTACAAGGTTCATCCACAGGATCTGGATAGGCAAAAGAGGTAATGGAAGGCCTATAACAACGGCTATCAGCATTGTCAGGACTTCTCCTGCGTTGCAAGCCAAAAGATACCGAATGAATTTCCGGATATTATCATATATCGCTCTTCCTTCTTCTATTGCAGCTACAATTGTAGAATAATTGTCGTCTGCCAG
>MTKW01001572.1_pt1 | contig 16452 bp, 16 predicted proteins | sample 1042761 | NCBI WGS metagenome assembly MTKW01 (sample SAMN06205366, study PRJNA360243) | anaerobic digester metagenome | biome: Wastewater treatment plant; feature: Anaerobic digester sludge; material: sludge; isolation source: anaerobic digester fed with sludge from wastewater treatment plant ... | reverse complement strand
TAAAAGCAGCCTTTGACGAACTGAACAATGAGATGCCAGTGCGCTTAGTTGAAGGTGCCCATTTTTCCCGCGGGGAGCTGAAAACAGCCTGTTGACGCCTACTCAGGCAAATGAGACTGCTTCATTGCCGGAGAGGAAGCCGTTCTTGCTAAATCGTGCAACTGGCATGCGCGAGAATCGGGTACAACGCAAATGCCTCAGGGTTACTATGTATTGACTTTGTCCAATGATGTTGGATATAATTTAGCTGCATTATTCAATATGTGAACATAGTCACCAATCGGGGGAATACTATTTGCCGGGAGGTGGCCCGGTATGTATTTCCTACCTGTCACACACAAGGTAATTCATCTGCGAGGAGGAGAATGCACTATGGTTCCCAGCAACTTTGAGTGGTCTAGGGATTCCAAGGCGTTCTCTGGTCCTCTATGGAGGTTCTTGCATGACCCAGCAGCCAATCAAGAACCCGCCGTACCTCATGCGTTGAATACTCTGTTCAACAGAATTCTAGATGAGTTGAGCGCATACAGTAATTGCGCCATTGAGCATGGCGACACGGCAAGGCAAGCATCTGCTGCATGGCTTTCACAGTGGTTGAAGCAAGAAGGGCACGGCATAGTAGACCAGCTGGCCCTCATGAGTAGTGTCGTTTCAACTTACGATCAGGCGTTGATGAAACGCTCCATTGAGGCAGCAGCCGATCTGGCCGACATCGTAAAAACCCAAGGGCTGCATGAACCTGAGGATTGGGACCGCATCTTCGATTGGGCAAAAGAAATCCTTCCCTCACTGTACCGAGCGTTCACGGATTTATGCAAGGATAGGCTATTCGGCCAAGCAAGTGAGACGTACCATCGAGTTTTGACCATTCCTCATGTTGACGATAGTTCTTCTGAAGAAACAACGTGGAACATGAGACCAAATGAGTTAATTGAAACAGGTAGACCTGCAATGTTCAATATCGCCGCATAGGCGAGCTCCATCTACTTCAAGATATGTAGGCACATTACGGTTGAGCCCGCCCCCAGTGGCGGGCTCCTATTTGTCCAGTGATAGAAAGGAGGCCCACCAGGTGAGCTCCAACGACCCCTATAGCAAGCTAATAAGTGCAGTGGAGCTAGACAGAATAGAGCTGTTGCATCTTGAACACAAACGCAACCACGAGTTGCATCCTCCATTCACCGTATCGACTGATCTTCAAACCTCTCTCCGGAATTACCAGGACGAAGAGATCATAGCCTTAGCCGAATTCACCCTTGAAGGCACGTCAGCTGAAACAAACAACAGCGAACTGAGAATCCATATGATATGGCAGTTAGGGTACTCCATCGACCGACAAGAGTCCTCATTTGAAATGAGCGAAAACCTAATCAACAGGTTCATTGAGAGAAATGTAGCAATAAACATCTGGCCATATACGAGAGAGCTAGTTGCTTCTTTAACAGCGAAAATGAGTTTAACTCCATTGGTGCTTCCTACACTCAAAGTACTACGGTGACGAGCATGAGTAAGTTGCATTTGGTTCGCACCAGAAAGTCGCAGGAGTATCCAAAATCAGTCAGAGAGCTCGCCGCTTTCGTTAGAGCGAATAAGTGTTCTTGGCCTCTTGTGGCCCACTACTTACATCACGTACTCCCTACTGACTCTGAAGAAGTAAAGGCTCAGACGTTTGATAAGGATGTTCACTTCTACATGCTTGATGAGCGTATGCCTGACCCGACGATTTGCGAGCTCCGTGAGCTTTTAGAGGAGTTATACTCATTGCCTACCAAGAGGATTGACCCTCGCACATTGTTCATTGAGTATTTTGTATACCAAGCAGGGCCACTGAACTCGGACATGGAGAAAGACTCTGACTTTCGACGCGAGTATCAGTGTTCGGTATTCAAGCAAAGCGCAAAAGGGGACAGCGAATGCATCGCCAAGTCAAACGCAACATTTGATGTTGCATTCTTGTCGTGCAGGAGTTTTGAGGGCTATGAATGTAAAGTCAAACTTAGGAACCACATAACATACAGCGCGCCAATCAGCCAATGGGACAAGAAAATAGTAAGAAAGCTTGATTTCATGAAAGCGACATACTCCTCCCTTGCTAAAACTGGAAGAACTTCGTCGGTCTACCTAGCGAGCCTTGATAGGGTTACGCAACCAATCAACGACGCAATTCGTCAGAATGGATACGGCTGTATCAGCATAATAGGGCCTGACGAGCTGGAAAGTATAATCATCTAAGCCCACTATTGCACCGTAAGCCAAGATCCGTCGTCTCCAGCAGGCCCTATTTCGGATCACCTTGACTCATTGCTCTTGCCTTCGCATGACAACACTAAACTGAAGCTACACATGGACTAGCGTTTGACAAGGCAATGCCTAGGACCGGCCAAGCCCGCCCAACCGTATCTTGCTCTGAGCCATCATGCACACGCTATCAATGATGCGTGAATGCAGCCCTCGCATATCCGGAAGGCCGGCTGTTTCAGAAAGCACTTCCCTCAGCGCCTGAACATGAGCTACCTGAAGATCAGTGCCTACGTTCACTTTACTCATTCCGGCTTCAACAGCTTTCCTCAAAATCGAGTCGGGGATGTCAGACCCCCCATGCAGCACTAGTGGAACATCAACGAGATCCACAAGGGAGGATATCAAGTCAAACCTAATATTCGGTGTGCCTTTGTACAGCCCATGAGCGGTGCCGACTGCCGGAGCCAACGCATCGATGCCAGTAGCTGCCACAAACTCCCGAGCCTGCAATGGGTCGACGAGAACCTGATCATGCCCGTCCCCATGCGGGTCGTCTTCCTTGCCACCTATGCTCCCGAGTTCCGCCTCAACCGATACGCCAACGCCATGTGCCATCTCGACTACTTGCGCAGTCGTCTCAAGATTCTGCTCGAAGGGCAACCTGGACCCATCGAACATCACTGAAGTAAAGCCGTGGGATATTGCCTCTGAAATGAGCTCTATGTTAGTTGCGTGGTCAAGATGTAGGCAAACAGGAACTGAGGAAGCATGGGCTGCAACTCGAGCTATAGCAGCGGCATAATCCAACCCTAGGTGGGCCGCAGTTCCTTGGCTGACCTGAAGTATAACTGGTACTTGTTCCCCCTCTACGGCCTTCATTACACCCCTCAAGTCGTCCAAACCTATGAAGTTGAAGGCGATTACTGCATTCCCGATTTCAACAGTATCAAGCAACTCTGTCATGCTTCTAAGACTCACACTGCGACCCCCTCTTATTCTGGTACTGCAAACGCGCAGACGGCATGCCCCGACTAGCCCCCACCAGCATCATCATGACGCGTTCGCATCTATCCCCTCACACTGCCTGTACGATGCTCTCTACACACACCTCGTCAACTAAACGCCTGACTTCCTGTGGGTCGCACGTCCCTGCATCCTTCGATCCAAGCTTGGCAGATGCAGCTGCAGCCCCCAGCCGGATGAATTCCCCGGGAGGCATGCTGCGCTCATACCCAACGCACATTCCGGCAACAAAAGCGTCGCCACATCCGACAGTATTGACTACAGGGAGCTTTGGCACTCGCACCCTCAAAAACCCTGCAGGAGTGGCACAAATGGCGCCTTCAGACCCTAACGTGACAATTATGTAATCAACGGCCCACTCTTTTCTGATCCCTTGCAGCGCCTCAATCAATTGAGGTTCTGAGCCGGGCTCAAATCCCAGAAGGTCTTTGATTTCGTGTTCATTTGGCTTAATCAAATCGGGCTCCGCCTGAATGCCGGCTCGAAGAGCGGGCCCGCTCGTATCCAGAACTACAAATGCCCCTTGCTTCCTTGCTCTCTTAATCAAACGGGCATAGTAATCGTGGGGGCAACCCCGTGGCAGGCTTCCTGAAAAGACACACACCCCGCACCTTCCAGCCAAGTCCTCGACCTTACGTTCCATCGCCGAGAGGGCATCGAAGTCAACCTCCGGACCAGCCTCGTTTACCTCCGTAATCGTCCCTGTGCCTGAATCCAGTATGGCTATGCAGTTCCTAGACTCCGCCTGAATTGGCACGAAGTCATGATCCATCCCAGCTGAAACAATGTAGTCTTCTATGAATCTGCCCGCATATCCGCCCACAAAGCCCGAAACAATGACCTCCTGGCCCATGGAATGGGCTACACTGGCTACATTGATGCCCTTGCCTCCAGCCCTGGCCGCTGTCAGGGTCCCCCTATTCGCAACGCCCTCTTCAAGATGTTCCACCCGCAGGGTTCTATCGATAGCTGCATTTAGGGTAAAAGTCGCAATCACTGATTCAATCCCCCCTCGGAGTCCTCATGACGTCATTGAGAAAACTGCATTACGGCCGCTGCAGTTCCACCTGGTACCGGCAGCGATCGCCTCTCACAAGACCTTGACAGAACTCCACGGGTATCGTATCCGCAAAGGCTGTTCTCTCCAACAACAGAGCCGGTATCCCCGCCGGAACCCCCAGAATACGTGCCTCGTAGGGGCCTAGGTTCACGGGCTCGAAAGACTCAATTGCTCGAGAAAGCCTCAGTCCATAGTCTTCTTCTATTATTTCGTACAGTGGCATCTCGCTCACTCGTTCCCTAGTCAAACCTGGTGCTAAGGATGCAGGCAGGTATGAGGTCTCATATATCAATGGTTCACCGTCTGCAGATCGAACCCTGACAATGCGTATGACATCAGTTCGCTTCTGCAACCCCAGTGCACTGGCCACGCTTGCAGGCGCAGCTATAGTCTCGAACTCCAACACCTCAGTGCTGGGCGTGAATCCCTTGTCTATCATTTCCTGCGTGAAACTGTAGAAAGACAACAGGTGCTGTTCCATCTTGGGAGGAGCCAGAAAAACCCCCTTCCCGTGATGTTTTACCACCAGTCCCCGTTTTGCCAATTCGTCAATAGCCTTGCGAATAGTGGCTCTCCCCACCTCAAACTCCGCCTGTAATTGGCTCTCAGAGGGCAGTTTTCCGGTATCGCTGTAATCGCCTCTGATGATTCTCTCGGTCAATTCCCTCTTTATCTGATAGTAAAGTGGCATAGGGCTCTCTGGATCGATGAGCATAAATGCATTCCCTCCCTTCCATGGAACGCATACCCACAGCAGCGGGCATGACGTGCATCTTCGTATCGCATGCTACATCAATCTACAATGTCTAGGCCTCAGGTTCCTGCGTCCAGGTTTTCACGATATTACGAAATTCGTTCGGATTCAACCCTTTCTCAACCGCCAGGTTGTACAGGAAAATATGGAAGAATGACAGATACGCAACTGCCCCAGCCATCTCACTCATGTGAGGCATGGGAACCCGTACATCGGCTATTTGGTTGAGCTCTTTATCCGATTCATCAGTTGCAGCAATGACTCTGCCTCCAGCACGCTTCACCAGTGATGCCAAGGTGGCCATATTCTCACACAGTGGCGAGCACGAGGTGTTTATGAATGTGACAGGCGTGCCCGACTCCACAATCTCGAGCGGACCATGTCTGAACTCAACAACATCGAATGCGTTCACATGAACCCTTGCGATTTCCCTGGCAGTATTGGCAATCTGCAATCCTAAAGGATAGAAGGGACCAGCTCCCACCAGATACAAGTTGGAGTCATCCTTCAGCTCCTTCGCAAGCTTGACAGCATCGTCCGACCTTGCGAGCAATCCCCCTATTATGTCTGGCATCTTGTCCAACTCGTCGGCAAGGATCCGGAGATTCTCAGAAGGACAAGCATCCTTGAGCTCCGCCATGATCAACGCGAACTGATAGGCGGCAAGCATCTGAGCAAGCACCGTCTTCGTGCCCGATGCCTTCTCTTCCCCTGCATACGTTAGTATCAGTTCATCGGCGATGCGTCCGGTTGAACTAGAGGGGTTATTGGTGAGGCCGATGACCATAGCTCCCCTATCCTTAGCCTTCTCTATGGCTTCCACTGTCTCGAAGCTCTCACCTGATTGAGATATGCCCATGACCACTGACGCGTCAGTGATAGTGTCCAACGAGTAGGTAGTGAAATCTGTAGCCGATAGGGCAATAGTAGGAATATGGGCAAGCCCTTCAAGAGGGTATCTCGCCATCATCCCTGCAAAGTAGGATGACCCGCATCCAACTGTATAGACCGCATCAGGATCTGCAGCCAGTACAGCCTTTGCCGCCTTCCTCTGACTGGCATCGCCCTTCTCGATGGTTGCACGCGCAGCTGCTGACTCTTCAAGAATCTCCTTTAGTATATAGTCCATCTCGAACCTTCACTCCTCTTGCGACTTCATCTTCTTGTCAACTTCATCTAGTGTAGGAAATCGGTCAGCTTTGCGACTGACAACTATTCCAGCCAATGCATTTGCGAATTTGAGTGTTCTGTCCCATGGCCACCTGCTAGTCAAGCCTACAAGCACCCCTGCGTTGAACGAATCTCCGGCTCCGGTAGCATCGAACGCTTCAGTCTTTATTGCAGGCATGTGAACACGCTCTTTCCCATCTAGCACATATGCTCCGTCGGCCCCTAACTTAACCGCCACAATTCCAGCTCCGGCCTCACATAGAGCCGACGCCATACTGCGCGGATCAGAGCCCTGTGTAAGCGCTCGCGCCTCGTCTTCGTTGGGCAAGAATAGATCCACAAATTGAAGAAGATCAGTTATTTCTTCAACCGTATGCTGCGGCCACCCCTCAGGGTCCCAGCCTGGGTCGAACGCCACTCGTTTGCCCATGGCCTTCCATCGTTGGAAAGCTCGCTTCGTCGCTTCATATCCCAGGTTGGGAAGGAGAAAGTATCCCGATAGCAGCGCCCACTCCGCCTGCTCGAAATCGGCTGCCGCCCTCTCCGCTTCGGTTAAGCATTTTTCATCAAACGAAGCAAGATGACCATTGTAACTAAGAAATGCCCTCTCCGAGTCATGACGGACTATTACAACGCTCTGGCCTGTTCCAACCCCGTTGGTTTCCAGGAGACCAGCCACATCGGCCCCCCGTGTCGCAAGCTCATCACAGATGAAGGCACCATAGGAATCCTGCCCAACGTTGCCAATGCACGTTACGCGAACGCCCACAGTGGCTAAGGCAATCGCTGTATATCCTGCTGAGCCTGCAGCTCTCACCTGCATGTACGGAACTGTGGCCTCAGTCCCCCAGGCCGGAAGCTCATCTACACGCCCCACAACCATGTCAATGTTGTAGTTCCCCACAGCTGCAACTTTGCAGTCGCATCTGTCGATGCTGCAACTTGGCAATCTCATCTACCCCTTGATTCCCCCAGCCGTAAGGCCAGAAATGATGTAACGTTGGAATATGAAGGCCAACACAATTGGAGGAATGCTGGCAAGCACGCCTCCTGCGGCCATGGCGGCGTAGTCGATAGCGTGTCGGCCCGCAAACTCAGTGATGGCCACAGGTACAGTCTTCGCCGCGTACGTGCTTGTGAATATGAGCGGATAGAAGAACTCATCCCACGACATCATAAACACGAATATTGCCGTCGAAACCAGGCCGGGCGCTGAAAGAGGAAGGATGACGTGGAAAAGCGCGCCCAAACGCGAGGTTCCGTCGATACGCGCCGCCTCCTCCAGTTCCTTAGGAATCGTCTGGAAGAACCCAGCCATGATCCATATGGCAAAGGGCAACGTGAAGCTGAGGTAGACCAGGACCAAGCCGGTTCTGGTGTCGAGCAGCTGCACTTTGCTGAGCAAGACATACAAAGCCACCATAGTGGAAATAGCCGGAAGCATCTTCACCGCTACTATCCCAAGGAGCATCTGCTGTCTTCCGCGGAATCTCAGCCGCGCAAAGGCATAGGCCGCAAGGGATGCAACAATGAGCGTGGCCGCGGTCACCAAAACCGAAACCACAGCGCTATTTGCCATTGCATACTTGAACATTGCCGCCGTCTCAGAAACCCCTGATACGTCCGGCGTAAACATGTCTCTGTATTTTTGCAGTGTGGGCCGTTCCGGAATCCAACGAGGCGGAACAGCTGTAAGCTCAGATGTCTCCGTAATGCTCGAGATAACAAGCCAGGCATATGGCAGCAATATTACTGCAAGAAGGAGCAAGCCGGCGATGAAAATCAAGACCGACCTCAATACCGTTCTCCATTTGCACTTCATCGGCCATCCTCCTAATATTCAGTGTCGTCCTGTTTAAGAAGCTTGATGTACACAATCGACACGAGCATGATCAGTGCTGAAATGATAAAGGATTGAGCAGCTCCCTTGCCCATGTTCAAATAACGGAATGTCTCTACATATGTGTAATACGTGGCAACCTGAGTGCCGTTGGCCGGCCCTCCGGCTGTCATCACATAGATTATGTCAAACACTCGAAATGCTTCCATTGTCCTGATCACCAAAACAATGAGAAAGGCAGGTCGCAAGAACGGAAGCGTTATATTTCGGAACGTTTGCCACTTCCCAGCTCCGTCCACTTTCGCCGCCTCATACAAAGAGTTCGGAATCGTCGACAATGTAGCAAGCAGTATAAATACGACAAAGGGTGTCTGATGCCACACGTCAGCCAGAATAACAAGGTTCATTGCGGTAAACGGCTTGGCCAGCCAGGCTTGGTACTTATCTATCATTCCAAGCTGCATCAGCAGCCCATTGAGGGCTCCGTAGTTCGCATCGTAGATCCATTTCCACATGATCGCGTTGACCACAGTAGGAACTGCCCACGGCAATATGATCATGGTCTTCAGAAATCCGCGCCCTCTAAAGTCAATATTCAGGAAAAGGGCTATTAGCAGTCCAAACAGAAGTTCAACACTGACAGAGACTACTGTGAAGTAGGCTGCTCGTCCGACTGACGCCAGGAATTCCTTATCAGTCAGTACTTCGATGTAGTTTCGTAGACCGATGAAAGGACGCGCCCACGGCATAGTCAGATTGTAATCGAAAAAGCTAATTACTAGGTTGTTGAGGATTGGATAAAGCACGATCCCGCCTATGAGCACAAGGCTGGGCAAGATAAGCAGTAAGGCAAGCTTGCCTTCAGACATATGTCCCCGCTTTGCGCCAAGCCCAGTGCTTCCCAATGGCCCTGTGTTAGGCAAGCCGGAAGGCCCCGACATCATCGCTGTTCTCCCCTTGTTGACCCCGACCTGGGGAGATATCTCCCCAGGTCGGGCAATTTCTCAATTATGAACCGCACGGCCATGACATGAAAGTATTATCTGTACTTCCTCTGGATGGCCTCTATGTTTCTTACTGCATCATCTAGGGCCCGCTGGGGATCCTTCTTGCCAGTGAGGGCTTCCTGCAACATCAATTGCATTATCTTGGAGTACTGCATGTAGTATGGAACGTGCACCTTGACATGACCGTACGGAAACTGTTCCTGGAACATTCTCATTGTGACGGGTTGATCTTTTAGGAGAGCTGGATCGGAAAACGAGTCTTTCCATATGGGCAACTGGTGGGCGGCGTACCTATTCATGACCTCCGGACTTGTGAAGTACTTCAGAAGCTCCCACGCAGCGTCTGGATTGCGTGAGCCCTTTGAGATCGCAAATCCCATGGAGTCGTTTGAGGTGGCACTCACAATGCAATTCTTGTAGACTTCCTCTGAAACCGGCACAAGACTCATCTTGATATTCCCCGCAACCTGAGACTCGGCTGGATCATTGGCTAGGTCGTAAACGTAAAGCCAGTTTATTGCAAAAGCCGCCTTCCCAGATGATAGGGTGTGCCGAACATCTTCTTCAACTGCAACTACAGAAGATGGATTGCTTATGCCCTCTCTAATGGTATCCACCATGAAGGTCAGGGCCTTCAGGCCGCCTTCTTCGTTAAACGCAGGCTGACCCTTTTCATTCTCGAGCCTTCCGCCGAATCCATACAGAAGGGCTACGAAGTCGCAGTTTGCGCACTCCCGCTGCGCCCAGCTCCAAATGATGGGGTACTCAACAATGCCCTTCTTCTTCATGACGCGAGACATCTCAACTAGTTGTTCCCACGTCTTCGGCGGTACATTGTATCCTGCCCTGGCCAACATCTCTTCGTTATAGAAGAAATACTTCTGGTCCATGAGCCACGGCATACCGTAAAGTTTGCCGTTATATGTGACTATCCGCCATGTGACTTCCTGATCTACTGTAGCTTTCTTCATCTCCGGAGTAACTCTATCAGTCACATCCAACAGCCAACCGGCAGATGCCAGTTCTGCAAGCCAAGTGTTGTCAACAAGCATTACGTCGAATGCGCGTCCGCCTCCGGCGAGTGCAGTTACGAGTTTGTCATGAAGGGCATCATACGACACGAAAGTAGTGTTCACTTTGACGTTTGGGTGCAACTCTTCGAACTCACGAATAACAGTCTTCTGTTCGTCTACAGTCATTCCAGCTTGATCCATGCCAATGAAGTTGAGTGTGATTTTCGCTGGAGCAGCATTCGCGAATGTTGCTAAACCGACAGCAAAAACAACAGCCAGACAAATTGACCATCTTAAGCTTTTACGCATAGAGTGGACCCTCCTAACGAAAATTTGTGTAAGTAGTGTCTGATGCGGCTCTCCATCCTGTTAAACTGCACGATCTTAGCGGACGGATTGCATATTGCGTCCCTCCCTAACTTGTCCGCATATGCGTATCTGTTGTAAGGGTTTCTACGTAGTGCCAGAAATTCCTGCTGCAGAATTAAGACATGATGTCAATGATGCCCTGCAGTCAGTATCTGCAGGGCATCGTAACATCAATTCGCTGGGCTATTGACTGACGCGTGATCGTACACAGAATAGGTGCCTCTTGCGGATTCGATCCAGGCGCCTTCTCTCCCGGAACGCGCTGCATCTATCCTTCAAAGGGATGAATTGTAACCCCTTTTACCACACGACTGATGACTCCACGTGTCGATGGAGCATCAGGTTTGAACCCTAAATCCAAAGCCTTGTATACTCCCAATAGCTGCCCGGCGATTACATCGATTGGCGGGCGAAGATCGTCATCGATCTCCCCTTGCATTGCCTCGCCATAACTCACCGAGTAATCCACCATGTCCGATACCTGTTTCGGAAGGCTGGGGGCAACAGCCAGAGTCTTCATGGCCACATTTTCCCGGCAGAATTCCTCTATGAGATCTGTTTCATATTCGAGTTTGTAGGGATCAGTCGAAACATAAAACACAACCAAAGTCTTGTCGTTCACTACAGCCTTCGGGCCATGTCGCACGCCGAGGAATGTCTGGCTCATGGTCATCACAGTCCCATCTGTGAGTTCCTGTACCTTAAGAGCGCTTTCCGCCGCTACTCCATGCAATGCTCCATCTCCCAGGAATACGGCACGCTCAAACGGCACCTCGGCGATCTGCCGAAACGCACCGTCTCCTTGAACGAGCTCCTCTGCTGCCGCCGACATCCGCTCCACCCGACTTCTGAATTCATCCGGATCGTCCAAATAGGACAATGCCTGTCCGGCTACGACCATGTTGGTAAATGACGAAGTCATCGCCAGGCTCTTATCGTTGCAACCGGGATCGAGCTGGACAAGTGAGACTTCCGACGGGCGTTCCGCTGCAAGCCGCGCCAGGTTGCCTTCTGGGTTGCAAGTCACAACAAGGAATCTGGCGTTCTTACAATGGGAGCGGGCAATCTCATACGTTGCCAGGCTCTCCGGGCTGTTTCCGGATCTTGCAAAAAGCACAACAAGGCATGGTTCGGTCTCAATGAGATGCCCTTGGGGATCAATAACAACATCAGTTGTGTCGAATACGCTTGCACGCACGTTCAGCCTTCTCCTGAAGAGCGGCGCAAGGCATCTTCCCACGTAACCCGAGCTCCCGGCGCCTGAGAAAACAGCGGTCCTCGAATTGCCGGGATAGCTTAGCTCGTGTGCCCCTGATCCCGCGGGCCGGGTCCGAGCTGATTCCACCGAAAACAAGCTGCCGAGCTCGGCCTGTTTGCCGAAGACCTCTTCAGCACTCCCCCTCCACAAACCCGCTTGAGCCCTTATTTCAGAGGGCGTAAATACGATGCCCAAGCGTTCTTTCTCAGAGCAATCAAGATTAGCCAGTCTATCTAGCTCACATGTCATACGAGCACTTCCCCCCTATCCAATGAAGCAGGCGATTTCCGCACAACGATGCGCGGACTGTGCGCCTCCCTGGAAAGATCCTAACCAAGGTCTATGTACTCTTGATTGAACTGCGCCGCGGCCCCAATAATGCCTGCATCGTCCCCAAACATGGCCGTTCTGATCTTCAGTTCGTCCGCAAAGGAAGACCTGTAGATCTCCTTGATTCTCCTTTTCAGGGGATCGACTATGACATCTTCAACTTGCGACAGCCCTCCTCCAATCACCACAAGATCAGGGTCTAGTATCCTGACAATATTGATGAATCCCATAGCAAGATAGTCCACGACCTTGCCCAGTACATCCGTGGCCTCAGGATCGCCTTGCCGGGCCGCCTTGACAACCTCCTCCGACGGCATCCCTGCCGCTCGCGCTATGGCAGGACCGGCGGCAAGGCGTTCGAGACATCCCGCCATGCCACAGACGCATCTCGGTCCATACGGATCTACGCATGTATGTCCTAACTCAGAGGCGCTGTTGTGCGCGCCCCGGAGGAGTCTTCCGTTAGCTATGTAGCACGAAGCTATGCCCGTACCAAGGGTTGTATAAAGGAAATGAACGCTCTTGCCATGACCGCCGTATATGTACTCTCCTGCAGCAGCCACCACAACGTCATGATCCACCTTGACCGGCAGACCCAGGCGCGACTCCAACATCGCCTTCACATTGACTATTCCCTGCGCCCAGCATGCATTTACCGCCTCAATGGCTTCCCCAGATTCATGATCTACACGCCCGGGAATCCCGACGCCGACACCCTCCACCTCGCCCAGACTCAGCCCTGCACTGTCAACCACGGCTCTAACGTGATCTGCAACGATGTCCATGACTTCATCAGGACCCATGCCGCTGGTCCATACACGCTGTTTCACATGTGACAGCACTTCGTGCTCGCACACTGCTCCCGCGCGGAGGTGAGTGCCCCCAATATCCACTCCCACCGCCACCCGACCGCAATCAGCCAACCCTAATCACTCCTACATCCAAGCTTAACCGTTGGAACAGCATCATATATCCTCGGCTACTCTGACTCGGCAAGGGTCCTGAATATCTCCTTCCACACCAGGGCACTTGCGCCGACCAGGCCTGCGTCACGTCCAAACTTGGAAGCCACAACAGTCACCGAGCTTCCTACCTCAGCCAGAACTCTCCTCATCGCTTCGCTCCGTGCAGCCTCTATGAACTCGCTGTCAGAGGGCCGAATCTGGCCTCCCAGTATTATGAGTTCAGGATTGAACACGTTTATCAGGTTAGCGATTCCAACGCCCAGATACTCGCCAGCGCGACGCACTACCCTCTGTGCATTCGCATCCCCTGCTTCAGCAGCATCAAGCACATCGAATGGATCAATGTACTGGCCTTCGTTGCAGTTGCCACTTCCGGCACCCTCTCTGTCTGAGTGGGCCGCCATAGAGGCTATCGCCCTCAATCCAGCCATCTGTTCGATGCAGCCCCAGCTTCCACACTTGCAGGCGGGCCCATCATGATCGATGCTGACATGCCCGAACTCCCCCGCCATCCCGGTGGAACCTGTGTAAACCGTTCCATCCAGCAGCATGCCGATGGCAACCCCAGGCCCCACCCAGAGGTAGATTGCGTTTTTCATGTTCTTGGCCGCCCCGTACCATTCCTCAGCGAAAAGGGCAACATGGGTATCTTTACCTATGAACACCGGATAGTCGAAATGTCTCTGGAGTGCTGCTTCGATCGGAACATTGAACCAGTCCAAAGCGACTGACTTGAGTACTGTGCCGGTGGTCGTGTCGACCAAACCGGGAGTCGTAACTCCTATCCCGACGACCTGCCCTGAACGTGCCTCCGGGGTATCAAGTATCTCATTTATGGCATCAACCACGTCGGATACAGCAACGCCTCTGACAGAACCAATCCGGCGCTCTCCACGGCGAAGCACGTTGCCGTCTATGTCGAGAAGCGCCGCAATCCGATCTGCCCCGGCAAGGTCCACTGCAACCATGAGCCGCGAGCCTTTGGCCAATTCCACCAGCCTGGGCTTGCGCCCTCCTCCGGACGGCCCAAAGCCCGCCTCGCAAACGAATCCTTGCTCCATGAAATTGCTGATGATATTGGTGACTGCAGCTGGGGTAAGCCCTGCCAGCCTTGCGATTTCACGCCTCGTGATGGGCTGGTTGGTTCTTATGACATCCAGCACAAGTTGCCTGTTGTGGATCCCCACCTGAACAGAGTTCTTGCCCGACTGTTCTTGCCTCACATTCACACAATCCTTTTACTAAGACTTTGTATTTCAGTTTGATAAAGTAGTTCTCTATCCGTCTGGAAACTCCTCCTCCCGTCCCCAAGAAGCTTCTCGCGAACCCCCGCTGTCGATGTAACCCCGGAAATGATCAGCCTGTCGCTTCACCTCAGTCTTGACGGTCTTCTCGACCCCAAATTCGCTAGCAGATTAGTATTGCAGTTCTGCAGGAATCATATATAATAGTCTGGCATCAGTAGTAAACTTTAGGTTTAGGCATACTTAACTTATCAGCTCAAAGTTTAGCCCTCCTAAACTTTGAGTGTGAGCGAGGAATCTGTCTATGAAGATAGGGCCAAGAATCAAGAACCTTCGGCTGAAGAAGGGACTTACCCAGGAGGAGCTGGGCGAGCGAACAGACCTGACCAAGGGTTACATTTCCCAGATCGAGCGCGACCTGAGCTCGCCGTCGCTTGAAACCTTCTTCGACATCCTTGCAGTGCTTGGTTGCACGCCCAACGAGTTTTTCGACGAAGAGGAAAGCGAGCAGAAGGTCGTGTACACCGATGAGGATCGGACTGAGTTTATCGATGAGGAACTGGGCTTCCGCATCCAGTGGCTCGTCCCCGAATCCAATGAAAACGAAATGGAGCCTATTCTGCTCACTCTTGAAGAGGGCGGAACATTCAGAGAGTTCGAACCTTCCCTTGCCGATACCTTTGCCTATGTGCTGAGCGGAAAGATCGAGGTGTCGCTTGGGAAAAGAACTTACTGCGCCAGGGCAGGCGAAACCATCTACTACCAGGCGTCTGAAACGCACCGGATTGCAAATGACAACGATGGACCATCCGAACTGCTCCTGGTCGCCACCGATTCCTATCTGTGACCGGGAACCCGAGGATGCATCCATCCCGCATGTATCTAGCTTCCAACCGCGTGGGGGGAGGGACAGAAATGGCCAGGAACACAATCATCCGCTTCAAAAACGTTACCAAGCAATATGACGATGATCCGCCGGTCCTAACAGATGTCAGCTTCGAGCTTGAAAGAGGCAAGTTCTACACTCTGCTCGGCCCTTCCGGCTGCGGAAAAACGACGATCATCCGCTTGATCGCAGGCTTCATCGAGCCTACAGTGGGCGAGATCTTCTTCAACAGCCAGGAAATCAGCAAGATTCCGCCTGACAAACGCCGCGTAAACACCATTTTTCAGGATTATGCACTATTTCCCCACCTGAATGTCTTCGAAAACGTTGCCTTCGGCCTGAGGGTCAAGAGGATGAAATCAGACCTGATCAAGACGAAAGTCCGCGAGGCGCTCCGCTTCGTCAACCTGGACGGATTGGAGAACAGGGCAATCGCCGGCATGTCAGGTGGACAGCAGCAGCGCGTAGCTATCGCGCGAGCCATAGTGAACGAGCCGGAAGTGCTCCTTCTTGACGAGCCGCTGTCGGCCCTCGACTTGAAGCTGCGTACGGAAATGCAGTACGAGCTGAGGGAGTTGCAGCGCAGTCTCGGCATAACGTTCGTCTTTGTCACCCATGACCAGGAAGAAGCCCTCGCGCTTTCTGACGAAGTATTCGTATTGAATAACGGGCGTATCCAGCAACGCGGAACACCTGTTGACATATATGACGAACCGGTAAACAGGTTTGTGGCCGACTTCATCGGGGAGTCCAACATCGTCGAGGCGACGATGATCCGAGACTACCTTGTTGAGTTTGTGGGCAGCCAGTTCGAATGCGTAGACCAGGGGTTTGGTCCCAATGAGCCGGCCGAAGTCGTAATTCGCCCTGAAGACCTTGAGATTGCTCCAAAAGGGCAAGGAAAGCTTCAGGTTTACGTGGATTCGCAGCTCTTCCGCGGAGTCCACTACGAGATTTGCTGCTACGATAGGGAAGGCAACGAGTGGCTTGTCCATTCGACGAAGAAGGTTACTGTAGGCGATGAGATCGGGCTCGATTTCGGCCCCGAAGACATACACGTAATGAGATTGGGCGAAACGGAAGACGAATTCGACAGACGCTTGGAGTCGTATGATGAGGTGCGCCATGCAGGCTAGAACACGTAACATATACCTTATTCCTTATATGCTCTGGATCGTCCTGTTCGTCATTGCGCCTATAGTGCTCATTGCCTACTACTCCATGTTTGATATTGACGGAGTGTGGACCCTCGCAAACTACAGGAGATTCTTCACACCCGTCTACTTGAGCAT
>MTKW01023563.1_pt1 | contig 16465 bp, 11 predicted proteins | sample 1042761 | NCBI WGS metagenome assembly MTKW01 (sample SAMN06205366, study PRJNA360243) | anaerobic digester metagenome | biome: Wastewater treatment plant; feature: Anaerobic digester sludge; material: sludge; isolation source: anaerobic digester fed with sludge from wastewater treatment plant ... | reverse complement strand
GTCTTAATGGTCTTGAAAAAGTAAAACCAATGATATGGATGAATGAGATCCCCTGGCACGAATTAGGACCTGAAGTCAATTCCATTGAAACCACCAGTGAATTGTGTCACAGACAAGAGAAGCGAATCCGCCAGCTTATTTATCAATGGAAATATATGCCTGGTGATATGGTTTTGGAACCGGTGATTGTTTGCCCGCTGGTCATTCATGATACTGGATTTGATGTTCTCCCTCAGTTAAAAAACGCTGAAGGATATACTGGTATGTCCGATACCATCATGGTTGATGGTGCATCGCATTTTGATCCGGTTATTGAAAATGAAGAAGATATAGAAAAAATTAAGATGCCAATAGTTGAAGTAGATTGGGAAGAAACCGAACTGAATTATCAACTTCTCCAGGATGTTTTTGTAGGTATTCTACCGGTTGAAAAAAGAGGTATCTATGATTTTGAGCTTTTACCCTTGGAGAAAAAAGGAGCCAATGGATGGAAAACCTATAGTAGTTGGTTTGGATTTTGGTTTGCTCCTTGGGATGACTTGGTTCAGTGGTTAGGGGTGGAACAAACCCTGTTTGGTTTGACGACTCGACCTGCTTTCATTCATAAGGTTATGGAACGTTTAGTTGATGCGTGGCTACATCGATTAGACCAATATGAAAAGCTTAACCTTCTCGCCTTAAATAATGGCCCGAATCGGGTAGGTTCAGGAGGGTACGGATTTAGCCACCAACTCCCACAAGCTGATTTTAACCAGAACCATATACGTACCATTGATTTGTGGGGGAGTTGTGCCGCACAAATTTTTGCAGCGGTTTCACCGCAAATGCATGAGGAATTTGCCCTTCTACACGAGAAACGTTGGTTAGAACGATTTGGCCTTACTTATTATGGTTGTTGCGAACCACTGCACAAAAAGATTTCAATCCTAAAGCAAATACCGAATCTCCGTAAAGTTTCCATGAGTCCCTGGGTTGATCTTAACGAAGCTGTTCAAAACGTTGGGAATCAATATGTCCTATCTCTTAAACCAAGTCCGGCTATCTTCGCCGTGGATGTATGGGATATCGATGAAGGTCGTAGGCAACTGATTTCCAGTTTGGAAAAAGCGAAGGAGTGTTCTGTAGAAGTTATTATGAAAGATATTAGTACTTGTCGGAATCAACCACAACGTTTATGGGAATGGGACAAAATGGCTCGGGAAGTGACCGAAGAGTTCGCTTGATGATTTCATCATGTACCCCATGAATAAACCCTAATGCTACCTGTCGGCAACAGATATATATGAAAATCTAAAAGTAGGGCTTAAAAAATAGCGTTCAACAGTTTTTTAAATCTTTTGTAGGAGTCTTATTCATCAAGCTCGCCAATGGATTTGAAGAATAAACCTTCACACCACCTTACAAAATGAAATTAGGTCGAAATATCTATCTAAATCCGTCATTGCGAGGAGCCCAACCGTTCTTTGGTTGAGCGACGTGGCAATCTCTGCCAACCAGTTTGTTATTTTGAGGAGTCCGGTGTCTTCTACCGGACGACGTGAGAATCTAATCCTTTTAAATCTTTTTGAAGAACAAAAAACCTAAAAAGATGAGATCCTCACGCGGAAAAGCACCACTCAGGATGACGGTAAAGTAAAACGATATTATATTTTCAGGATAGGCCTTCATGCCATTTTTTTGACACCAGATGAGGATGAAAACCAAAATTCGACCTGCCGTGGCATATCGCTACATTAATCGGGCGTAATTTATTGCACCCCTACATTTTTTAATTTTCTTGTGGGGGCTTCATTTATCATGCCAGTGTATTTTCAGGATTGACTTTCTTACTACCTATCAGCACCAGATGAGGATGAAAATATATACTCAAGAACCAATCTCCCCCTTTAGAAAAGGGGGTTAGGGGGATTTGAGTTTTTTTGAAACGAATCCCAAACCAGCTCCCTATAGCTAATCCCCCCTAAATTTTTTCTTATTATTCTTTAAATTTACACTAAAACCTATCCATAATGAATCGAACGAGAGTAATTAAAAAAATTCAATTGAGAAAATCAAATATGAAAATGATATAAATAATAATAATTAATATAAATATGATAGTTATGATAAAATAATTACATCTAACTTTCTAATCATGAGTTAGAATGAAAAAGAAATAATTAGAAAGAGTAGTATAATCCGATTCGAAGGTTGAAATTTTGAAATTCAATACCTATTTCAGGTTCTGAAAACTATTATATTCCATCAAAACAATTTACTATATATAAAAATAGGAGGGCAAAATGTCACTTTCGGAAGCATTAAAACAATTAGCATCAGCACAACGGATCCAAGCTTATTCCGATTCACCATCCTATACCGAGAGAGTAACCGCACCAATTTATGCTGCAATCGGACGAGAAATCGAAGTATTAATCAAGGAAGAAGTCTCCGGTATGAAAACTTATATAGCGAATACGATACAGCAAGCAGTGCAAGAGGCAGTTCGGGAGGTTGGTCGTGAGGCTATTATTGCTGCAGTCCAATCATTGACTGAAAATGAAAAAGAGACGAAACAAAAAGATAAATCAAAATCAGATCCAGTTTAGGAGGTGAAAAATGGCCAGATTTCTGCACACGGCTGATTGGCATTTAGGGATGAAGTATGCCAAATTAGGTTTGAATGCCGAAAAGGCTCGGGAAGTGAGAATTCAAACCGCAAATGCCATAATTGAATATGCTCAAAAGCATAATGTCGATTTCATCATTGTTGCTGGAGATTTATTTGATAGCAATGATATTGAAAGAGACCTGATTGATACGGTAATTCACATCTTACAAAAGGTTGTGCCAATACCAGTTTATATTTTACCGGGAAACCATGACCCCTTGACCATAGATTCCATCTATGCAGATCCTTCCTGGAAAACTCTTTCTAATACTTTCATTATTAACCAGACAAAACCATTACCCGTTCCAAATATCCCGGTTACCCTCTATCCGTGTCCAGTCACTCAGAAACAAACCAAAAAAGACCTCACTGACTGGATTCAAGTGACCGGTGGCCAAATCTCTATTGGCATTGCCCATGGGAATCTTCAAATACCAGGGTTTACTAATGATCCCAACTTCCCGATTGATCCCGATCGGGCAGAGAAGTCTGGTTTGGACTATCTTTCTTTAGGAGAATGGCACTCCCTGTTTCCTCTTAAGGGAAAGGATGGAGTTACCCGAACGCTTTACCCCGGAACTCCAGAACCAACCAAATCTGGAGAAATCAACTGTGGAAAAGTAGTTATTGTCGAAATTGAAGAGCACGGCTCCAAACCTATTCTACAAGAGATTGAAATCGGAACTCTCCAATGGGAAGAACGATTAATAGAAGTTTCCAGCCTCGATGATATCAAACGTCTTGAAAAAGAACTCGAGAACATCACCGACTCGGAAAATTGGGTTTTAGACCTTATACTGAAAGGAATCATAGACCAAGAAGCTTTTAATTATTTGGAAACTATTGAAAACCAAAGTACTAAAAGTTTCCTCTATTTTAAATTTAATAGAGATAAACTGCACATCAACCCCGACTTGACGAAGTTAAAAAATCTTATTCCCGATGGAGTATTGTTTGGTAAAGTTATCGATGCCATCGAAGCGTTTAAAAAATGTCATCCCAGCCTTCAAGAATACTCTAACCTGACCGCTGAAAATGCCGAAATCATTCTCCAAGAATTAAACGATGCAAATCTTTCGTTGAATCCTTCACCAGAAGCCTTAGAAAAGGCTCTTATGATTCTCTATCAAATGGCAAGAGAGGTGGCAAGGTGATCATTAAGAATATTTACCTCGAAAATTGGAAAATCTTTAGAAATCCCTTTGAAAGAGATTTTACCGAAGGCTTGAATATTATCTATGGTCCTAATGAAAGCGGAAAAACCACCTTGATCGATTCAATAAGAACCATCTTTTTTTCCAAACATACCAGTCAATCCGAGAAAATAAAATCATTAGTTCCTTGGGGGTCATCATTGTCTCCTGGGGCAACGATTACTTTCTCTCATTTTGATGAACTGTATAGAATATCCAAAAGATTTATCTCGTCTCAAAGTCTTTTGGAAAAATTTACCGATGGAAGTTGGGAACGAGTTGCTGAAGGTGATAGAGCTGACAACGAAATTATCAAATTAGTTGGAGGAAAATTCCCCAGTAGAGGGGATACCAAACCGGAACTATGGGGATTAGGTCAAGCTCTTTGGATGGTTCAGGGACAACCAATAATTGAAAAAGAGCAAAGTTTAAACGAAGAGACTTTATCCTCAATTCAAAAGCTAATCGGTGCCGTTGTTGAAACTGATATCGAAAAAAAACTATTTAACAAAATTATGACTCAATTTTTGGATATATACACCGAAAAACGCAGAGATTTTAGAAAAGATTCTAAGATTATTAGTATCAAAGAACGAATCAAAGCCTTGGAAAAGGAAAAAGACGAGATTGACCAGAAAAGAATAGATAAAGAAAATTTAATACGGGACATTGAAGACAAAGAAATCCTTCTTCAAAAAAAGAAACCCGGGCTGGCAGCAGCCTTGCAAGAAAAAGATGAATTAAAAAGTAAAATAAACTTAGCCTATGAACATCGTTTAAACCGTGAAAAATTAAAGGAGGAAGTAAAAAGAATATCTTCTGATTATAAAAATTTAGCCGAGCAAATCGGTGAAATACATAAAAATGAAAATGATATTAAAAAAATAGAGTCTAATAGTGAAAAATTAAACCAGGAGAAAAAGCAGAAGGAGGAAGATTTAAAAAAGTTAGTAAAAGAAATCGATGCTTATAACCAAAATTTAGATGAAACAATTGAGTTTTTTGAGAAAAAGGAAACCGAACATCGTTATGCCCTAACCGCCCATACCGCAATTCAGGAGGAAATAGAATTAAAAGAAAAAGAAGAGCGGCTTAAAAAAGTAAACGACTTAGAGCAAGAGAAACTGGAAAAAAGGAAAAAATTAGAATCGCTCCAAGCCCCATCACAAAAAGATTTAAATATAATTGAAGACTATCATCGGAAAATCCATGATACGCAAACCAAATTAGATGCGCTTGGATTAAAAATCAAGGCAATTGCTCAAACTGATATTTCTGGAACAATCCATTTAGATGATAAAAGGGTTGAATTCGAAATAAAAAAGGGAAAGAAAAAGGATTGGATCTCTCATGAAGTAGCAAGAATCTCGATTGATAAAGTCGGAGAAATTGAAATCAAGAGTGGGAGCGAAGATGTCAAGGAAATGAAAAAAGAATTAGAAGAATTTGAGTTTGAGTTTGAAAAACTAACCGCCCCTTATGAAACCAAATTGATAGATGAATTGAGAGATCGTTTCCACCAAAAAAATGAATTGGAAAATCATATTAAAAGACTTGAAAATGAAATAAAAGGACAAACCAAAAATGGAAAAGAAATTTTAATTGGAGAGATTGCCGAACTCAAAAAGAGAATTGAGTCCGACTGGAGTAAAATACCAGAGAATTTTTGTTTAAGAAAATATGCTGGAAATGAAGATAAGATTCAAGCTAAAGAAATATCTGCTAAAAAAATCAATGAATTAGAAAAAGAGCTTGAAGGATACAAAGACAAAGAAAAAAATCTTAAAAAAGAATTGGGCGAGTTGAATAATAAAAAAGATGCAGTCCAAAGTAAAATTCGAGATTTTGAAAAAATCCTTCATGGAAATAATGAACGAAAGAGTGTTTTACAAAATAGTTTAGAAAACTTTCAAAAAGATGGGTTTACTCTGAAAGAAAGGAAAGAAAAACTAAATGATATTTCGATAGAGCTGGATCGAAAAGAAAGAGCTCTTCAAAAATACACCGAAGATATTGAAGAGATGGAAAATCAACCGGAAAAAGCCTTTGCTGAATGTGAAAATAAGATTAATAGATTAGATCAAGATATTCACCAATTAGAAAAAGACCTTGCCGAGAAAAATGGAAAACTCAATTCCATGCTGGTTTCTTTTAAAGATACCAACCGAATCGAGGAAGAATTGTTTTTTCTCAAAGAAGAAGAGAAGCGCCTGGAAGTCGAAGCATCAGCGCTTGAATTATTGTATGTTTTAATAAAATATTATAGAACCAAATCAGTAGAAAGCTTATCCGACCCAGTTAAAAAAATGGTCAATGAAGATTTAAAACGGCTTTTGGGGATTAAATATGCGGTTCATTTAGATGAAGGGATAAAGCCTATCTCGGTAACGTCGTCCAGCTGGGGAACGGTGATTCCCATCGAAAACCTTTCCTTTGGTACCGAAGAACAGATTTGGTATCTTTTCAGGTTGGCTTTGGGGAGATTACTCAGTCATGAAGAAAGGCAATTAGTCGTTCTTGACGATCCTCTGGCCAATACTGATGCGAGTCGCTTGCACCGTGCCTTGCAAATTTTAGAAGATGCCGCCCATCAGCTTCAAATTATCGTGGTAACCTGTGATGTCGATAAATATAACTGGCTCTCCAATGCCAACTATATTACTATTGAAAAATAATAATTTTAGGGGCACAATGTATTGTGCCCATTCTTTAATTAATGTAGCGGCATGCCATGGCATGCCGAATCTTGGTTTTCATCCCCATCTGGTGCTACTTAAATAACATAAAATTCTGTTAAAAATTATAAATCATCGAGTTAGTTGTTACTTTCCCAATTGAAAATGAATCATATACTGTATTTCCAATAAATCTGAAAGAAATCCCATAAATTGATTTCGAATTCCTTGGAAACGATGGTCTCGGAAATAGTAATAAGTGCCCAGTAATTTGATTCTCTCATCCCAGGCTAAAATATCTTTTTTATTTGAGCAAGTTAACTTTCTCTTACCCACACCGTCATTTCTCCAGTACCACGATTATTCCAGGCATAATAAGGAATGAACTGAAGTGGCACTTCTTCTACGGAATGCTTTTCAGAGCTATAAAGACGGTTATCTAAAGATGGGTCTTTGAGTCTCAATCCTACAGCTTGAAGAGTATTAATATCTTTCAGGATTTCTTTGCCGGGTTGAACAGTAAATTTTGCTTCTCTCGGTAGGGCAATACGAGCTAAGTTTGGACCGTTATCAATTTCTTCCATGCAGTATACAATGGGGCCTTGGCATACGGCAACTTTTCCGGATACTGATCTCACCTTGGGATGAGCTCGAACTAATTCAGTAGAAATTGTCATAGAGAGCTCGATCCGATCATCTTCATTCCAAAATCGTTTCAATTTTACATATCCTTTTTCCATCGAACTTGATCTATCGAAAATTTTACCATTGATTAATAATTCTGCTTGCTTGCACCACCTTGGAACTCTTATTGCCAGAGTAAATTCACAATGACCATGAGAATGGATTTGCAGCATTACATCACCATCCCAAGGATAATTGGTTTTCTGTCTGAGGATAACCGTTTCGCTCCCAATTTGAAAAGTTACTTCACTCTCTATAAAAAGATGGACATAAATCGTATTTTCGTCTTGGGAGTAAATATATTGACCAATTGAACCAAGCAGCCGGGCTAAATTGGTAGGGCAGCACGCGCAGTCAAACCAAGGCTGGCGAACAGTTTTAATATGCGCTAAGTCAGAGCGCTTTTGGCAAACTTCGGGCCAGATTTCCAATGGATTAGCATAAAAGTATTTCATGCCATCGAGTGAAACACCACTCAGAACGTTATTATATAAAGCTCTTTCCATGACATCGGCATACTGATGGTCAAGATCCAAATGAAGCATCCGCTGTGCCCAAAATATCAATCCTATACTAGCACAGGTTTCAGCATAAGCTCTATCCGGAGGCAAGTCGTAACTCAATGTAAATGCTTCACCCGTGGAAGATGAACCAATTCCACCGGTAATATACATTTTATGTTGGGTTACATCGTTCCAAAGAATTTTACAAGTCTCAAAAAGTGCTTCATCATCCGTTTCATAGGCTAAATCGGCCATCGCGCTGTAGAGATACATAGCCCTCACCGCATGTCCGACTGCCTCTTTCTGTTCCCGAACCGGAAGATGAGCTTGGCAGTATTCAGGGGTCCAAAAAGGCCAGGTTGGGCTAATTTCATTCCTTTTTTTAGCTTCAAGGTCAAAATACCAGGGCTTTTCCCCTCTCTGGTTTATAAAAAATTCGGCCAACCTTAGATATCGACGATCTTGGCTTACTCGATACAATTTTAGGAGGGCAAACTCTATCTCTGGATGGCCGGGATAGCCCTTCCTTTTATTTATCTCGGTGCCAAAATTCGAAACGATATGGTTGGCCAATCGTGTAATTGTTTCAAAAAAACCGGTTTTACCAGGTACTTGGTAATGGGCTACAGCTGCTTCAATCATATGGCCTGCAGTGTAGAGTTCATGATTCTCACGGAGATTAGTCCAACGCCTTTCAGGCTCTTTTATAATGAAATAGGTATTAAGATAACCATCCGACTGCTGAGCTTTCATTACCAGATTAACACTTTCATCAAGCAATCTTTCAAGATCTGGGTCACGATAGTTTAGGAGACAGTAACTTGTTGCCTCAATCAATTTGGCAACATCGCTGTCTTGGAATACCATTCCATAGAATTCACCAGATGAATATCCAGCAGCAATACGAAAATTTTCTAAAGCATGGCTTTTTGGTGCTCCAGGAATATCATCATTTAAAATTTTCCATTGATAGGGAACAATCACTTCTCTCAGTTTTTGTAGACGTTGGCCCCAAAAAGTATTTTGGTTGAGTATCTTTACACTTTTCATTTCTATCGGTTTTTTCTTGTTGATACCTTTTTCCATCATTGGTTTCCCTTTCGAGTCAGTTTATGCCAGTTTGAAGAGGAAACTCAAAAACCGACAAAGAATGAGCAGGAATTTGAAGTGAAAACACCCGGTCTGGGATTGTCATCCTTCTTGAATTGATCTTCACTCGGCTCGGATTTTCAAAATCATTCCTATCCATTACGTCTGAGGAGTTAAGCTCGAAGCAATTGGCATCCTTGGTAACATCTAAATCAGAAAGATCGACCTTGACCTCCAGGTTCTTGTCCAAATAGTAATTTCCTAAAGCAAGACACATCATATGGCGTTTTTCATCATAGGTAGCCGATCCATCAAGATAGGGAACATTGTGAAGTTGAAAAGATAACTGCCCTTCAAAGAAACTCTTTGCTTTTATCGAATATCTATCTGCTGCGATTTCTATACCCAGACGCGTTCGGCCCGTATGGTTCACGAACATGTCAAAAACATGATAGATGGGTGTCAAAACTATGCTTTGGGAATTGGTTTTTATCATTCCCAAAGCATTGACCATTTGAGCTAGATTGGCCATTTGAACCGAATCACACTTGCGGTGCAGGGCAAAAAATACACCGGCAGCAAACAAAGCATCTTTTAAACTATAAGGTTCTTCAAGAAAGATCATCTTTTTTTCTATTATCTCGACTTCTGGTATAACCTGATACCAGACATTCCATTCATCAAGGGCAATTTTGATATGATCAAGTTGAAGATGCTTAATTAAGCTATCTAAAAGTTGTAGTCGTTCTTCAACATAGTACGCAGAAGCTACTGTGTCATAGTAATTATTCGAGCCATGGTACTGGTGTATAGAAATATAATCAATTACTTTCCCGGCATGTTTCAATACCGTCAGGTCCCATTCCGGATTATCGGCTCCTACTGCTATGACTTTTATTGAAGGATCGATACCTTTCATGAACAGGGCATACTGCCGTAACTTTTCGGAATATTCATTGGCGCTGCTATGACCAACTTGCCAATCACCGTAAACCTCGTTTCCGATCCCCCAATACTTAACTCGATAAGGAACCGAGTTTCCATACTTTTTGCGCAAATCAACATATTCAGTAGGAGTGTCAAGATTGGTGTATTCTAACCAACTCAATGCTTCATCAAGGGTACTGGTTCCTAAGCCAATAGCGAAGTAAGATTCTGCTCCAATTTCCTTACAGTATTCAATGAATTCGTCGGTTCCAAATTCGTTGCTTTCCAAACCTCCCCAAATATAATTTAAACGAGTCGGCCTTTTATCGAGTGGTCCAATTCCATCTTGCCAGTGATAGGCTGATACAAAATTGCCACCGGGCCATCTCAGAATTGGACACTGAATTTTCTTGACAGCTTCTAAAACATCTTTTCGAAATCCACGCTCATCAGACTTCGGTGAATTCTTATCATAAATACCACCATAAATACATCGGCCCAAATGCTCGATGAAATGACCATAAATGAGATCATTTATTTCACCGGTTTTCACTTTCCATACTTTAACATAACCATTCATTACCTTCCCTCCCCAGTTTATTTCTCTTTCAATCTATCTAAAATATACGAATAAATAAGTCGATAAAAAAAGGGATTACCGGTATAACCAACATGCAACATAGTGCTGTTGAGAATCAATATTAAGCAATTCAGGTCTGGAATCGGAACACACTTCTTTACCTCGAGGGCATCTTGGGCAAAAACTACAACCAGGAGGTGGATTAGTAAGACTAACCGGGTTCCCTGGGATCGATTTTTTTTCTGTTTTATCACCAATTTTAGGTATTGATGAGAGTAGAAACTTCGTATAAGGGTGAAGGGGATTGGCAAAAACTGATTTAGTTGAGCCAAATTCTATAATACAACCACCATACATGATTGCCATCATATTTGATAAACCAGGAACCAAGGAAATGTCGTGGGTAATAAAAATAAATGTACTTTTTGATTGATTCTGAATAGTGCTTAAAAGTTGTAAAATATCACGTTGAGTGACAACATCCAGAGCCGATGTTGGTTCATCAGCAATGATTACATCTGGTTTTAAAAAAGTAGCCAAGGCTATGACGCTCCTTTGCCTCATTCCTCCAGAAAGTTCAAAGGGGTAAATGCGTAAAACATAAGAAGGAAGATTTACCATTTCTAAATGATCTTTTACTTTTTGTTCGTCAAAAGTTTTTCCATGGGAGTTTGCCAGGTCAGAAAATATATCTCTTAATCTTCTAACCGGATTGAGAGCACTTAAAGAACCTTGAGGGATATAAGAAATTCTTTCCCACCAAATATTCTTTAGGTCGTTGCCGTTAGGAGAGAGCTCATATTTTTGATCACCAAAATGATAGCAAACTTTTCCTTCTATTATCGATAGAGTTGAATCGACAGCCCCATATAATGCTCTGGCTAAGGTTGTTTTGCCGCAGCCAGATTCTCCGACTATCGCTAAAAAACTATTTCCTTCAATATTTATTGACACATCTTCAACTGCTTTAATCTCTTTCACGATTCCATATTGTTCGGTAGTATAATAGGCTTTTAGGTTAGCAACTTCTAATAATACTTGAGTTTGTTTCTCTTGTTTAATCACCTTGCTCATCTGCTTAGCACCCTGGCCCGTGGATTAATAAAGTCTGTCATGCTCACAAAAAGAAGGTATAGTGAAGTAAAAAGAAGGATAATAAAGGCAATTGGGATAAATATCCACCACCATATGCCCATTACCATGGCTTGCTGCTGTATAGCCCAGTAGGTTATGGTTCCCATCGTCGGAATGTCCAAGGAGGTGAGACCAAGAACCGATAGAGTTATTTCAAAACCAAGGGACCAAAGCATATTATTTATGGTGGTCGCCAGCACAATGGGAAGAATGTGAGGAAAATACTCGTAGAAAATCAGTTCCCAAGTATTTTCACCTGAGAAAATAGCGGTTATAGTAAACTTTTGCTCTCTTAAACTCAGTACTTGAGATCGAATTAATCGTGCATCCCATGGCCAACCAAATAGAGCTAGAACAATAGCCAGAGTCGAAAGGTCCATTTCTCTGGTTAGAAGCTTTAAAAATATCAATATTGGGAAGATAGGTAAAACAATGAATGAATCACAGAGAAAAATTAACATTTGATCAATAATTCTTCCTTTATATCCTGCTATAACACCGATTATTATGGCAATTAAACGAGATAAAATTGCCACTTCTAACCCGAAAATAAGCGAATTTTTTAAGGCAAAAGTCATCATCCAGAAGAGATCTTGCCCTCTACCATTGGTTCCGAACGGATGGCTCAATGAAGGTGGGCGGTTGATTGGAGCATAGTAGGATGCACGAAAATCATAAGGGGAAAATAAAGATATGATGGCAAAAATTATCAAGAGAATAAGAATAAGCAGAGGAATTCTAAATCGTAAATCGTGTTTGAAAAGTCTTTTTGTTGTATCTAAAATTGCTATGGGAGTCAATCTCGGTTCCCTCCTTATAATGGCACTATACTCTTAAGAAGTACCACCCGTATACTGAATTCTAGGGTCAATAAAAGGCAGCAAAAGATCAACAAATAAGGTAGCTAATGCCACCGACATGATCGAACACAAGGTAATACCCATAACCAAGTTGTAATCTGATTGCATTATTGCAGTGAAAGCTAAAGTTCCCAAACCAGGATAATTAAAAACAATTTCAGTAATAATGGTACCGCTAAAGACTGTTCCGAGTTGCAGGGCAAGTCCGGTTAATTGAGCAGGCATAGCAGTTTTCATGACATAGTTTCTTAGAATCATTTGGTCTTTTAACTTCATTTGTTTGGCAAATACGACAAAATCTTCATGTATAATGTTTGAAGTGAGATTTCTCATATTGAGAAACCAGGCACCCATCCCAATGATTATCAACGATAAAGCAGGTAAGAAACCATGTTTGGCAACACTTTTCAAAAAAACCCAACTGTAAGATGGTTCAATTCCAATTTGGAAAGCTCCTCCTGCAGGAAACCATCGCAAAATATAAGCAAACACAATTAAAAGAGCAAGGGCAAAAATGTAATAGGGGATTGGTCGTACAGCATTAGAAAGCATTTCAAAAATTTTAACCCAAAGACTTTTACTTCGGTAAGTGGCTATTCCTCCTAAGATAGTCCCTATAACCCAAGCTATCATGGCAGTTAAAACGAGAAGCCCTGCCGTCCAGGGGAGTGATCTATAAATCAAAGTGATGACGGGTGTTGGAAAAGATGCAAAAGAAGGTCCTAAATTTCCTTTGAGCAGCTCTTGCCAGTAAGTAATATATTGCTGAAACATCGATCCTTCTAAACCATAGAGTTTTAAAAGTTCATCCCTCAATTTTTCCACGCTCTCAGGCGGTAAATAAGATCCAGCCATTTGTACTCTCCTAACAGCGACTTCTGCGGGACTTGCTCCGGGGATTAATCTTGGAATTAAAAAAGTGATGGTAATGCCTACAAAAATCACCAACAGGCAAACGATAAATCTTCCAAAAAAATATTTTATGAAAAATTTAAAAAAATTACTCACAAAATTTTCCTCCTGATTGGGGCTTCATCCTATAAGGAAGCCCCCGCTTTTCCCATTCAAAGCGGAGGCTTCACTCATTCCAATTCTTTCCGAAGTTAGCAACTATTCTTTTGAAATTGGCTGTATTTTAATAAACATAAATCTGGTATTTCCCCAATTTGGCACTGGATTGGTATAGGGATTACTCGAGGTGGGATAACCAGTCCAATAGGTTTCATCACAAACTGTAAATACGTTGTAAGAGAATATTGGAATTATAGGCATGTCTTCTACACAGGTTTTTATATACTGAAGTCCGAGATCGATAATTTTATCAGTTTCTTTAAAGAAATCGGTACGCCTTAAATCATCAACAACCTGGTCAATTTGTTCACTTTTATACCGCATTGGATTCTTCGCCACAGTGAGTTCGCCAGTAGGTCTATAATAATCAGAATGCCAAGATTCGAGGAACCAGAAGAGGTCTGGGTGTCCTCCCCAGGTCTCGATACACCATGCCCAATAAATCGTATTGGGATCTTCTCCGTAGTTTAATCGGTTCCATAACATAGTTGGTTCTACTGCATCTATTTGAGCATCGATACCAAACCTACGCCATTGTTCAGCAACCGCTGCCGCAGCTCTAGTCATTACCGATCGGGTAGCCGCTTCACACAAAATGGATATTTTCCAAGGGGTCCCATCTGGCAATAACCACTTTCCATTACCATCTTTTTTGAATCCCGCTCCCTCCAACAATTTACCGGCGGCTTCGAGATCATATTTCCACCAACCATATCCAACCAGTTTTCTTATTTCCTGGGGATCATCGGGTATTTTATGACCAAATGCATATCTTACTGCTTCGGCAATTTTCGTAGAAATTTCTGGATCATAAGGTTTATAATCCTCTCCACCTACTTTGAGAGTAAAATCTTTGAGCCAGGGCTCTATCTTGTCAAAATACCATCCTGGGTATAAACCGGTGGGAGGAACGTGAATGGGGGATACAGTAGCACAACCGTTATAAGCCTGAAGGGCAACCTGAACTATATCCAAGGATAAGGTGAGTGCCCATCTGACTTCCTTAAGGTTGTAAGGAAAGTGCTCATGATTCATTATCAAGGAAGGCAAAGTTGGATCGGGATGTGCCCAAGGCCAGCCATCAAACCAGGTAACACACTGTGGATTATTTTGATACAGAGTTATGGCACCTTCCGGAGGCAGGTCGTGAACAATATCAAGTTCATGCGCCATCTGATCCATGACTTTTTTCTCAGGAGACGCTATTCCTTTGTAGAGAACATATTTAGGTCCTGGTTTTATGCCATAAGCTACACCAAGATCGGATTTGTCCCAATCTTCTCTCAATTCCCATAAGAACCAATACCCATTAGGATCAAAAGATTTTAGAACGTAGGGTCCGGTTCCAATTGGTGGATTAAAGGCAAAAGCAAGAGGATCTTCGGCTTTTTCGAAGATATGTTTGGGCAGAATATAGCAAGCCGACCATCTAACTGTAAAAACGGTATGGAACCTTCCATTAGGCTTTGTCAGTTTAAATTTAACCGTAAAGTCATCTATTCTTTGACTTTCCGCTACATTAACCTGCATGTAAGCACCCCAAATCATTTCGGGGTGTGCTTTTAAAAGTTCTACCGTATAAATAACATCATCTATAGTAAATGGAACACCATCACCCCAATGTATTCCCTCCCTCACTTTTACTGTCATTTCTGTGTAGTCTTCATTATAAATAGGGGGTTCAGCTGCTAACAGGTTAATCCAGGGATCTCCTTCAATACCTTCATCGGGGTCGATATACCACAAGGCTCCCAGACATAATTGTTGGAGACCGGTTGAATAACTTAATAAACCTCCTCCCCAAAGGTTAAATCTCCCTGGGTCGAGAGAACGACCCGACGGATCTTCAATGACGATAACTTCATTTCTGGGGATTCCTGGGAGGATTTCCTGGGCAAAAGCAACGGTACCCAACACCAAGAAAACTATGGTTATCAAACATACAAAACGCCACCGTAACACAAGATTTCCCTCCTTTTAAATTCTTTTTAAACCAAGGTAATAAACATTTTTACCACAAAGAAATCTCAACCACTAACCATTCAAAAATTCTCTCTTCACACATCAAATCCCTCCTTCATACATTTTTATAAAGCCAACACTTTACGGCAACACTATCGATGATTACATCAGGAGGTATTTCTTTTTTACAAATATCTTTAGCATTGGAGCACCTAAATGCGAACTTACAACCTTGTTTAAGAAATTCTTCGATTTCCAAAATCCGTTCTTCCTTGGTTTTAGTCTCAGGCTTTATTTCCACCTCATCAGGATTTGGAACAGATTCTTTCAGTAAGATAGTATAAGGATGAAGAGGATTGAGTAAAACTTTTTCGGCAGGCCCAACTTCTACAAGACAACCTCGCAACATAACGCCAATATAATCGCTAATATAATATGCCGTAGCCAGGTCATGAGTGATATAGATGATATAGAGTTGTTTTTCTTCTTTGAGTTTTCTAAATAAATTAAGAACAAATACTCGAAGAGAAGCGTCCAACATGGAAACCGGTTCATCGGCTACAAGCAGCATAGGATTGACCATCAATGCCCTGGCGATTGATAATCTTTGCAATTGCCCACCAGAAAATTCATTTGGGAATTTATCCTTTACCTCTTCCCAGGTGAGAGCAACAGAGCTTAGTGCTTTTTCAATCACTTTTTCGAAAGAGTGGCCATTTTCATTAGTGATGCGGAGCTTTTTAATTACTGAATGAAAATAGGTTTCCACTTTTTTCAAGGGATTGAACGTTTCATAAGGATTCTGAAAAACCGGTTGAACTAGTTTCATAAAATCAAATTTTCTATAGCTCTCTATGTTTTTTCCTAAAAAAGTAATTGAACCTTCAGTAGGCTTGAGAACTCTGAGGAGGAAATTAGCAAGGGTGGTTTTTCCACTTCCGCTTTCACCAACTAAAGTGAAAACTGCTGGTTTTCTTTCAAGTTCCAAGGTAATGTCCTGAACAGCAAGTATTTTTACCTTAGAAAAAAAAGTGCCAACTTGAAACTCTTTGGTAAGATTTTTGAGAGTAAGAAATGATAACGTATACTAAAGTTCGCAATTTCGCACCTTGAAAAAAGCCACCGGAGACTCCAAAA
>MTKW01022623.1_pt1 | contig 16465 bp, 7 predicted proteins | sample 1042761 | NCBI WGS metagenome assembly MTKW01 (sample SAMN06205366, study PRJNA360243) | anaerobic digester metagenome | biome: Wastewater treatment plant; feature: Anaerobic digester sludge; material: sludge; isolation source: anaerobic digester fed with sludge from wastewater treatment plant ... | reverse complement strand
TTTTAACACAAGTGTTTCCTGACAAATATAATTGTTGGATTTTTAATTGCCTAATTAAAGAGTCATACACTTTAAGATTTTAAACTTTTTTAAGACAAATATTATCAGGGAAAGTAAACCATTAGGTATATCAAAATATTGGAAAGAATAATCAATTTCAGAATCTTCAGAACAGAATATGGATCGTTGTATGGATTAATTATTCTGATTGAATAAGTATTCCTGTCCGGCTTGACCGGGTTTCCAGTTCTTGTATTCACCCCAGATGGGCTATTGTTCATTTTTGATCTGTTGCACCCATAAGATGACCAGGTCTCCGGCTGTTTACCCATCAGTATGAACAACAATGAGAAAACCACTCAGCAGTGGTATTCAGCCTTGATATCGAAGGAGATCGCTCTTTTTCAGATCAGAATTGCCTGATCTGAGGCAACCTGTACCGATGACAGAAAGTGCTGCAAGCGCACTTCCCTTCCTGATGAATTCTCTCCTGTTATTCTTCATTATTCTGCTTTGTGTATATACTATAATGTGGTTTTAAGTGCAGTCTTTTTCGTCCTGACAAGTGTGTCCGGAATTGACACGAGCTCTATACCCGTGTTGTATCCCAGGTTGCGGGAATACTGTTTGCTCTCAGGGTTGTTCCAGTGTTCATGAACACCGAGGCTGGGCAGCGGTTTTCCGCTGTTATCGGGATCATAGACTATACCCTCAGGCCAGTTGGATGAATCTGCAGCCTGGTGAAGGTAGTCATCCACACCAGGGAGATTAGGCCTGTCTTCTGATGCATTATTGGCCGGATCGTGCTTGTTAATATCGTTCCATTCAGTCCTCAGGAAGTCAAAACACACTGATTCAAGGGCTACCTGATCCTGCGACACAAAAATTGAATTACAGTAATCGTTGTTGAACGGAGCCATAAAGTATTTAACCGGAACTCTTGTTTCGCTGGCTCCACCACCGAATAAACCGTCTACAAGGTAAAGGACAGTGTTTCTTCCAAGGTATTTGCTCCCCATAAGATCCACCAGATTACGGTACTTGCGGTAACCTGTGTTTGTAGGCTTTCCCCCGATGGGGACAACCAGTGAATTGTGCAGGTGAATGGCATTTTCTCTTGCCTGTGAGCCGAAATGATTCTTGGCTGTGAGAGTTATTCCGGCTGACATATGAGGTTTCAGGTTTGCTACATTGATGAGGTAGTCGGCGTTTTCGATTACATCATAAAGTTTGTCAGTCTGTTTTTTGTCGGAATAATAAAGAAGATCTTCCTTTGTTGGATAAATAAGGGTTCTTCCATGGTTTGATGAGAATTTGCCGGTATAGATAACGTTTGGGAATTCTCCATGCCAGACTTCGTAATTATGTCCGCAGATGTCGGTCATGGGATCACCCACAATAATGTCGGCCTGATCAATGTTCATCTCATTGACAAGTTCGCGGAGGAGTTCCAGTACAATATAAGGGCCGGCTTCGGTTGCCCCGAAAATTGTTCTTCTTCTTTCTTCACCGGGTTTCAGTGTTGTAGGATAATAGAATCCTTTTTCCTTCTCTTCCTTTGTAAGTCCCAACCTCGAGGTGCCCTGATTTATTTTTATAAGGATCTTTTCCCCCTTTTTGTACCCTCTCTTTTTGTTGTACTTGTTATGGTTGTGATATCGGAAAAGTACATCCCATGCATCAGGGATTGTCTTTTTTCCGGTAAGGGAGGTTATCGCATCCCTTACCATTTTTCCTGTAATTGACGGGTTTGTATTTTCAGGCTTGAAGAACCAGTCCTGCGTGTCAAAACAACTTATGCAGTTTTCATTCGTTGCTTCAGGATTCCATACCCAGACAACCCTTCCCGGATTTACACCCCGTGCAACCCCGAAAGGTTGGTTTGGCCCGTCATCGGGACCAAATGATGTAATGCCTGAAGCATAAATGTCTTTGTCGCCTTTTGTCAGTGAAACTGCCATTGCTGCAATGGCTGCAAGCGTTACCAGGCCGGCTGCGGTAAACCTTGACCTGGCGATCAGGTTTCTGGCTTTTCTAAACGCCACCAGGCTGCCGGCGATGGAAAGCAGGTAAATGACAAAACCCGACATCAGCGGAGCGGCTACCCTCATGCATGGATATGCAGCACGGGATGGCTTGGGTATTACCCTGATCAGGAACCATATAGTAGATATGATTCCCAGTAAAATGAATATTAAGCCGGGAGGAAAACCGTGGGATTCCATCCAGTTTCTTATTTTCCCGGGTACTATCTTCAGCTTCCTTAAGTCAAATCTACCTTTCATATTTGTTGTTTTAAAAATGAAACCGGATTAAAATTAACGCTAATTATTACATAAAAATCAAATAAAGGGAAATTAACATTTTTTCCACGCATATTGACAGAGAGTGATCAGGGTCTGCATAACCACAAAGGCCACCAGGGACATTTAGAGATCATCATGTTAACACATACGTATTCAGTGTTTTACGTTCTTGATCTTGTCCCTCGTGACCTTGTGGTTAATGAAATCAGATAAAATTATCAGTCAAAATAATAATTGTCAGTTATATAAAGTTTAAGCAAAAAACACCTGACTTCAGTTAACATCCCAGAAAACTCGTGTTCCCATATTGTCTCCTCCAATACGGGCAGCAGCTTCCTGAACACTTGAGGCATTAGCCGTTTTTTCCCTGAGAGGGTAGGACAACCTTCTGATAAAACCCCCTGCCGATGGAGTAGTAACCGAAGGATCGCATCCCGGATAGTTGATGGGAGAAAGGGCGGGATATCCGCTTCTCCTGAAGTTCGCCCACGATTCTGGCCACTGCATGAAGGTTGCTACCCAATATTGATTGTTGATTTGCTCCAGGGCCCTGTCAGGATCGAATGCTATATCAGGTTCGGCAAGGAAAGTATCCTGCTGATCTACAGTAATATTAAGATCTGCACCATATTCATTCTCTGTTTGTGTAAGGGCTCCTCTTATGCCAGCTTCATAATACTCCTGTGTCGTTATTCCTGTATTGATATATCCCCTCTGTGTTGCTTCAGCCAATAGGAACTGTGTACATGCGTATGTTACCAGCCAGTATTTGCCGGTGACTTTTGCCACAGTTGCCCTGTTAAACTGGGAATAAGCATAGGCAGCCCCGATCTTGCCCGGGAAACCAGGAGCGCTTAACAAAGTTGTTTCATCATATCCGTATGGCATGCCTTGCTGATCTGCGGGATTTGTGTTTGCAGCTCCGGCTGTTGCCAGAGGATTGGCAGGAAATTCGTACTTGACTATCATGTAGAGCATTCGCGGGTCATTTGTGTTTTTCAAATAATCGACAAAAGGAGCTCCGACATAATAATTGTGTCGTTCACCTCCATTTAAGGTACTGCCCAGTCCAAAGTTGAAGATATCATTGTACTGTATAATGGCATTATCGGCATTGGAGGTCATTACACCGCCTCTTGCCGGGTCGACAGCCTTGGCCGCAGCAGCTCTGGCCACTGCCTCATCATACTTGGTATATCTCATCCCTGCACGCAGCAGAAGGGAATTACCAAGTTTTTTCCATTTGGCTATATCGCCTTTGTAGAAGAGGTCGCCCTTTACCTTAACTTTTGACGGATCGAGAGCATTTGTTGCTTCCTCGATTTCTTTCAGAAGGTCGGCATATATTACTTTCTGGTCATCATATTTAGGGTTGAAAACACCTTCAAGATAGCCAAGGCCTGCTTCGCTGTAGGGCACATCTGCATAGGTGTCGACCAGAATCTGAAAACAATATGCCTTCCAGATCCTGGCCATGCTGTAAAGATTGATTTTAACCGGATCATCCTTTACTTTATCAATGACATCAACCAGTCCCCTGATCGAGTTTTGGAACAATGATACGAAATTATCATCAGCATTGCTGTCATTGAAGGTGTTCCTGTTTCCTCCTTCCAATACGCCGCCATAAGGCGTATTTATCTGTTGAACAATCTCACCTTCATAATGATAGCCGGTTAGAACAGAATTACGCTGTGCATTTGAGAAGACATATTCAGGATCCATGGATATTGCAGACACAGGGTTGGTGTTTATTTCTTCAAAATCCTTGTCACAACTGTTTATGCCTATCAGAACAGCAATAATAGCGGGAATTAGATATTTAATTTTCATGTTATTTACTATTAAAGCGGTTAGAATTTAATGTTTACACTTAAAGTATAACTGCGTGTTGTCGGGAGTGCAGAGGATTCCAGACCGGCTTCATTATCAGAAGCAGAGTAAACCGATTCCGGGTCAAGGTTGTCAACATGGTTGAGGAGCAGGGCTACATTATTAATATTGGCGCTGACATTAAGCCCCTTTATGAAAGTTGTATTGACAAATCTGGTCAGGTCAGCACCTGCAGATAACGTCCGGAACCTGACGAAGCTGGCATCATAGATAAATGGAGTGACGACATATTTTCCCCTGTAATCAGCATAGAAAGCTTCGGCTTCAACGGGTGTGGTATTTGGAGAACCATCTTCATTGAATCCTTCGAAAATAACTCCACCCTCACGGCCAACGAGCGAAGGTTTTGTAAGCCCATGACGGAGGCAGTTGAAATTCGTCTGGGAGATCAGCTTATGTCCGGCTTTGAAGTCAATTTGTGCAAAAAGACGTACCCATTTATAAGTGACAGTGTTCAGCCAGCCACCTATATGCTTTGGTATGGCGCTTCCGAATGTTTTATACTCCCCGGCAAGGAATTTACCGTTAGCTGTAAGTATTCTGCCCTGGGCATCGCGCTTATAGTCAATTCCCCTTACGGAAGCGAGCGGCATTCCGACTTCATGTGAAATAATACCCATAAAGTCTCCTGTGCCGACATCTATCTTTGTCTGACCGCTGGCGAGCTCAAGAACCTCGCTTTCATTGTAAGTATAGTTGAATGCAGTTTCCCATCTCAGATTCCGAAGCTGAACGGGCACAAACCCCAATAACATTTCCACACCCTGGTTTTTAAGCTTGCCCACATTCACTTTAGTCTGGCCATATCCTGTGGCATGGGAAATGTCAACGTTCAATATCTCGTCCACGGTATTCTTCTTGTATGCGGCCAGGTCAAGAGTAACACGGCGATTGAAGAGTATCAATTCAAGACCCACCTCCGCTTCCTTTACCTTCAAAGGTTTAAGATTCGGGTTGGGGCTTACGGATCCCGATATGTCGCCGATAGGAATGTCATTGAATGTATTGGAATTCATTGCGTAATAAAGAGAGCCGGTATATGGGTCGGTATCGCCTCCCACTTCAGCATAGGCTGCCCTTAGCTTTCCATAGTCAAGCCATGAAGGCATACTGTTTTTCAGTGCTTCACTGAACAGGAAACTCATGCTGACCGAAGGGTACAGATAACTGTTTGATTCCGGATTCAGTGTTGAGAACCAGTCGTTACGGCCTGTAAGGTTCAGGAAAAGGTAATTCCTGAAAGAGAAATCTAAAGTTCCATACAGTGAATTAACCCTTTTATGGCCATAGCTGTATGAAGGGTTTTTAATCTGACCATTACCTATTGTATAAAGATTTGAGATGTAGAAGTTGGTCACTGATGTCTGTAAGGTCTGGTATTCACGGTCCATTCTGTTACCTCCTAAAGTTGCTTGAACTCCGAAATCCCCGAATTCTCTGTTGGCACCGAGCAGGAAATCCATATTTAGCTCCCTGTGATCCCTCAGCTGCTGAGTGTATGCGCCGCTGAAACCAATGGAGGGAACGCTCGAGGAAGCCTTTCCGTTTGGAGTGTTGTAATCCCAGTAACGTGAATAGTAATCCTGACCTACGCGTCCCTGAAGATAAAGCCAGGGTGTAAACTGATATCGCAGGTTTATATTACCTATCAGCCTGTTGCGTTTCATATCCTCGAAACGATACTTAATGGCCCAATATGGATTGGTTCGGTTGGTAAAACGAGAGATCACCACCTCATTTCCAAGGTCATCCACAAGTACTTTCTTCAACCAGTCGGGGTTGATGCTGTTGGCCATGGTAAGGATTGTATTTGAATGAGTAAAATCCTGTCCTCCCACAGCAGGAGGATTATGGTTGTTTTCAATTGAATAATTGCCATTGACTTCAAGTGAAAGCTTTTGGGTCAGGTTGTAATTCAATGAAAGTCCAATGATCTTTTTATTATATTTTGTTTCAGGAATAATACTTGTGGAGTTGTTGTCGCTGAATGACACCCTGAAAGATCCCTTATTGTATCCTCCTGAGATGGCGACAGTGTTGGCCAGATTAATACCGGTGTCGTAGAATGTTTTAATTCGGTTTTTATATGGAAGATATGGGTGTTGTTCCCCATCCACGCACCAGATATCCTCTCCATCGAACTTAGTGCCGAAGCTCCAAACGCCTGTTTTGCGGGCATCGGCAACACTTGCCGGCCTGATACCGTTTTCTCCCTGGCCGTACTCATACTGGAAGTCAGTATAGTCAAGAGCTTGATCGGCAGTAAAGCTGGATGTGACCTCCACACCGATACCCTGCTGGCCTGCACCCGACTTTGTGGTTATAAGTATTACACCGTCTTTTGCCCTGTACCCGTACAAAGCTGCCGCAGAAGCTCCTTTAAGAACAGTCATTGATTCAATGTCATCTGAATTAACGCTCAGAAGGCCGTCGCCAAGGTCGACATTATAGGATCCCTCAGTGGAAGAATTATCAATGGGTATGCCGTTAAGGACAATAAGAGGTGTGTTATATCCCCCGAAGGAGGATTGTCCTCGGATCCTTATTTTGGATGTGCCTGCCGGGCCGGTGGGCGGAGCTGTTACATTCAGGCCGGCAACCTTGCCGATAAGTGAATTTCCGACATTCGGAACCTTGACAGCTGTAAGCTCTTCGGTTTTTACGGATGATGTTGAATAACCGAGACTTTTGGCTTCCCGCTTGATTCCCAGGGCTGTAACTACAACTTCATCGAGAGCTGTTGTCGCTTCTTCCAGTTGGGCATTGACGACCTGTCTGCCTGCAATCGGAACCTCTGCTTCAGCAAATCCTATAAAGCTGAAAACCAGGGTTCCGTTAAGGTCAGGGACAGCTATTGAATACCTGCCCTCAATATCTGAGGTCACCCCAAGAGTTGTTCCCTTTATTGTGATATTGACACCTGGAAGTGCTTCGCCTCTGTTGTCTGTTACCCTTCCTGTAACAACATTTTGTTGAAGATCATTTCCCGGGGCGCTAACTGAAAAAGCCGGCATGCCTGTAAGACAGATCGCGATTAGAAGAAATGCAAATTTCAACTCCCTGATTGTTTTTTTGGGGGCTGTAAATGACAAGCCCCATTCAGCAGATCTTTTTTTCATAGTGGTTGAGATTTTTGTTAGGTAATCAGTTAGTAAAATGTAATAAACTCAAAATATGAGGAATTAAAACACTTCCTCATCAGTTCAAAGACGGAATGTTATCATAGGCAAATGATTTAAGTTTCAGATTAAAAGGCAGTGTTCCAATCAGTGTGCATGGGGTAGCAGGTCTTCATCGAAGTTTTACATTATGTAAATTACATTTTTTAACTCAATTTTCCGATATTTACTCAGGCAATTTTTGAAATTGTTTTCATAATCCAGAAAATTGCCTGAGTCATCAGGGAATAACACTTTATCCCTTTCAATCCCGGGTAATAATGCCCTGATCAGGTGTGTAGTGCGCGGATCTCCGGTACTAAATACATTCCAGGGGTTTTCTTTTCTCTTCATTGCGCCAGAAATATAGTTGTCCGCATTCCTTGCACCTATATCGTTGTTTTCCGTTTTGATATCCCCACCTTATACAATAGAAAAGCTGCCACACGTGTAGCAGCTTTTTTATCCATTTTCAAACCGAAATATAAATCGTTTTATATTCCCTTTCCTTAAATCCTTATCTGTTTTTTATCATAAAGATAATCTGCCAACTATTTCTGACTATTATATCCTTAAAACCAGCAATAGTAGTAATCAGGAACAAGATATATCTTATATCTTGTTCCCATGGATTATTATCCCGGCAGGTTTGCTATAAATTGCACTTTTTCAGCTCCACAGCCTGTCGTGCGACCGTTTGTCATCCCATTCTGGCGTGGGCTCAAAATAACCAGGTGCTCTGGGGTGAAGACGTTTCTTAACTTCCTCTTCATTGAGTTCTATACCCAGTCCGGGCGAATCGAGCGGGACATTGGCATAACCTTTTGTAACCATGGGTTGACTGCCGGTCATCTTCACGAGGTTTTCCCACCATGGGACATCCACGGAATGATGCTCCAGCGACAGGAAATTCTGTGTGGCGGCAGCACAGTGAACATTTGCCATGAAGCACACAGGAGTGCCTGCCATGTGCATTGCCATTGCAATGCCGGCCTCTTCGGCATAATCGCCTATCTTTTTTGTTTCAAGCAATCCTCCGGATGTAGCAAGATCGGGGTGGATTATATCCACTGCTTGTGCATCGATCAAAGGTTTGAAACCGTTATTCAGGCAGTATATATCTTCACCTGTGCAGGTGGGAGTTTCAAGGGCATCCGAAACAGTTTTCCACTGTTCAGTATAGAACCAAGGAACCATGTCTTCAAGCCATGCAAGCCGGTATTTCTCCATGGCTCTTCCGAACCTGATTGAGTTATTGATGTCGAAATGCCCGAAATGGTCAGCGCAAAGAGGCATTTCATATCCAACCGCATTTCTTACCTGCTCAACATATTCTGCAAGACCTTCAAGTCCTTTGTCAGTGATCTGAACCTGGGTAAAGGGGTGAAGAGTGTTGCCATAGCCCATGTAATCCCTGAGGTCATACTGGCCGACAGCTCCATCCCAGAATTTGTTGTTGACAAGCGTATCTGGCTGCTTTGCTACAACATGTATTCCAAGGTCCATTTTTAGCCATGTAAATCCCTGTACTTCAACTCGTTTTTTCATTGTTTCGGCAAAAGCCTTGGGGTCCCTGGCGCCCGGTGTATCGGCATAAAGCCTCACCTTGTCGCGATATCTTCCTCCCAGAAGCTGCCATGCAGGAACTCCGTAAGCCTTACCGCACAGATCCCAGAGAGCCATTTCCACGGCACATACACCGCCTCCCTGACGACCGTGATAACCATACTGCCTGATAATCTTGAATATCATCTCCACATTGCAGGGATTCAGGCCAAGAATCCTGCTCTTAAGCATAAGAGCATAACGTTCATCAGCGCCGTCCCTCACTTCTCCAAGACCATATATGCCCTGGTTTGTATCAATCCTGATTATGGCAGTCCGGCCTACATTGCCAACGACTGCAACTCTCATGTCAGTGATCTTAAGTTCCGACGGACTCGATGATCTGTTGACTTTCGAAGTAGCCTGAGCTATGGTGTCCTCGATTGAGGCATTCATGAAACCGCCAAGTGCTATACCTCCGAATGCTGCCTTTTTCAGAAAGCTTCTGCGGCTGTTATCCTTTATCTGTGATTCATTATCACGGGGATTCAGGATCTCTTCCTTTTCCCTGGCTCTTTCTTGTTCAATGATCAACTTTAAAGATTTTTTCATAATATAAGGTTTTTGGGTGTGGGTAAAGTAATAAAGTTATATGATGTTTCTTTTATTCAGGTTACCAGTTGCGTTCCTTGAAGTAATTATCAAGTTCCTGCTTGCTCATTGGCAATTTACCGGCATAATTTTTCACCCAGTTGATAAAGTCCTGGGTTATCTCCTCTGACCAGCGGCTGTCTATCTCGCCGGGCTTGTACTTTCCTTCCTTTAGCCTCAGGTGCCCGAATTCATCGCGCAAAGCTGTCACTTCCCCGTTAATTACCAGTTCCTGGGCAAGATGTGCGGGAATAAATACCACCCCGTATTTCTTGGCCAGAACCACGTCGCCGGGAAACACTGTAGCCTTGCCTATCCTGATGGGAGTATTGATTGAAGTCAGCATCATTTGTGTTATGTAAGAGGGATCAGAACCCAGAAACCAGCCATTGAATCCTTCTATTTCACTCAGTCCTTCCTCATCTCTCACAGAACCGTAGAATACGAACCCTCTTTTTGACTTGCTGTAAATTGAATTTCCCAGGTTGTCTCCTATCAGGGTACCGTCAACTATTTTTCCGTAGCTGTCGGCTACATAAACATCTCCTTCGGTAAGAATATCAATGGGCCATGAGTTTGTGCCACCCTGCTGTGCCCTGTTTTCAATTTTCCCCTGTTCCTTTATATAATTATTATAGTCGGGCCGTAATGGCATGTACTGGGCAGTGATAACCCGTCCGGTCATAACGCCCTCAGGATGAAGTATCTGCCAGTCTCTTTCAAACTGGTTATGATAGCCTCTGTTCCGGAGGAAGCCCCAGGCTTCTTCCACGGAAATATTTTTCAGCCTTTCAAGTATTGCATCAGGAACTTTGGGCCTTCCATCGGCGAAACGCTCGCCTTTCCAGTCGGGAGTAAGCGATTTGATATATTCAGGAGATCCTGCAACACCCTGTCCATATGTCAGAATTGTTGACAGAACAAGGAATAACAATACAATTGTTCTTTTATTCATACTATTTTGATCTTTATCAGGTAAAAAAATAAAAACCGAATTATTTCTGTCAGAAAATAGTTTGGAATTCCTGATTCAGGATTTAAGTCCTGAATCAGGAATTAATAATCATTTTGTATCCCACCAGACCTTTTTGGCTATCTCTTCTTCCCTTGTCATGGATGTTGACCATCCCTGGGCTGCAAAAGCCTGATTGAGTTTTTCCAGATTATTTGATCTCTCATTTTCAGGGTAAGCATATCTCGTAGGCATCTGGGCGGTTGCAGAATTTGACGGAAGGTTAAGGTCCATTCTGCGGACATTTGACCATGCTTCTGTGGGATTCATATACATTGAAACCCACATTTCCTCAGCAAGTCTCTGTCTTGCATCGTTACCTGTACCCAGAGGGTTTGCAGTGATATAATCCGTGATCTCGGATTCCTCAATTTTTTGTGTGGGCAGCAGACCCGAAAATGAACTCATATAGTTCATGCTTGCCGTTATTGCAGCTTCATAAGCAGCAGTAGCTGTTGTTCCTGTTGTCCAATTGTTAAGGGAAGCTTCGGCAATCAGGTAAAGCATTTCTGAAGCTGTGAGGATTGACAATGGCTGGTCCATTGTGAACAGGAAAGGGTTTGGACTGGTGTATGTCCAGTGATATGCGGCCAGGGTGGGCGAGGGGTTTGCATTTGTACCATGAACCATGCCTTTGGCCTCAGTCAGATCCCAATCCCATTTGGATTCATCTCTCCAGTAACTCTGCATATTTGACGCTGTAACTTCTGTAATTGTATTGTTCAGACGTCCACCGAAAATTACTTTCCTGCGGGGATCGGCTTTATCTTTAAGGAAATCAACAAAATATTCGCCAAGTTTCATATAACGTTCCGGATCACCTGATGGTGAACCTTCAAAGAATGAGCTGTACGGATTCTTTTCACTGTTCATCCCATCTTTTGTCTGAAGTGTCCAGTTGTCTGCATTATCTGTTATTACACCTCCGGCTATAGCTTTTTCAGCATAGGTTTTTGCCATTGCGGCATCAGCATCCGAAGCCCTCATAGCAATTCTTAGCATCAGTGAATAGCCGTATTTTTTCCATTTGTCTATATCACCATTATAAACAATGTCACGGGCTTTTTTGGGATCAGCATTTCCTTTCCATGTCAGGGCAAGAGGAGTTGCTTCAGTTGAAAAAGATGTAAGGGCCTGGTCCAGTGTTTGTAGCATATAATTATAAATATCAGACTGTCTGTCATAACCAGGTTTCATATTGTCGCTGATGTATGCCTGGCCTGCTTCAGTGATAGGAACATCCCCGTAGAAATCGGTCAGTCTCTGAATGACAGCAACTTTCATGATCCTTGTCATTGCCAGGTTGTTTACCTGGTTGGGGTCATCCTTTTTTACGAGGAAGTCTTCCAGGGCTATTGACATTTTGAGGGCACCTGTATAGACCCCCCAGGGGCTGTCGTTCAATCCCTGGTCGAACTGATAAAGACCCCCGAAGAGCATCAGGTTTGAGTAGGTTGCATAATACTTGCAATAACCGCCTTCGAGTCTGGCCGGATTACCACCTGTGGAACCACGTCCATGGCTGATAAGTATGTTGGCGAATAGCATTGACATATCTGCATTGTCAGGGGTTAGCATATATTTGGGATTATCCAGTTCAGTCAGGTAGTCAGTGTCGCATGCATATCCGCCGAGCAGAATTAATACAGCGAGTAAAAATCTGAAGATTATATTACTTTTCATCATTATATAATTTTGATTTTAATGGTATGATGGAGTCCACATGCTTGATAATTATATACATACGTGTTTGTGTATGTAATACATGTGGGTTTCATCGGATATCATTTTAGAAGTTAGCATTGATGTTTAGGGTAAATGACCTTGTTGAAGGTAATGCACGGTAATTAATACCTGTTGCGCCTCCTGTAGCAGGGTCACCGTTAGGCAGATGGTTAATAATGTCGAACAGGTTTCGCCCGACAACCGATACGTTCAGGTTTTGAGCAGGTAAGTTTTTATAAAGGTGCTTGGGTATGTTATACCCTATTGTAACCTGACGGAATTTTGCATAATCGGCATCAAAAACTACCATTTCACAAACACGCTTCGTAAATCCTTCCCTGTAATAATTTTCAAAGTGTTTTACATGATAGGGGATTTCATTTCCTGCTACTTCGACAGGATTTGGAAGATTGTTTGCCGGGTTTGCATTAATTGTATAACCCGTGGCAGTTGAGACATCAGACCAAACCGGTTCTGAAGATGTTCCGCTATTATAGACACCTTCAAGGAAAAGAGAACCATCTCTACCAGGCAGTGTTGATGTGGACATACCTCTTTCTACCATTTCCTGTTCAGCCTGGAATGCAACAGTGGCTCCCCATTTTCCGTCAATTACGGTTGAAACAGTTAATCCTTTCCATTTCAGGGTTGTTGTCAGGCTGCCGGTATTCGGATGCACTCCATAACCCAGAAGAGTCTTCTGTGGATCGCGGGCCGGACGCCATGACTGATGTGCCTGTCCTGCGTAGTTGAATGTCCATCTTTCCCAGACCGGCTTCCCGTCAATTTTTTTCTGAGTATAGCCATACAAAGCATAAGGCCGTTCTCCTACTATATGTTTGACATCAATACCTCCCCCGATGCCAACATTCCCTGCGTTTACTTCAGAAACTCCTCCAAGATCCAGAATCTCACCCATGTTATATGAGTATGCAAGATTGAATTCAAGATTGATTTTGCCGCTGACAGGTATAAGTGTTAGCATCAATTCATGTCCTTTATTACCTATGGCCCCCAGGTTTACGGTTGCACTTGTATAACCCGATGATTGAGGCAGGGTTACTCCCACAATGTCGTTAGTGGTTTTCTTGTTATAATATGCATAATCAACACCGATTCTGTTCTTGAAAAAACGGAAATCAAAGCCTACTTCCCATTCACTTGTTTCATATGGAAGCAGATTAGGATTGGCAATTCCGTCGGGCAGACTAACCAGTGGTGTACTCAAATACCCGGTGGCATCGAAATTATATCCGATTTTTGTTGCATAAGCACTCGAACCACCACCAACCTCAGCGTATGACGTTCTTATTTTGGCGAATGACCACCATTCCGGAAAAGTTATCTGGTTATGCAGCAAATAACTCAAACCTACACTTGGATAGAAGATGCTGTTATTTTTGGGTGCCAGTGTGGAAAACCAGTCATTTCTGCCTGTAACAGTCAGATATACAAGATCTTTATATGAAGCTTCAGCGCTTCCATACAATGAGTTGATTCCTGACTTGCTGTTGGAGACATTAGTGTAAAGCTGGCCTGCATTTGTGATAACGTGATAAAACGGGATCAGAAGTTGGTCTCCTCTTATACCATCACGGTTATAAGTGCTTCTTGTTGCGCTTCCTCCAAACATTGCAATAATATTAAAACTGCCAAATGCTTTGTTGAAGTTCAGAGAGTATTCAGCATTCAACTGGTTTTCGTTGGTTGTATATTCGGATACTGCTCCTGTACCTGCCACGTTGCCGCGAAGGAATCCGTAAGCATCAATACTGGTAACTTTAAGCATTCCTTTCTCCGTACCTATCCTTCCGTTGAGGAATAACCAGTCGGTTATATCGTAACGCAGATTGGCATTGGCTGTAACACGGTCCCTTTCATCGTACTGGGCATCCTGATATGCTGACCAGTAAGGGTTCTGATAATAATCATTGGTACTGAAGGGAAGCATCCATCCATCAGGTTTGGCACCCCATTTATCAGTATCTCCTTTAAGCCAGTTAATATCCCATGAATTCGGGATCAGTGAAAGCATTTGTACATATCTTGCAGGATATGGCCTGTTCTTGCTTTTTGAGGTTGAATAGTTTGCTCTTGCTTCAAGAGTGATTTTCTTACCGAATTTGCTGTTTATCGAGATACTTGCCGTCTGACGGTTCATATTAGAATTTGGTACAGGTGAAACATATCTCATATCTGATATTGATGCCCTGAATCTCTGATTTTCGCCGCCACCTGTAAAGGAAATATCATTTGTAACGGTGGAACCTGTACGCATAAATTCTTTCCAGTGGTTCTCGCGATAACCGAATGTCATTGGTATATTCGGGTTGTCATTAAAATTGATACCCAAGTCTCTTCCGTCATATTTCGGACCCCATTGGCGGTGAACCTCCTGGTTCCATGTTGTAGGATAGGTGTCGCTGTTGTCGCCATTCATTCCGGAGTTGCCATATAATGTCTGGCGATTTCGGAAAGGATCAACAAGGTTTTCAAAACCAAATGATCCGTTATAGCTGATACCAAGTCCTTTCTGGCCTGTACCGCTCTTTGTTGTAATAAGAATTACACCATTTGATGCCCTTGAGCCATAAAGTGCGGTTGCGGCAGCACCCTTCAGAATGCTCATTGTCTCTATGTCATTCGGGTTAATCGTTGTAAGTGCATCACCGAGGTCCCTTCCTCCATAGCTTGAAGAAGCTCTTGTAATGGGAACACCGTCAATAACATACAGCGGATTGTTGTCACGGCTTATGGATGTGTTACCTCTTATTGTAACGCTTGATGATCCTGCTGCTCCGGTACCCGCAATGTTTATATCAACACCGGCTATCTTCCCCTGAAGGGTATTCATCAGGTTTATTTCCGGAACTTTCTGAACATCATCGCCACGGACCTCAACGGCAGAATAACTTAAAGCCTTTGTCTGCCTTTTAATACCGAGAGCAGTAACAACAACTTCTTCCAACTGGGTAATACTTTCGGAGAGAGTGACATTAACCGTACTCAGATCTCCAACCATAATTTCCTGAGTGGTAAAACCGACAAAGGAAAAGACCAGAACAGCCTGATTGTTTGGGACCTGAATTGTGTATTTACCGTCAATTCCCGTAGTAGTTCCTGTTGTGGTACCTCTTAGAACAACAGTAACACCAGGCAGGGGAAGGTTGTCAATAGAGCTGATAACGGTCCCTGTCACAGATCTCTGTGCAAAAGCAACCTGTACACCCATTAACAACAGGAGTACAGACATGATTGCGATTTTTCTCATAAAGGATTAGAATTAGGTTAGTAATTGTATTATTAAGGGTTGAAATTATTTGCACATTTTGAGAAAAGTTTTTGAGATCACATCCCTGTTCCGGCTAATCCGGCAGCAGAAGCCTGTTTTTCTGATCTGACAAGTGTGTCGGGTATTGCAACCAGCTCAATTCCGTAATTATGCCCGAGATTGCGGGAGTACTGCTTGCTGACGGAATTGTTCCAGTGCTCATGTATTCCAAGGCTGGGCAGAGGCTTGCCGGTTTTGTCGGGATCATATATTATGCCTTCGGGCCAGTTTGAAGGATCTGCAGCCTGATGGAGATGGTCATCAACTCCATTTACATTTGGAATGGATTCGTAGGCATTATTTGCCGGGTTGTGACTGTACGTCCCATTCCACTCTGATCTTATGAAATCATAGCATACTGATTCAAGGGCAACCTCGTCCTGTGACATGAAGACAGAATTGCACCAGTCATTGTTGAAAGGAGGCATGAAATATTTGACGGGCACTTTTGTTTCATTTGATCCGCCGCCATATAATGCGTCAACAACAAAAAGAAGGGTATTTCTTCCAAGATATTTGCTGCCCATTATATCAACCATAACCCGGTATTTATGATAACCGTTGTTTGTTGGCCTGCCCAGGGAAGACGGAGAAATCAGGGAAGCGTGAAGATGCATTGCCGATTGCCTTCCATGCGATCCGAAATGATTCTTGGCAGTAAGGGACATACGCGCTCTGCCGTGAGGCTTGAAATTGGCTATGTTTATCATGTAATCGGCTTCTGCAACAACATCGTACAGCTTGTCAGTCAGCTTTCCGTCGGAATAGAAAATAAGGTCATCCTCTGTTGGTTTTATGATGGTTCTTCCATGATTGTCAGACATTCTGTCGACATATATTACTC
>MTKW01021912.1_pt1 | contig 16468 bp, 21 predicted proteins | sample 1042761 | NCBI WGS metagenome assembly MTKW01 (sample SAMN06205366, study PRJNA360243) | anaerobic digester metagenome | biome: Wastewater treatment plant; feature: Anaerobic digester sludge; material: sludge; isolation source: anaerobic digester fed with sludge from wastewater treatment plant ... | reverse complement strand
TGCGTCAAACACCGGCCTTATCTGCGCCCGATTATCCTCTGCCACCAGGAGCGCCCTGGCTCCTCTGTCGGTGCCTCAGACGGCTCTGCCGGCTCCTCTATCAGCCTCTCCTGCCCCAGCCCAGGGAACGCCCGCGCTATCGCCCGCCGCCGTCGCGCTAACGGCCCGATCCGCCCGGCCAAGTTGCTATCCGCCACCTGCGCGTCCTCGGCGTCCAGGCTCCACCACATACCCGCATACCGCCCGCTGCTACTGCCGATGTGCCCGTTCGTCTGCGCCTCCTCAGAGGCCACGTCCTGCAAGTACCTCACGCTCCAGTCCAGCTTCGCGGCCACGTCACGCTGGAGCATGCGTTGCTCCCGGCCCCGGCAGTGGTGAGAGAGGAAGCGCACGAGCCGCTGCTTGTCGGCGGTGGGGATCGTCACGCGGAGACCTCCTCGACGAACTCCTGCGCCGCTTCCTCCGCGTCCAGGTAGCGCCGGTACTCCTCCTCCACGGCCACCGGCGTGAGTAGCGTCTCACGTACCGACTTGCAGGCCCGCGCTACCGCCGCCTCCGTCTCAATGCGCTTGTAGGTCTGCCAGGCCCGCTCCGCCTCTCGATCCGCCCGCGCCGCCGCCCGCAGCAACGTCGCCACCCAGCCCACCAAGAGCACCGATGCCACGCCGCCCGCGATTAGCCACAGCATGTCAGTCGCCTCCGTTGCGTCGTATCCACCACGCCTCAGCCGTGTCCAGCAGCCAGCCCAGGCCGGGAACCCAGAGAGCTAACAGCAGTAGCAGCAGCAGGTTGACGGTCACGTAAACATCAACTCCAGTTGGCACTCCTCGCCTGCGGGGGCGGTCCCGGACAGCCACCACTCCCAGTATTCGTCAGCAGTTGCAAAGAGCGCCGTGCCCTTGCCGTTGTCCTTCGCTCTACATTTAGCCCAGTACGTCGCCGCCGCCCGGCGCAAGGCTTTCTCCAAGCCAGGGTAGCGCGACAGGTCACGGGCGCTATTCAGCGGGCACGGTATACACCCAATCCGCTTCCATCCCTCGTCATACAGCGAGCAGTATGGCAGGTCATGCTCGTGGATGTAGTCCCACACGTCCTGGTCTTCCCAGGCGTCGGTCAGGTCGGGGGCTAGGGTGGTGCGGGGGTCAGTTGGCATTCGAGGTCGCCTCCTGCTTCATGCGCGCCCAGGCTATCTCCGGGTCTTCCCTCCAGCCCGCCGCGTCCGCTACCTCCGGGTCAACCATCTCGCCCTTCGCCTCCACCTTCTCCGGTTGCCGCCCGAACCTGTGCGGCCAGGTCGGGCAGTCGGTGCACGGGCACAGCCGAACCTCGTTGGCCGTGCCCGCGCACCACAGACAGTGATCACGAATCGCCTTGCGCGGGGAGCCAAACCGACTACCCCGTATCACCAGCTTCGTTTTGAGCACCGTCGTTTTCATTTCGGTTGTAGCAGCGTCGGGGAGACCCATTCCCTACCCCTCCCTATCTGTCGCGTTTTGGCGCACGGTGCATGCGCTTCCCGGCTTCCGCCCCCGGCGCGGGGCGCGGTAGGCTACCCTATCAGGCCCGGCGGCCAGCGAACGCGCTACGGGGCTTACAGCGGCGCGGGTAGTGCTCATGACTTCGCCGCCTCCCGCTCCGCCTTGAGCGCCGCTACCGACTCCGGGGTGATGAGCATAACGCCCAGCACGTTCTCCACCAGCTTGAGCTTGCCCGTCGCCTCCACGTGATACCGCACCCCCTGGGTGGTGAGGCCCAACTCCAGGCCCGCCGCCCGTACCGTCATACCGATAAGTCCTGCCTTCTCTGTCGTTGCCGTTGCCATCGTGCTACCTCCTGTGTCGGGGACTATACGCGCTTCGCCATACGCTTGTCAAGTAGGAGGATTGGCCGCCTTGCGCGAGGGCTTGTCGGTGCGCATGGGTTAGGCCTCCTCCGTCTCAAGCTGGACGCCGCCGCCCTCGACGGGCACCGCTACCCATCGCTGCTGCTGCGGCCCGCGCTCTCCCAGCAGTCCGCCGCACTTGCAGCCCGTGACGCCGCAGAGGGCGTTACGCACCCGTTGCACCTGGCGCGAGGTCAGCCGCCGGTCCTCGCAGTTGACGCGGACCTTCGTCTCCGTGCCGTGGAAGTCGTTACTGATTTTGATCTCCTGGGTTGCCATCTCTCTCCCTCTTTCTGCCCCGTAGCGGGGCGGGTCGTGTCTACCGCCAGGGTTGCGTCTGCACCGTTACGTATACGTACCGATCCCCGCAGGCGAAGCGGAATCCCTTGTCCGTGGTGAGGACCCCGGCCTCCTCGAAGGTGCGGAAGTCATCACCGCCCAGCCCCTCCGCCTCCTCCGCCAAGCCCATCAGTATGTCAGCGATCTCCTGCTCGGTGTAACTCTCGTCTTCGTCCTCGTTGTAGTCCTCGTAGTCCATGATCGTCTCCCTCTCCGCGTGTAGGATGCGCGGCCCCCGATGGTATCCTACTGCGGCATCTCTGCCAGCGCGCGCCGGATGACATAGCTGGAGACCGGCATGGCAGGCGGGACCGGGATCGCCAGACTCCCCCACCAGTCCTGGCCTTGGCCGAGCGCCCAGGCCAGGGCATCTGCCGTATGCAGCCAGCGCGCCCAGTCCTCGGGGGCGGTGAGGTCCAGTGCCCGGGTGCGGAGCCCCGCCATCTCGCGGATCGTGGTCTCGCGCAGATCGCGGAGCCGCCGCCATCGCGATTGGGTCTCGGTCAGCATCCGGTCGCCCTGCGCAACCTCGGTCGGGTACTCCGGCAGCTCTACCTTGCGTTGCATCTTGGCGATCCAGCACACATTGCATACTACGTCGGCTCGGCTTGCCTGTTCCTCGTGCCCGCACTTCATTCTCATCGTCGTCGCCTCCCTGCGTGTAGTCCGTCCCGTCTAGCAGCTATAATAATAGCCATAGGCTTACGACTTGTCAAGGGGGTAGGCGGAAAAAACCCAACTATTTTTCCGGGCCGTCGCGGGGCGTAGTAGGGGCAGCAGTCAGCGGGGAGTCAGCGGCCAGGAGGTCAGCTCTCCCGCCTCAATCGCCCGGATGATCTCCCGGCACCGGGGGCAGAGGTCCTCGGGCAGGTCAGCAGGGTCGCGGGTGGTGGTGGCGAGCGCAGGGGACCAGGTAGCGGTGCAGGCGAGGCGGACGCGGTTGCCGGCCCCGGCTCGGGTACGGTGGTGACGGGGGCAGGAGCCGTCGGGGGTGAGGGCGAGGGGGTGGAGCATGGGGGTAGAGTGACCCCCGGCCCCACGAGGAGGCCGGGGGTTCGGTTGACAGCCCCGCCGCACGAAGCTAGGGGCGCCGGTGTACGTACACTCGCGGCGGGTCGTCATCCAGGTGAGGAGGCTCCTTGACCGGCCACCCCAACGCGCTTGCCAGGGGCCGCAGGGGGCAGCGGTACTCCTCGCCCACCAGGACGCAGAAGGCGCTCACGTCCACCACCGCGCCGGTGTCGTCGCGCACGATGATACCATCCGGCGTCCAGTGCACGCTCCCGCCGGTGCCCTCCACGAAACCGCGCAAGCCTACCCAGACCGGGCCTCCGGTGGGGCGATTGGGGTTGCAGGGGAGGAGCTGGTCCCCACCGGGGCCACCGAGACGGACGACGCCGAGGGCGGAGTCGGGAGAACCGCCCCCTAGCCTCCTTGCCAGATCGGCCCGCACCCGCGCCCGGTCCAGCTTGCGCCCCGGGCACGACTTGTCGGCCACGTCGCGGTGGAAGAACAGGCGCGAGGCGGGCAGGCCGTATACGGTATGCACCACCGTCAGCACCCGCAGGGCCGTCTCCAGGGCCATGCCGCTACTACCCGTGTCGGTAGGCTCGCTGTCGAAGTTGGCTACGGTCTCCAAGCCAAAGGCGTACTGGTTGAACCAGAGGCCGTTGCCGCCCGCTAGGGCCCGCGCCTCCGCCTCCACCTTGGGCCAATCATAGCGCTTGTTGTCTTCGGTGCGCCGGACTAGGGCGTGAGCCCAGTTCTCCGCGCTCAAAGGCCTGCCGGTGAAGACCGTACCATCCGGGCAGGCGTAGGCGTTGGCACCTATGTCGCCCCAGCCGCGAGCCGTCTTGTGGTAGTTACGAATGGCCTGGATAGAGGCCAGCCCCTTGTACTTCGCCGCCGTCGGGTCCCACGTGTGATGCAGCACCGTCGCCAGCACCTTCCCATGCCCCGGCGTCTGGCTCCGTAGCCACGCGCCGAACTCTTCCATTGTCGGGGCCATCTGCGTGAGTGTGCTCTTTGCCATAGTCTCGTACTCCTCCGCGAACCACATGCGCCCCAGCCGTTCCAGCGCCAGGGAGGCTGCTAACCCCGTCGTGTAGCGCAGGCAGTCCGCGCTCGCCTGGTTGTCCGGGGTGATCGTCACCCCGCCCCGCGTCACCGGCACCCCCGGCGCGAACGCCGGGTCCTCCTCCAGCCCTAGCCAGTTGCGCCACTCCGGGCGCGGCCCGTCCTTACCCCGATACCAGTAGCGGAAGCGTAGGGCGCAGGCCAGCAGTTGCCGCTCCGGGCCGAACCATCCGCCGGGGCGCGGACCGGAGTCCGTCTTGTCCGCACCGCAGAGGTACCGCAGCTTCTCCTCGTCACCCGCCGCGCCGCCGCCGTAGTCGCCGCTGCTGCCGTTCCAGGCGTAGGTGATAGCCGACTGCTCCAGCTGGCAGCGCGTCACCAGCAGGTGCTCCGCGACGCCCACGCCCTCGGCGGCCTGGCGGAGGAAGCGGGGGAAGTCGGGGACGCGGCGGAGGAGGTCCGGGGCGTGGAGGGCTAACCAGGAGGGCGGGAGGGGGCGGAAGGCGAGGGGCCAGTGGGAGGGGAGGATGGTCATGGAGCCCAGACACTTTCTCGCCGCTGTTTGGGGCACAGAGGCGGAAGCCTTGTTGCATTGTTGTGGGTATTGTTGTCTGTCAACAATAGCGACAACAATAGTGCATCGAGGAGGCCCGCTACCCCGGAGGCGCGTTCCCCCACACCGGCCACACGGTTGCCAGGAGGATAAGCACCTCGGGGATAACGAGTCGTAGCACAGCACCGACCGCCTTTCTGCCGGTCACAACCGGCCCTCTACCGCGTCCTTTGCTAACCGAAGCACGCGGTCAACCAACTCCGGCGGGTAGCCGGTGCGGGCTGCTATGAGCTTGACCAGCAACTCCCGCGCCTCGGGCTTGCCTAAGTCCCAGTCGCGCAGGAGCTTCCCCGCCTTCTTCGCACTCCGCTTCAGCGAGAAGCCCATCAGTCGGCCACCTCCTCGTCTGCCGCCGCCGCCACCTTCTCCGCCTGGCGCTTATCCCAGTAGAGCTGGTCGTAAACCGCCGCCTCGATAAGCATATCCGCCGTGCTGGGGGGCACCGCCGACGACAGCGCCGCCTGCACGTAGGCCTTCTTCTCCGCGCCCTTGCCCGCGCCGTAAATCTGCTCAGCGGCCATAACCAGGGCCTCCACGAGACGCCGCAGCCGCTCGTCTTTGATCTTCGCCGCGTACTGCTTGGCGACGGAGAACAGCGCGACTAGCAGCACGGTGCCCATAGCGGGCAGAGCCACGCTTAGAAAGAACTCGCGAATCACTTCCATAGGGATACACCTCCTCTCACAACGAAACGCCCCGCAGCTTGGCCGCAGGGCGCATAGGGTACGGCGGTACAAGTTGGGCTACTTGCTCAGGTGACAGTGCGTATCTTCGCAGTGGTCATGCAGGGTCTTCATGGTCTCACGCAGCATCCCCATAACGCCGGGGAGCTTGTCATCACCGAACATGGTCAAGTGGTAGGTGGCGATATGTTCCTCCAGCGCCTCACCCTGCTTCTCCAACGCCGCCCCTTGCTTCTCCAGCCGCTTGCCGAGGGCCTGATATTCTGCCCAGCGCAACCCCGCCATGAAGACCATCGTCGCCAGCGAGAAGATAAACCCCACGGTCAGCGTCACCGAGGCGTCCATGCCGATCTTCGTGCCACCGCCCACGACCTCTGCCTCCTGCGCTTGCGCTTGCCGCAGGCCGGTGAGCAGGACCAGCACGATGACTGTCGCCCAGACCGCCCAGAGCACGACCGCGAACCGACGCCAGGGGGAAGGTGCCAAACGCATAGAAGGAGACTCCTGGTAGGGTGAGAGGTGATGCGACGGTTACGCGGTGCGCTTGACCACGCTCTGCACAACCTCCAACCGCCCCCGGTTGAGCAGGTTCTCGTTGGTGGTCAAGTCCTTGATCTGATACCAGTACGCCTGCCCTACGGTCAGCTCGTCGGTATGCGTCGGGGTCAGCGTCGTGGTGAACTGCGTGGCGCTCACGACCACCGCCTCCAACGTGAACGCCGCCTCGCTGTCGTCGTCATCATCCGCTTCCTCCAGTTCGTCGCGGCAGGTGAGTACGATGGTATGCCCGGTGAAGTCACTACCGGCCCGCTCCCAGGTGATGTTGTGAGTGCAGCCCCGTACCGCAACTAGTCGCCCGTCGCCGCCGACTACCTCGCCGCTGGCGTCTACCACGACGGTGGGTGACGCCGCTTGCAGGGTGATCCCTCCGCCGCCGGTGAGCAGGACGCCTATCCGGTGCCCGGCGGTGCCTGCCTCGTAATCACCGGGGAGTTCGGTGGCCCAGGGGTCTCCGGCGGCCCCGGCGTCACTCAGACCCTTGCCCATGCTCCCCGCGGTAGTGTGGTCGGCCTGCGCTTCGTCCCATACGGCACCGGCAATCTGCTCCACAGTCGGGGGCGTCCCGGTATAAGCCCCATCGGTCCCCCGCATGGCCGTTCCCAGAGGGGCCGTGTCGCGAATAGCCTCAAGAGAATCGGTGGTTTCGTCGTAGGTCCCACCGCCAGAGTTTATCTCGCTCTTAGCTGTAGCGTTGGCTGCGTCTTTTCGGATCAACGCTCGCAACCAGTCAGCTACAAGAGTGATGCCTGTGAACTTTCCGACCAGAGTAGTAAGATCGGAGGCTAATGCCAACCCATGTCCGGCGGCTAGAGACACGGTAAACCCAAATTCCGAAAGAGTTCGGGCGCCATACTCCCATACCTGCTGGGCCGTAAGGGTGGACAGACCGGAGATGTCCGCCTTGAAGTCGCTTACCCCAGAGACAGCAGATCCCTTGACACTGCCCACGTCCACCTCGTCGGCGGCGGGGTCGAAGGTGGACAGCCCGCTCACGTCGGCCTTGAAGTCGTCCACGCTGGTCACGGCCACGCCTTTGACGCTACCCACATTCACCTCGTCGGTGGCGGGGTTGAAGGTGGAGAGCCCGCTCACGTCGGCCTTGAAGTCGTCCACGCTGGTCACGGCCACGCCTTTGACGCTGCCCACGTCCACCTCGTCGGCGGCGGGGTTGAAGGTGGAGAGCCCGCTCACGTCGGCCTTGAAGTCGTCCACGCTGGTCACGGCCACGCCCTTGACGCTACCCACGTCCACCTCATCGGTGGCGGGGTTGAAGGTGGAGAGCCCGCTCACGTCGGCCTTNNGGCGGGGTTGAAGGTGGAGAGCCCGCTCTGAATCTGCTCCACGGTCGGCGGGGTGCCGGTGTAGGCCCCATCCGTCCCGCGCATGGCCGTTCCCAGAGGCTCCGTATTGCGGATGGCCTCCAGGCTGTCGGTCGCCGCGTCGTAGGCGCCGCCCCCGGTGTTGATCTCGGAGAGGGCCGTCGCATCGGCGGTGTCCTTGCGAGCCAGGGCGCGAAGCCAATTCGCAAGTGAGGTAATCCCCGTGAACTGCGCAGCCAGCGTCGCAAGGTTGGTAGCCGTCGCTACCGCCCCGGTCAGATACCCCGCCCGCGCCGCTGTCCAGTCGGACTCTGTGTACATCGGCACCATCACCGGGTCTACACCATCCCCAGTGAAGCGCACACAATAGTAGTCGCAGGTGGTCTCAGCGGCTGTAAGCAGTACGGTTACTAGCCCGTTACCCACGGACACCGGCACATTCGCACAGGCGACAAAGGCTGCGCCATCCTTGCTGATGGACGCGGCCAGGTTGCCGGTCGGGGCCGTCGGGGTGAGGTGGTCGCTGGAGGCCACCATGACCGCCTGTATGGTTTGGGCCACGTTCTTCTGGAAGGCCATTAGAGACACCACCTCACGAGGGAAGGTCCGAAGCGGGCGACCGTGCCGCCGCGCCGAGGGAAGCCCGGAAAAGTCCAATCCAACACTGCCTGCGTCACGCTCGGCGTGTTCACGTTCAGCGGCCCGCCCGCGAATAGTTGCACCTGCGGATACCACGAACCGACCGCAGCCCCGGTGAAGTCGTAACTATAGGAGGTGCCGCTCCCGGTGAGCAATTGGAAGCCAGTATCTCCGCCGGTCGTACTGAGCAGCTTCGCCTTGAGTGAGGTCCCGGTCGGCAGGGCCTCGGAGAGGGTGACGGTGAGCAACCCCGGCGCACACGCTACGGCGGTGGCGGGGTCGGCGGTGCCGGTGCCCGAGGCGGGGTAGCGGGTGGGGGAGAACGCCGCGGTGTAACGGGCCACATTACTCTCCCGGTAGTCATCCAGCATCCCTTTGAAATAGCGCCCCCCGGAGTTGTACCAACCCAGCGAGGTGTAGCCGCTCCCATTGGTGAAGGTCTTCCCGGCCCCGCCCGCCGAGACCCAACCGAGTTGGCCGTTGACCCACAGCTGCAGCCGGTCGCCGTCGTAGGTCAGGGCCAGGTGGAACCACTCCCCCACCCCCGGCTGCACCGCGCTCGTACCGTTCCAGCTGGTACCGTCCGCCAGCCTCCCCTGGGTGGAGAGATTCATGCCCTCGCCGTAGCTGCCCAGCCACCAGTAGCCCGTCAGCCGCGCGTCCCAACTGCTCGAACTGAGGGGCGGGTACTCGGTGGGGAAGGCGTCCAAGCGTGCCCATAGCTCCACGGTAGCCTCCGGGGCCGACCATTGCCCGGGCGGGATGTACACGTACTGACCCATCGCGTCGTAGCCGAACCTCCCGCCCCGGTTGAGCCACCCGGTCTCGGTGGTCGGGACAGCCCCCGTGCCCGAGATCCGGGCCTGGCCGTGACGCAGGTAGCCACTGCTGTCCACTACCTCCCCCACCGTGCCGTTCCAGGCCGCCTCGTCCATGTGCCACAAGCCTACGGTGTTGGCGTCCGTCGTCCAGGCGTTCCAGTCTAGCAGCAGGTTCCCACTTCCCAGCCGACAGCCGCTCAGCGCGTGCCCGAGTTGGGTTCCGGTCCAGGTCGTTTGGCCCACGGCTTACCCCTTAGGCTCGGCTACTGCGGCGGCCTGCGCCAGTTCGGTCTCGACCTGCACGACCTTCTCCGGGGTCAGCGCCGGGAGCAAGCTGCGTAGTTGGCCCTCGGCGGTCTGCTTCTGGTCAATCAGGCTCTGGGCTTGCTGGTCCTTACCTGCTTGCCACTCGGCTATCATGGCGCGTATCAGTACGAGTTCCGCGTCAGTCAAAGGTTCGGCCATCTTCGTCTCCTCCTAGTTGCTACACAAGCTCCAGCCACAGGATGGGCAAGAACAACAACGGCCCTCCCGCAAGAGAGGGCCGTTACACTCCGGACAGGTCTGAGGAGAGGCTGCCATCTACGCCGTCGCCCGCCGCTGATGGTGCTCATAATGCCCAACGACAGCTATCTCCGCGTTCACCGCGTTTTGCGTGTCTGCATTAGCCACGACCGCCATCAGGTACGGCTGGCCGCTTATCAGCGTCTGCTGAATCACCGTTGCACCGGATGCCTTTGTATATACCCATGTCCCCAAGGCTACGGTGCTAATGACGTCAGGGTCCAAGCCCCCGTATAGCGTCAAGGTCGTATTGTCCGCCACCGTCGCCCCAAACTTGACCCGACAGGACACCGCTACCCGGTCAAACTGATTGGCGGCTAGGTCTAGTACCGACGTCGCTACCGCGGAAGTACCGACCGTCGCTGCCGTCATCATCGTCAGCTTGGGAGACCAGCATGAGTATGACATATCCAACACTCCTTATGAGGGCGTTACCGTTATAGTCGGCGAGGCGGTAGCCTGCGTTTTGGTCAGCGTGATCAGGGGCGTAGTTCCGTCCGCCGCATAGTAGGTCACTGCCCCGCTATTGGTATTCGCGACCCGATACCCAGCCAGTACCTGCCTGGCGATTACCCAAGCTTCGCCTACACTCCCGGCTTCCTGGTGCGCCGTCGCCAGTTCCGCAAAGGCGCGGTCCGCGATGAAAGTAGCGGCGGCAGTTGCTATGGCTACCGCAGGCAGTCCTCCCGTCGCCCATGCCTTCGCATCTATCGCCCCCGTATCCAAAGTCTTGACCGTAACGCCTGTGGTCAGGGAGATCACGTCGTCATCGGTCTCACTCAATAGCCGGTCCCGCACCTCCACATAAGCCAGGAAGGTGTCCGCTCCCGTTGCCTTGACCTGCAAGCTGTACCCGCCCTCCGTCGCCCATTCGTCGCTGCCCACAGACAACCAGTATAGCCCGCCGCCCTCCTCTCGCCAGGTCGTCGTTGCCACGGTATAGGTATTCGGTGCGGTCGCCCCCGCCGTCGCCCAGTAAGCCGTCGCCTGCGTGGCGAGAATCCCCGTCACCGCTGCGCCGTTGCTACTCGCCAGCATGACCGGATACCAGCGGTCGGTGGCCTTCTTGCCCTCCAGGACTACTAGATTCATAACTCGCCTCCGGTCAAAACGTTGTCCCAGTAGTTCGCCCGCGTCGTCTCCCAGCCCCCGCTGTCACTGCACATCCCCCGCGTCACCAGGGCCAGCAGGTCCGTTTCCCCCTGCGCGAACGGCGCGACGACTATCCCCACCGGGTACCGTGCTAACGCCGTCACTGCACGCGGCTCCGCCAAGACGCGGAGCGTCTCATATATGCCGCCACTAGCCCGCCGGGCATCGAAGCCCATTAGCTGCCCACCTCCACCAGAACGGCCTCTATTTCCTGCGAATACCGGCCTGCCCCCTCCGGGTCGTCTACCTGCCACGCCTTTCGCGTAATCCGATAGATACTGTTGCTCGGGATGTCCATTCCGCTCACTTGCACCTTCAGGTACATATCCGGCAGCAATTCAGGATTCTGCGAGGTCTTCCAGTAGATCAAGTCAGCGCCTTCCGTCCGTCCTTGCCAGAGCCGCGCTGCTATCTGCTGGACGTTATCCCCCTCGGGCTGCATCTCGACCCGCCACCAGTCATCACCAACGTAGTCCCGGTATGTAGGCTCCGTAATGCTCGCGGCGTCCTGCCAGAGCCGCGCTGCCATGTTGAAACCTTCGCCAGCCAGGACCAAAAGGCAGTTGAAGTAATCATCCCCTGACCGCACCCGCCGGAAACTGCGGAAGTCCCCGCTGCTCGCTGACTCATCGGAAATGGTGAAGTCTGCGTATCCGGGTGTATGCACAAGCGGAGGCCGTAAGAAGCACTTCCCATCCTGGTCTGCCCCCCATTCCAAGCCCCGTAGCTTCGCGATCTGGTCGAGGGCCGACACCAGCGATTCATCTTGCCGGAATTGCAGCAACCGCTCACCCTTGGGATTTCCCACAGGCAGATAGTAGTACGCCCCCATCTTCGCCACCGACACGTCAGCATGAACGTCAATCAGTGAGTCCGGCACCCCCGCTCGGTTCAACAAGTACCGGAAGGCCGCATCCACTGCCCAGCCCTCGAAGGAGCAGTTCCAGAGCAAGACTTTCTTTCTACCCCGCGCCTCGTCCCAGGAGGCGGCATGTAGCTTCGCTCTGACCCGCCCGACCTGCTCCGTCTCCAGGTACTTCTCTAGCGGCACGTTATACCCGACGAACTGCCGCACCCATGTTGTCCCTCCATCTAGTGATACTGCTGCCTCTACCTTGTCATTGGTCTTCAGCTCCGGCAGCGTCTCGCCCTGCGCAGCCTTCAATTCCGCGTCCAACGTAGCTCCGCGCCAAGCCGACGTCAACTCGCCTCGTATGGAAACCAGTTGTAGCGCCGGGTTCCCTACCGTAGTGAGGGGGTTGCTCTGCGCATTCCCCACTGTCGCCTCACGGTATTCCTGTACATTGTATAGTACTGCACGCATCCCGCCGGACGACGTGAACAGCACGCCCGGACGGGTCCCGTTGCCGAACTCGTCCGCTGTGACCCCAATCGCCGTTTCTAGAGGGGCCGAGCCGATCACCGAGTAGGAAGGCACCGGATTGACCGGCGGCACCGTGAAGAAATACGCGCTCGGCAGCAGCACCGCCGCTGACGGGTACGCCAGTTGCGTCAGCGCGAACATAGCCGTATGACCGGCGACTCGTATCTCAATCTTCCCGGGCCCCAGGCTAAAGTCATGCAGATTGCCGCTGCTATCGCGCCACGCCCCCGAATACGCCCATGTCTCATTGGTGCCAAAAACCCGCACGAGCAGCCAGCCATCGGTATACTCAATCCGCATCCCCTGGAAGTAGGCTTTCGCTGCCAGCCCGTGGGCTTGTTGGGGGGCGCCGCCGCCCTTCCATTCGTCTATGACCGTCCATGTGCTCTGTCCCGGCAAACGCCCGATAAGGGCCGGAGACGTATACTGTGCCCCGGCTTGCCCAAACCGCTCGGAATAGTAGGCCCCGCCCGGCCCACTCGCCGGGAAACTGAGCGCGTATACCGGCCCCGTGCCCGCCCCCAAGAAGTGCACCTCGAAGACACAGGGGTCTGTCTCCTCGTTGCTCGCCGGAAACCGCCACACGGAAAGTGCCAGATTAGGCAGATAGTCATCCTTGCTCGTCAGTATCCCGTACTCATTGAGCGCCACCAGCCCTGGCCGCGTATCGTAGAAGTGCAAGTGCGTCGTCCGCAAGGCCCCGGCCTTGCTTGACTCCGCCCACGCCCCCTGCGTTGGAGTCCAGTCCGCCAGCGCCATGTCCGTGAAAGTTGCCCGCCCGATGGGGGCGATGGCCTTCAGCTTCTCCAGGTACTCGAATTGCCCGTTGTACAGCCACCCATACTGGCCGGCAAGGTCCGCGCTTAGTCCACGGAACATTGCCTTCTCCTCTGCTGCCTCCCAGTCCCTGCCGATCCCCCAGGTGATAACCTGTCCATCAGCATTCGGGTTATCTATGATTAGCTTGGCGGCTGCACGAGTGTAGGCCATAAGCAAAATGCCGCAGGCAGCGCCTGCGGCAGAAGAACTCCAGTACCTCGTGTTAGTTCCCGATTAGGAAGGGTCCCGACGTCTTTGCCCCAGTCGAGTCACACAGAAACTCATATACCTTGTCGTCGGAAATCTTATGGCAGGCCACGCTGATCTTCCGCCCGTCTCCGGTCACCGAGGCGCTGTCGTAGTCCCCCGACGAATCTATGACCTGGGCCGTGCCCCAGGTATGCGGCGCGTTCTCCTTGCGAGCCAAGTAGACATTGGTGCCCTGCACCCAAGCACACCACTCAACACCAGTCGGGTCAGTATACATGCTGACTAGTCCTCCTCCGCCCTGTACCTGTACCGCTGCCCCTTCCCACCAATACGAACGGTTCACTGCCGCCCCCAACTCCGCCCCCCGACTGACCCGGTACTCGCGGCTGCGGTCGTGGGTGTGTCCGGTGGTGCCATCCTCGATACAGTTCGGCCCGCGCCAGCGCCCGTGCCGGTCCGGGGTGCCGCTACCCAGCAGTGCCCATTCTGTCTCCTGTCCCTCCGCTGTCTCGCGCCAGTATACCCTCACTCCGCCCTTCATCCGCGCCCGCTTCTGCCCGCGCTTAGCGATACCGTGCGGCTTGCCGCCAGCGTTGTGCTCGACGTAGATGGTCAGGTCCGGGCCGCGCAGGTGCTCGATGTTGAGAGTGCCCACGGCCAACCCCAGGCGCAACTGCTGCGGCCCGTCCTCGTGGTCGTCGTCGCGCAGTTCGCGGTCCGCGTCCTCCGCTATCCACCACCACGCCGGAGTGCCCAGAGAGTTGCCGTCGGCGTCGGTGAGGTAGTAGGCCAAAGCGTCGGCGTCGTAGGTGGCTGCGAAGCCCTCCTGCCAAGAGAACAGGTCGGCGAGGTAGGACAGCGGGTAGGCCACGGTCAGGTCGCTGAAGGGGCCGGTGTAGGCCGGGCTGTGCCGCTGGTACTTCAGGTAGCAGAAGCCCTTCTCGTTGGCAAACTTACCGTGCCCGTATAGGTCCACCTGCGCGTTCGGCAGTCCATCAAAGACCCAGCCCACGCCGAAGAAGTTACGCCTATACCAATCCCACGCCTGCTTGCTGTCGCAGAGGAAGTGTTGCGTCTCATACCACGGCTCGCCCTCGCGGTCGGACGGTCGCAAGGAGAGAATGTCCAGCGTGACCTGCGCGGGTTCAGTCAGGTCGGAGGAATCAAAGAGGAACTCTATCTTGTCTACATGCTGAAGAATCGGCACCAGGTTCTCGTCCGGGCAGGCCAAGTCAACCCACAGTTCATTGTCGCCCGCCTCCAGCACCATCGGCAGGCCGTCACGATCCACGCTGTAGGTGACTACTAGTCCGTCGGTGCGGGACCACTCCCATTCCGCCTCTCCATACGGCCCGCCCGCCCCAAACCGATAAGCAAAGTCCGTATACCACGGGTCGGTTATCTCCACAGTCGAGTATGTTAGCCGCACCTTTACCGCCAGCCCGGCCCCGCCTACCAGCTTCGCATACAGGTAGCTCCGATTGCTCCAGTTGGTCACATCCTCCGGCTTGCTCAACTCTTCCATGACCGCGACGTGGCCCTCGTCTTCCTCATCGTACCCCTCCCATACTACCGGCAGGTTGGCCTTCAGCTTGCGCGGGGCGTCCTCATCGTGCCAGTAGTCGGGGTCGTCCAAGTGGTCCGCCAACCGCTCCATCTGGTAGTAGAAGCGGGTCTCCAGGTTGCGGTATACTGTCGCCGCGTCCTGCCCCGCCGCTATAGTCCACAGGTCGTTATTGCTACCGTCCACCGTCGCGCCCGCGCCCGCTGTCCACGAGGAAGGCCGCGTCCCCAGCCCCGGCGGGAGGTTGACGTTGATGCTGCCGGTCTGGTAGATGTACAAGACGCGGTGGTCGGGGTCATCGTTGAAGAAGGGGGGCTGCGTGTAGTCGCTCTCCGTCAGCGGCCACGCCCACAGCTTGCAGCGCCGGTCGTGATAGGTGGTTTTCGCGCCCTCGGGGTCATCCGGGTCATTCGCCCGCTCCACCTCGGGGTTCTCGTCGGAGGCGTCGAGGTCCGCTTCCACGCGGTAGGCGGTGAGAGCGCGAGAGGGCAGCCACAGCGCCGCGTAGTCGGCCCAAGAGTAGGTCGGCAGCCGGTAGCGCTTCGAGAGGCCCGTCCCCAGGTACAGGGGGGTCGTGCCGTCACCGTTCTTGAGACCTATGTCTAGACGGGGGTTAGTGCGGGTCTCGCTGCGGTCAAAGTCGGCAGGGCGGTAGTCAACGGCCAGGGAGTAGGGAGGCTTGGCCCACCCATTCCAAGTGCAGCCCTCGTCGGGTACAAAGTCCAAGAGCGGGTCGCCGATGCGCCGCAGCTTGACGTAGTTGTCCCCGCCGTGCGCGAGGTACTTGTTGCCAGCCGGGTAGTTGCCGTCGAGATAGTTGGTCCAGGTCGTCCCGTCAGAGGTGACGGAATTGAGACCCCCGAGGAAGAGCAGGAAGTTCCCGCTGGCCTTCATCTCGGTAATGGCGATGTGGTCGGTGTCGAGAACGCTCAGTCCGTGCGGGCGCACGACGGTGGGGAAGCCTCCCCCAAAATGGCTATCCGAAGTGTAGGCCAGTCCAAACCCCAACGAGATGTCCGCAAGGAACCCGTCCTCTGGCAGTTCCAGCGACACGTTGCCCGACATCCCCGCCAGCGCGTAGGTGCAGGTGACGTCCGCCGGGATGAACCAGCCGGTGTAGGTCACGGTGTCGTCAGCGAAGTCCTGCCGCGCCCGGTAGGCCGGGGGATTGGAAGAGCTTTCCACCTTCGCCCGCACCTCTGTCATCCCCAGCGACCAGGCGAACTCGAAGGAGTCTACGCCCTGGTCTCCGCCTGCGGGTCCGTAGTACGTCCACGGCCCGAAGTCGTCGAGTCCCGTGTCCCATTCGCGGTACCAACCGTAGGTGTGAAGTTCCCGCTCGACTATCGGACCGGACATTGGTCCAATTTCCACTCTCAGGTCCAGAACCCCAATATTGTACTCGTAGGGGTAGTTGACCCCGATTCCCCAGGCGTTCAACCAGGCGACGCATTCGCCTGCATACTCGGTGGAGTAAGTCTGCGCATCCAGAGGCCCAGCGATCAGGCTGACATAGTCGGTATTTGAGTATTGCAGGAAGACGGATACGTTAGGAACAATGGGGGAGGGTACGGATGGTGAAGCGGGGACAACCCCAGCAGACAGATCCGTGAGGACGAACTTACCGCTCCACTGCTGTGCGGGTTGGATTACTCCGGTCAAGCACTCGGCCATCGTTCACTCGATCTCCTCCGGAGGAGTCTCCTCGAAGCGCGTGTTTCCGCTGCGCATCACCCGACAGATGTAGCGTCCCCGCACGGACGCGAATCGCGCGGAAATACCTACTGCCGCGCCGTCCCCCTCAGCGACTCCAACACCTCCCCGCGCACCCGCTCGTCAATC
>MTKW01071591.1_pt1 | contig 16478 bp, 16 predicted proteins | sample 1042761 | NCBI WGS metagenome assembly MTKW01 (sample SAMN06205366, study PRJNA360243) | anaerobic digester metagenome | biome: Wastewater treatment plant; feature: Anaerobic digester sludge; material: sludge; isolation source: anaerobic digester fed with sludge from wastewater treatment plant ... | reverse complement strand
TGTATTACTTTTAAAGGTGGTGTAGTTTATCGAATCACAGTCACTACATTTAAAAGCTATAATGTTTCTTTTTGCTTTTGCCATTTCTTTTTGGGAATCAAACTTAGAATAATGGGAAAATACTCCGTATTATATGGAAAATAGTAGGAGAGGTCAACTATGAGGGCAAAGGTTTAATTTTCCTCTGTTGTATTTTTGAGATGCCATTTAAGGTGTCCTTTCCTTTTTGTTATTTCGAAAGCCTTTAATGTATTCTCAAACCAATCATCTATATTAGGGGCTAAATAGGAGTCATCAAAACTATAATCTACGATATCAACAGTATTCTTGCTCATATCTTTCTTAAATTCCATAAAATGCCTATTCCCTGAGAATACACACAAATCGATGATGTTTTTGTCCTCTCTATTCCTACTTGCTACTAGGACAGGTCTAGAAAAACTGTCATTACATACAACATGAAGAGAGAGAAAATTTTTATTAGTGATAACGTCCTCTATTTCTTCTTCATAAATGAAATTATTCAATCTGGTACAAATAGTTTCTTGATATTCGTTATCTAATTCGGCTTTAGGTTGTATAGGGGTAAAGAAAATATTAAGTCCTCGTTCTACTGCCATATGGAGATTTTTTTAAAATTAAGTAACAGTAAGCAATCATTATACAGAAGAACTTTTTTACTGTAAAGATGACTATGGGGTGGGGGAGCTGGATCTGAGAGTCGAACTCAGGACCTCATTCTTACCATGAATGTGCTCTAACCAACTGAGCTAATCCAGCATATGGCTCCAATTATACTACATTTGAAAAATCAGTAAATTATTTTTCTTTAAGCTGTATTGTTTTCTTAAAGAAGTATATCCAAAGAGGGATTAATACAATCACAATTGTAATGCTCATGGCAGGGGCGGACGGCCCTATATACATATCATGTGTAGGTTTAAAAAGAAAAAAATCAGTAAGAGAATATATTGTAACAGGAATCATTACTATTGTGATAAAGCTATAAAAGACAAGAGACAGGAAGATATATGTCTTTTTAATCAACAGATTTACATTTTCTTCTTTTATCTTACTTATACCGTATTGATGTATTGCAAACAGAAAGGTCATAGAAAGAATTAGGGAAATACCAGTGATAAGTTCTGTTTTCCTTATTGATCTATCAAAACAGAAATCTCTCTCATAGAAGGTCATTACTTCTCCTCCTAAGGAGCATTCTTGAAACTCTCCATAAAGTATGCCTCGTTCATCTCGGAAATCTTCCTCTTTGTTAGTAGTGGACAGGGTATATGAAAATGGAATAGGAAGCTTGTATGAGAGTAGTGCCTTTGAAGTTAATCCAATACCTATTATTAGTATACCAAGGGTGATAAAAGAGACAAGGTAAAGATATGCTTGGAGTAGGGTATCAGAGGTTATTTTGAAATTTGGTGTTTTTTGATCTTTTTTCATATTAATAATTATATATATTAATGCACCAATTACAAGCAATCCCAGAGGAGAAAAGAAAAACGAAAACAGAGAGATTATTCCCATAAACAAAGGCTTTAAAATAAAATTAACTGCCCTCAAGAGTATAGGCTAGCGGGATGCAGAGGACTGGATTTGAACCAGTGTATCCCGAAGGAGTCGGATTTACAGTCCGATGCGTTTGACCGCTCCGCCACCTCTGCTTATTTCTGGAGCCGAAGAAGAGATTCGAACTCTTGACCTACTGTTTACAAAACAGTTGCTCTGACCAACTGAGCTACTTCGGCAAATTCTGTTGCAAGTTTAATATATGTTAGAAATATAGTCAATATAGGGTAAGGTTGATAGGGAAATGCTCTAGAAGGTGTGGAATCATAGAGCTCTGAACATTAAGTGGGTTCTCGCAACCTAGTCCCACAGGACCAAGCAATATTTGCTGTTTGAGATCCCTAAGCTCTTTAGTATGGAGCTATGAAACCACAGGGTCCCTACTAGAGCAATATATTCTATCTTGAAAAACACCTAAAACACAAATATATTTGAGCCCATAAGGGATATTCTAGAGGAAGCCTAATAGCAGAAGGCTTTTTGTTATAAAAAAGGACATAAAAATGGAAGCAATAGATCCAGAAGGTGTTATAGGTATTATAAATAGGACTAAAAGAATGATTTGAAATTTCTCAATTCTTTCCCAAAAATTTCTTAATGCTTTTGGCAGTATAGCCCTTACTATCTTATGTCCATCAAGTGGTGGGATAGGGATTAGATTAAAGAAAGCCAATGCCAGGTTTATTGTGGTAAAAGTTAGAAGAAAAACCCCTCCTATTGACATAGGATCTATATTAAAAATCCAGTTAATTAAACCACATATAGTTGCAATTATCATATTTGATAAAGGACCTGCAAGTGCGGTTATAGCTGTTCCTAATTCTCTTTTTTTGAAGTTGTATTCATTTATAGGGACAGGTTTACTCCAGCCAAATCTGAAAAGGACCATGGCCAATGCTCCAATAGGGTCAATGTGAACGAGTGGATTTAAAGTTAGGCGACCCTCTGCTTTTGCGGTAGGATCTCCTAGCTTGAAAGCAGCTAATCCATGAGCATATTCGTGAATAGTTGATGCTATCAATATTGATGGAATGGCAAAGAGAATCCAATATACTGTATCTGAAATAATCATAGTTCAGATTATATCATGATAGGTGTTGCTGCTTCTAAGCTGTGGTGTTATAATACCCTCGTTATGTCAAAAGTATGCGATATTTGTCAAAAATCTACAGTATCTGGAAACAGAATTCAACATAAACACTCCATTGGTTGGAGATATAAAGCGCCTAAGACAAAAAGGCAATTTAGACCTAATCTGAGATTGGTAGAAGTTGAACACGAAGGGGCAATAAAGAAGATCTCTGTCTGTATGAAATGTTACAAGAGATTAAGGAAAGAGGCAGAACTAGAGCTTAATTCATAAGTAAAGGGAATATTTTGTACAAGACACAAAATTCTGTGTTCTTTTTAATTGCGTAATTAAATGATAGAATTCTTACTATATGAACGTATTAAACTCTCTTTGGGGATTAATAACTTATGATCTTGGTATTGACTTGGGTACTGCCAATAGTATGGTATACATGCGTAATCATGGAATTGTTGTCTCTGAACCCTCTGTTGTTGCTATTGAAAAGAGAAGTAAATCAATACTTGCTGTGGGAAAAGATGCAAGACAAATGATAGGAAGAACTCCTGCAAATATTGTCGCTATAAGGCCACTTAAAGATGGGGTTATCTCAGATTTCGATACTACCCAAGCAATGATACATCACTTCATACGGCAAGCGCATACCTATTTTGGAAAAGGATTTAAAATTCCAAGACCTAGGGTTATTGTAGGAGTACCATCCTCTGTTACAGAAGTAGAGAGGCAGGCTGTAATAGATGCATCAAAAATAGCTGGGGCAAGAGATGTTTTCATAGTAGAAGAAGCTATGGCGGCAGCTATAGGTGCAAACTTACCAATAGAGACAGCATCAGGAAGTATGATAATAGATGTGGGAGGGGGAACCACTGATATTGCAGTATTTTCATTAGGAGATATTGTAGTAGACAAAACTATGAAAATAGCTGGTGATGAGATGGATGAGGATATTATTGATTATGTGAGAGAGAAATATAATGTACTAATAGGGGAGAGGACAGCGGAAGATATCAAGATTTCGATGGGTTCTGCAATGCCTCTTAAGAAAGAGAAAAAATCTCCAGTACAGGGTAGAGATTTACTTACAGGTCTCCCTAAGATAGTAGAGCTAAGCAGTGTAGAGGTGAGAGAGGCTATTATGAATACGATTTCCATTATTACAGAATCAGTAAAGGATGCTATTGAGGAGACACCTCCAGAGCTTTTGAAAGATCTCTTAACTTCGGGTGTAAGTCTTGCTGGTGGAGGAGCATTAATAATGGGTTTGGATTCTTTTTGGTCTAAAGAGCTTAATATCCCAATAAAGATAGTTGAAGACCCTCTTTCTACGGTAGCAAGAGGAACAGCTTTAATGCTTGATCACATAGGATTGCTAGAGAGAGTTCAAAAATCTTGGGAAGAGTTAGTTTAATCCTAGTAAGTGGAATGGGAAATAGAAAACAACAGAAAAAAATCTCTAGTGAGTACATTATACTTTTTGTAGGAATTGTACTAAGTATTGTTTTTCTTCTTTTAGATACCATTGGTTCATTAGGATTTTTAAGGAATGGTATCTCATATATAATGGACCCTATAGATTTTAATGCAAATTTTTTAGGGGCAGAGGTTAAAAGCTATCTGGAAAGTTTCGTATCTTTAAAAGAGTTTCGAGATGAGTATAATCGGATGAGTGTTGATATTTATGAGAAGGATGTTGAAAACTCTTTCTATGTAATATTGAAAGAGGAAAATGAGGCATTAAAAAAACAGATTTCTTTAGGAGAAAAGGATCAGAAATATGTAATGGCAAAAGTATTAAGAGAGAAAGATTCAAAATACCTTAGAATTAATAAAGGAGAGAAAGATGGTATAGCTGTAGGGGATACTGTCTTGCTAGGAAATATGTATGTAGGAACAGTGGTAGTGATAGATAATAAAGGTTCTCTTGTTAGAACACCACTTCACAAAGGAAGCTCTCTTGAGGTTGTTGTTGTGTCTGGGAATATAGAAGAGGTAAGGGCAAAAGAGAGTACAGATATTTTAAGTAAAGGAGTAGTTAATGGTTCTTCAGAAGGGATAATTATAGAGAATATGTCCATGGGTTCGAACCTAACCAATGGAGATGTTGTTGTAGTAAATGATGCTAGGGTTGGTGAGTACTTAGTTCTTGGCTATTTACAAAACATTTCAGAGAACCCAGCAGCTACCTCTCGTTCTGGTTTTGTAGACCCAATTATAGAGTATGAGAAATTAATTACTCTATTTGTAAGAATAAACTTTTAACTTAATATTATAGATATGTTATTACCAGCAATTTTAGCAATAATATCCGTAATACTATTAGTTTTCTTAGAGAGTTTTCTGTTGGCACTGTTAAATTTCAGGCTTACAATGATTCTGTTTCTTTTCCTTTTCAGAAAAATTGATTGGAAGCTACTTTTCTTTCCCCTGTTTGTTTTATCGTTCATGTTTGATGTTGTTAAAAATTTTCCTTTGGGTACAAATTTCTTAGTACTCTCTGTTGTCTTTGGACTTCTACTCATATTCTCTCTCTTTCTATCTGTAGAGAGTGGTTTTACTACCTTTTTGGTTAGGTCTTTTCTTTTTACACTCTATTACATACTGCTGTTAACAGTCCCTTCATTTTTAATAGAAGGATCTTTTGGGATTTTGTGTTTGAGGGATGTGTTACTATCTTTGTCAAAAGGAGTACTAAGTGCTTTACTCCTTCTTTTACTAGATCGAACCTATGCAAATTTTAGAAAAAGAGGAGGTGGTTCTCAAATTTTACTTAAATAGAATATGAATAGGTTAAAAATTTCTAAGAAAATAAAATTGAAAAGTAAAAGGAGAAACGGTCTGCAAGACATTAAAGACATTAATGTAGGTTTTCTGGCAAAGAATATAAAGAAGTCTTTGTTAGAACCATCTAAGGATAAAGGTGATTTTAGATGGGGCTATCTGTTAGTTTTCCTTCTTTTTGTTCTTTTTTTTAGTGTATTAATAGTAGAGCTTACATCGTTACAAATAGTAAAAGGAGAAGAGATGTATGAGAAATCTCAAAATAATCAGATTAGGATAAGGAATATTCCTGCTTACCGTGGTGTAATATTTGATAGGAATGGTAATCAGCTTGTTGTTAATGAGTCATCTGTGAACATATATGTAGCTCTTGAACACTATTTAGATTCTTCAGGGTATATAGATTCGGAGCTGGTAGAGTTAACGAGCAGTACTTTAGAAGAGATTTTGGATGATAATTGGTTAAAAACTAAACCGCAAGGTGAGGGAGAGTACATATCTATCTCTGAGAAGATCTATTCAATTCATAAAGAGAGTCCTTTTTTTACAGATATACTAATAGGTACAGATATAGATAATGATACTGTAATAAGGATAAAAGCTCATTTAGGAGATTTGCCAGGAGTGTACTTGGATAATGGGTACAAGAGAATGTATCCTGAGAGAGAAATATTAGCACATGTTTTAGGCTATACAGGTATTGTTTTTGCAGAGGATTTAGAATTATTGGACTACATAGGTCTTACAGATGTGATAGGAAGAAGTGGCTTAGAGAAGCAGTATGATAAATATCTGTTGGGAGAGCATGGAAAGATTGCATGGGAGGTAGATGCAATAGGTAGAACAATATCTAAGGAGGGCTATATTATCAAAGAATCTGTTCCTGGTAAGAATCTATATTTGACCATAGATGCTAAGCTTCAAAGGAAGCTCTATGAAATAATAGAGGAAGGAGTAATGGAATATAACGCAATTGGTGGTGCAGGTGTAATTCAAGATCCTAATACAGGTGAAATTTTGTCTTTTGTTTCTTTCCCAGGGTATGATAACAATCTTTTTGTTGGTGGAATATCAACAGAAGAATATTCTACACTGCTTAATGACGAAAGAAATCCTCTCTTAGATAGGGTAATAGCAGCACAGGTGCCCCCTGGCTCTACATTTAAAACAATAGTAGCAGTTGCGGCATTAGATGCAAATGTTGTGAGTAAAGATACAGTATATGTTAGTAGAAGAGGGTATACGTTCTCAAGCGGTGCTCCTTTTCAGGACTATAGAAATGCAGCTTACGGCCCATTAAATCTAATAGATGCGATAACTGTTTCTTCAAATATATATTTCTGCGAGCTCATTCGAAATTGGAAGATACAGGGATTAGTTCCTTACATGGAAAGATTTGGGATAGGAAGTTATACAGGAATTGACATCCCTGGAGAGGCACCAGGGCGACTTCCTTCACCTGCAAACAAGATAGCACTAGCAAATACTACAAGTCCATGGCTAGAGCCTGTTTGGTATCCAGAGGGAGACTCTTGCAACACCGTGATAGGTCAAGGGATCGCTTTGACAACACCGCTTCAGATGGCCAATTGGGTGTCAGCTATAGCCAATGAAGGTACACTATACAGGCCACGTGTAGCAGACTATTTCTTAGATGAGCAGATGAACAGAGAGAGTATCGAAACAGAGCCACTATATACAGAGGTTGCATCAAAGGAATCTATGAGACTTGTGAAAGAGGGCATGTGGTCTGCGGTTAATGCTCCTAGAGCCACTATAAAGTGGTTGGCAGGTCTGCCAGTAGAGATTGCAGCTAAGACAGGGACGGCAGAGTTTGGAGCTTTAAATGAAAAAGGAGAGTATGAGAACACACATGCGTGGGTGACAGGTTTTTTCCCCTACGAAGAACCTAAGTATACATTCACAATCTTCTTGGAGGATGGTGGTGAGAGCTACAATACTGCAAAGTTGGCAAGAGAACTAATAGAGTGGATGTCCCAGAATGATTTAATTTAGATTTAATATCTGTATGTAATAATTTACCTATGGGTAAATTATCATACAAACAGATTCCTCCTTTGTTAAAAGAAATACCTAGCTGTCCCTCTCAGTTGTATTTTAAGGGAGACGAAAGAATATTAAATGGTAGGTGTATAACAATAGTTGGGACAAGATCCATAACAGAATATGGACGGTGGGTTATAGGGTATTTATTAGATAAATTTTTAAAAGATTTAAATATATCGGTTGTGAGTGGTTTGGCAAGAGGAGTGGATGCATATGTTCATAAGTTATGTTTAGAAAGAGATATAAATACGGTAGCAATACTGCCAGGGAGTATTACCTCATATATTCCAAAAGAAAACAACAAGCTGTTTGAAATGATGCAGCAGAGAGGTCTTGTTTTAGCAGAATTTAGAAGAGGCATAGAATTTAATAGAAGAATGTTTGTTCTGAGAAATAGATTACTAGCAGGTATTTCGGAAGTAACATTAGTAATAGAAGCAGGACTTAAAAGCGGCTCCTTAATTACTGCAGGATTAGCACTTGAATATAATAGAGATGTATATGTAATCCCAGGTGATTTAAGAAACAAAATGTCACAGGGATGTAATGTATTAGCAAAGCAAGGAGCAGGAGTAATAACCTCTCTGGATGATTTCAAAGAGATCTTTGGTATATACGATGAACAAACTAAAATGAATGTATAAGGAAAATGTACAAGTTTGACTTTCTAATAGTATCTAATGTATTTTAGATGACATGGCAAAAACAGAAGTAAAATACAAAAACTTAGTTGTAGTAGAGTCTCCTTCAAAAGCTAAAACTATAAATAGATATTTAGGGAGTGACTACAAAGTTATGGCTACAGTAGGTCATGTAATAGACTTACCTAAAAGTAAATTAGGTGTGGATGTAGATAAGAAGTATGAGCCTGAATTTGATGTAATCTATGGAAAGGGTAAAATCATCAAAGAGATAAGTAAGGCAGTACCTAAGCAAGGAGACGTCTATTTAGCGATGGACCCCGATAGAGAGGGAGAGGCAATTGCTTGGCACTTAAGTAATGCAATAAAGTTAAAAACCCCAAAGAGAATTACTTTTCATGAGATAACAGAGGAAGCCATCAAAGAAGCTATTAAAAACCCTGAAAGTATAAATAATAATCTAGTGGAAGCACAAAAGGCAAGAAGAGTACTGGATAGATTGGTAGGTTACAAGCTCTCAGAGTTAATATGGAAGAAAATATGGTATGGGCTCTCTGCTGGAAGAGTGCAGTCAGTTGCACTTAGATTAATTGTAGAAAAAGAGGAAGAGAGAGATTCTTTTAAAGAAGAGGAGTATTGGGAGGTATCAGTAAAGTTAAAAGATAGTACAGAAAATGTATTAGTAGCAAGATTAGCTACAAGAGATGGGAAGAAATATATTCCTAAAAATAAAGGAGAGGTGGACTCTCTTGAGAAAGAGATAGGGAAGAGTAAGTTTTTAGTTAAAGATATTACAAGAAAAGAAGTCAAAAGACATGCATATCCACCATTTACTACCTCCACAATGCAACAGAGTGCAAACAGTATATTAGGATTCACATCGAAAAGGACTATGGGTATCGCTCAGGTACTCTACCAATCAGGATATATTACATATATGAGAACGGATTCTGTGTTTTTCAGCAAAAAGGCTATAGGTAGTGTTCGGAGTCTAGTTGAAAGTAAATATGGAAAAGAATATGTTCCTGAAAAACCTAATTATTACAAGAATAGGGCTAAGAATGTGCAGGAGGCACATGAAGCTATAAGACCAACAGATTTTAGCGTAGATGTATCTCAAATTGAAAAAGAACATGGTAAAGCAGCAGCAAATCTGTATGATCTGATTTGGAGAAGAGCTGTATCTAGCCAAATGAGTGAGAAAAAGTCGGAGTTATTAAAAGTTTCTTTACTTCCCAAAGAGCTTAAGAAGCCAGAGTATATCTTTACTATGGGAGGAGAAAAGACTCTTTTTGATGGTTTTAGAAAAGTTCTAGGAAGAGGTAAGCAGGATGATGACTTACAGGAAATTGATAAGATTAAAAAAGGAGATGAGTTGGAGAAAGTAGAGTTTGTAAATGAGCAGAAATTTACACAACCACCCGCTAGATATACAGAGGCAACCTTGATTAAAAAACTAGAGATCTTAGGTATTGGAAGACCTTCTACATATTCAACAATCATATCTACCATACAAGCCAGAGGATATATTGAGATGGAAGCAAGGAGTATGTACCCCACAGATGTTGGTAGGGTAGTAACTAATTTTCTAAGAGACAATTTTAAAAGATTAGTAGATTATGAATATACAGCTAAGGTGGAGGATGAACTGGATGATATTGCACTGGGTAAAAAGAAATATGTTCCTGTCATAGATGAAGAGTACAAGGATATGATGAAGAATATAGAGAAAGCAGATAAGGGTGTAAAAAAAGAAGATGTAGTGATATTAGGTAAATCTAAGGAAAAATGTCCTGAATGTAAAGGTAGTATGGTTGTACGGATTGGTAGGTACGGAAAGTTTTTAAGCTGTTCTAAATTCCCAGAATGTAAGGGTATGAAAGATTTAGAAGGAGAAGAGGATAAGTTGGATTATGAAAAATATTACAAACCTGAAAAATGTCCTGAATGTGGAAGTAAAATGATACTTAAAAGAGGTAAATACGGTAAGTTTTGGGCATGTGAGAGATATCCAGAATGTAAAGGTATAGTATCTCTGCTTTTGAATGAGAAATGCCCTGAATGTGATCACCATTTGGTAGAAAGAAGAGGGAAATGGGGTAAAACTTTCATAGGGTGTAGCAACTACCCAAATTGCAAATATATTAAAAAAGAGAAATCAAAGAAGAAAGAGAAAAAGGAAAGTTAACTTAGATTTAATAACTATCTGTTACGATAGTTGTATGCTCCCAAGAGAAAAGTATCTTAAAAGAGGTATAGACAATCTTACAGATGTAGACTTAATTGCTATCTTAATAGGTAGCGGGATTAAAGGGAAAAATTTCCTTTCTGTTTCCAGAGGGGTTGTTAATAGTATTAGGAAAGTAGTAAAAAGCAAGCAAGAATTAAAGGTAAAGGACATTACAAAGGTTGAGGGAGTAGGGGATATTACTGCTATGAAAATACTGTCAGGGATAGAGTTAGGTAGGAGGCTTTACGGTTTAAATGATAAAGAAAAAATTGTAGTAAGGAACTCCACAGAGGCATATGAACTTTTAAAAGATATTTCAAAAAAGAAACAAGAATACATTATCTCTCTTTTTCTTAATTCTAGATTTGAGCTATTGGATAGGAGAGTAATATGTATCGGTAGCCTAGATGGAGTAAGTGTTTTACCAAGAGATATTATAATCCCAGCTTTAGAGTTAAATGCAAGTAGCATTATAATGGCACATAATCATCCTTCAGGAGATGCTACTCCAAGTAAGGAAGATATAGATATTACAGATAGAATAAGAGAGAGTTTAGAGTTAGTAGGTCTTAATCTTCTAGATCATATAGTCATAGGTCAAGATGAATGGAAAAGTATTTAAGTCAAAAGTTGTCAAACTGAATACAAAACTGTATAATCCAGCTGTTTAATATATCTCATATATCTTTGTCCATTCCTGGACTATGTCCAACAAAGATATTAATAAAAGGAAAGGAAATACAATGACAGAAGTCAAAAAAGAGGTCTCAAAGAAAACAGAGACTAAAAAGAAAAGTTTTCAAATTCCTGAATTGATAGATTTTCTAAAAGCAGGGTGTCACTTTGGACATAAGAAGAGTGCATGGAATCCTCGTATGGATAAATATATCTATGATGTTAGAAATGGTATCCATATAATTGATCTTGTGAAAACGAGAGAACTCCTAGAGAATGCCTTGCAGATGTTATCTGATTATTCAGAGAAAGGAAATATTTTGATAGTAGGAACAAAAGGACAGGCCGCTTCATTGATAAGAAAGGTTGCGGAGGAGAAAGGGATGTTTTACATTAATAGAAGATGGATGGGAGGTCTTTTTACAAACTTTGAAGGTGTAAAAAGGAGCGTCCAAGGATTACTGAAAATGGAAGAACAACTAGCCTCTGGTTTAGACCATCTTGTTAAAAAAGAGAAACTTTTAATGGAAAGAGACATTGATAGGTTAAATAGAATCTATGAGGGTATTAAGTTCATGGATAAGTTACCAGAAGTAGTAATTGTGATAGACAGTCAAGTTGAAAAGAATGCTATAAAAGAGGCAAGGACTGTAGGTGTCCCAATTGTGGCTTTAATTGATACTAACTGTAACCCAGATATTATTGATTACCCAATACCTGCAAATGATGACTCTATAAAGAGCATATCTCTTTTTACCAACCTTTTTGGAGAAATTGCAGGTCAATCTAAAAAATCTCTTTCTCTAATAGCACTTAGAAGAGATCATGAAGCTAAGTTAGAAAAGTTAAGGAAGGATTATGCGCAAGAGAAAGCAAGAAGGGAGAAGATGGAAGAGGAGGAGAGAGGAAGAATGAGGGCTCTTAAAGAGGGTAAGATAGATGAGCCTGCAGCTGTTTCTGTTGTAAGAGTGGTTAAAAAAGAGAAAGATATTGAAGAAGATATTCAAAAAGCAGAGAGAGTAAAAGAAGAAAGTAAGAGCATCGATGAATTAGAACTTTCTACAAGAACAGTAAATGCGCTTAAGGAAGCAAAGATTAAAACAGTAAAAGAATTAAAGAAAATTGCAAAGGATGGTCTAAAAGATATTAAAGGAATCGGTCCTAAAGCAATAAAGGAGATAGAGGAAGTTATTAAATAATTTTTGTGTTAGTATAAATGAAAATAAGTATAGAAGACATTAAAACTTTAAGAGCTAAAACATCAGCAGGGATGGCTCTTTGCAAAGAAGCCTTGGTTAAGTCTGATGGTGATATGGATAAGGCTGTGGAGTATATCAATAAGAGAAGTAGCTCTATAAATAGATTGAGAAATCTAACAGGAGCAAAGATAGGTTTATGCAAGCTTGCACTTGAAGAGGCTGGGAAAGATTTTGAAAAGGCAGTAGAGTTAATAAAGGAAAGAGGTTGGGATGAGCCCATAGGGGAAGATTTAGGAGAAAAGAAAGAAGGTATAATAGAGGCATATGTACATGGTAAAGATCAAAGACTAGCTGCTTTAGTTGAAGTAAATTGTAAAACTGACTTTGTAGCTAGAAATGAAGATTTTAGAAGTTTTGTGCATGAGTTAGCTTTACAGGTAGCAGCTATGAAACCTGAGTATGTTTCTAAGGAAGATATATCTGAAGAAAAGATAAAAGAGCTTAAGGAGCTTTTCACAAAGGAAGCCGATAGCGAAGGGAAGGCTAAGGATATTACAGAGAAGATTGTTGATGGGAAGATGAACAAGCTTTATGAAGAGAAGTGTTTACTTCAACAGAAATGGTTCAAAGATGATAAGAAGAAAATATCAAATCTAGTAGAAGAGGCTGTCCAAAAGTTAGGAGAACCTATCACAGTCTCTAGAATTTTAGTTTGGGAACTATAAGTCTTTAAACGAAACTGTCTTTGTTGTAAAATACGGTATGGATACCGAACTTTTTAAAAAAGACATTGAGAAATGCATTCTTCATATCAAGGAAGATCTGTCGCAGATAAGGACTGGCAGGGCAACTCCAGAGTTAGTCGAGGAGGTGGTAATCTCCGCATATGAGACTACTTCTCCTCTTAAGAATTTAGCAACTATCACTTCGGTTGATGCTAAAACTATCAATATCCAACCATGGGATAAGAGTATTTTAGACAATGTTGTTAGTGCAGTAGAGGGTGCAAACTTAGGTTTTACTCCTATTAAAGAGGGGGATAGGGTCTTAGTTAAAACACCTGATTTAACAGAAGAGAGAAGGAAAGAATATGTTAAGATCATGAAGGAAAGGATTGAAGATGGGAGGGTTGCTGTAAGGCAGGTTAGACAGAAATATATGAAGGAGATTGATCAGGCTCAGAAAGATGGTCTTTCAGAAGATGAGGCAGATAGATTAAGAGAGGAGATAGAGAGGGTGGTTAAAGAGACAAATGAGCAGATAGAAGACATAAGGAGTGTAAAAGAGGCGGATTTGATGACTATTTAAGTTCTAGTTGTAGTTTATGTTTTCTATATTAATAAATATACTTCTTTTTGTTTTAATAATTGGTTTTCTTACCTTTATTCATGAATTAGGCCATTTTTTAGCTGCAAAAGCTATTAAAACTAAGGTTTATGAATTCTCTTTAGGTTTCGGTCCTAAGCTTATCTCAAAGAAATATGGAGAGACCCTTTACTGTATTAGAATCATACCTTTAGGAGGTTTTGTTAAAATTTTAGGGGATGGAGATCCAGGGAAAGATAAAGATGAGGAAACACTAAAAGATAGTGAATATAACCTGAACAATAAACCTAAAGGATTGCAAATGATGGTTATGTTAGCAGGAGTATTTATGAATCTTCTCTTTGCAATTATCTTCTATTACGTAATATTAGGATTTAGTGGGTGGAGGACTAATCCTTTGTTTGCTAATTTAGAAGAAATAAATATGGTAGGTGCGTCTGTGGAGAGAGTTATAGCATATGAAGCTATCTCAGGTGAGAGTGCTGATATAGTAGGAGTTCCTGAGTATGGAATTATTAAACAGATCAATGGAGAGGATATAGATGATAGAGATACTTTAACAAAGATAATAAAGGAGAGCGAAGATGTATCCTTGTTCATATGTGATGACCAATTAAATGACTGTAAAGAGTATGTTGTAAACAGTAATGAGGAGGGTAAAATAGGTGTTTATGTAGCCTACGGATACATCTTGGATTATTCTGATGTTAAACCCCTGGGGGGTATCCTTTATCTGGTAAATAATCTAAAGATTGTTTCAAATCTATTAAGGGATATGATTGGAGTAGCTAAAAAAACAGGGGATTATACTGAACTTTCTAATACTGTATCAGGTCCTGTAGGTATATTTTTAATAATAGATAATTTTAAGAGTAAGGGTTTTGTTGTTCTTCTTTCTTTAGTTGCGGATCTTTCTCTTTCTTTAGCTATCATGAATCTTCTCCCTATTCCTGCCTTAGATGGGGGTAGGGTATTAATATTGTTAATAGAGAGTATATTTAGGAAGGATTTGAATGAGAAGGTTAAGTCTTTGATAATAAATATTAGTTTTGTATTGTTAATGATTTTGGTTGTACTAGTGATCATTAAAGATTTTGTTAATATAGAGGTTATGAAGAGTATGTTAGGTTAAGTTCTTGTAAATGTTAATTTATTAAGTTATATTATTCTAATCAATCTGTATAATAAATCAAAATGAAAACGGGACTGTCCAGAGTAGGGGGTTTTTCTAAGAAGAAGAAGATATTGTTGATAGTATCCATTGTATTATTTGTGTTGTTTGCTGTATCAGGAGGTTATCTATTGTGGAGGGTAAAACAACCAGAGACTATAGCACCTGAGGAAGGAGAGGCATATGGTCCTGGAGATTGTCCTCTTAAAGATGGTCCTTACGATCATATACCCATAGAATGCGATTATTGTTGCCCCTATAATTATGCCACTCATGAATATGTCTGTTCGAGATGTGGAGGTGGAGGTGGTACACAGTATTGTGTAGACAATAAATGGGTATCTACTTTACCTCCTAATGTCACACCTTGTCCATGTTTGGGAGGACAGGGTTGGTGTACATCTACGCCCACGCCTACACCCACACCTACACCCACACCCACGCCTACACCCACGCCAATTTCTTGTCCAGGAGAAAATATCAACGAGACTAGGATTAAACAAATAACAACATATAATATTAAAAACGGAGGTCTTCCTTCTGAGATAGGTCCTTTTCCAAAAGGAGCAATAGTAGTTTTGTATTATAAAAGCTTGTTAACAGCGAATTATAAACCTAAGATAGTGTTTTCGTATGAAGAGAAAACTTATGAATATGTAATGCCTGTCTTAGATGAAAATAAAAGAGGGATTGTCACAACGGGAATTGTAATATCAGAGGATAGTGATAATATTAAGTTGCTTTATTCAGATGATAATTATAATCAAGGAGATCCCTCATGTAATCCAAAAGACCCTAAATATAGGTCTTTTGGTTGGATGCCCGTAAATAACGACAATACTTGTGGTACTGATTTCCCAGGGCCTCCTAGTAAACATACTCCATATGAACCCGAATCAGTTTCTAATGATATTAAGTGGGCAGATAGCTTTGGTAATCCAATAGTGTCTAGACAGTGCTGGGCGGATTGGCGAGAATGGAAGGGAGATTATGATTTTGACGATTATTTCTTACAAATAGGCTACTATTTAGATGCACCTGCTCCTGCACCTATACCGCCACCAGATTTAGATCCCCTTTGTGGTACATATGCAGGATTGGTATATGAGGCAACACAGGAAGAGTGGTCTGGAGAAGGCACGTTTTGTTTACAAGGGGAGGTTAATCCTTTAAATCCCATTTTCCCTTTGGCAGGATATAGTACTACATGGCTTTGTACAAGTGGAACAAAAAGTGTTAGTTGTACAGCCTCTAGGTTAGCCTTAGAACAATCAGTTCCACCTCCAGTACCTCAGATTCCTTCAGTACCTGAGACTCCTCCTCAGCCTGAGACTCCTCCTCAACAGTCAGTAGTGGTACCTGTAGCACCAGTAGTAGAGAAAATTCCTGAGACAGGTATATTTGATGATATAGAGAGGCCAGTATTGATAGGAGGTATATTAGTATTCTTAGGTATAACTTGGTCATGGATAGGAAAAGGTATGTATATATCTGTTAGCTTCTTAGGTAAGTTGTATAGAAAGACAATTATAGGTATTGGAGATATTAAAGAGAACGTTAGATTGAAAAGAAGAGTAAACCAGATAGTAAAAGACAGTGAAAGAAAGAGGAAGTTTGAGAAGAAGATATCTAAAAGGTTTTAAAATATTACTTGCGTTACCGATATCTATATGGGATATTATATAACTAAATAAATCTGTTTTTAAGGTAGTATGGATGT
>MTKW01000302.1_pt1 | contig 16524 bp, 12 predicted proteins | sample 1042761 | NCBI WGS metagenome assembly MTKW01 (sample SAMN06205366, study PRJNA360243) | anaerobic digester metagenome | biome: Wastewater treatment plant; feature: Anaerobic digester sludge; material: sludge; isolation source: anaerobic digester fed with sludge from wastewater treatment plant ... | reverse complement strand
AGAAATGAGCAAACAACTTCATCGTTCAGAAGTGCCGCTAGAGGAAACATGGAACTTAGAAGACATCTTCCCTACCAAAGACGATTGGGAAAGGGAGTTTGCCGAAGTAGATGGCTTAATTGAGTCGGTAACAAAGTTTAAGGGCAGACTAGGGGAAGGCCCAGATATACTGCTCCAGTGTCTAGAAGCCCAGGAGAATCTTATGATAAGGCTGTCGAAAGTGACATCCTATGCTTCGCTGCATCTTTCGGCTGATGGAACCAACCCAGAATACCAGCAAATGGCAGGACGAGTTTCATCTCTTGCCACCCGCGTAAGGGCTGAGATGTCTTTTATAAGGTCGGAAGCGTTGAACCTCCCTGAAGGGACTCTCGAGAAATACCTCGAGGAAGAGCCAGGGCTGGAACCTTTTCGGATTATGTTGGAAAAACTCATAGAGAGCAAACCCCATCGATTGCATCCGGAAACAGAAACCGCCCTAGCAGCTTTAGGCGAGGTCCTGAGCGCCCCAGGAACCATCTATGAAACATCCCGTACTGCAGACATGTCATTTCAACCTGTTACAGATAGTAAAGGGAACCTTTTCCCAATGTCAATGGGCAGATACGAAACCGCAGCAGACATAGTATTGAGGCGTAACGCCTACGCTGAAACCACCCGGGTCCTCAAACAATACCAAAACACATACGGAGCAACTTGGGGAACTGAAGTAAAGAAAAACGTGACCATGGCCAGGCTCAGGAATTACGAGTCTGCCATACACATGTTGCTAGATCGCCAGGAAGTGACCATAGATATATACAACAATCTCCACGATATAATCTTGACCGAGCTTGCTCTCCATATGCGCAAATACGCAAGACTGAGGAAAGAAGTACTAAACTTGGACAGAATGCTTTACTGCGACATAGAAGCGCCCTTGGATCCAGAATTTAATCCTAAAACCACGTGGGAAGAAGCAACAGAGATGATCATAAATGGGCTGTCTGTTTTAGGGCCTGAATACACAGAAATCATGGAAAACGGGTTGAAGAACCGGTGGATTGACCGGGCTGATAACGTTGGCAAGAGAACGGGTTCCTTCTGCAGCTCGGTCTACGGGGTTCATCCGTACATCAGCACCAGATGGCACAACAACCTGCGCGAAGTTCTCACTATCGCGCACGAGCTGGGACACGCGGCGCAAGGGGTTTTATCTCAGAGGTATCAAAGATTTGGAAATACCAGACCAACGATGTTTTTCATCGAAGCACCTTCTACCATAAACGAAGCCCTGGTTGGAAACTATATCCTTTCTCAGACTACTGATAAAAGAACTAGGCGCTGGATTTTAATGGAATTCCTAAAAAGCTATCATCACAACTTTGTCAGGCACCTGATCGAAGGGGAACTCCAGCGTAGGGCGTACCCATTAGCTGAGAAGGGGCAGCCTATAACCGCTGATGTGCTCAACAGATTACAAGGAGAGATACTAGACGAGTTCTGGGGCGGTGAAGTGGAAATCGACGAGGGTGCACGTTTGGTCTGGATGCGCCAAGCCCACTACTACCGTGGCCTTTATCCGTACACCTACTCTGCAGGGCTTACAATCGGTACCCAGGTTGCTCAAGCTATCCAAGAAGAGGGAGCGCCGGCCGCAGAAAGGTGGGTAGAAGTTCTTAAGCTGGGAGGGACCAAAAAACCGCTCGAACTCGCCAAACTTGCAGGGGTAGACATGAGCAGCCCAGAGCCCATACGTTCAGCAGTAGAGTACGTAGGCTCCCTAATCGACGAACTCATCGAACTATTTTGAGCATCGGTTTGAGCATGGGGACGGTTCTCCTGCTTCTTTCGGGTAGAAGCATGGGGACGGTTCTCCTGCTTCCACTGGCTATTTGGCACGTGGTGCTAGGAGCGTGGTAGGCGCTTGGGATGATTGGATATGATCAGGGATGGTTCTCTTCTTTCGACGTGACTAAAAAGGCAATCTAACGAAAAGAACCATCCCTTTTGTTTTTCTACCTAATGCCCCTTCATTCTCAATAAGTTGCGAGCCGTTACTGATCTGCTGTCTATATGTTCTAGATCTCCTCCGGACTTCTTTGAGATATGTTGCGAGCCGTAGCCGTTATGAATTGAAAATCTTGATCTCAATGTGGAGCAAAAGTGCTGAACCACTACGGCTGTGGAGGGTAGGAGCCACCTTACTGTTTTTCTCGGCTTATGAAGAAAAGGAGAAGCAAAAACCCCCGTCCCTTTTGCTTCCCCTTCGCTTCCCAGCTCGAAGCAGTAACCCCCGTCCCTCTTGCTTCTCTTGCTTCTCTTGCTTCTCTTGCTTCTCTCGTACCTATTGCTTCCCTCTTACTCCACCCTTTTTGTTTAGCCCGATTCATCCTTCTAATCCGGCCGGCTATTTATTACTTGCTTCCTAACATAAGAAGAAGTGCTAGCTCTCAAAAGAGCGCTGTACGACATGGTAAAAGTGAGCACATCACCAACAGCAATCGGTTCTTCAACGTCCTCCACGTCGCATACCAAATGATCCGAAGATGCCCCTAAGATTTTAACCCCTTTCATCAGAGGGGTAAGCCCTGTAGAATCCACATCTTGGCGACCTACTGCCAAAAGGGCCCTTCTCCGTACACCCCAATCTTCAAAAACAGGCACGTCACCAAAAGCGTCTTGACCGATCTCACCAAACGGCTTTGAGGGTTTAGATTGTACCTCTATAGTTTCAGCTTGCAGCAAAAAAGCATCTTGAAAGCATCCCGGAATACTTTTCCGGTTAACAACCTCTCTACCAAGGAGAATCGCTTCGCCCACGCGAAGCTCGGTGACACCTTGAGGCATTTCACCGTCGAGTAACATCATAACGTTAGCAGATGCACCGCCTGAGACCCGAGATAGGATCAACCCAGTGTCATTCTCAATTTGCTTCCTCACTTCAAGCAACCAATTCATTTTATCTTTAGTAGGAATAACGCCTCCGAAGCAACCCCAATTCACACCTATGCCAATCAACTCAATCCCTGGCACGCTCGCCATTTCCCGGGCTACCTGAGAAGCCTTCTCAGGCATTACACCTTCCCTCAAATCCCCTAGTTCTATCATCAACACAACCTTGTGGATTTTCCCTATTTTCGAGGCTTCTTCGCCTAGCCGCTTAACAGTAGCAACCTCGCTGTTAAGGCTCGTATCCGCATATATTACTGTTTCGGCACACTGAGAATATCCAGGCGCCCTGATTAGAACGGTTTCCCCTTTGTAGCCAGTTTCTCTGACCTTACGCAAGTTATCTACCCTCGAATCACCTATGGCCTCGACTCCTCCGGCAAGCATAGCGTTTACAACTGCAGGATGAGCGCATGTGCCTTTGGCCACACCCACAATTCTTACGCCGTACTTCCCTGCAAGCTCTGTAATTACTCGAGCATTATGCTCGACTTTCCCAGTATCTATGACTAAACACGGATAACTCATATTCTCCCCCCTTCATAAGCGAAGCAAAATGAAGCGAAATGAAGCAAAAGGGACGGGGGTTTCCGCTTCGCCCTCTCTCCGCCGTCCTTCCTACCCTGTAAAATCCAGAATAAGACTGCTTCTCACCGAATGCCGTTTGCTCACAATGCAATTGCGTTCCAGGTGATTTCCAGAAATCTGCTAATCTGCGCTCCCCAATTTCGCTTTCGAGCATACTTACACCCTAGTTCGTGGATCCGAAACCCAGAGCCCAGCCCCCATCCCAATACGGCAATCCAAAATTCCAAACTCAAACTCAGATCCGATTCTGCACCCCAACAGGGCAATCATCTCTATACCCGTCCTTACCCGCCACACGCGCCCCCGTGCTTATCCCTCTTCCCCATTCTCAGACCCCAAGAAGTTTCTCAGCCTTAATCACCCACTCTGGATCGCGCAATAGAGCCCTTCCAATTCCCACCAGATCCGTTTTCTTCTCCTGCAGAATCTGCTCAGCAAAATATGGATCTGTTATACCACCTGCCACCAAAACTGGGATGTTTACATGGTTCTTCACTACTGCGGCAGCCGGCACATAATACCCTGGAGGAGCGTCTTTTGGACGAGAGCCAGCAAAGGCCCCTGAAACATCTATAAGCGCCACTCCAGCATCTTCCAACATAGCAGCCACAAAAGCAGCATCCTCCGGCACGATTCCTCCTTCGATACCATCCACAGAGCCTAGACGCACAAATATTGGGAAATCCTCCCCAACAGATTCCTGCACATGTTCGACAACCTCCAGTAAGAACCGAGCTCGATTTGATAGGCTTCCACCATACTCATCTGTGCGCTTGTTCGTAAGAGGCGATAAAAACTGATTCAAGAGATAGCCATGAGCAGCGTGAACTTCTACTCCTTGAAATCCTGCATTCTTAGCTCGTCTTGCCGCCAATGCAAAGTCATTGACTGTTTTCGCTATGTCTTCACGTGTCATGTCCCGCGGAATTACATTCCGACCCGGTACTGGAACTTCTGAAGGTCCAAGAGGTATGCTACCAGTAACTTCGACGCTTGTAGCCGCTCCTGCATGACTCAACTGGATAACGGCGAACGCTCCTCCCGACTTTATGGCCGCAGCAAGTTCCTCGAATCTCGGCACTGCATCATCACTATCAATACCCAGTTGCCCTTTATGGGCCTTACCGCTCTTATCAACGTATGTATGCTCCACAATAACCATGCCGACACCATTTTCTGCACGCCTAGCGTAGTGAGCAATAGTTCCATTACTCGGCATCCCATCATCAGATACCGAACCACCTGGGCCCTCGATGGCTGTCGCCATTGGCGGCATTACCACCCTATTCCTAAGGTAAATATTTCTAAATGTGAACGGTGTAAAAAGTAAGGCCATATCACCCATCTCCTTATTTTGAGACATATTGTGAGACATATTTGGAACTATACTTGGAAGCATGAGAACCGTCCCCATGCTTCTGCTAATTCCACGTCTTGAGCTCCTCGACGAAGCCCCAATCACATGAAGCGATGAATCGGGCTAAGACTTTGCCTGCATCCTGGACATCTTTGACTGACAGGGTTTCGACGGAAGTATGCATGTATCGCTGAGGGATTGAAATAAGTCCCGTTGCAACTCCTTCTCTTGAAATATGAAGAACGCCGGCGTCAGTTCCAGTTCCTGCTGGAGCTACTTTCTGCTGGAGGCTTACGCCGACCTCCCCAGCCGCTTTTCGTAGAGCATCAGCGATTTTAGCGTGAATAGTACTACCTATAGTTATGGTCGGACCCTTTCCAACAAACGTGGTTCTATGCTCGGAAACCCCTGGGGTATCACCCTGGCAGACATCTATTGCAATTCCGATGTCGGGACCGATAGCATAGACCGAAGCAGCAGCGCCGCGAGAGCCAACTTCCTCTTGGGTGGTAGCGACGGCATAGACGTCTGCGCAAACTTTGTACTTCTTAAGTTCGTCCAAGCAGACCAACATAACGGCAACTCCAGCACGATCGTCTAAGGACTTGCCTGCCATAAGACCCCCCATAAGTTCCGTTACTTCCCTTTTATACGTAGCAACATCGCCCACCCTGACAAGTTCGCGAACCTCATGCTCAGGTAGGCCTGTATCTATAAACAAGTCTTCAACTTTGTGCGGTTTTTCAAATTCTTCGCGTGACAAAAGATGCGTAGGCTTGGTCCCAACTATCCCAGTTAGAGGCCGCTTACCGTACACGACCACTTCGTGGCCTGGCAAGACCCGTTGGTCAACTCCGCTAGTAGTAAATCTTAAGAAACCCCCATTTTCAATCTTCGTGATCATCAATCCTACTTCGTCCATGTGACCTGCCAGCATGATCTTGGGGCGAGGTTCTGAACCTTCACCTTTTTTGATCCCAATCACGTTGCCTAATGCATCTGTCTGAATCTGATCCACAAGGCCGCTCATAGAATCTTTAACTATTTCTGATACATTCATGTGCTCGAATCCTGAAACGCCGCAGGATACGGAAGCTTTCGTGAGAAACTCTTTGATATTCAAAAATAGTACCTCCTAACCGTAGTTAACCAAAACCACGATAACAATTCGTCTAGTTAGTATTCATTAAACCGGGTCTGGACTCCTTCCTAGCACACGCACAGAAACTGAAAACGCTATCCTGCGGATTTTGCTGAAAGACATGGGTTCATATGCTTCCATTCATACATGTGCTTTCAAGGGAAGGTAGGATCTAGATCTGTCATCTGTTAGAGGAAATATAGGCGAAGCAAGAACCCCCGTCCCTTTTGCTTCACTTGCTTCTCTTTTTGCTTACCGCCTCCGTTTGCTGAAGCAAATACCCCCGTCCCTCTTGCTTCACGCTCTCCGCTCTCTGATGTTGAAGCAGAAACCCCCGTCCCCCTTGCTTCCCCTTTCGCTTACCGCCTCCGCTTGCTGAAGCAAATACCCCCGTCCCTCTTGCTTCCCCTTTGCTTCGTTTTGCTTTGCATTGAACGAGTGAATATGAGTAAACTAGTGAGTAAGTGAATAAATGCGTGCTCCAGTTGACGAATGTTGATGAATTACGCGTTTCTTAAAAGTGATGCTTGTGTCTGTGATGTCTGTTAAGAGGTGAGCTCTAGGTGGATCCTGTAAAGCTTTATGCCGGCATATTGAAGCAAAATCTGGATAACCCTAAACGAGCCAGCAAAATGATTGATTTCGGTTTGGCTGTGGCTCACCTATACGTTTCTATCTTTAAAGACAAGAGAGTACCTAAGTCGTTCCAGTACCTAAACCAATACGCTATTAAAATCGTAAAAGACGCATTAGCTCATCCGGAAAACTCGGCGTGGGTGAACCTTTTTGCCCCTACTGAACTCGTAACTGCCATGGATATCCATCCGTTATTCATGGAAGCCTATTCATCTTTCATGGCAGGCTTTTTCATCGAGGACCGCCTTGTGGATACGGCGGAATCCCAAGGTATCTCAAATACCCTGTGCAGTTTTCATAAAACATTCCTCGGAGCCAATGAGCTAAGCATTGTGAAAAAACCTAAATTCATGATGACCACGTCAATGATATGCGATGGAAATATACCTACCTTCAAATACCTGGCTAAAAAACATTCTGTTCCTCTTTACGTTATAGACGTCCCTTACTCATATTCGGAAGATGGAGTTTCGTACGTTAAAAAGCAGCTCATAGAATTAGCCCACGAACTGGAAAACTCGTTCAATAGGAAGCTCGATATCGACAAGTTACGAGAAGTAGTCAAGACAGAAAATGAAACGCGTGCCCTTATGAGAAAGTATTTGGATTACGCAGGTCAAAAGGCTGTGGTTCCTACAATGACCTTCGAAATGTACATGCTTTTCACCTCGCACGTGCTAATAGGGAACCCAGAAGTTCTAAAGTTTTATCAAATGCTGTTAGATGACGTAAAACAAGCCCCTGATAGAACTGGCAAAAGCGTAATGTTTGTCCATCTGGTCCCAATGTTCGAAAAGAATTTCGAACGATATTTTAACTTCAGTGATAAACTTCACATTGCAGGATTTGACTTAAACTACGATTTCCTAGGTGAGGTAGACGAAAAAGACCCGTTTAGGGGAATGGCAGAAAAACTCATACTTAACTCTCTAAACGGCAAGGTAGATAGAAGGCTCTCTCTTATAGCAGAATTGATAAACAAGCTAAACCCCGACGGGATCATCCAATTCTGTCATCTCGGCTGTAAACAGTCTATGGGTGCAACGTTCATAATAAAGAATCTAGCAACAAAGTTAGGATTACCGTTTCTGCATATTGACGGGGATTTTGTAGATAGAAGAAACAACCAAGAAGGACAGAATCGAACTAGGCTCGAAGCTTTCCTAGAAATGCTTTAAAAGTTGCGTAGCCATGTTCCTGCTATCATTGGTCATGGGGACCTAGATCAGTGAGAGCTAGGAAGTATAGAATCGTAAACGAACATAGGACAGGGGATGTACGAGAAACGCAAAAGATGAGCGCAAATGAGAACTACGAATGTAAATGCTGTAAATTAAGAAATAGGCGAGTAATGTGAACCGAGTAATGTGAACGCTTGCGGAGGCTATAAACTTGGTAGGATATATCTGCAAATACACACCTATAGAGGTAATTGAAGCGTTTGGAGAAAAGCCCTTCAGGCTCGAATCAGGATTCAAATCTCATGAACGAGCAGAGGCCCTGCTCCACTCCAATGTATGCAGCTATGTGAACGGGGTGTTGGAAAACATCTTGGAAACCAATATCCAAGAAGTGGTTCTCACATCTTGCTGTGATAGCGTATGCCGCCTTTACGATGTTCTGAAAGGAAGAATCCAATTCGTCTACATACTCGATCTTCCGTCGAAAAAAGATCCGTTGGCAGTAGAACTTTTCCGCAAAGAGATAGAAGAATTTATCAGATCCTACCAAGCGTTTAAAAAGAAATCTTTTGACGAAAAAGAGTTCATAAAAATTTTAGAACGCAAAAAAGAAGATGGGAAAAACAGCCAATACCAGCCTAACAATATGGACCAAAAGATAGCGATATTGGGCGGTAGACTTGAGGACGAGATAATCGAAAGGATCAAATCATCCTGCACCCATAATATCGTCGATTTCACCTGCACTGGCCAAGAAAGAACTTTCAGTATCAAAAAAGAGTCTGACGTACTCACAGACTACGCAGAAAGTCTTCTCAACTTCACCCCCTGTATGAGGATGGCCGAGGACCGTGATAACCTAATCGACCAAAGTTTCTTTGGCGTAATATATAACACGGTAAAGTTCTGTGATTTCTACTCATTTGAATACGCTCAGCTCAAAGACAAAATAGACGTCCCTTTGCTTAAGATAGAAACTGACCACACCGATGCAGAAAGCGGCCAGATTCTGACCAGGATAGATGCTTTTTTGGAATCCACAGGCACGAAGAAAAGTGACGCCCGTGATGCCAGAAATACAGCCAGTAGAATTACCACGTTTGATACAGGTGCCACACAAGACCCGGGCAAGCTTGCCCAAAAAAGCGCAAAACGAGATGAAGGGCAAAAGGACAGAAATCTCGGCTATTTCGCCGGAGTCGACTGCGGGTCAACCACTACTAACGTGGTCATAATCGATGATAAAGAACAAATCGTATCATATGAAACTATCCCTACTGGGCCCAAGCCCGTGGAAAGCGCGTCCAATTGCTTCCAATTGGCCTTGAAAAACGCAGGGCTTGGCGAAAAAGACATCGCCTTCATAACTGCAACTGGATACGGTAGAGTCAGCATTCCATTTGCACATAAAATCGTTACCGAGATTACATGCCACGGAAAAGGCGCCTCCTTTCTCGATAACTCTATAAGGACAGTCATTGACATCGGTGGACAGGACAGCAAGGTAATACGATTAGATGACAGGGGCAAAGTCTCGGATTTTGTGATGAACGACAAGTGCTCTGCAGGAACGGGCAGATTTTTAGAGGTGATGTCGAGGACGTTGGGCATACCCATCAACGAAATGGCAGAAATTTACACTCCGTCAAACGAGGATATTACCATAACTAGCATGTGTACCGTGTTTGCAGAATCGGAAGTGATCTCTCTCATCGCTCAAAACAAAGACGAAAAAGACATAGTATACGCCCTTAACAAGTCCATTGCCTCAAAAATCGTATCGCTGGTGGATAGAATAGGGAGACAAAGCAGGTATATGATGACAGGAGGCGTAGCTAAAAACAAGGGAGTAGTAAAAATCATAGAAAACAGGCTCCAAGAGCCTGTGGTAGTTCCTTTTGAGCCGGAAGTCGTTGGCGCGTTAGGGGCTGCTCTCATTTCCCTTGAACAATCCCTTGAACAGTAAGGTGCGCTAAAAGGTGGGCTAATACTCGCATGGGACTCGCTGAACCGTGCCAGTTCGCCAATAACCATCACAACGATGTTACCAACCACCTAACCAATAACCTCAGATGTATTAATCCCCGTTATTCCCCCAATGTATCCTTGACGTTCACCTTTCTCAAATCAGGCACAAGATGAACCCAGATAAGCCCTTCGTCCAAGATAGGCTCCCTGCCATTTATGTAGANNTTGTCGCCTACATGCTCCTCTCCGTTAATATAGCGGCGGTAACCTGACTCTTCGTAGAAATACTCAACCAAATCGGGATACTTGGGATTATTTGAAAAATCGTAGGCCACGTAAAGCGAAGGATCCCCCAAAAGGGTGCCTTTTTGAGAAAAGACAGGCAAAGAAAGGTCATATCCCCTTCTAGAGGCACCGTCTACTAGCTTATCTGTAGACGTATAAAGATTGTCGGGAGCCGATCTATCGCTACTTCGCCAAAAACATTCTCCTGCAGTATATATCTCATCTAGGCTGTGTATCTTTTGCGTTCGTATAATCTCGAAACTATCAGTCGAACCTCCGCAGTGAGCATATGGTGCACCATATCCTGCCGCTATCTGAACGAGAGGCTTCCGAGCACTTCGCACTGGCCCAATCTTATCCACTTTCTTAGTGAACCCTGCCATAAGCCTGGTTATGCCACCCTCAGCCGGCACCTCAAAAACGATGGCTGCCTCTGACAGGCCGGATTGAGGTCTTGCGCTCGGATTATTGCCGATGCTAACCAAAAGCAGTCCATCGAGGAATTCCTCTTTAGAAGCGTTGGGCTCTTCGTAATCTACACTAGGATTCGATCCAGCCTCTGTCGCCCCTGGATTTGCGTTCTTTACGGGGCTGCATGCCGTCAATTGGATTAAAAACAAAGCAGCGATCACAAAACCCCATCTCAACGTCAATGGCAACTTAAATCCACTAAAAAATCTCTCGCCCCTCAGACAAAAACGCCACTTCCCAACATGCCCAGATCTCATGACCCCAGTCTCCCTTTACCTCGGTTTTCCTTTACCTCAGTTTCCCTTTCCTCGCAACTCAGTCACTATATATTTCACACACAACTCCCTTTTTCCTCTTTCGAAGGAGCAAAGGAGCAAAGGGGACGGGGGTTCTTGCTTCAGACCGTTCAGCAGAGCCCTCCTGAAGCAGAAGGGACGATTGAAGCAAAGGGGACGGAAGCAAAGGGGACGGGGGTTCTTGCTTCAAGGGTCTTTGCCTCATCTGTCAGCTGAGCATTTTGCTTCATAACGGAAAACATCGGCACCAACACAAACCCAATACCTTCACACATTTTCTGTGATATTATGCGTTAGAAATCATATAATCTACATGTATTAGCGCGCATACATGTAGAGGGAGGCGATAATTATGCAAGGTGTGTGGAATGAATTTAAAACCTTCGCAGTTAAAGGCAATGCTTTAGATATGGCGGTAGGCGTCATAATCGGAAGCGCTTTTGGAAAAATCATATCGTCCATAGTCAATGACATATTTATGCCAGCTATAGGCCTTTTATTAGGCGGCATTGACTTTTCGAGCTTACAGATACAAATTGGCGAGGCTTCAATAAGGTACGGTGCCTTCATAATGAGCGTTGTAGATTTTCTCATAATAGCATTTTGTTTGTTTCTGATGGTAAAAGCCATAAACAGGATTACGGCTACTACAAATAGCCTGGTGAAATCAGAGGTTGAGGTTGAAGCGGAAACAAAAGACCTTCCACCACCTGTGTCCAAGGAAGAAGCGCTGTTGACTGAGATTAGGGACTTGCTCAAAGATGTAACTACGTCTCGCAACTAAGATGAGCAGGGTTAACATAGTTGTCAGTCAATGCGCGAGTGATCATATGTGGTTATCTAGCCTGCTGACATATGCAGACAATATGTATTATGTATAGGGAGAAAGTATTCTAGATCCCACCAGGAATGGGTATGATCCGGGTAGGGCTGATCTTGCATTGAAGTTCATTTCTCAGCCTTATCCCTAGACGATATTGCAGATGATACCTTCCTCACAAGCCAGGGAATCTGTCGTATTACGGATATACACATCACACACAACGCGGTCATAACCTTTTGGCGGTCAACGGATCCAATTAGCATCAAAATTAAACCTAAGGGAAAACCTACAATTCCCACCATGGGAGTCCATTTAGTTATCAATCCTGCGATGATCCCTACGACGCAGGCGGGTGCCATCTCGCTCCATGCAAGACGTAGAAGCACTCCCGTAGCAGTGGATAGTCCTCTGCCGCCCTGGAATCGGTAGAAGATAGACCAGTTGTGCCCAATCACCGGCGCGCAAGCGGCAGCTGTAAACCAAAAACCGTCCAAACCCAGGCGGTGCGCCATAGAAACGGGTATGATTCCCTTCAACACATCAAAGACACCTGTTACGATGCCGAAAAACGGGCCGCCTACCCGCCACGCCCCCGCCGCCCCAGGGTTTTCGTCTATCTCCCACGGAGTCTTTCCAGTACAGTATTGGATAACTAACACCGCAGGTAAAAAGGACCCTACGAAATATCCTATTATAACTACTACTGGCCCCATTTACCTCACCGCCTTTTGGCCATCCCAGGACGAGGCTAATAACCGATCTTCTCCTCGCCAGCGGTTTCTCTAAGCCTAAGGAATCCTTTGAGTGAATAAAACTAGAACGGCAATCTCACCGTTTCCTTGTCGCTCTGTAGTTTATTAACCTCCTCCATTCTTGCCCAATGAAGCAACCTTTGGAGCAAAAACCCCCGTCCCCTTTGCTTCACTTTGCTTCACTTTCTGCTTCTTCTGCTTCACCGATGTTTCAAGGCCGGACTGCAAACAACCTGGCTATCTCGGATGGATCGTTGGTAACAGACAGGGCTAACATCAGTTTTATTCGCGCTTTTTGACCATTGAGATCAGTACTAATGAAGCCTGCATCGATGAGGGTACCAGGTGCTGGCGCTCCTCCATACAAACATCGTGTGGTGACCACTACTGGAACGTTGCTCTTTATAGCATCTTTAAGAGCCTCAACCATCCTTTGAGGTAAGTGCCCATATCCCATGCTTTCTACGACTATGCCGCGTGACTGTCCTTCTACTAACATCCTGACCATGCGTTCATCAAACGCTATACCTGTCTTGATTAGGTCTACAGGTGGCACTAAGGCAGTATACTCGCAAAAAGTGCGGGGTGGCGGGTTAACCAAAAAATCCACTCCCTGGGGACCTACATAACCAATAGGGCCTGTAGCAGGTGAATCAAACGCGTCTAACATCCAAGAGTGTATCTTAGTAACCTCCCTAGCCAGATGAACCTTGTTATTCATCACAGCCAAAACTCCATATGCGGCAGATTTCGGTTCCAAAGCCACGCGGCACGAATCAATCAGGTTGGCCATACCATCATACCCAATATCATCAAACCCCCGCATTGCTCCTGTAATAACTGTGGGGCCAAAATGGATCTTGGCATCTACTTCATGCATAGTCGAAGCAATTGGTATCGACTGCCCGAAAGCGCTGACATCTTCTTCGGCCTCTGCACTTTTTGAGACTTTTGAATTGGACATGAGATCTAAAAAATAAGCTGTCTCTTCCAGGGTGTCTGTCCCATGGGTAATCACAACCCCATCGGCCCCCATATAAAAAGACTCTTGGACAGAAGTTCGAATTTCCCATAGAATGTGAGTTGTTATCTGGCTCGATCCTACGCGGCAGATATCCTTAATCCCTATTTCTACATCGGGAAAGATATTTTCCAGATCTGCAATCAGTTCCTCCCCTGACAACATACCCCCTCGCGCTTTTGATGCTATAGTTCCCCCAGTAGTCAGTATGTCCAATCTACGTTTGCTCACCCTATCCCCTCCTCGAATTTGTAATAACGCTTGCACAAAAACACAACACTCTGTCACCAAATAAGCAGCTAAGCAGTAAATTGCCGATAAACTGTCGGCCAAACCATTCCAAGAAGACTTGCGCAGCATCTACAACTACGTGATCTGTAGATGATCCATTGGATAATCCGTTAGCGCCAATAGCCACGTTTGGCATTATTGCCCATACAATTAATTCAAGATCAAGGCACAAAATACCTGCCAAGACATGAAGCAAACGAAGCAAAGGAAGCAAAGGGGACGGGGGTTCGTGCTTCACAATCGAAGCAGAAGCAAAGGGGACGGGGGTTTGTGCTTCACAATCGAAGCAGAAGCAAAGGGGACGGGGGTCTTTGCTCCACAATCGAAGCGCCGCTCTTACTCCAGCATCGGGAAGCAGCGTTCTTCTACGCTCTTACTCCAACACCCAAACACTCAGCCAACACCCAAATAACGCCACAGCCACGTTTAAACCTGGGCCTCACATTTTCGTAAACACCACTTCGTAAACGCCATAGCCTCACCGAGACCAACCTTCACCCATGATTAATCAGTCTCATTCCGCAAGCCAACACCTAAAACACCCTCAAATCGAAACAACAAATCAAATAACACCCTTCATCTTTCTCTCAATGCGAGCCCCTATATAACGTGCCAAACCATTGATTATCAGTACCACAACCACCAGCACAAAAGCACTTCCGTCTGCTACTCTTCGGGCATCAGGCAACAACCCCTCTGAATTCACCTTCCAGATGTGGACAGCCAACGTTTCTGCTGGCCTCATAATGTTAAAAGGAGATGTAAAATCGAAAGGGTTAAGATTAGTCCACGTAAGTGGCGGTGCCGACATGCCAGCAGTATAGATAAGGACAGCAGCCTCACCGAAAACCCGACCGGCAATTAACAACGTCCCTGTTATAAGGCCTGGTAAAGCGCTGGGTATTACCACCTTGCACACAGTCTGCCATTTAGTAGCGCCTAAAGCCAGGCTCGCCTCTCTTAGCTCCATAGGCACCGCTTTCAGTGCATCCAAGCAAACGCTTACCATGACCGGAATAGTGAGTATCGAAAGAGCAATAGTACCTGCCAATATGCTATACCCCCACCCCATATAAGTCACAAACAGCAAAAGACCAAAAAGCCCCACCACAATAGAAGGAAGAGAAGCAAGGGTCTCAACAGCCATGTTTACTACAGAAGTCAAAATGCCAGGTTTCGCGTACTCTGACAAATAAACGGCGCAACCCAGCCCAATAGGTATTGTTATCAACATTGACAAAACCAATAAGTACATTGAGTCGAAAATCTGCCATAATATGCCTCCACCAGCCTCCAAATTCTTAGAAGGAGATGAGATAAACTGCCAATCCACAGCGCTCCATCCTTTTACACCAATATAGCCAATTAGACCTATCAACACACACATAACTATCCCTGCGGCCACGTAAAAAAGCACGGTAGTTACCTGATCAATCACCTTACGCACATCTGCCGTGGAATTCATTCCCATTCCTCATCTGCTCCTCCCTTCCCAAAAATCTTGTGCATCCGTTCACGTCGTCCACATAAGCTAACATTATTGCTGTCGCAAATTCTGGGCCCTAATTATCCAGAAACCGTGATCCTCTACACACCCTGACCTAACATCGTGACCTATTACACACTGTGTCACCCACCATAATTCTCCACGCCCATACTATGCATAGTCCCATACACTAAAACCTCCACCAAAACCCGCCAAAACCCATGCCTGTACGCCTTTCATCGCCCACATTTGCCCACACCTAAAAACCCTACTCAGACCTGAGAATATTAATACTGCGACCTATAACGCTTGCCTATGAGTTTAACTAAACCCATAAAACACAAAGATAATATTAAAAGCACCAACGCCATAGACCACAAAGCGCTATTCCAAAGAGAACCGTTCACAGTATTTACCATATCCATAGTAATTCCTGTAGTAAGCGTAATTCCTGGATCTAGCAATGATCTTGGAATAATGGGCACGTTTCCTATAACCATCTGCACTGCAAGGGTTTCCCCAAACGCTCTACCCATCGCCAATACCACACCAGTTAGAATTCCTGAGCCGGCTGCTGGCGTAGAAACCCTGCTAATAACTTGCCATCTAGTAGCGCCCAGTGAATAAGCGGCTTCCCTATAACTGTTTGGCACTGCGGCCAATGCATCACACGTCACGCTAGTTATGGTGGGCAGAATCATGAACGATAACACAATTCCACCTGCCAAAATACTAAATCCCAGTCCACCCACGTAATTTCGGATAAAAGGAACCAAGACTGAAAGCCCTATCCACCCATAGACCACAGAAGGAATTCCAACAAACAGTTCAGTGCAAGGTCTCAGAACTTTCCCCCCAAATGAAGGATTGATCTCAGTTATAAAAATAGCCGTAGCAACGCCCAGCGGTACAGCAACCAGCAAAGCTAACATAGATACCGAAAAAGAGCCGACTATAAACGGCAATATCCCGAAAGAAGGGCCACCCTGATCCATAGGTCTATCAGGATACCATACAGTTCCAAAAAGAAAATCCTTAACTGAAATGCCTGTTCCGATAAAAGTGGAAATCCCTTTTTGCGAAATAAATAAGATAATACACGTTGCTACTACCATTACCAAAACAACACAAATCAAGGTTATAGCGTGCCCAAACTTGGCTTTAGCCTCGTTCCAGTACTGGACCTCATAGTCCCCTCGCAAAACGCCCTGGGCCATTTCGTCTTCATCTTTTAGCGGATCATAAGGAGCCACATCCAGGCTCTTTTCAAAACGCGAACGCATTAACTTTCTTCCTA
>MTKW01002544.1_pt1 | contig 16556 bp, 13 predicted proteins | sample 1042761 | NCBI WGS metagenome assembly MTKW01 (sample SAMN06205366, study PRJNA360243) | anaerobic digester metagenome | biome: Wastewater treatment plant; feature: Anaerobic digester sludge; material: sludge; isolation source: anaerobic digester fed with sludge from wastewater treatment plant ... | reverse complement strand
TCGTACTCTACGTGGGACACTGAAATGGTAATGCCTCTTGCTTTCTCTTCAGGGGCTTTGTCGATCTTGTCAAAAGGTGTAAAGTCAGCATAACCCTTTGATGCAAGCACCCTGGTTATCGCGGCTGTAGTCGTTGTCTTGCCGTGGTCAATATGCCCGATAGTACCTACGTTTACGTGAGGCTTAGTTCTTTCAAATTTCTTCTTGGCCACAATAAAATCCCCTTTCCTTGCATTATGGCCCACTGCTTGCTTTGCTTGTTTCTATCGAATTTTTATCAGCCTTTTGCAGTTTTTGCAAGTCCAACCTTGCAGAAAGCAGGTTCCCCTCATTGAACCGCAAAACTACCGATTATGCCAGATAACATTAAAATGGAGCTCACAACCGGAATCGAACCGGTGACCTCATCCTTACCAAGGATGCGCTCTGCCGACTGAGCTATGTGAGCACCATGACTGTTGCAGTTTGGTTGCGGGGGTAGGATTCGAACCTACGACCTCCGGGTTATGAGCCCGACGAGCTACCTGACTGCTCCACCCCGCGACGATTTTCCTGGTGGAGAGGGCTGGATTCGAACCAGCGAAGGCGTCTGCCAACAGATTTACAGTCTGCCCCCTTTGGCCGCTTGGGTACCCCTCCACACAAACCCTATCTTACTATGTTTTCAACACTTGCGCAACCAGCCTAGAAGACCTGTTACGTTTAAAAATCCACTGGAACTCCAGCGGCGTTTTCGATTATAACATTGCACCGGGGCATATTGCAACCGGAGATTGGCCCTTGTTGCCCGATAATAACACTTTCATTCAGTTCTCCAATCCAGCCGTTTGGTCGCAAGGTACAGGAAAATCACTGTGAACACCGACACAATCCCTAGGTCCACCCAAACAGTTGATGTTGGGCTTCCGGTAAGAATTCCTCTTAAAGCCGCTGCTGCATAACTTGTTGGTAATGCTTTTGAAGTCCACTGTAGAAACAACGGCAAGTTCTGATATGGAATGAGTACCGGCGACAAGAAAGCCACCACCAAAGTGACAGCAGAGTTAAATAAATTGGCTTGGTGCCCGCTCCTGGCGTTTACCCCAGCCAACACGCCTAGGCCGGCCGTAGACAAAGCCGATACTGCCATTACAGGTACCACCATAATATGCCATCTTATTGCAAACCCAAACCACAAAGAACCGATGAAAATTGAAAGTATCATTGTTGGTATCACAAAAATGGCAGATACTGATGCGAACGCCAGAGTAATCTGAAGTTTTGAAACAGGCAAAGACGCAAAGTATTCCAAATCATTTCTTTGCCGGGCCCAGGCAAAGTCGTTACAAAGTGACTGCATGGGCCCCATAACCAAGGACATGACCGCATTTCCTGTTGCAACGTAAAGTCCGGCCCCAGGGTCATCTGCAGCACCGGTGAGTTTCATGAAGACCAGAATAGCAATGGGAAAAGTGAGTCCGAGAAGAACGTGAAAATACCATTCATTGCGGATATTTGCCCATCTGATGAAAAGCAGGTCCCTGTACGCTCCAAACCAGCGGAGCAATCTCCCGGTAGTGGTTGAGCAGCTGGCAATTGGACCGCCAAGGCCAAATTTCTCAGCATTTACGGGCGGTACAGCCTCTCTTCGAGTGCCCGGCTTAGGCCGCTTATCAAGATGCATCTCGCTCAAGCCGTTCCCCTCCTCCAAGCTGAAGATATACATCTTCCAAAGTGGGCGATATGATTCTCAAGTCGTCAAGTTGTGTCATAGGAACGTCTGATATCACCTTATCTATGACCTGTTGAACTTTGTGGCGCGGCACAAGCAAGAGTGCTTCGTAATCCGATATAAGCCTGCACTCAACGTCTTCAAAGCTACTGTAAAAAGCCGGATCAACACGTTTATCGGCGTCTGGCCTGAACCGCACATCTATACGCAATCTTTGGTCAATCTGAGCCTTAAGAGAGCCGACAGTCCCCAATGCCTGTATTTTTCCTTTGTTGATAATACCTACTCGCCTGAGCACTTTCTCAGCTTCTATCACATTGTGGGTTACGAGAATAATTGTGGTCTTATGTAGATTGTTTACTTCCATCAACTTCTCCCATACTTTCTTCCTGTATGCCGGATCAAGATCGTTTGTAGGTTCGTCGAGAATCATGACAGGACGCATGGCCATTAGTCCCATACACAGGGCGATAAGCCGCTGTTCGCCGCCTGACATTCTTCCAATAGGCCTGGTTCCAAGGTACCCCAGTTGAAACTCTTCAATCAGAGTTTCAACTTGCTCAACAGCATCGTGTCGTGCCATACCTCTGAGGTGCCCGGTAACGTAAAGCCCTTCATAGGCAGTAAGATCGGCTACAGCCCCCAGCCTTTGGGGAGTATAGCTCACATACCACGGAATCCTGTCTATGTTCCTGGGCACAAGATGCATGCCAAACATTTCTATGTGGCCGGCAGTTGGCTTGACAAGTCCCATCATCTGCCGCACCAAAGTGGTTTTTCCGGCACCGTTTGGCCCAAGCAATCCGAAGATCTCGCCTTGTTCAATATCAAAACTCAGCCCATCATTGGCCACTACTTTTCCGTTCTTATATACCTTGGTAAGATCCCTAACCTTGTAAGCTAACACAGGCATACCTCCTGAATCACGCATGGAGCAGGGACTGAATTCGTCCTGCCAGTACAATATCGCCCCTTAGCCTTATGCGCCCTGGAGTATATAGAGCCCCCAGAGGCAGCACTCCAAGCGCCATTGCCCGAAAATCGCAAGAAGACAGCTCAATAATGAGTTCTGGATCTTGGGCATGGCCTTCTGCAATATCAATCAAACCTGACGTGAGAGTCACATGATAGACCCCTCCGTCGTCTCCGGATATCCTGAATTCGTAAACTCCGCCAATCTCGTAAGCTCGGGCAGGATCTGCCAGCAGCCTCCTTCGCATTTCGTCAAAAACAGAGGTAACACCAGGTGCACCGGCAGGCAGATCTGCCTCGCTACCTGCTTGGCCCGGCTTCCACTCCAAAATTTCCCTGAGGAGAGCCTGGTTCTCGGTGCTGAGAGCCAGGGGCTCAGTAGCCCCGAATTCTTCTGCATATACAAGAAAGCTAATATCATGGTTGACCCACTGGGCCACAGCAAATGCCAGGGCGGGGCTCTTACTCATCAAGCCTACAGTCTTATCAGGGCCTGATATCTGCACAATAAAGCATTCATTCAAGTCCGAAACAACCTGAAGCCACCGTCCGATTACAGCTACCTGCAAATATTGAAGTGGGGAAACACTGTGATGAAACACCCTGGAAACAGGCAGATCAACCTCTCCATATGAAAGAACGTATACTCCTGCGCCCCGGTCCTGAGCTGTTCGTAAGTCCTGACCAAAAGCCACAAGATCCTCAGGCCAACCTGCCACTACCAATTTGGCCTTTGTATCCCTGCATATCTGGCGAATCTTTGAAAACACCTGTTCCGTTCCTTTGAAAACCAGAAACTGAGGTTCCGGGCTTGCCGAAGCTATCCGATCCAAAGCCCCATCCAAAAAATCGGCAACTTGAGTAAGGCGCTCCTTACGCTCAAGTAGCATTGTTCTATGGGGTTGTGGATAATACACCTGCTTCCCGTCTACAGTCTGAGGATAGGCCAAACCCTTATCCTGCAATCCTTCGAGCACCTCATATACTCTTGCCCTGGGAACCTTCGAATGGCCCCCGATTTCATATCCGGTACTCCCTGGGAATTTAACAAGAGCGCAATACACCTTTGCTTCATATTCAGTAAAGCCCAGTTCTTGCAGAGTTGATACAACATCCACAGAAACCACCTCCATCAACAGCAATATATAGGCCAATGCCTCCTAGCCTGGCTCCTACAGTTACGTATCTACCTTAGTAATTACGTAACTACCATCGTAGTTAGTATATTGCCCGCTTCGAGATGTGTCAATATATTTCCGATTAATTACCCTAGTGTAAGTTGATGCATCAGAAGGATTCTGCATCATGCCAACCCGAGAAGAAAACTGGGGCAGGAATGCATCATAGGCTAGAAGAAAACTATTATCCAAGAGGTGATGAATATGTGTTCCCAGAATCAAGGCTTCTCAATAGCTCTGACAGGTGACTCTTTCATAGCATCGAAAATCTCTGGTTATAGCGAGCCTGATTTTACCGAAGTGTTTGATACGATAAGGGCACAGGATCTGGGCTTTACCAACCTGGAAGTGCTGCTAAACGACTATAAAGGAATCCCTGCTGCCCAAAGCGGCGGTACCTATGCAGGGGCGCCAACTGCCCTGGCCGACGAGATTAAGTGGGCAGGGTTTCATATGGTTGCAAGGGCAAATAATCATTCCCTGGACTACTCGTATGAAGGCCTGCGTATAACGACTGATACGCTTGACAAGAAAGGAATCGTTCACGCAGGCGTAGGCGAGAATCTGGCAGAAGCCAGGTCTCCTGCTTACTGCGAAGCTCCTTTTGGCAGAGTGGCCCTCTTGTCCGCCAGCTCAAGTTTTGCACCGTGGGGGAGGGCAGGCGCCACAAGGCCTGATTTTCAAGGGCGTCCCGGCTTGTCGCCATTAAGGTATACGACAAAGTACTTCGTTGCTAAAGAACATTTTGCAACCATCAAGCAGATGGAGCAAGATTTAGGCCTCAAAGCCGTCAAGGAGAAATACGCGGCGCTGGGGTGGGGAATGCCTGATGAAACCGGTGAAATATCCCTTGCCGGGCTGACTTTCGTTGAATCAGACGGCCCGGGGATAGTTACAGAACCTAACCAGCAGGATGTACAGGATATCACCAAATGGATTAGAGATGCCAGGCGGCAAGCGGATTGGGTGTTGTTCACTCTTCACTGTCACGAGGCTCACCTTGACCGGACTGTACCTGCTGAATTCATAACCAGTTTTGCAAAGGCGTGTATAGACGCAGGAGCAGACATGTTCATAGGCCACGGCCCCCACCTACTTCGCGGAATAGAAATTTACAAAGGGAAACCCATCTTTTACAGCCTGGGCAATTTCATATTCCAAAACGACTTGATCTTCAAACACCCTCAAGACATATACGACAGATACGGCCTCCCCCTGGAGGCAACCCCTGCTGACATGTACGATGCAAGAAGCAAACATGATACTGCAGGTTTTCCTGGCGACCCTATCTACTGGGAAAGCGTAATCGCAATTACTCGCTACAATGGCAGAGAACTTACCGGCATTGAACTCATACCGCTTTGCCTAGGGCACGGAAAGCCAAGGCCTCAAAGGGGCCGGCCATTTGTGGCAAGAGGTGAAAAGGCCAAAAAGATCCTAGAGGACATAAAAAGGCTTTCTCAGCCATTTGAAACCGACGTGATTATCGAGGGAGAAAAAGGCGTAATCAGTCTCGTACGATAGGGCTAAAACAAACCACTGGTAGGGTTGGGCTGCACAAACCAGATGCAGCCCACTCTTGTTCAAAGAGCAGCATAATAACAAGACTTTTCTAAAGATTGGCATGGGTAATGGATTAACGTAACCGTAATCCCGGTTCAGGGCTTTAGTGTGATGTAGGCCTAAAATCAATGGAGCCAGCGGACGGATTCGAACCGACGACCTACTGATTACAAATCAGTTGCTCTGCCTACTGAGCTACGCTGGCACCACATAAGATCAGCAAACCCTATGGTACCTGCACGCGCGCCTAATGTCAATATGCGTTATTCTACTCATACATTTGATGGCGTATGCTCAGCCTGCCATGCTATTGCCGTAAAGGGGCGTACTCCTCGTCCCTGTCTGAAGTACCATTCTTTGAATCCAGGTAGCGTTCGAGTTTTCTCTTAACTCTCTGAAGTGCGTTATCTATCGATTTTACATGTCTCTGAAGTTCATCGGCAATTTCCAGGTATGACTTTCCGTCCAAATACGAATTAAGCACTTGCCATTCGAGGTCGCTGAGGATCTCGGTGATTTTCTCCTCCATGCTTCCTATTTCCTCGGTGCTGATCACTACTTCCTCAGGGTCAAGAACCTGGTTTCCAGGCATAATATCTAGTAGAGTCCTATCTGAATCTTCATCATATATGGGCCTATTAAGTGAAACATACGAGTTAAGGGGAATATGTTTTTGCCTGGTTGCAGTCTTGATAGCAGTAATAATTTGCCGCGTTATGCACAATTCTGCAAATGCTTTAAAAGAAGCAAGTTTGTCGTATCTAAAATCTCTTATTGCTTTGTAGAGGCCTATCATTCCTTCTTGTATTATGTCTTCGCGGTCTGCGCCTATGAGGAAATATGATCTAGCCTTTGCCCGGACAAAACTCTTGTACTTGTTGATAAGGTACTCCTGGGCCTCGACAGAACCTGTTCTTGCTACATCAACTATCTCTTCATCCTGCATATCATCAAATACCGAATAGAAGTCATTTTGAGGGTGAATAGCCAAACAGACCCCTCCCCCGGTGTTTTTAACCAGTATATCTGTAGCCTCTCCCAATTGGACTTACGGTGCCCGGACAAACCTATTATACGTGTCTTGTCCGCGGAAAATCAATACAAGCCATTTTTTCCTGGTTTATCTGCTTTTGTTGTTTCGCTGCCGCTGAACCTCATATAAGGCCATTGCACACGCAACCCCTGCATTAAGGCTGCTTATTCTGCCGTACATAGGGATCCTGACCAGAAAGTCACATCTCTCTCTAACAAGTCGGGACAACCCCTGGCCTTCGCTGCCAACCACCAGAGCTACAGGGCCGGAAAAGTCCATTTCCCATAATCCTTTCTCTCCCCCTGCATCCAGCCCATAAACCCACACGCCGTTTTTACGGCACCATTGGACGAAATGATGTATGTTCGGCACTTCACAAATAGATTGGTAAAACACAGCTCCCGATGAAGCTTTGAAGGCCCCCTCGCTAAGAGGGGCTGTTCGCCTTCTAGGAATAACAAGGCCGTGGACGCCCATTGCATGGGACGTTCTGCAAATGGCACCCAGATTCTGAGGATCTTGTATTCCGTCAAGGGCAACGAACAAGGGATCCTGTTGCGGTGGAACCTCAGATAGCAGGCCGTCAAGTTGTTTGAAACCGACTTGGCCTACTCTGGCAGCAACTCCCTGAGACGCCCTGTCATACTTTGAATCAAAGTCCCTAGGGCCCATGAAGAATACATCAATACCGCGGGCACGGGCTTTTTCCACAATGGATTTAGAAACATCATCTTCTGCACGCCCGCGCACGATGATCTCACGAACAGGCCATCCGCTTTCCAAAGCTTCGCTTACAGGCTGTTTTCCATAGATATATACGTTCCCAGAGTCTCTCTTCAATTGCTCTTTTGTCACCTACTCTGCCGCATCCCCTACACCGGCCTTTGGCCGGGCAGGCCAACTAAAATGTCTTCTTATAGACTGCCCTTATACGCCCGGCCTCTTACCGGCTTTGTAGGCCGCTTGCAACTGCTCAAGAGTAGGCGCCCTTCCGCATGACATTTTTCCTTCCGGGCAATACCCAAACTCAACACACGAAGCTCCTGCACCATAGAAAATATTTGGGGCAATCTGCTTGTATTCATCGAGTAGTACACTGAACATCTCTCTGATCTCCCACTGAGCCCTCTGGCAGCACCTTAAATTGAACATGTGGCGCAGCTGCCTTGCATTGGTAGTGATCACAAATCTGGTCTCAGTAGCGTTGGTTAAGGCAAACCGGACATCCTCGGCAGGTAAACCAAGGGCTAGCCCGTCTTTCTGCATATCCATAACTTCCTCCTGAAGCCTCTCGAACCTGCGCAGAAATTCCGGTTGAGCAGAGAAACTAGGTGGAGTCACGTACTTAAAATTATCTTCCTTCACATATCTTTGGGATTGCTGGAGTTGAGATAAGTCAGAGGAAGCTTGCACCGGTTCATTAAAATATACTACGCCTGAGTCTTTGAACACCTTCATCAGACGGTGCCTATCGTTTTGCTGGCTTGATATTCTGGAATAGCCCTCAACTGCAAAGGTGGTATACCAGTGCTCAAGTGCCCCCATATGCCCGGACTTAATAATATTCCTGATAAACCGGCCTGTCTCTTCCTTTGAAGGCTTGTCCCCGAACAAGAGCGATTCAAGCTTATCTGTACCCATAGGTGAATAACACAGGCGGGCCAGCAGTACCAGCCGCTCAGTGTCTATATTTGTGCCCATAAACGGGTAATGCAAGATTTTGATGCTCATTTTGGCCTCTTTCGGCCCCTTGTTCCCCTTCTCACTCATGAACGCTTCCTCCTATCCCTGTCCTCTTTACCCTCGTACCTGAAGGGGTATCCTCCACCGAAATTCCGATGGCAGTCATTCGATTTCTAATATAATCAGCAGTCTTATAGTCTTTTTCCTGCCGTGCCATATTCCTCAAGTCAATGAGCACATTGAGAAGATCCTCTGTAATATCATTGCCCTGGGCAGTTTCTGTCTGAGACATCTTAGGGGCCAGCCCCAGGATTCCGAGGCATTGCACAAGGAGCCCAAAAGCATGGGCAACTTGCTGCCGTCCAGAAGAATCAGAAGTTGTCTCTTTTCCGGACACAACATGGCCATTTATGGCACTTATCAAGTCAAACACAGCAGCTATTGCCCCTGGAGTGCCAAAATCGTTATCCATGGCTTCAAAGAACTCAGTCTGGCATTTCTCGGTTGCCTCGGCCAACCCAGACGGATCCTGCAATCCTTTGAATTCAGGACTTACCAAGAACTCAAGGGCATTGGCATAACCGGTCTGTATTCGTTCCCATCCCTTTTCAGCCGATTTGAGCAGTTCCTGGGAAAACTCAAGTATCTTCCTTCTATGAGCGGAAAGAAGGTACAATCTAACGGCCATTGGATCGTGGGATTGGAGGACCTCGCTGAGGGAGACTACATTGCCAATTGACTTAGACATCTTTTCTCCCTCTAAATTGAGCATCTCATTGTGAATCCAATACTTCACGTAAGGCTCAATCCCGGAAAACGCCTCAGCCTGGGCTATTTCATTCTCATGGTGCGGAAATACGAGTTCAGTCCCGCCTCCGTGCATGTCAATGCTGGGGCCAAGGTACTTATTCACCATAACAGAGCATTCAATATGCCATCCAGGCCTGCCTCTGCCCCAAGGGCTTTCCCACCCTGGTTCATTATCCGGTGATACCTTCCACAATGCCCAGTCCAGGGGCGATTCTTTTAGCTTAGAAACCTGAACCCTGGCTCCAGGCATTAAGTCTTCAGTATTGCGGCCCGAAAGCTTGCCGTAACCGGCAAACTTACCGGCTCTGAAATAAACGTCTCCAGCGGCCTCGTAGGCAAAACCTTTTTCTACAAGCACCTCTACAGTCTTGATGATGTCGGGTATTACCTGACTTGCCCTGGGATATGCATTAGCCCTCTGAACTCCCAATTTGTCCATTGAATCTATATATTCAAGAGCGTATTTCTCAGCGATCTCCATTAGAGGAATGCCTGTTTCTTTGCTCTTCCTGATAAGTTTGTCCTCAATATCCGTAAAGTTCGTCACAAGTGTAACTTTGTACCCTTGGTATATAAGGTATCGTCGGACCACGTCCCAGAACACTGCAGGCCGGGCATGGCCTATATGGCTGCTGGCGTATGGTGTTATGCCGCAAACATATAACTTGGCCTCGCCTTCTACAAGAGGTTTAAACTCCTCGTAATTTCTGGATAGAGTATTGTATACCATAATTGCCATGACTAAACCCTGCCTTTCTTCAAGACCGTTGCAGTGCAGAAAGCCGCTATTCCTTCACCCCTGCCAAGACTTCCGATGCCTTCAGGGGAAGTTGCTTTGATTGATACCCTATCTAAATCCATCGAAAATACCTCTGCAATATTCTCTTTCATAAAATACATAAACTCTGCTAACCTTGGCGCCTGGGCAATCAGAGTGCAATCCAGGTGAATAACCTGACAAATATATCTTACGTTTGACTGGATGACTCTCAAGAGGTCAAGGCTCCTTACGCCTCTTAACCCTGGATCTTCAGGGGGAAACCAGCGGCCTATATCTCCCATGCCCAGCGCCCCGAGTATGGCATCTGCAACAGCATGACACAACACGTCGGCATCTGAGTGGCCTGAAAGCCCCTTATTGTGGGGAATCTCTACACCGCCCAATATGCACTTTCGCCCTGAAACCAAAGGGTGAACGTCAAATCCCAAACCGATTACAGGGAACCCGCTTCTATAGGAAAACCTTGTTCTCCTGAGACCTCTCCTCTGTCTGCCGGTTTCCGAGATATTCCGCCGGTTGCATTCTTCCGGCGCTGAATTGTCCAGTTGCGCGCTGCCATTTTCTAGAAGGGCAGACGCCAGCCGAAAGTCTTCCGGAAAGGTGATCTTGAAATTGGTCCGCTCCCCTTCCACTACTGCAACTTTAAATCCAAGGCGCTCAACCAATTGGCTGTCATCAGTGCCGGTAAATCCATCCCTCCGGGCCATCTCATGGGCATGGCGCAGGAGGTCAAGCTTAAATATCTGGGGAGTTTGGATTAGGGCCACGCCTTCCCTGGACAGAGTGTTTCCCACAAGCAACTGCCCTGAATCCTCTAACGGCAGCAACGATTTTACTGTATCTGCCACGCTTATCCCACATATGGCTGCCGAAACAAACCTGGCCGCTTCAAAAACACGGTTGAAGAGGCTTGCTGAAAAGAGAGGCCTAGATGCATCGTGAACCATGGCCCAGGTTGTATCGGACGGTACTTTTTCAAGTGCTAAAGCTACTGAATCCTGCCTTGTTCCAGCGCCTGGAACAATGATCACAGGTTTTGCCCAGTCTGATGACAAAGACGCAACCACGGCCCTGAGCCGGTTGTCAGTCTCAAATTCGGCAGGAACAGCAATCACTACCCCATTGACTTCTGGAAAAGACAGGACCTTGCCGGCAGTCCATTCCAACAGAGTCTTTCCGCCCACAGGCACAAACTGCTTTGGCACCTGCCTGCCTGCGCGTATGCCGTACCCTGCTGCCGGGATGACCGCCCAAAGGCTCTCAATCATATTCCTCGTCTCGCTCAAGAAATTTAGGCTTGGCAAATATCATTCGCCCTGCAGGTGTTGTATGGCAGTTAGTGACCACAATGGCCATATCCTCGCCGACAAACTTCCTGGCTTGCTCGACCACTACCATGGTCCCATCTTCCAAATACCCTACGCCTTGCCCAGGTTCTTTGCCTTCTTTAATCACATGGATTATTAGCTCTTCTCCTGCAGAAACAATGGGTTTTAGAGCATTTGCCAGTTGGTTGATGTTGAGTACTCCAACCTCCTGGAATTCTGCAATCTTTGCAAGATTGAAGTCAGTTGTAATAATCAGTGCGCCTGTGGCCTTAGCCATTTTCAAAAGGCGCAAATCAACATCTTGATCAGGATCCTCTTCCCAATCCTGTATGGATATTTCAATGGGCACTTCCTTCTGCATGGCATTTAGGATATCCAAGCCCCGCCTTCCCTTATTTCGCTTCATGTTGTCAGATGAATCGGCTATACGCCTTAATTCATCAAGTACGAAATTCGGTATGACCACAGGCCCCTCCATGAAACCGGTCCTGCATATATCGGCTATACGGCCGTCTATGATGGTGCTGGTATCAAGGATCTTGGCAGCCGAAAAACCGCCCCGGCTTGCAGATTTCTTACCCTTATTGCCAGACGAGTCCTTGATATTCCTAAATCTCCAAGGGGTGATAGCAAAAATATCATCTTTTTTGCTTCTGGCAACTACAATGCCAATATACCCAAACAGGATAAGGGCAATAGCCGGAAGGAAACTTCCTGCAATAGGTATTCTGGCCAGGGATGGGGCAATCAGATTAGCTATTATGAGGCCGATAATAAGTCCGCCCACTCCCACCAAAATATCCTGAAGGGCCATTTTCACCATCCGGTTTTCCAGCCACTTTACGCCCTTTCTAACCAGCACTGCTATGGGAGGCCCTGCAAAAAAGAAGATTACTGCAACTACTCCTGCACTCAGGAGCATCATGCCTGCTGATTCAACCAGGCTGAATTCCCTCTTAAAATAGTCGCTAAGCGGGGACAGTAAATAGAAAGCTGATGTTCCACCTACTATAGCCCCGAAAATAGCAAAATACCGTCCCGATTTCTCCAACAACTGCACCTCCTTTGGTAAACACTCCTAGATGCCCTTATTATATGTCAAATGGCAATCACAAACCAAGTAGCAGGCTACACCTAATAAGAAATGCATCCAAACAATTCCACGCCCGAACAGGGCGGTTGGTTAAGTAATCAACCTAATTAAGTTTGACCTAAACACCAGTTAATGGTACAATTTTATTGTGTAAGGTCTAATGGGAGGTATAGGGATGTTTAGAGTTGGTGACCGGGTAGTATATCCTATGCACGGCGCCGGAACTATAGAGGGAATTGAGCAAAAAGAGATCCTCGGAAAGACTCATCGATACTATGTACTGCGACTTCCCATAAGCGACATGAAAGTCATGATTCCAGTAGACAACACAAAAGAAATCGGGCTAAGGGATGTAATTAACACAGACCAGATTGATGAAGTCCTAAATGTACTTAGGCAAGATTGCACTCCCATGTCGCCTAACTGGAATAGGCGCTACCGTAATAATCTCGAGAAGATAAAGAGCGGCGATATTTACGAAGTAGCAGATGTAGTGAGGAACCTTGCAGCACGGGAAAAGGAAAAGGGGTTGTCCACCGGCGAACGAAAAATGCTGGACAGCGCCAGAGAAATCTTGCTTTCCGAGATCATCCTAGCAACCAACTGGGAAAGGGAAGAAGCACTAAACGTTCTTGAGCAAGTCCTTGCATGAAAATTCCTTTTCTTGACTCTTAACTCCGGCTACAGTAGAATTACTTTGCATGCTTTCGAGAAAAGGTGGGCGTGTGGCTCAGTGGGAGAGCGTTCGGTTCGCATCCGAGAGGCCGCGGGTTCGAATCCCGCCACGTCCACCAGGCATCTCCGTCTAGACCTTCTAAGAGGTGAAAAATTGTGAAAGACCTGCTCTGCGATGGATTTCAAGAAGCTGTTGACGAATATCTGATAAGGCACAGAAGTATTCTGGATGTTCTAAGTAAGCTCGGTGAGTCCAGCGGACGGGTTAACCGGGCAGTGGCCAAAGCGGTTACTTCTTGCGGTTGCATCCAAATAGACGCTACCAAGCAATCTATCCCGCCTGATATCGGCTCTCTCGCCTCAATAAAAGACCATATGAAAGACCATGTTGAAGGTCACCTTTGCGAACACTGCGGTGAAATCCTTGAAGACGAAATAGGACGAAATCTGTTTTACCTGGCGGCTTTATGTAATATCCTTGATCTCAATCTATATGACATTTTACTCAAGGAACAAGAGCGCGTTACGTGCCTGGGCATCTTCAACTTTTCCTAGTTACCCTAATTTTTGTTCATGTTTCTTGTAAGGGCGTTTCGCACCCCTTCTTCAACAGTCGAAACGCCTATTATATTTGCAGAAGAATTGCCTTTGGCAAATCCCTGTGGCACTATTACAGTGCTAAACCCGAGGCGCAAAGCCTCCTTGACCCTTTCTTCCATCTGGGGAACCATTCTCACTTCACCTGAAAGGCCGATTTCTCCGAAACAAGCAACATCTGCCTTAACCGGAACGTCTAGGTAGCTCGAAACCAGAGCTATTCCGCATGCAAGATCAATCCCTGGTTCACTTACCCTTGCTCCGCCGGCTATTTTCACAAATATGTCCATCTTGTCCAAACCGGAAACCATCTTCTTGGACATTACAGCTGCAACCAGGAGCATCTTCTGATAGTCTATTTCACCTGCCACACGTCTTGGAGAACCATATACACAGGGCGTCACCAGTGCTTGGACCTCCATCAATACAGGCTTGTTCCCTTGCAAGCATGCCGAGACACAGCATCCGGAACGGTCTTCCAACCTTTCAGAAAGAAAGAACTCAGAGGGATTCTTGATCTCCAAAAGGCCCTTGCCACCCATTCTGAAAACCGCTACTTCATCTGTTGCACCGAAACGATTCTTTCTGGCCCTGATTATGCGGTACAGGTGGCTCAGATCCCCTTCAAAATACAAGACAGTATCAACCAGGTGTTCCAGAAGCCTTGGCCCGGCAAGGTCACCGGTTTTGACTGTGTGGCCAACCAAAATGATGGTAACGTTTTCTCCCTTGGCATATTCGTGCAGCCTGTTTGCACAAGACCTGATCTGAGCTGGGGTACCGGGCAGTGATTCCAAAGCCTTGTCCTGGCAGGTCTGAATTGAGTCAATTACCAAAAACCCCGGCTTTACCTCAGCACATATGTCAAGAATCCCGTCTATATCCCTCTCAGCTGCAAAATACAACTCTTTCGATTGAATGCCCAGTCTATCCGCTCTAATTTTGACCTGTCCAAGGGATTCTTCGCCTGATATGTATAAGGAGCGTCCATGTGACGCGGCTACATTGTCTGCAACAGATAAGAGCAAGGTTGACTTGCCTATGCCAGGTTCACCGCCTAGAAGCAGTAAAGAACCTGGCACAAACCCTCCGCCCAGGGTTCGATCGAATTCCTCCAACCCGCTTGAAAACCTTCTGACAACTTCAGGGGAAGCCATTGACAGAATAACAGGATTAGCCCTTTCCACAGACTTTCTGCCTGCCCTTGGCTTCTTTGATTCCTGAATTTCCTCATCTAAAGTGTTCCACTGGCCGCACTCAGGGCAGCGGCCATACCAACGCAGCGATTGAAATCCACAAGCAGAGCAGACGTACCTACTGGTAGATTGCGGCATAGAATCCTCCCTTTCCAGGATGGTTTCTATGCCGCAGTTCGAATTTCCTTCAGATACCACTGAGGTTCAAAAATCAGTGAGCCGGTGCTAAACCCACTTACATTGGTTTCAAAAGGGATTACTTTGCAGCCTTCTCAGGAACCTTACCTGTACTATCTGAACTGGCCTTGCTGAAAGTAAGTTTTCCGTTTTCGTCAAGGTCTACTATAACCCTATCGGCGTCTCTAAACTCACCCCTGAGAACCATATCAGACATAGGATCTTCCACAAGCCGCTGGATAGCGCGGCGTAGAGGCCTTGCACCATAATCAGGGTCTGTCCCTTCTTCTATGAGCCTCTCTTTGGCTTTATCAGTAACTTCCATATGCAGGCCGGCTGATTCCCTCAACCTATCCTCAACATCCTTGAGCTGCAGATTAACGATTTCCTTCAAGTGCTCAGTGGCCAAAGCGTGGAACACGATAATCTCATCTACCCTGTTCACGAATTCAGGCCTGAACAGCCGTTTCACTGCATCCATTACACGGTCTTTCATTTCATCATGAGCCCTCTGTGTATCCTTCTCGGTGGTAAAGCCAAGGACTGCTTTGCCGTGGATTGCCTCGGCCCCTGCGTTTGACGTCATTATCAGTACTGCATTTCTGAAATCAACAGTACGGCCCTGGGCTTCTGTGAGCCTTCCATCCTCAAGAACCTGCAGTAGGACGTTGAACACATCAGGGTGCGCTTTTTCAATTTCGTCCAGCAAGATGACAGAATACGGTTTTCTGCGCACTGCCTCTGTAAGCTGTCCTCCTTCTTCGTATCCCACATACCCAGGAGGTGCGCCTACAAGCCTTGAGACAGTATGCCTTTCCTGGTATTCAGACATATCAAGCCTTATCATGGCATCTTCATCGCCGAAAAGCACCTCGGCCAGGGCCTTGGCCAGCTCGGTCTTGCCTACGCCTGTGGGGCCCAAGAAGATAAACGATCCTATTGGCCTCTTGGGGTCCTTAAGTCCTGCCCTTGACCGGCGCACTGCCCTGGACACCGCTTCTACAGCGTCGTTTTGGCCGATAACCCGCTTATGCAGTTCTTCCTCGAGGCCAAGAAGCCTCTCTGTCTCGCCTGCAGCTAGCTTCTTTATAGGAATGCCGGTCCAATCAGCAACAATAGATGCAATGTCCTCAGACGTAACTGTAGTCTTTTCAGGTATGTCATTGGTTTGCCAGTTCTTCCGCCTCTCGTCAAGGAGTTCCTTGAGTTCCTGCTCTTTGTCTCTTAGTTCCGCAGCTTTCTCGAACTCCTGGGATGCCACAGCATCTTCTTTCTCCTGAGTCAGTTTTTCCAGTTTCACCTCAAGCTCCCGAAGGTCCTTAGGTGCTTCAAACGCCTTCATCCTTACCCTGGATCCGGCCTCATCAATCAGATCAATAGCCTTGTCAGGGAGAAACCTGTCAGATACATACCTGGATGAAAGCCCGGCTGCTGCTTCAAGGGCCTCATCTGTATATTTCACCCTGTGGTGAGCCTCATAGCGGTCCCTCAAACCCTTAAGAATCTGTATGGTCTCGTCTACAGAAGGCTCTGAAACCAGAACCGGCTGGAACCTGCGCTCAAGGGCAGCGTCTTTCTCTACGTGCTTCCTGTACTCGTCAAGGGTTGTAGCACCAATGCACTGGAGTTCGCCCCTTGACAACATGGGCTTCAAGATGCTCGATGCGTCAATAGCGCCTTCTGCGGCCCCTGCGCCGATAATATTGTGCATTTCGTCTATGAAAAGCACCACATCGCCTGAACGCCTTATTTCTTCAAG
>MTKW01002615.1_pt1 | contig 16571 bp, 7 predicted proteins | sample 1042761 | NCBI WGS metagenome assembly MTKW01 (sample SAMN06205366, study PRJNA360243) | anaerobic digester metagenome | biome: Wastewater treatment plant; feature: Anaerobic digester sludge; material: sludge; isolation source: anaerobic digester fed with sludge from wastewater treatment plant ... | reverse complement strand
ACTCTGTTCTTGAGCAATATAGTGGCTGTAAAGACAACGTCTTTACCTTCTTCAACTTCATCACCCGAGTTAATTGCCTTACCGTCAACCGTGGCGGTTACATGCTCTGTTAACATTCCCCCTTTAACAGGGCTAAATTCCACCTTGTGCTTGGCAAGGATGTCGTCTTCTCTCTTGCTGCACGAGTTCAGCAGCAGCGCGCCTAATAGCAGTAACGCGAAAATTTTAATCGTTGCTTTCATTGTTGTAATTGTTGTAATTGTTGTAATTGCTGTAATTGCTGTAATTGCTGTAATTGCTGTAATTGCTGTAATTGCTGTAATTGCTGTAATTATTAAATATTGCGGGAGACAACTTATTTTATCATCTTTATCTCGGTACGGCGGTTGAGCTGGTGTTCCTCTTCGCTGCACTCAACACCGTCGGCACACCGGTTGAGCAGGCGACTCTCGCCATATCCCACGGAAACGACGCGATTGGCGTCAATGCCTTTGGACACGATATACTTTTTAGCCTCGTCGGCCCGCCGTTGCGACAGCTTAAGGTTGTAATCGGCCGATGAGCGCGAGTCGGTGTGCGAGGAGAGCTCTACCCGCACTTCGGGATTATCGTTCAGGAACTGCACCAAGCGGTCGAGTTCAGGGCGCGCGTCGGGGCGGATATCAGATTTTCCAGTGTCGTAATGGATATTGTCCAACCGGAGCGCTTTCTCGTAATCTACCTTCTCCATGCATATTTCCAATAGCGCGTTACCGCTTTTGTAACTATCGATATCGTTTTTCCCGATATCTACCATCCGCGATATATAGTCCGGCTTTTTTCCACGTGCGCTGAAAGCCTCGGTTCGCGCATCGGGCACGAACGAAAACTCGCCCGCGTTATTAGAGATCACGGTTTGTATATTCCCGCTATTCTTGTCTTCAAACTGAATGGTAACGCCTCCAAGCGGTTTACCTGTTTTGCACTCGGTGACTTTGCCCTTTATCTCTTCCGCGGCAGCAGTTTCGTCTCCCAATGGCTCGTCGGGTTGCAACTGTTTTGCCAAATCGATATCGGCGTAGTCGCTCCGTCCTTCCAAGATGAGGTCGAATACCAACGAGGCGACATCTCCCTTTTTAACGGATTTTACCAGTAAGATGCCTCTAACCAGGTTGTTGAACTGCACCAGGTAAATTATTCCGGCGGTGGGATTCATGGCGTACTCCATCTTGAATTGAAGTTTTTCATCACCGCTATTGCATTGCCTGAACCACTAGTCGAAACGGGCAGGGTCTTTCGATTTAGCAAGCTTGTTGAACTCCACGGCATCCAATTCTTTTGTCTCGTACAACATGCCGCTATTCATTTTTTCGGCGGGCCACGATTGAAGTCCTCCCGGTTGTTGGCTGAACAAGGGGTTTTTGTCAAACTCCTTGTACGCGGATGCCTTTTCCGCGTTGGACGGGAAGGTAAGTTTCATGTAGCCTTTTTCGGTAAAGATGAGCATGGCCAAAAACTCTTCTTGTCCTTTTGTTTCGTCCACCTTCACCGATTCGCCGGTTTTAGGTTTCAGGAAGTGCCCGAGGGTGTTGTTGCCTTGGTTTCCCAGCGCGATGTCCGTGTAATACACAATCCAACGTTTATCGCCGGTTGTTTCTTTCACGCTATCGGTGGTCGCCTCTTCCAGTTTCAACGCTTCGGTTATCTTCGACATCATTTCGTCCAGTAGGTTAGGTTTCGACACTGTAGCCCAACGGGTGGTAAGCGCTACCAGTTTCACCCTGTCGACAACACCAAGCTTACCACTTTCGGCGGCTTCATTGGCAACCTTTTCATATTCTTCAAACGAGACAGCCAGTTCTTTCCATTCATCAGCTGTAAGTTCACTCTTTCTTTTTTCGGCTTTTTCCACTATTTTCTCCATTTCAGCGAGTGCCTTCTCGCCTTCATTACGTCCGCAGGAGATTAACACCGTTATGGCGAACGCGAAAAGGAGTACATACACTATTTTTTTCATCGGGTTCATTTTGAAATTGTTTGCAGTTCAACGCCTGCTACCTGTTATCTTTCAACGTGTTTGTTCTCTTTTATCAAGTGTAACTGCTTCGACCGATCAGATTCCCTTCATTGTCAAAATAGCATTTCTATCACTTCGATGTTTTCAACAAGCCAGTCTATTCCAAGCCAGTTAAGAGCATCCGGCTCTGCAGTTTTCCTTTATTATCGTACGATTCCGTTTTAATGACGCCCAGCCCCTTGCCTATCCAGGTAATTGACGTGGATGCCTGTTTACCGATAAGGGGGTAGTCGGCTTCCACGGTTTGGATAATTTTAAAGCAGATGAATTTCCCGATGGGTGTCTCCACGCTTTCGGCTTGAACCGCCCTGCGGTTGAAAATAAGGAAAGTCAATGGAGGCATGTCGAACGCCGCTTCACTGGACTTCACCTTCATCTTGAATGTAGCCTGGGCATCGGGCAATATTTGCCCGGGGGTAAGTTTACCTGGGATAATCATATCCTGCCCCGACGCCTTTGCATCCACATCGATACCTTGCATCTCTTGTGGCAGCATGATGCTGAGTAAATCCACGTGAAAACTGCCGCCGTGGTAGCGCAGAGTGACGGTAGCGGAATTTTCCACCTTGCCTTTGCTATTGGTACGCGTGCCGGAAACCACGGCGTTCACGTTGTTTCCCGTACGTGCCATCTCGATGATTTCTTGTCGGTTGTAGCCTTGCACCCGGCCTTTGCCGTCATAGAAGGTATAGACGATTCGGGCACCTTTCTTCAGGGCGTGGCAGGGCTCGCCGTCATCCCAATCGCTCGGATCTTGAGGTGTACCTGTTTCGGGCGGCTCCACCAACGAGGAGGTACCAGGACTCTTTTTTTGTTGCGCTTTCTCCTCCGCTTTGTCGAACGCGTTGTCCACGGCTTTGTCCACTTTTTCCTCCACTTTACGTTCTACCTTGCGTTTCGCGGATTGTTCCGCTCTTTTTCCCAACTGCTCCAGCCAGCTTTGTGCACTGGCATCGGCGATGTTTCCAGCCGCGAAGAGCAGGATGAGGAGAAGGGTTATTTTTGTCGTTTTCATTGTTTGAAATTGTTTGGTAAAAATGTGCGTCCACATCTCTTTGTAATGTTTCAATAGCAGCCCGCTCCACTAATTAATAGATACCTAACTGCCTGATAGCTGATAACAGGCAGGAATGCTAAAAATAGACCGATGCCGACAGGGTGAACAGTCCTTTCTGATAGTTGTCCTTATCTTCCAACCGGCGGTTTTCGCCCGAAAGAAGGTAACGGTAGTTCACGCCCACGGTTACCATATCCATAACCCGCACACCCGCCCCGGCAATAATGCCCACGAGAAACTCGTCTTTGTTAAACTTGTCGAAAATGGTCGTGTCTTTACGATCTTCCTCGGAAACGTACATTTTAAAAACAGGTCCCAACGAAAGAACCGGCGTAACGGGAGCGCCAATGTCGACCTTGATATTTGCCGTGAGCGGCACGTCGATATAATGTGTCTTGAACTGAGATTTTCCGGAAACCCCCTCACCTTCAAGGCGGATACTTTCATTGCCGTACAGCAAGGCACCTTCCAACGACAAGTTGTTCACGGGCAATCCCAATTCGCCCCCCGCGCCAAACAGGAGCACGGGTGCCTGTTTCATCAAGACATCCAGGCTGGCGACTTCAATAGAGGGGTTGTTAACCGATACTTCGCCGCGCACTCCGTAGCGGAGTTGGGCAAAGCCGCCTGCCGATAGCATCGCTAAGGCAAACGTTAGGAGGATGATTTTTGTCGTTTTCATTTCACTATACTTACTTTCGCCTTATAGTCCATGGTCAATTTCATCCGCAGCTTCTTGGTAGGACGGACACCCACCAGTATGACATGAAGTTTGTCGTCCTTAAGTTGGTTTAATAACTCGCCGTTTACAATAGTAAAGCGCACTTTGTTGTTTTCCACTTTATCGGCTCTTGCCACCAACTTACTCGTGTTATCAAAATAGAGTTTGGCTCCAACGAAGCCCTTCAAGTCGTATCCCGAGGGGATCTCCTCTTCGAGCGTTCCTTGTGTGATAAGGAACGATTTAATGTTTTCAAACGAAAAGCCCTGTTTTTCCAATTCCTGGGCAATGTTGATATTCAACACGCCATCATAGAGCGTTTCCTCGGTTGCACCGGCACGAGTGGCGGTTTCCGCCGATTTAGTCGCAGCGGCATTTACATCGAACACAACCGTGCGGTTGTTGATCGCGATTTCAGTGCTCAGCACATCCTCAAGCACTTCTTTGCACGACGTGGCTACCAACAACAGCGATAGCAGGCAAACAATCTGAATAATTTTTGTTGTCTTCATACGATTATTTTATTTTTTAATTTCGGTGTATGGAACTCGCTTTTAATTATTTTCTAATGTTAATGAACAGTTGTCATACTCGTTTCATGCTCGTTTTCGTTTAAAAAATAGTGAAACGTGTACATACATGTTATTGCTGTAAAAATAACTTGCATGAAAACAACGCGCTTGTATTAATTCCGCGAGAATTTGCCGGAATCTCGCGTTAACCTTTAAGGGCAGTTGTATTATTTCCGCGTTCACATGGTATATACATTTGATAACCAAGGCAAAAAGAATACAAAAAGTAAATGATCAGTGACTAGGAGACAAGATGATAAAAGCGCCCATAACCCATTTTTCAATGGGGCAAACGGCGGTATTGCGATGGAGTTACGCCGGTATGTTTCTTGAAAGTACGCGAAAAATAGGGGAGATCGTAAAATCCGCATTCATCGGCAACCTGGGTGATGGAAATGTTTTCCGTGGCTAGTAATTTCTTGGCTTTGTTTATACGTAAACTTAAGATGTAGCCCGATGGATTGTACCCGGAAATGGCTATCATTTTACGGTTGAGTTGCGATATGCTCAGGCATAATTTCTCGGCAAGGGTGGACGAGGAAAAATCGGGTTGACGCATGTCACGGTAAACAATATCGGTAACATGTTGCAGGAAATTCATATTTTTGTCGTTACTGTTACTGTTTCCATTGTCGGCTTTAAAAACAGCACGTAGGTATTTATCTTTTAAAACGCGCCTGTTTTCGAGCAGTTTATCCATCCTGATTAATAACTCGTCAGGATTGAACGGCTTGTTGATATAAGCATCGGCACCACACTCCAATCCAGTCAGCCGGTCTTCCATCTCACTTTTTGCCGTTAAGAGGATGATCGGGATGTGGTTTAACAGTTCCGACGATTTCACTTCTTGGCACAATGCAAAACCATCCTTTTGGGGCATCATGACATCCGAGATTATTAAATCGGGTATTATTTCGTTTGCCAAATCAATGCCTTCTTGTCCATCGATGGCATGAATTACTTTATATATAGCGGGAATGATCGATTTGATATATAGCACGATGTCTTTGTTGTCTTCCACCACAAGGATGGTCGTTTCAGTGTCACTATGCTCTCTTTTACTATTTTCATTTTTCTCGGAAGCCTCATGTTCCTCTTTTGCTTCGCTTCCGGTAAATGACGGCACTTTCAGCATTTCATCCATCTTCAAGCTAGGGAAAAGAGCGTTTCCGGGTTGTTTTACCGGAAGGCTTACGCTGAACACCGAACCTTCGCCCAATTTGCTCTCTACCGAAATTTTCCCGGACATCGCTTCTGTCAACTGCTTGGTATAATGCAAGCCGATTCCACTTCCAGTTTTAATATCCGTATCGGAAGATTGAAAAAAGGGTTCGAATATCAACTTTAACTCTTCCGACGAAATCCCTTTCCCGTTGTCCCTTACTTTAATCGTTATCTCGTTATTTTTGTGGGGCAAGACAGAAAGTGTAATGGTGCCCCCGGGAGGAGTGAACTTTATGGCATTCGATAACAAGTTACAAGCGATTTCTTCAATGTAATGCGGCACGAAATCGATTTCGAGAGAAGATTCCTCGGCATAAAAATTGAGGTAGATATTCTTCTCGTCGGCAAACAAGCGGTAAGCCTCCACGATCATTTGGAGGTAAGCGATGATATTGCCGTTTTTCCACTCGGGTTTTTCGATTCCGGCTTCCATTTTCGCCATATTCAGCATTCGGTTAACCAACTGCAGCAAGTTATTCCCCTGCCTTTCAATGGCATTTAGATAAGGTACAACAGCAGGGTTGATCATGTTTCTTTGCCCTCTTACATGAGAAACGAATCCCAATATAATGGTCAGTGGGGTGCGAAACTCGTGTGTCACGTTGGTGAAAAAATCGGAACGCATTTTGTCGACGTTTTTCAAGATCTTGTTGCTGCGGTTGCGGTTCGCATACGCGTAACCCAGTGCCGCGAGGAACAAAATCATGAAGACAATGATAATGACGGCTGAAACGGTGATTATTTTTTTCTCACGTTTCTGGGCTTCATATTCGGCGCTCAACTGGTCAATGCGCAAGGTGCTTTTTTCGCGTTCGTAATTGATACGCATATCGAGTGCTTGGTTCACCTTGCTGATGTTCCGAACACTGTCCTGATAGGCTTTGCTTACTTTATAGACGTCCAACGCCTGTCGGTAATCGCCTCTTCGCTCATAGAGCTGATGCAACAGGTCATATACTTCCGACAACTGTTCGGGGGTATCAATTCTTTCGGCTTGATCTTTCGCCAGCAGGATATACTGCCGCGCCTTCTGGTCGTCGCCTTGCAACAGGTTTATCCGTCCCAGCGAGAGACACGCCCTTAACCAGTGCCACGTGTCGGAAATATTCTCCATGATATCGTATGCCTCTTGATATTCAACTTCGGCTTTATCGTACTGCTTTTGCCGCTCGTATATCTCGCCGAAATGAATGTGGCACAATCCGACTCCCAACTTCGACTTTGCCAGCCTGTTTTGTTCCATGGAATGGCGGTAATAGACGAAGGCTGAATCGTATTGCTGTGTCATTTTATACACGTTGCCGATGTTGGCGTAATTGATGGCCTGTCCCAACGGGCTACGCAACTCTTTTTCGCTTGTTAGGGCTTCATTGAAGTAGCGGAGGGCTTCAGGCAGGTTCTCCAGCGAGAGGTAAATGTTCCCGATGCCGTTGAGCGCCATGACCTTATTTTTCTTCCCGGCATAATCGCTTTTTCTGGAATAAGTTTCCGACAGACGCAATGCCCTAAAATGATAATCGGATGCTTCAGGGAACGCGCCGATTCGCCTGAAATCGGTTCCCAACTGGTTTAGCAGTTGGGCGATACTAATGGTATCCTTGGTTCTGAGGGCAGCGTTCAATCCATTTTGATGATAGATAATGGCTTGCGAAAAGTTGGAATGGTCACGTAATCGCTGTCCTATCACTTTACAAACCGCCGCGAGGGTGCGGTCGTCCTTTTTTTTCTCGCTCTGCGATAGCAATATCAGCAGGGAGTCGGTGGGAAAAGAGTAGCGGGCAATTTTCTTTTCAAATTCGCTAAAATCTTCTTGTGTGCCGAGATTTTGCGCTTCTTCTTTGCACGTTGTTGAAAATATAAACAGGACAAGCAACAGAAAAACAGCCATAAACGTCTGTTTTCTAATAAATGTGTTGTTACCTGTTTTATTCTTTTGTTCCAACATTATCTTCCACCCCTGATTGTTTTGTTAATTACTACAAAAATAAATATTTTTTTTGAGAATCAACAATATATATGGTTTTTAAAAAACATATGTCTTGACTTTGTGATGGGTGATAAGTTTCTTGCGGAACAGGTAAGTTGATCTTTTTTGTACCATCCTATTTGACCCGGATGCTTTTTTCGGGTGAACGGAGGCTTTCGCGCCTATTGCCATCGGTAAAGGTGGTAAAGTAAAAATAGAGTTCTCCTTTAGCAACCGAATCATCCTCGAAATAAGGCTCATCTCGCGAAGTGAACCTCTTCAGCAATTGCTCTTTACCTCCTCGCTGATAACGGTAAAGATTTGTTTCCCAAAGGTCCTCATCGGTCATTTTATACCATTCTGCAATTACTTTTCCCATTTCCTGCCTCAACGTTATTTCGGGCGGAGCGGGCAATTGCTTGATTTGGATATAAATGGTTGTCTGAGCCATGGTTTCACTGGTTCCGCCGAAATAGTCCACGGTTTGCACGGCATATTCGTATGCCTTATCCTCAATCACGGTTTTATCGGCAAATGCCTGTCCCAAAACGAGGCTGTCTTTGGGCAACAGAGGCTCGAAGCTACCGTCAGGCAATTCCCTCCGGTACACAGCATATCCCCTGATGTGTAGATGCCATGCCTGCACATCCTCCCAAAGCAATTGTACGGCCTCTTCGTCGTTCAGATAAGCCGTAAGTTGGTTGGGCGACGGGGGAACGGTTTTGATATCGGGAACAACGGTCAGTCTGTTTGAAAAGCCGCTCTCCACGGCGCTTGTATTCACGGTAGTAGCAGCATAAAGGTATCCCCGATCGCCCCGCAAGACGCTACTTGTGTCGGTGAAGAGAGCGACATTGTCATGTAACGGCAAAATATCGCTAATGGGTTGCAGTTCAGGAGCTATCCCGTTGCTGCGATAGACTCTCACGCCGGCTAAGTGTATGTCGTTTGCTTCGATCTCCAGCCGCACCTCTTTTCCCCCGCTTGCTCCTCCCCGGATCACCGGGGGAACGGGAGGATGTTTATCGTAAGCATTGGCAAAGAAGATGTTGCTCTTTAGCGGCTTATCGTGCTGCGCGCTCTCCGTTTCAAGGTAGTAGTAGTACATTTTATCGGGAACGACGTCTGCATCAATATAGGCAGTGTCGGTGGCCGGAAGGGTTGCTACCGGCATATATTCCTTCCCGTCGAACGAATCGCTTTTGAACAGGGTTATACTTTTCAATATTTCCGGGTTGTTCAGCTCCCAATGGATCCTCACGCCATATCCCTGTTCCAGCGTATGGGCATTTGCCTTGCTGAAATAGTTTGCTTTGGCCGAGGTTTGGGATACAAAAACGATTTCGGTAGCCGCTCCGCGATTGCCGTACATATCCAAGGGGTTGAGAAAATACTGCCTCTCGCCGGTCAGGTTGGCGATAGTGTCCTGAAAAATGTAATAGGTGCTATTATCCACCTTGTAACGGGCCATGACTCCTTTTGCCTCTTTCAACTCTTTGTTTTCGTAATATCTGACCTCGAAATAGGGTGCGGGCGCATCTCCCTTGGAGCGCCATTGCATATAGTAGTAATACCGGTTCACAGCTTTTTCCGACAGCGTGATGGGGTCATATCGCGGGAGGAAGGGGTATTGCACGGGATACGAAATAGATTCCGACACCATTTTACCCCCTTTATAAGCCCGTACACGGTGCCATACTTTTTTCTCTTTTTCGACCGTCTGATCGTAATAGGCAATGCCCGCGGCCAGGCGGATACCGGTCAGTGGCGACCAGTATCCCAGGCTGTCGATCACGCCCGCCGCTTCGCATTTCTGCCAACCGGCTTGCAACACCTCCAGCGGTGGCTCTCCCTGGAATCCGAAATCTGGCTTCCAGTTGTTGAAAGCGGCCTGAAAAGCATTCCAGTCGGCTGGAGATCTCATTTCCGTCAGCTGTTCCCATCTCTTTTTATCGTAAGAACGCTCAACGGTGTACCTGTCCACTTGGTTCCCGTTTGGCAGAGCCATCCCCGTGAAAACCAGGACACCTTTTGGCGCGGGTACCGACAGATTTTCCTGTTGTTGCGCCATGGTGATGGAGAAAAGAAACAGAACCGCTGCCGACAGGAGATATTTTTTGCGCAGGGAACCGCGTGCTGTTATCTTTTTCATTGTGGTTGTTTTTTGTTTTTTTAGATACTCTCGTTATTCATCTTTTCTATAAAACTAATCTTCTCACTTGCATTGCTGGTCACACATGTCCCTTGTGATACCGGCGGAGAAACCGTTGTTATTATCCCAATGTAATTTTGCACCAATGGTAAAATCAGGCAAACTGAGTGTTACACAGGGACCGCATTCCACCAGTAAAGGAACGCATTGCGATACAGAGAACTTTAAGTCCAAGCTGGCACATCCGTCAATATTGAACTGACGTAACTTCGTGTTATATTCACTACTGGCACCCAACTGAAGCACGGCACCGGCATCTGCCGAAGTACAGGTTATCGGACAATAACCCGAAGCATAAGCACGTCCTTCCGCCATCAGGCCAATTCCTAACGTGGTTCCTTGTCCAAACAGCATATACACCCGCGCATCAATACCCAGATCCACGCCGGCTGTTACCGAGACAACCCCAAAATCATAATGCACTTTCGGCAATATTTCGCGTGTGATCCCCGCCGTAAAGAAAAATCCCCTCAGGTTCCGCTTGAATTCGTTGGGTAAACAGCGCGCATCGCCAACAAGGGCCGATACTTCGGGTGGCATATCCATGTAGTTGCCGAATAACCCGTGGAAATTGGCCGACCCGATAGCGGGTATGCCCAAATAGCCACCAGCCTGGAATAGCCACCCCTGGCTATCCATGAGCGCCATAAGATTTCCGTTTATGTCAAACCCAAAAATATTGGTTTTTAACTCGGCCGTGCCTATCAACCGCGCTTTGGGTAAATCGTAAGTAAACGTCATCCCCGGGAAACTGGGTATATCGTCCACCACGATGTTTTGACCTTTTGCCATTACGGCGCCCCTTACCTCGAAGTTCATTTTTTGGTTTTGAGCCATATTGTTCATGCCTTTCACATCGCCTTCGAAGCGAAGCACATCCCAGGCTTTGTTCACCACACGGATTCCACCACGGAGGTTTGCCAACTCATTGTCGCCGCCCATCGAAAGTTTTTCGCCATTGTCAATATCGATTTTCGTTTCGGTGGGGGTATGGCTTAAGGTAGCCTTGATATGCGGCAAATGGCCCGGTTCCGTCATAAAGCCCTTGGCTGTAAACAGCCTATCGGACAGGTTGTAATCCGACGTCAGGTCGTAACGTACATTGTGGTGCGTGAAAAACAACGGATCCATATCGAGCATTTTGAACACGAAGTTATTGCCGGAACGGACATAAGCCATTGCTCCCGACGGCTTCGAGTAGTTGGGGATTCCAAAGTCATAGAAGCCTTTCAACTTGACATAGGAGGTGGTGACACTCATATAGGAAGGTGAGTACGGCTCAAAATCGACCAGGTTGAACAGCCTGAATTTACGCGGTCCCAGCACAAACATACTTTCACCCTGGTTGTTGATATCGACCGATGTGAATTCGATCTTGTCGTTCGGATCAAGCCCGGGCATATTGTGCAGCGATGCCGCCACGGTTTGACCGATTTCTGGAACAGCATAGAGCGACCACCCGTGCACCCCATCGCGAAGGTATTTGTACACCAGCCCTTTATGGGTGGTATGAATGTTGATATCCTTCACGCCAAAAAGCTTCAGTTTATCCAGATGCACGGTAGCCTGATTGGTTTTCAGTTCAGTAGAAGTGATCTTCAGGTTTTCTATCTTCACATCGATACCGGTAGAGAGGATTGCATCCGGTATGGTCACACCCTCTTTGGTTATCTCCCACTTGTTGCATGATAGCGACCAATTTCCCATTTTCATCGTGAACGGCTTCGGATTCACGGTAGCTATTCCTTTTTTCGAAATCTGGATCACGCCGGCATCGAGTTCCACATTGGCAGGATTGATCGTGGCGATGTTTGCTTTGAGTATGGTTTGCAGCATCAATCCCGATGTTTTACTGAAATAGGATTTGTCGGGTTGCGCTTCGGCGGCTTTCTCAAAACCATCGATGGAGTAGACCAGCGTTGAATTGACACCATCGGACGGGTAATAGCCCGAACCACCTCCCACATTCGGCGCCGAGAGCGTTTCGGCACTACTGAAAACGGGCATTTCGGTACTCAGCTCACCTGGCTTTTGCACAAGGTATAATTGAGGTGGTAACCTGTAGCCGTATCCCCCGAAGTTGGCGGTCAGTTCATCGCTACCGCTAATCAATACAGCAGCCCGTAACTCCCCTTTGCCTTCCGGTTTGCTTTGCAACTTCAAGCCACTTTCATCAATGATCAACGCCTTGTATTCGCTGCTCAGCTCCACCGTAAGTTGATTGATATCCATCACAACCGGCAGGTTATCGGGAGTAAGCAGATAATTGTTGTCGCTGTTCTTTTCAGTTGTTTTCAGCATCCGGATATCTTTCACATCCACCGTTTGCCCGTTGAAGAAGCTATTTCCTCCGAGCGTAACTTTCCCGGAAACAAGGTAACTGTTGTCGGCCTGCTCCTCAAACTTGGTCGATTGGAATGGGAATCCCATAAAACGGTCTGTAGCCACGCCTTCAATATATTTCAGGTGAAACGTATCGGTATGGCAGGTGGTTATTGTTCCGCGTCCCTCGATATGGAATGTATCCCCTTTTGGAATCGTGTAATTCTCCTCTTCATACCCGATCAGGTTGGGTCGCGTAGTGGTAATTGACAATTTGAAAGGAATGTCAATGGGGAGGTTACGTAACGTAAAGGTTCCGTCGGTGGCGGTTTTCGTTTCCAGTTGATAGGGCAGCGACACCTTCCCTATTTGAAGATGTGCCGTTACCGATACACTCCCCAACGGTATGTTGTTGCTTTCGCCGCGGTAAACCGTACCGGTCATACAGCGCCCCGAAGGCATGATAATGTGTTCATGCCGTGCTTTTTTGCCATAGGGGATGTGAACTTTCAGTCGCATCATCACCGCTTCGTCTTTTGCCGATGAAGGATTTGCCACCCATATTTCGAACAGGTCGTTATTCTCGTCGCCACCCTCAAAGACCAGGTAGGCGCTGCCGTTTTGATCAGTATATACACTGTATGGAGGATACGAAGGCACGAATAGGTGACCGGGAATGGGGTCTTTCGAGGAGACGTGAAGCATTTGACGAGAGGCCGCTTGGGCATCTTCCAACATGCTTATTGCATTCGGACCCAGGTCGAGACCCTTCAGGGTGGTCCCTAACGGCGGCAGTTGCAAAACGTCTGTCGCGTTGGGGCCTGAAGCCAGGTGTCTCCCTCGGTTGAAGGCATAGTAGGTTTCGGCGGGGAGCTGTTTCTCCCATTGATGCTGCCGTCCTACCGCAGCCAAGTCCATGTCACGGCGCCAGCTCTCGGGGACATCGGGCAAAGTAACCACTACACCGGCCGCGGGTGTGGGACCCTCTTGTTTCGTCACTTGTACTTTCAACCGACGTGCTTTTTTGAAGATACCGATGTTCCTTTCGTTCACTTCCTGGTTGAATATATAGACCAGCGTATCGGTCATATACCCGTTTGCCGTGACAATCACCTTCACGGGTGTTTCCGACATGCGTAGCATTATTTGGAATTTCCCGTTCTCATCGGTTTTCTTATCCTTATCGGTGAAGCCTGCCATCTCGATATAGGCATTGGGAACTGGTTTTCCGGTTTCGGCATCTTTAACCGTACCCTTGAACTCCGCGCCATATTTGAGCGTGACGGGAACATTTCTGTATTCTCCCATCCTCAGGACACCCTCCAGATCTATCTCCTTTGTTTCAAAGCCTTTCGCCGACACTTTGATTTTGCGATGCGGCCCAAAAACCCCATTTTCGTCTACTTGCATCTCCTTACAAGTCCACAGGTAAACACCCTTATCCACGCAGGGCATCGGGAAGGTCTTTGTTTCGTCCCACTCGGTGAATCCTATCTTTTTGTGAAAAATCTCGGTCAGGTAAACATTAACGTTATCCTTTTGGTCGTCCAACAACTTATTACCCTCACTCTCCCTTACTTCCACACGCAGCGTCGGCGGTTTGACTTCAAATTCCTCGGTATAAGAGACGGTGTGTGTTTCGCTCCAAGCATACGCGGAACGCTCGTCAAGCAAATCTTTGATATTTTCAGTGATGATGCGGGTGCTGCCATCGCTGTCGATGTAGGTAAATCTTTCACCCCTATTTAAATCGATGCGGCGGGGCGTTTCGGTTTCGTAGTTGTAGGTCGCTTTTGACGGGTCGGCAGGCCCCACATACAGGTAGTACTGGTAATCGGCATTATTCTCGTCGGTCACCACCACCGATTGGAAATTTGCCACACCGTTTTCATCAAGTTCCACTTTTCCGACGCAAATCATCCCCTCTCCTTTCGGCAAAGGGAAGTCATCGTTTTTATCGGGAGTCACATCATTCTGAGGAAAAACGGGGGTGAAAGATAACATTGAACCCAAAATATCCGACACCGGCAGTTTTCGGTACAGCATAGCGACCAATCCACCGTAGCCGAGATGCTCCTGGTTATGGACGACCCATTTATCATCGACAAATTGACTCTCTTTTCTTTTCATCGTGATGGCGAGCCTCACGGCTCTTACCGTGGAAATCATCTCCCCCGCTTCCCTGGTTTCACCGCCTTTTATTTCGAAAAAATAATCGAGTTTTTGGTCGGGATCCAGGTAGTATTTCGCATGCTCACCTTCAATCACAATGGCATATCCTTTGTACAGCTTACACCCATCTTCGGCAGCCGATGATGCAAGGCTGTTTTCTCCCGGATTGGGGCCGCCGCGCGGCCCAACGGCATCGGCCAACAACATTTCGTCCGCCCTGACAGGGGGGCAGGCTTGCGCCACTACATTTGAGACACAATTTATATCATCTATCGGTTCGCCGGTATCACCGTTCTGAAAGAGAAAAGTAAACTCCCCGTTGTCGCCGGTATGGGTAGTTGCAATGGTTTCTCCGTCTTTATAATCCTTCCCATTTAACGTCCTCTTTTCCTCCTTCCTCGTCATTTCCTCATTGATTTTTCCGTTGTTATATTTCACAATGTATTTTGTGACCAACTTGATCCGCGCATTTTTTAACGGATAGGTCTTTGTCTGGTCGTGGTATTTGTACTTCAACGTTCCTTTCAAGGTGGAGATTTGATAGAATTGCGGCGTAACCACATTATATTCCGGGTAGCCGAATGAGGGCGGCATAGTTGGCGGTGGCGATGTGCCACTCATCACTTTCTTGGCCTGTGTGAAGACATTCACCTCGCTGTAACCTTCGTTTTTGAAATTCTTTCCGCCAAACGGGTCAATCGCCTTTACCACGAACGCGTAAGACATATCCGGCTTAAATGCGGGATTGTTAAGGGTATAAAGATATGAGGTGACACCCGTCACGGTAGTTTCGAAGAAGGCCGGGTAGGCATTGCTGCGCAACATGTCGCGGTGGTTCATGCCGGGGTCGCCGACTTCGATGATCCTTAATTTGTACTGCGTTCCGGCTGAGGCACCGGGCGGCATGCTCCAGGTGAACTGCAGGGTTTGCATTTGCTCAAGAGGAATCTGTGCCCCATTGAGCGGATGAATGATCTGCGGCGGGTCAACTGCGCCAGCCATGGCAGGAGAGATGGTAAAGGGTGGGCTGTATTTAGAGCCAAGCTCCATGAAACCATCCCACCCGTTCGGGAATACGAACAACGTGAGCTTTATCATGTATTGCCCCGGCGGCAGCCCTTCGCGAGTCACCTGCTCGCGGGTGAACCCGGAGTACTCGAGGTTTTGCTCGCTCATCGCCTGCTGCAAATCGCCATACTGGATAAGCGTGTTATTGGGGATGACGGACAGATCTATCGTACGCGGGTTACTTGGCACGAAACCCTTCCTCGTGCGCACGGAGGCTTGCGTCTCCACGTTGATGATGGCGACGTGGAGATAAAACCGGCATGACCTGGCGTCGATCTGACCTTTCACCAAGATTGAGCCCCCGATCTTCCCCGGCGCGTTGAAGTAATCCGACAACTTGCCGGTATAAGGCGGCATCACAGGATTTACCGTCAACGAGAACCTGTTGTTTAAAAAATCGTCTTGTGCCTTTACGCTCCCTATCGCCATCATCGCGGCCAAGGCTGCCAAGAGCAGCCTTGCCGCGGCCTGTTTTATCGTGTGTGTGGTCATAACTTATTCCTCCCCTGTTTTTTGAGGCAGTAAATAACTTCTCAACGACTCTATGATACGGTTCATCACCGATTCCTTTTTCTTGAAAATAGCCACTTCGCTGTAGCCCCCGTTCTTGAAGTTCGTCTTGCCAAACGGGTCAATCGCCCTTACCACGAAGGCGTACGACTTGCCCTCCGTGAACGCGGGGTTGGCAACGGTGTAGAGGTAGAGCGGCATGCCGGTCACCGTGGTCTCGAAAAACGCCGGGTAAGCATCGGTACGCAGCAGGTCGCGGTAATTGAGCCCGGGATCGTTGATCTCGATGATCTTCAACTTGTACCGCGTGCTGGCGGGTGCACCCGGGGGCATCGTCCAGGTGAACTGCAAGGATTGAGTGAGTTCCGCCGGGATCTCGGCGCCATCGTGGGGCTGGATGATGATGGGCGGCTCAACGGCAACGGGCATGATGGTAAAGGGCGGGCTGTATTTAGCACCAACCTCCATGAAGTCATTCCACCCGTTCGGGAAGACGAACAGCGTGAGCTTGATCCTGTATTGCCCCGGCGGCAGCCCTTCCCGCGCCACCTGCTCGCGGGTAAACCCGGAGTACTCGAGGTTTTGCTCGCTCATCGCCTGCTGCAAATCGCCATGCTGGATAAGCGTGGTATTGGGGATAACGGACAGGTCCACCGTTCGGGGGTTGCTTGGCACGAAACCCCTTCTCGTG
>MTKW01030291.1_pt1 | contig 16605 bp, 22 predicted proteins | sample 1042761 | NCBI WGS metagenome assembly MTKW01 (sample SAMN06205366, study PRJNA360243) | anaerobic digester metagenome | biome: Wastewater treatment plant; feature: Anaerobic digester sludge; material: sludge; isolation source: anaerobic digester fed with sludge from wastewater treatment plant ... | reverse complement strand
GTCGCCCTTTTCGTGGGGATTTTTCATGGCCCAAAAAGGGGATTCTCAAATGGCCATTGACAAAGAGTGGGTACGACATAGATGAAGATAGGGTTTACTTGACTGGCCTGAGCATGGGAGGACATGGCACATGGGCATTTGCCGTCCAACATCCGGATGAATTTGCAGCCATTGTGCCGATATGCGGGTGGCTGATCGACGCGAACGACGCACGGAGGCTTGCCGATATGCCCATATGGGTCTTTCATGGCGCAAAAGACACGGTAGTATCGGTCCATTGCTCTGAGGCATTGGTAGATGTTCTCAGGCGCTGTGGCGCTGACGTAAGATTTACAGTATATCCTGAGGCAGAGCATGATTCGTGGACGGCTACATATTCCGATCCGAGTCTTTACGAGTGGCTGCTGAGCCAGAAGCGTAAGAGTCGTTGAGCGCGAAATGAGCATCCAGCCTGTCAGATGCCGAAGTTGTTAAGATTCGGCTGCGCGACTCCGAGTTGGCAAATGTAAGCCCCTCAGTAGTACTGAATGACAGAGGTAACCCACGTCCATACCGCATCAGCCAGCTCCACCGCCAGCAAGTACTCCTCCTCGCTTACGTCTTCATAATCCCCTGGATACCTGGTTGTCACTGCATAGTCTGACAGGACCACCGCTTCTCGCACCTTCTGTGGAATCTGGATGTTGCAGTTGCTTTCGATTATGTTCAGCAGATAGCCGATGGAGTGTGTTCTGGGCGCATTCACACCCTGGAAGAGCAGAAGCGCTTTGAGGCATTTTTCCGCAGCTTGCTGAGCGTCGAAAGCCAGGTCTTCGTGCAGCACACATCCTCTGAGTGTTTCCCGTGCCTTGCACGGGCGAGGTTGCTCTTGGCCCTGCGGATCCAGGGTTCCCACGGCCTATCGTTCATAAAGAACACGCCCTTTCAGTGCTTCCGAATATGTCAATCCAGGGACATTGCGGAGCTCTTCCGCCCTGTCGGGGTCTTCCACGACAAGGTCGATAGGGACGGGGATGTTTGCCAAGGCCACGTAAAGCTCTTGCGCAAGCTTTCTCTTATGATAGTCGCCTGCCTTAAGAACCAGTATGTCATAGTCGCTATCCGGGCCGACATCATTGTACGCTCTGGAACCGAATAGGATGATCTTGTCCGGATCTGCAGCCGCCACGATTCTGCTCACTATGGCCGCAAGAACATCCATCAGAGATTTGCCTCCGCATCGCAGCAGCCTGGCAACGGGCTGATGAAACATGATTTCTTCGCTGCAAACCGGATGTCCTCTATGCATTCTCTTGGGTCGGTTGGCCAGGCCAGTGCGCCTGGTGCCTGGCTGGCTCAATCCGCGAGAGCCTTGCCAGACCTCGCGTGGAGGCGCATGCACACCATGTCACGCAAGTGTGAATAGGGTGTCACGTTTGTGCACCAGTAAAGCCATGCTCTGCTGCCAACCGTTGTTGGTGTAACTTCAGAGTAGGGCGGGGAGAGGGAACGGGGGGGTAATGAGGAAGAGAGACCACAAAGTCCTGGAAGACGTTCCTGAGCGGGACGTCGCGGTTGGGTTATCCACCATCCGGCGCCCAGGAAGGTGGTCCCTATGAATGGCGCCATTCGTCGTATTAAGGTAGGGGGAAGGAATAGAGTATTCGGCCGGATGCTGGAGATCATCGAAGAACGCGGTGGCTAGGCTGATCTGAGAAGTCAGACCATCGGAATCAACCATGGCGGTGACCTGGAAGGCGCACTCAAGCTGAAGGAAATTATCGAGGAGAGACATGGCTGCCGAGACTTCGTAGTGAACATCATAGGATATGCAATAGTCGCACATTCAGGCCCGGGAACACTGTCGGTATTCTTCTTGAATGAGAAACCGGGTCAAGAGTCTTGATCCCGGTTGCCTATTTGCCCGGCATGTTTGTTGAGCCGATGGACTGAAAGAAGTCCTGTCACCCAACCAGCGGGAAGACAACCCGAAGGCAAGAGCTTTGCCGGTAACGGCGGGGTCTGAAGGAAGCTCTAAGGGGGAACACGGAACGTAGCGAAAGCGAACCGAAGTTGGCCTGTCAGGTGGGTAACCTTGCAAGACATGGGAAAGCCCGAAAGCTGAGTAACCTGGGGGGTTAGGACGGACGGGTTCGTGTTCAGGCAGACAAACTTAAGCGGGGAAGCCCTGCATCATCCAGAGAACTGGTAAGCCCAAACAAGAGGGGACGCAAGAATGGGAATATGTGGTGCAGGGTGGCAGATGAGTCCGTAGTAGTTATGAACCCTCTTTGCGCGTAAAGAGAGCAGATGGACGCCTTAACGCTACATTGTCGGGCTGCTGGCAGACATACCCCGAAAGACCTGCCAGGGCATAGCCGATGCAGTGCCCAATACATCGTCCCAGCGGCTTCAGGAATTGCTCACCAACACGGATTGGGGTGAGCAAGCGTTCAAGTACAGGCGAGTTGAGCATCTATCAACGTCCGCTGCATGCAGGGACGGTTATATCATCACAGACGACACCGGCATACCCAGACGGGGGCAAGGGCTCTGTTGGCGTAGCCAGGCAATATTCCGGCCCTCTCGGCAAAGTAGGCAATTGCCAGGTAGTCGCGAGTCTGCAGTACGCGGATGCCTGTGATACATGGCCAGTGAACGCCAGGTTGTACCTGCCGCGCGAATGAACTGACGATCGAGAGCGATGCTGCAGGGCGCATGTGTCTGACAGCCTTGCGTTCAAGTCCATGACCGACATCGCTCTCAAACGGCTTGACCAAGCCGACGCTACTGGCGTTCCGTAAGGGACCGCAGTGTTCCACTCAGGCTACGGAGGTTATCAGCCTATCCTTGAGAAGCTCGAGGCGAGGCACAAGCACTACGTTGGGGGAGTCCCGTGCGATTTCAGGGTTAGGCTGCTCGAAGAAGTGGAGGCAGCTGCAAAGAACCCTCCCCTTCCGACGAAGCCAAGAGGCGCTCCGCGGAAGAAGCCCTACCCTAATCGGCTCGCTCCGCGGAGGAAAGCCTGCGACATAGCGGCAAGCCTGCCGGACGATACACGGTAGACGATAACATGGCGTGAGGGCAGCTACGGCCCTCTGCCCAAACAGTTCGCCTTTACCAGGGCGTGCCGGGCGAACCAGAAAGGAACCGGACCTCTGGGCTGGTTGATCCACAAGCGTCCTCTTCCTGGAGAAGAAGGCGACCGTAAGTGGTGATTCTCCAACCTCGGCGAGGATGTGGAACCTGGGCGCTTGGTCGAACTGGCTCACAGGCGCCACCAGATAGAACGGTTCTATCAGGACGCAAGAACGAGTTGGGATTCGACCACTATGAGGGAAGGCTATGGCACGGATTGCACCGTCATCTCACCCTCGTGATGTGGGCCTATTCATGGCTGGCCTTCTAACAGGCGTTTCGTATGTAACAGAGCAGAATTGGGGTCTGGACCATCGATGGTGTAAGCTGTTCAAACAACGCATTGACGGTGTCGACCAGGGTAGACATTGAACCGTACAGCCTGTTGGCTGTGGCATGTAGCAAGGCAGGAAGTAGAGCGTTACTCGTGAGTGACCGGCAGGCTATGCCTGCACGCTTCGCGCCATGTGAACGCTGAAGTTGTGAAGGGCGATGTGAACCTTCCCTGTTGGGTAATGGGAAACGATGTGCTCCAGAAACTCGATGAATTCAGTGGCTTGTTTTCTGTGAAAAATGAGATGCGCAGATTCGAGCTCCGTACCGGACTGCGGCATGGATGCAAAGGCGCGCTGCAGTCCAGATGGAAAACGCCTATCCGAGTTCCGAGGGAGGCGTAAGGACATCCTCATAGCTGGCAGCTTTGACGCCGCCGCAAACTTTCGGTGGCCTGCCGCTGCGAGGCTTGTCCTCGAGACTGTCAGCACCGTCGCATTCATAGCGGTTAGTCCATTGCCTTACGGTGTTCTCTGACGTGTTGAATATCCGCGCTTCTCTGCGACACCTGTCCCATGGCAGTGCGTCTCATGGTCTTGAGAGCACAAGTTTCGCCGTCGTGAAATTGCCTGATGAACCTCATCCTAACTGCGCCTCCTAGATGCCCAATATGCGTCTATCAGGTATTATGGCGCAGGCTGATCAATAGCGTAAGAAACTTGTTGAGACTTGCTTAGCTGACCGCGGAGGTCGCAACCCTCCGGCTTTGACAGGCTGGGCAGCATGTTTGACAATCAATGTCAGGCTTCAAACCGGATATAGCCTGGGTTGTGCAACATCGTGTCTTTGTGAGGAAGTGTAATGCCTTCAAGTACAAGAGATGCCAAGAAGGGATTTGATAACCGACAAGGAACATTATGTGTTAGCAACAGGGTATTTGTTGCACTGGCGGCAACCACAGCGATATTTCTCTATCCTTGGTATGGGCCCTGCACTCATAGTGCCTAAGCCGGGAGTCGGCATGTCCAGGCGGTAGCCTGACGAAGGAAGGACGGTAACATCTCGAGCCTGTACGTTGCTGCTGCTTCTTCTAGTGGAGAGAAGGCAGGGGTTTTGCTTCGGTTCGCGCACTGGCATCATCACCTACTGAAGTAGTATGGAACGGAGGAACAGAAGTAGATGTCTGACATTTCAACGAACGAAGGCACTGACATGAGAATGACGGGGTTCATGTGGGAAGCTGCTATATTCCTCACAATTTGGGAGGAGCTGCAGGAGAGATTAGATGAGGAACAGGTTGAAGAAATCATGAAGAAAGCAATGCATAATGCTGGGACCCTCATGGGCAAATATGCGGCCTCGAAGACGGGCAAGAGTGGAATACCAGGGATACAGGCTGCCTGGGAATTGTTCTATGGCCCGCAAGAGGTTCTGGAGTCGTCGTCACAGACCTACACCATCAGGGGGACGAATTGTGCTGCCTGCAACCTCTGGCAGGCCTTCGGTCTTCCGAAAGAGCGCATAGAGAAGCTTGCCGACTTGTACTGCATTGCGGATGCAGGTTTTGCCTATGGAATTGACCCATCAGTGAAGCTGGTTCATGAGCGCAGATTGATGAAGGGTGACTCTGAGTGCAGGTGGGCACATAGCGTAGAGTGAGCCAGTATACGTGCTCGTTCAGGAGTTTTGCCGGGGTTCTCCGGTGGTCCTATCTGAGTGACACGAATATAGGTTCTATTTCTCTGGGGTTGTTCCGATTGTGAAGTAGCGACAGCAGACATGGATGGACGGCGGGCGCATAGGGTTACGTGAGCGGCCGGAGTCGGATAACAGATGCGTCGCTGATTGTGAGTGCCATGGAACATGGCGCTCTGAGAATTCGCTATTTCTGCCCGAGGGCGTTCTTTCTAATGCAACCGTGTACTCACGCCTGGCTGTAAGCATAGAACGCCCTCGTCATGTTCTTATTGCAGCTGGCTAAGGCGTTCACATCTTTCCTTGTTTGCATGGCACCTGCCAGATGGATCTTGCAATCTTCAGAGAGCGGATGACGCGTCTTGGCCTGTCGATCATGTTGCGGGTACATGCTCGGTCTCCTGCTTGGCCGGGGTAGTTGCACTTGCTCCAGTAGCAATATCAGGCAGTATTGAGCGATTTCAGGGACCAAACTGCATTCGCCTAAGGGTTGCCTAGTGCAGACGCCAATCCGGAGAGTCTGATGCGGGTTTGGTTTTTCAAATGCAGGAAGAGGATTTCTGGCTTGCGAGGAGAATAATGCTATTAAAGGCGAAACTCGGTTGCCCAGGGTGCAACAAGCCATGCCCTGAGCTTAAGACGGCAGACAACGTATGCTCCTCCCTGGGTTTACTTGCTGGTCAATGATACCTGGAAGCATAGACCGCTTGTAGATTGCAGATGGCGCCAAGCACTACTAGGCTTCTGTTTGAGTAGCACAATAGACTAGATACTGCTATGAACGTTCCAAGCCACCACAATGCTCTTGCCAATGTAACGGGAATAGCGGAGATGTTTGTGAAGCAACCTCGCCTGTATACTGGTAGAACCGATCAGTAAGAAGTCGAAACCCCGATCGATCGTGACAGGACCTGACGCCGGGGCGGCTTTGCTCTCATGTGACCTGTATGGGCGATTCCCGAGCTTGATCTTACGGGATCTTGCCCTTTGCGGGCAGCACTCTTCGGTGCTGCACAAAAGCATTGTTTCCAGGGTTACATCGCGGGCTGCTAAGAGTCATGTGGCTTGAGAGACCTATCGGCGCTCTGCAGTCGGATGAGTTTGGTCCGATTGCTTCTGACACGAGCACTGTCCCCGTTGCCGTACGCTGGAAAAGGGGCAGGAGACTCATGCCGATAAAACCGGGGGTGATATCTGCTCGCCGAAGGACCTTATGTAGTCAATTCCAGGTGTCTGCGAACATATCCCCAACGGGGTAGCTTTGTAGGAGGGATTAACTGTGAAGAGATCAAGAATGGCTATGGTCTTGGCGTTGAGTGTTGTGCTAGTTTCGCTGGCAGTCGGTCCTGCAGTTGGAAGCAAGAAGCAGTACAAAATTGGGGTCAACAACTTCGGGCAGGCCAACTTCTTCGGGAGGATTGGCCGGGAATCCATGATCGACGAGGCGAAGAAGCTTGGTCATGTGCCGATTTCCACGGTGACGGACACGGTGCCGGCAAGGATGTCTGCAATAGAAAACATGATTGCACAGGGTTGTAACGCCATCCTCATCCAGGAAGGCGACATTAAAATGGTCGAGCCTGCTCTGCGCGAGGCCAAGAGGAGAGGGATTGTCATTGTCTCCGTGGACAGCGGCACCAGCCCTCTTGTGGACATTGTGGTCGAGTCGAATAACTGGTTGACAGGCATCTTGGCGTCAACCTACCTCCTGGATAACCTGGGCGGTGACGCGAGGATTGTGGAGATATATAACGATCTGGGTCAGATGATCAGAATGAGGAGAAAGATGCTCCACGCTGTCATGACCGAGTATCCCGGCTCCAAGATAATCGCAGGGTTCACCTATAACTGGCCTGACTTCTTCCCGGATGTGAAGGCCAAGACAGAGGCGGTCCTGCAGGCGAATCCCAAGAAGGGCCAGGTCAATGCGATCTACGCTACATTTGACGGAGCAGGTGCCGCAGCGGCGCAGGCTATTCGCGAGGCAGGCAGACAGGGTGAGATAATTGTCGTCGGAATCGACGGCGACCCTGTGGCCTATGAAGAGATGAGAAGGCCTGACAGCCCATTTGTGGCTACAGTTGCGCTGGATCCAGACACCATTGCCAGGGAGGCCGTCCGCAGAGCGGTTGCTCTGCTAGATGGTGACAAGTTGGCTGCTGGCCACTACTACATTTCCTGCGATCTGGTCACGCGCGAGCAGGTTCGTGCTAACCCAGGCGCATTTGGCCTGAAGTAAGCAGATAAACAGAACGATAGGATAAGGTGAGAACGATTATCTCGCCGGTGTGGGGCGGCTCACGTGCATCTTTGAGCCGCCCCAATACCAGATGAAAGCAGGGGTCGGTTCATGTCGAGAAGTGCAGAAGGGGCGATCCTGAGGACAGAAGCAGTCGGCAAGGAATTCGGCGGCGTGTGGGTGCTCCGCGACGTCGACTTTGACCTGAAAGACGGAGAGGTGCATGCTCTCATCGGCGAAAACGGTGCCGGCAAGTCCACATTGGTCAAGATTTTTTCGGGAGTGCTCAGGCAAAGTGCGGGGAGAGTTTTTCTGCACGATGAGGTAATAGCTCCGCGCAGCGCCCAGGACTGCGAGACCTTGGGAATTCGCACTGTTCATCAGGAAATACATCAAGTTCCCTTTATGAGCGTAGCCGAGAATATTTTCGTTGGGAGCGAAGTCTACAACAGGCTGTGTGGTCTCCGCATTGTCGATAGAAAGCGCATGAACTCCAAGGCAAGTGAATTGTTGGAGCAACTGGGAGTTGACATAGACGTAAGGCGGGCTGCCCAAACTCTGGATGCATCGCACCAGAGGATTGTTGAGATAAGCAGGGCTTTTTCTCGAGAACCCAAGGTGCTCATCCTTGACGAGCCCACGACATCTCTAGCAGAACGAGAGAGAGACAGGCTGCTCAGAGTTATTGAGGAGCTTAAGGGACATATCAGTATAATATATGTATCCCACAACCTGGACGAAATCCTGAGGCTGTCTAGCCGGGTCACCGTTCTCAGAGACGGCGCCAAAGTGGCGACAGTCTCTGCGCGTGATACGTCTGAAGGCGAACTCATCAGGCTGATGATAGGGCGCAAGTCATATAGCGTCTTTGAACGTTCCAGCGCTGATTCATGCGATGTGCAGAAGAAGCCTATTCTGAGTGTTGAGGGAATCTGCAACAGAAAGCTTGAAAACATAAGTCTGTCTGTTGCTGAAGGCGAGATCGTGGGAATCGCAGGGGCGGTCGGCGCCGGCAAGACTGAGCTTGCCAAGGCTATCTTTGGGATTGACCCGATAACGGCAGGCGAGATTCGACTTGAAGGTGAGGCCCTGCAACCATGTCCCCAAGGATCTGTGGAGAAGGGAATAGCTCTTATTCCCGAGGAACGTCAACAACAGGGGCTAGTACTTGGCATGCCCGTGTACAAGAATGTAACCATGGCTTATGTCAACAGATGGGCCCGCGCGAACGTGATCTCATCACCTGCCGAGCATGAGGCTACTCGGGAGTTCATAAAGGCTTTGGCCATCAGGACATCAGGCCCTCATCAACTTGTGCGCCACCTGAGCGGAGGCAACCAACAGAAGGTAGTGCTCTCGCGGTGGCTGGCGGGCGACTTCAAGGTAGGGCTATTCGACGATGCTACGCGCGGAATAGACATCAATGCGAAACAGGACATATATCGCCTGATTGAGAACCTGAGCAAGAGAGGAAAGGCCGTTCTCTGGTTCTCATCATATCTTCCTGAACTGCTCAGCGTGTGCCATCGGATAGTTGTCTTGAGCAATGGCAGGATTGTTGGAGAGTTTACACCGGACGAGGAGTCTGTTGAGGAGAGGATCCTCGCCGCTATGCTAGGAGGAAAGAGTAATCATGAGTCAAGCAGCTCAACAGCAGAGGAAGGCAAGCAGCAAGCAGTCAAGTAGAAGCAGATGGCTGGAATTCCTTCGGAAATACGGTACGCTTGTTGCAGTGCTTCCGTTATTCATTTTCTTCTCTGTGTCCGTGCCAAGCTTCCTCACGGCGATCAACTTGATGATGCTCCTCAGGCAGATGAGCATGCTATGCATAGTTGCGCTTGGATTCACTTTTGTCATGGCTGCGGGCGGCTTCGACATGTCAGTGGGCATGGCGACAGGCCTAGTCAATGTCTTTTTCGCAGCGGTGTTGCTTTCCACGAACAACATGCTCTTGGGAGTGATTGTTGCGATCGCAACCGGGCTGTTAGTTGGCCTGCTAAATGGACTGCTCGTTGCATACGTGGGGCTTCCTGATTTCATCGGCACATTTGCCGTGGGTTCCATTGCATATGGAGTCAAAATGTTGACTACCAAGGGGAACCCCATCTTTTTGTCTGCGGCGCCTCCGGCATTCTATACAATTGGCCAAGGTTATGTTGGACCAGTTCCCGTGCCGGTCATCATCATGATGGTCATCCTTGTAATCACGGCTTTCGTGCTTAACAAGACAGTCCTGGGCCGTCGGCTGTACGTGATTGGAGGCAATCCGGTTGCCGCTATGTACGCGGGAATCAATGTGAAGCGGCACAGGTTGATAACTTTCCTGGTTTCAGGGTTGAGCGTCTCCATCGCTTCCATGGTTCTTACGGCGAGGTTGGGATCTGGACAACCGCTGGCAGGTGAAGATTTTACGCTCGACGCTATTTCTGCAGTGTTCCTAAGCACAACAATGTTTGGCGAGGGAGAGCCTACTGCACTGGGTTCATTTGTCGGAGCGTTGATAATAAGCATGCTCAATAATGGCTTGACCATGATGAACGTGCCATACTACTTCCAGTACATCACCAAGGGTGCTGTGGTTATCCTGGCGGTCATGCTTTCGGTGATTCTCGGACGCAAGACCGAGTCGGCTTCGTGATCTCAGTGCAGGCTAGAAGTGACGCCGCAACTGAGCTTGCTGCGACCTCCTATGGCCGGCGTGGGTGTGGCCTGGAGAAGAGCCGCTAGGCATGAAGTAGCGGTTCAATGGACGCAGGATTGCTTCATGTTCAGTGCATCTGTGGCTCTGCCGGGCGGCAGAGCCACCCGATCTTTGGGCATGCGGGGCTATGGGTCTACATCCTGGCAGCCATTGCCGCCTATTACCTATGAAGCAACGGCACGGTGCCTTCAGTGTAGAAGCTGCCCTTTGCATTCAGCGCCACTCAGACGAGAGTCCTCAGGGTGAGTGGTGAGTGTGTAGTAGTGCGGACAGGTGTGCACAGAGGAAATACGCGGAGGGGAATGATTACTGATGAACAATGACCATACGAAAGTCCGGAGCTCTGAAGTAGTTGAGCTGAACGAAGACAATATGTACTTGAGCTGCAACTTGATGACGCCCAGCATCGCCAGGGTGTTTACGACGGAGAACGAAGATGGGACGTTCAATGTAGCCCCTTTTAGCTGGGTCAAGCCTACTTCCCAGCATCCCCCGTTGATCACACTCTCTTTGCTGACCAAACCGCAGAAGCAGCGCAGTCTGAAGAATATCGAACGCACTCGGGAGTTCGTCATGAATATTGTGGGACTGGACATGGCTGATGGAGTTGCCGTTGCATGTCAGAAAGTGCCCGACGGCATAAGCAAGCTCCAAGCTGCCGGACTGGTTACATATCCTTCCAGGGTAGTGAGACCGCCTCGACTGGCGCGCGCAAAGGCATACTTGGAGTGTCGTGCCACCGATTTTGTTGAGACAGGAGATCATTGCCTGATCATCGCAGAGGTTGTAGCCGCTGGGTACGAACGAGAAAGCTTTACTCCAAGAGTGCTTCCTCGCCCGGATAAGCTAGTCCCGTGTATCCATGTTGACCAGTTCAACCGTGCTGATACTCAGGCCCACGTTTTCCTGGAATGTTCTGGAGCGCGCCTTGTCGAGACGGAATACCTGGTTCCCATGAAGGAACTCATTCCTGATACAGATACCTGGTGATGGTGTGATGCTAGAAGGGCATATGTGGTCATCGCTCGATATCTCTCAGTAGCATGATGAGAGATGGGACTCGGTTGTGCGTGGAGCAGATTGGGGCAGGAATCTCGCAACTGAAGTAGGGATGATGACTTGAAGCCCAACCGGTCGCGGGGCAGGCGCAGTGGCGCCTCCCAGCGACCGGTTGGTTGTTGCAGGGGATGGTGGGCGAGATTGCACACCCCGTCTTCGACACCGCGTAGGCAAACAAGACGCGTAGCAGCAGGTAGATCGACCAATGGAATCGGCTGATCGGTGAGTCGTGTTACTACGCGCGAGCCTTGTTTCTGGCCCGATCGTCGGCATCCTCAGATAGAGGTCAGATGAACTATCGGAAGGTTTGCCGAACAGCCTTTGCCACTAACTTACTTGTACTCGTGTTGCGATGGGTGTGTAGTCGCAATGGGAGGCGAGGACATTGCTGAAGGCCTATCGCGCTGGAGCAAGCTCCATGCTTGTTCAAAGTATAAGAGAGCTGGGGATACCCCACACCATTGACAACATGGTGCAGTGAGATCCCAAGCAATGCAAGCATTCGCCTGGAACACATGTCCTTGCTATGATGGTTAACATTCTCATGGGGCGGACCGCTTTGCACCGCGTAGAGGAATTCTATGAGAACCTTGATGTTCCGTTCTTGTTTAGAATGGATGCTCATGCGTCGAATTTCAATGATTCGGTTTTGGGAAGAACGCTGGACAAGATCTTCGAGGCTGGGCCAAAGAGGGTATTCAGCTCTGCAGCGCTCTTGGAGGCAATGCTTGAAGAGGTGGAAGTCGGTGTTGTGCATGTAGACACCACATCTTGGTCTCTGGCTGGGATTTATGCAGACAGCGTAGCTGAAAGTGAAGCTTTGCACATAACTTGTGGCTTCAGCGGAGACACGCGACCCGATCTGAAGCAATTCAACTACGGCTGGTCGTGAGCAGAGAAGGAATCTCGCTAATAGGTGAAGCGATGGATGGAAACACATCGGATAAGGTTTGGAACAGGCGCATCATTGAAGAGCTGGTATCCAAGCTTGCGTCCGATCTAGGCGGCTTGATCTATGTTGCTGATTCAGCTGTGTACAAGTGCAAGGATTACACTGCTGAGATAGATGGAAGGCCATACAGACTGATCGTAGTCCACTCATCAAAGCTTGATAAGGGGAAGGCCAGCAAACTTGAAAGGGACTTGTTCAAGCAAAAGGCAGAGCTCGACGAGAAGATCGCCGAACTTGGGGCTGTAGAATTTGCATGCGAGCCCGATGCCCAAGCGGCTCCAAACAGGCTGAAGCAGGAGTGCTTCGGCTCGTTCTATGACGTTTCCGGCAGAGTTGAAGCCGAGGAAGTCGTACTGAAGCGGGCTCGGCGGGGCAGGCCCGGAAAGTGAGAAGAAGCTCCGACCAAAACTACTTGGCGTGCAAAGGCATCAGTTGGGCCGCTGAACGAAGAAGCTTACGTGCACGCAAAGCAGAAGGCTTCGTGCTTTGTTCTGAATAACCAACATACATGACGCCAGAGAGTATCCAGCTGAAAGAGTGCTCCGCGAACACAAAGAGCAATCATGTGTTGATCTCAACAATACAATACGAATTCTATCCAGTTCGGTTCGGATCTTTGGCCACGTATCGCCGACCCGGTTCTCGGCCACGCCACCAAGAGAAGCGCCAGCCAACAGAGGAGAACATGGGCCCGGATCCGATTGGGAGCGCGAAGGTAAGTCGGCCGCAGATCTAGCGTGGACTTCAGGGGGCGAAAGGCGTCTTCAACTTCGAGAAGCTGTTTGTAGTTCAAGGCCGGGTCTTCCGGGGACAGGGTGTCATCGGACGTCTTCAGAAGATGCTTACTGTCAAGTCGAGCTTCCTTCTTCACTTTGCTCTGATCGATTCGAGGGAAGTTCTTTGCATCCAGCGTAAGATATTTTCCAAACCTATTGCTTACCACGAGTTTGCAGACAGCCTTAGTGTGTTCTTCGCCGCTGAATGACTTGAGCCTCCTCAATTCTTCTCGTAGAGCGGCCAATGCTTCCTCGTGTTCTTGCCGATCCCGGTCAGCTTCCAAAGGATTCCTCGCCAGAACATATCGAACACGGGCCTCTCCATCGCCGGCTACGTAATGGCCGCCTGCCCTTTGCAGGTGACGAAGGTTGTCAGCCGAGGAGAAATCTCTATCGACCACTGTGATTACCCGGCCCAACTTCCGGCGGGTCAGATCTTCTTTCACCTGACCGATGGCTTTCATGTCGACCGTGTTTCCAGGCCAGACCCAGCACCGCACCGGCATACCATCCCGGGTGACCGCGAGTCCGATTACGACTTGAAGCAGATCGGGCCGGTGGCCCTTGGAATGGCCGGCTCTACGCAACTCTTCCTCTTCATTAAAGTCATGGTCGACTTCGAAGTAGGGGGATGTAGTGTCAAAGTAGATGAGATCCACTTCAAGATTGAGGAGGTTGGCTGTAGAGAAGAAGACTCTCTCCGGAATGTGCTCGTTATTCTCAATCAGAAAATCCATGACACGGTACAGCTGGTGGGCCTGAATTTCATCCAACCCGTCGATTCAAACGTCATTCTTTATCCAATCTTCCATGGCCAGCTTGCTCAAAGGAGGACGGGCACGGTGTGCCACCATGGCGAAGACGGCCCTCTCCACTGGCGCCTCAAATTGCCTCTCGCGTGGCAGCTCTTCCAGAGTCGCCCGTATGCCGAGCTACTTCCAGAGCTGATCCGAAACCCATGCTCTGACCAATAACGTAGCCGATTCGATGGAAATGGAACCTAACTCGACACCCATCGCCGTCGCTATCTGATTTTCCGGGGGCAAGACTCTGGATATGCTTTCTATGAGCCTTTTGAGTGCCTCCTTGTCAACCTGGTTCTCTCGCCCAAGATTTCAGATGACCTTGGCGACCGGATTGCCAGTCTAAGGATGCCGCTCGTTGTGGGCAAGTTGCAGATAGGAAACGGTGGTTCCATCCTTATTGGATCGCGTGGTTCTTCTCATATACATACCTACGGTATACCATAGTTACTGCATCATAGCACGACAAGCTATGTCTATATATGCGCCTACATGTTTCTAGGTTTTCCGGGTGGGTTGATCTTCATCTCGAGCTATTGGGCTTCTCGATCCGTACATGTGCCTATTCACTGTCGAACTCGGGCACAACGTCGACTACAATCCTATGTAGCCCTGTCAGGCCGCACATATCCGAGCGATTCGGACAGGCGGCGAGCTGCCCCCTGCACGACTCTGCCCATTTCCTCAGCCCGCTGCCTGGAGATCCTCATTGCCGGACCTGACACACTTATTGCAGCGATGGTTCTCCCGGAAACATCCTTGACTGGGGCAGCAACGCATCTTATGCCTTCTTCATGCTCCTCATCGTCAAGGGCGAACCCTGTTTCCCGGACTCTGTTCAGATGCTCCTTTAAGGCTACCGGATCGGTAATGGTGTTGGGGGTGAATCGATAAAAACTCTGCTTATCAAGTACGGATTCGAGTATGGCGTCTGGAAGCTCTGCAAGAATCGCTTTTCCCAGAGCGGTACAGTGTGCAGCAATGCGGTATCCGATTTGCGAGCGCATCATGAGGGTCTGAGGTGTATCCACCTTATCAACATATACGATTGCTCCATTATCTAGTATGGCCAGGTGTGCGGTTTCTCCTGTGCGCGACACCAGTTCCTCCAGAAAATGCCTGGCGTGGCCGCGCAGGTCAATCTGGTCCAGTTTGGCCCTGGACAATGCCACCAGTCGTATACCAAGTGAATACTTGCCGGTCTGCGCGTTTCTGTCAACGTATCCTCTTGACTCCATTGTCGCCAGCAATCTTGAAGCAGTGCTCTTGTGAACCCCGAGCACCTGTGCTATTTCAACCACCCCGGCCTCGGCACCGCACTCTTCGAGATAGTCCAGGACCTCGAAGGCGTTAGCCACTGATTTTATGGTCGGGCTCTTCCTATTCCGATGAGATGCACGGGCATCATCGGGTTCAGCTAAGCCCGTGAGTTCTCTGTCTCCTGAATAACGGACTTTGCCGTTGGATGCATTACCCGAAGCATCATCATTACGAGCGTTCAAGTTAATAGTCCCTCCCTACGTTGCCAAGAGCCACCTGGCGCTGATAACGATGGCTGTGTTGGGAATGTATGGAAAAGCGTGGAACAGATCCCACAACTGGAATCTCAATATTAGTATACACAATGTTGTGATACTAGCAACACTGTCTGTAAAATGGGTCGCGTCAACCTATAGTAGGAAAGAAGAGCTAAGAGACCATTAACTAATCCAGGTATAGCGATCCTGTTGTGAACATCAGTGAAGTTTGCTCTATCCAGCAATGTTGTCTAGTATTAGCTGTATATGGGTGATGCGGGCAAGCATTTTGCCCCTCGGAAGAATCGCAATGGCGTCCCACATGTTCGATATGTAGGCGTGACATCTTTCGACCGATTCTCCCTGGCCCTTGGTTACTGTGGCAGATTCGGCCCATCCAAAAACCTCAAAGGTTTTGCTGCGATTCGCTGAATCCACTGCCTTCCAAAGTTTGCTCATCAGTTGCTTGTCACCATGATAGGCAGCCACAATGTATTTGCGCAGGTGGAATAGACCCGGCAAGCGCCCCCCATTCATCATGAATTCGGCTCTAATCGCTTCCGCTTGTTCCTATTCCCGCTAAGATGATCTTCGTAGGCCTCGACATACAGCCTCTTGACCTTCCGCTTCTCCTGGACTGGCGCACCACCATCATTTGTCGGCAAGTCCAATTTGAGCTTCCTTAGCGAATTCATCACTGTGTGGTCGCTTGCTGCGCATCTTCCCGTGAGCTCGCCTGCTTTTCCATATGACATTCTCCACAAGACTTGCCCTGAACAATGACGTAAGGCGCATATGGGGCGTTATCCCACACATCTCGTCCGACAAGTACCGATATTGGCCTGTCTCCTTGTTGCGGTAGCAAGTTCGCCTATATTCAACGTTCCCTATGATGCTCACGATCGAACGGCCGTCTGTTCGGCTCACTTCCCAACCCTTCCGGTATTCCAGATCCCTGCGCACTTGCCTGTCCACCTCTTCCAGATACTATCACTACCGCAAGGTCGTAGCAACGCTCCTTGACTATCATCTCCGCCTCTGGAGCGGACATTCCCTCACACAGAGCAGCATAACATCTTCTACCCTTTGCAGGAACGCATCCATAATACGACGAATGGCGCCATTCATAGGGACCACATTCCTGGGCGCTAGATGGGGATAACCCCACCGCGACGTCCCGCTCAGGAACGTCTTCCAGGATTTTGTGGTCTCTCTTCCTCATTACCCCCTTCCCTCTCCCTGCCCTACTCTGAAGTTACACCACCCTGTCTATCTGTACAAGCCAGCAACTGGAGTGAACGGCACCTGCACTGCCCGTATCCAGATTGTGACTGTGTTGCAAAGATTCTTCCGAATGCGGGAAGGAATTACGGTTTAGAAGGAGAATACTAATAACGCATAAGGAACAACGAGGTTGCGAACAGAGCAACCAGATCTGTAACCACCTTTGGTTTGCCAATTGCAGTCCGCGGA
>MTKW01003007.1_pt1 | contig 16606 bp, 14 predicted proteins | sample 1042761 | NCBI WGS metagenome assembly MTKW01 (sample SAMN06205366, study PRJNA360243) | anaerobic digester metagenome | biome: Wastewater treatment plant; feature: Anaerobic digester sludge; material: sludge; isolation source: anaerobic digester fed with sludge from wastewater treatment plant ... | reverse complement strand
TTCTCGAGGAATTCATAGAAATCGGCCTCGAAGCAATGCAGGTCATTTCGTCTGAGCTGGGTCTTTAGCGCGGTGCTTGATTTCGTTGTAAGTCAGTGATTATCCTGGAATCATAGTGACGAACCATCTCCAGGGCGGTCGTTTTCTTCATCTTGCGGACATCTTACATAACAGCCTGCTTTTTTACTGCGACTTTCGATGCACATCATGAGACGCAAGTTGCATTGTTGGGCCTCCAGCGCACTATTTGGCCCGCATTTCCCTTTGAATGGTCGAATGAACCATGGTATTGAGTCTATGCAAGAATCTCCTTATATCCTGTTTCCTGTGGGGATTATCGCGTTTTCGACGGCACGATCCCAGGTGCAGGCTATTTGAGACTCACGGCCAATTATCACCTGTCCGCTGCAAAGAAAAAACTCCTAAAATGTAAGAAGGAAATCGCAATTCGCTGGCGAATATGAGAAATTAGTTGCACTCAATGAGACTATCGTAAAAGAGAAGGGTTGTGCCCCATGAGCAGTTCGATCGAAAGGATACTCGAGATAGTTGAATCTGGAAGACCATTGTCTGTGGCGGAAATAGCTGAGCAGGCCAAAGTATCCAAGGCGACTGTGTATAGAACCCTTAAGCGTCTTGAGGGAAAAGGTTTAATTAACCGCTTAAGTACAGGCATAGTTCTTCCGAAGGAAGCAGAAACATCGTTTAGCCGTCGCCTAAGTATCAATATTGACAAAAAACGTGAAATGGCCGAGAAGGCGGTTTCCCTCGTGAAGGATGGAGACATCATATTTATTGATGCTTCTACCACTTGTTTGGCTTTTGCAACAGAATTGGCGAGAAGTGATTTGTCGAGAATCTCCGTTGCTACTAATTCTACGTTTGTTGTAAATGAGCTAAGCGAGGGAGCTTCTGGATTCTATGTGGTTTGCACAGGCGGGGAGCTGCAGCCCAGCCTCAATGCATTGGTTGGCCCCATAACGTGTTCGTCAATTCGGAGTATGAATTTTCATAAGGCATTCCTTTCCGGTGCTGCTTTTTCATGTGATACAGGTCTAATGACAACCCAAACTTCGCTGGTGGAAGTCCTAAGAACCGCATCTTCATGTGCAGCTGAAACCATTGCGTTAGTTGACAGCACAAAATTTCACAAGGAAGCGTTCCTTAACGTCCTCGACTGCAGTAAGGTTAAGACAATTGTCAGCGATAGCGGTCTGGATAGCACGACGCGACGGATGCTGGAAAGCAAGGGGATACGGGTACTAGAGTAATGCAGTTAGTTATCGGCTACATCAAATGTAGCGGCGGAGGAGTGACAGTAACGTGATTTCGTCTCAAGTAGACTACCCTTCGATCATGCTTGCGAGTGAACTGGCAAGTATTGTTGGGAGAGACAATGTCTCAACCAGGGAGACCGATAAACTGGTGTACAGCTGCGATTATTATTGGGTGCCAAGGCTATGGATTGACAGAGGGCGCATGTCGTCTACTCCTGATGTAGTAGTCCATGCAGAAAACAAAGAACAGATATCTCTTGTGCTTCAGCTGGCGAATCAACATCGGATTCCTGTAATCCCTTGGGGCGGCGGCTCCGGTTCTCAAGGGGGCGCTCTGCCTATTCACGGCGGCATTATTTTGGATCTAAAGAAAATGAATAGAATCCTGGAGGTCAACCCCCAATCTATGACATACACGGCAGAATGTGGCATTATTCAGCAAGCGCTTGAGTGGGAACTTAATAAACATGGCTATTCGACTATGCATCTGCCTGCGTCAGCTTATTGCGCGACCTTAGGAGGGTATCTAGCCCATAAAGGTTCTGGCGTCGCTTCCTCAAAGTACGGAAAGATTGAGGATCTTGTTGTCTCTATAGAAGTCGTGCTTCCAGATGGCACCATAATCGAGACTCCGCTTGTGCCAAGACATGCAGCCGGCCCGGATTTGAATCAACTGTTTGTCGGCTCAGAAGGGACCTTGGGCATTATTACAAGAGCAATGCTGAAGATGTTTGACATACCGGAGAAGCGGTCGTTTAGAGCCTTCTTATTTGATGACATGTCCAATGCAATCAAAGCCGGGAGAGCGCTGATGACCAACGGCGCTACTCCTTCCATTTTGCGCCTTTACGATCCTGTTGAAACACGTGAGCGCATAAAGGCTGTATTAGACATAGACACAACAGGGGCATATATGGTGTACGGCTTCGACGGACCTGCAGACATCGTGGATGTGCAGGAGAGGACTGCTCGCAGACTGTTCTTGGATTCAGGAGCCCAAGATCTCGGGTCTGAGCTTGGAGAACGGTGGTGGGAGAGAAGATTCGACTTCTACTTCCCTCCCAAGTGTTTAGACTTGCCACTTGCCTTTGGCACAATGGATACTATAACGACTTATGATAAGATCCTAGGACTGTACTGGGGAATGAAAGAAGCCATAGAAAGTAATTTTCCGGAAGCAACTTTCATTGCGCACTTTTCTCATTGGTATCACTGGGGATGCATGATGTATGACAGGTTCATATTAGAGGAAGTGCCTGATGATCCTGTGGAGGCGGTGAGCCTATACAACAGCGTGTGGGATGTCGGCATTAAAGCTGCCCTCAAACATGGCGGGTTGCTAAACGACCACCATGGTATTGGCCTCAAGCTAGGGCAATACATGAAACATCAGTACGGAGAGGCTTTTAGAGTAATTCAGGATATCAAGAAGGTTTTGGATCCTAATCACATTATGAATCCGGGGAAAATGGGGCTTTAGGTTGAGTGAGAATGTGGGCTTGAAACGAGGGATCTAATTATTATGACCGCTTTTTCGAAAGACTGGACCAACCTTGACACAATTAGGGCATGCAGATTCTGCTGGATGTGTAGACATGTTTGCACTGTCGGGAATGTCACTGCAAATGAGTCTGACACACCAAGAGGCAAGACCTTGCTGTTGTACAGTATGCTCATGGAAATGATGACACCAAGCTCCGAGATGGCTAACGTAGTATACAATTGCGCTTTATGTTACAGGTGTAAGGAAGAGTGTGTAGGAGGATTTGACGTCCCCCAGGTGATGCTGGCTACAAGAGCTGAAATGGTTGAGGATGGACTCTGTCCAGATAGTGTCAGCAGGCGCGTCGACTCTCTCCGGAAGGAACGGGATCAAGATTCGAAGGCACAAGGGGAAGCACGGGCAAAGATCGAGTCCGAGGTAGGCAGCCTCCCCGACACAGCGCAAGTTGTGCTGTTTGGTGGAGAGAATACGTGTACATATACTCCAGGTGCGTTATTGGGTGCAGCCAAGCTGCTAAGAGAAGCCGGAGTTAGTTTTACTCTTCCGAGGGGTGAGAACTACTCCGGCTTTGAGTTTTATGAGATGGGTGTTTCCTCTGACGCGAAAGAGGAGGCCTTGTCTACCGTCGAGGCGTTGAGCGAGGTTCTGGATGCGTCTAAAGGCGTTCCCACTATAGTTGCTCTTGATCCATCTGATAACTGGGCATTGCAGGATCTATACGGCAAGTGGGGAGTGGAAACACCGTTTGAGGCAGTCGATTTTTCATCTTTCATTCATAGGCTTGCGAAGGAAAGACGGGTTGAATTCCGCAAAAGAGACGTAGAGCTCACGTACCATGATCCGTGCCATCTTGGTAGACTGTACCGCGTTTTCGTGCAGCCCAGAGAACTGCTCGCCATGATTCCCGGTGTCGCTTATCGAGAAATACATTGGAATCAAAGCCAGGCTCATTGCTGTGGGGGCCATCTCAGGTTTACCAATCCGGATGTCGCTGAGAAGATAGGTAAGGAACGCGTTGACCAGATTCGAGAAACCGGCGTGCATGTAGTTATCACGAGCTGCCCGACTTGTTGTGACTCTTTGGAGCGGGCAAAACACGGTGTCATTGAGAACCTGGAAGCCTACCATATAGCTGAGTTCCTTGCGGATTGCGTTAGATAGAGGCATCAGATAATAATTGCTCCGTATGAAAGGGGGAAAATGGAGTTCAATTGATTGGGATTCGCACGTTGTGTGTTCAAGTATGGTAATGCAAGGTGAGCCTTATTATGAATTACAAGAAAACCTACGAACCGGCAAATGGGTTGACAAAACTATGCAAAATCGGTGAATGCTCATTAAAGATGCTGGAATTCAGCATTATTCAGCTATCACCTGGACAAGAGATTATCTTTGATACAGGGGAGACTGAAACTGCTTATATAATTCTTGAAGGGAAATGCAGCATAGAGCATGATGATGTTAAGTGGGAAAACATAGGAGACAGAAGAACTGTATTCGAGGGCAAGGCAACCTCTGCTTATATTGGAAGAAGGAAAAAGGTGCGTATTTGGACCCCTTGGAACGTTAAGATTGCCGTAGTTCAAAGTCCTATTCAGGAAGATACCGAGGGGTTCGTAGTAAAACCTAATGAAGTAAGAACAATTGTATTAGGTAAGCCCACATGGAAAAGGGAAACCCATTTCATTTTTGATAAGTCCACTCCAACAAAACGTCTTTGTATAGGTGAGGCATTTGTAGATCCAGGCAATTGGGCGGGTTTCCCTCCGCACAAACACGATATAGACAATATGCCAGCAGAAAGCATTCTAGAAGAAGTCTATTACTTCCTATTTCATCCGACTCAAGGCTTTGGGTTCCAGCGCTTGTACACTTTAGATGGAGAAATCGACGAGGTCTACGTGGTTAGAAATGACAATCTAGTAGAATTTCCGAGGGGTTATCATACTACAGTTTCTGCACCCGGCTACAACAGTTATTTTCTGTGGGCCATGGCAGGGGACAATAAGGGGTTCTTTCGCTCAAACGATCCGGAGCATGAATGGGTGACCGCTGTTGAAAATTATCTGACTAGAAATGACTTGTAAGAAGGGGGCGAGCAGGAGCGTTCGAAAACAACATCCAGTCTAGATTATAAATAGACAGCTGTACTTAAGAATTTCACCGCTGCAATTAACAATCAATGGAAGAGGGGGTGAGTTCGGGTGTATAGGGTACTTATTACATCAAGAAACTTCGGTTCAGTCTCAAAGGATGATTTCAAGTATTTTACAGATAGAGGCTATGAGATTGTGCAAAACCCTTTTGAGGATAAAATGCCATCGGAAGATGAATTGATTTCCATCATTGGGGACGTTGATGCTGTACACATAGGAAACGATAGCTTTAGCGCTAAGGTGCTAGAACATGCAAAAAGACTTAAGGTAGTAAATAAAGCGGGTATCGGTGTAGATAACATTGACATTGACTGCGCCAGTAGATTAGGTATAGCTGTTACCAATGTCCCCGGAACAACCGCTAATTCAGTAGCAGACCTTACTTTTGGGCTTATGCTTGCTGTATCCAAAAAAATCGTCTACACCCATAAGAGGGTTACAGAAAAGGGTCTATGGCCAGTTGACCGTGGCAATGACATAGCTGGGAAGAAAATTGGGATTATCGGCTTGGGGAGAATTGGCAAGAGAGTAACTTTGAGAGCAAAAGGATTTGACATGACCATTTTGGCTTACGAACCTCATCCAGATGTTGCTTTTGTAGAAGAACAAGGAGTCACTCTAATGGATCTTGATGCCCTCCTAAAAGAAGCTGATTTCATTACGTTGCATATCCCTAAAACCCCAGAAAACATTAATTTGATTGACAAAAGACGCATACGATTGATGAGGCCGTCCAGTATATTGATTAATACCGCTAGGGGAGGGTTGGTAGACGAAGATGCGTTATATGACGCCCTTTCCTCAGGAGAGCTTCGGGGAGCAGCTTTTGATGTCTTAGCTGAAGAGCCTCCCAAAAGCAGACCGAAGTTATTTGATCTGGATAATTTCATAATTACTTCTCATTCTGGAGGCAATTCTATTGAATCCATTATGCAGACTTCTTATGTGTCTGCTCAAAATATCATTGCAATTCTTGAGGGATTTGACTGTCCTAACTTCCTTAATAAGGGTAAAATCATGAACAAAAGACCATGAGGGAGATATTTTACATGAGAAATCTAAAAGAAAGAGCTTATGCAGGGGAAAAGCTTTACGGAACAATGGTTTGTCTCTTTGATGCTCCGGATATTGCAAGAATACTACAAGTGTGTGGATTTGATTTCTTTGTAATTGATGGAGAGCACGGATATTTTGACGATGCAAAGATGGCAGGAATGCTAATTAATGCTAAAGTTGCTGGAATACCCGCCATAGTCAGGGTGGCATGCCCTCAGCGCGAATTTGTTTTGAAATACATGGACATGGGCGCAGCGGGACTGCTCCTTCCAAATACTGAAACCGCAGAACAGGCAAAGGCGCTTGTAGAATATTCCAAGTATGCTCCCCTGGGGAACAGAGGGGTTTCACTTACGAGGGCCCATACTCTTTACGAGCCAGTGAAGGCAGTGGACTATATGAAAAGAGCAAATGAGGAAACCATACTTATGGTCCAGATTGAGTCTCCAATAGGCGTGAAGAACATAAACGATATTCTGTCCATTGAAGGCATTGACTGCGCCTTTGTTGGTCCTAATGATCTGTCACAATCCCTAGGGATTATGGGACAGATGGATAATCCCATTTTAGTAGAAGCTATTGACAGAGTTATAGTCTCCGCTAAGGACCATGGTAAGTTTAGCGGAATACATATGAGTGACATCGCCAGAATAAAGGGGTGGATTGATAAGGGAATGACTTTTAATCTTTGGTCTGCTGATACCCTTATGATTATGTCTGCCGCGAGGATGGGGCTTAAGGAACTTAAAGGATGAGGCAAAACTAAGTATGGTTAAGTCTTGGTGCCAAGGTGTGACAGGACCACAAAATGAAAATGGAGGAATAGAAAATGAAAAGAAAAAGGATAGTTGGTTTGATGTTGGTCTTGGTTATCGCATCGACAGTGACTATTTGTCAAGCTGCAGGGAAATCTGTTGATTATCCAAATAAGCCTATTACGCTTATTTGTCCATGGGCGGCCGGGGGAAGTTCTGACTTGACCTGTCGTATGATTGCTACTTTGGCCCCCAAATACTTAGGAACAACCATGAATGTTGTAAACCGCACTGGGGGGAATGGAGCAGTAGCTATAACAGAGGTAGCTAATAACATAAAGGCTGATGGCTACACTGTCTGTTTGACGTCAGCGGGCAACTTCACAACAATGCCTTATGTACAAGACGTAGGCTACACGATTGATTCCTTCACATTTCTGGTCGGCACAACCAGTGAACCTCTTGCAGTTATCGTTCGCTCTGATTCAGACCTTAATAGCCTTCAGGATATCGTAAAACGCGGCACCAAGGTGCTTCACGGTCAGTCCGGTCGTAATGGTGCAAACCACATGCATTCTATTAGGTTATTTAACGCTATGGGAGTTGAAGAGGAAATTGTTCCTTTCTCTGGGGCTTCTACCGCGATTGCAGCTCTGTTAGGTAGACAGGTTGAAATGATTCTTGTTCATCCGGGTCAGGTTATTTCAGCAATTGAATCGGGGGAAGTAAAGATTATTTCTATGATTTACAATGAACGAGTACCTGCTTTCCCCGATGTAAAGACACCTGAGGAGGAAGGTTTTGGCAGATTTCATGCTGAGACTTATAAGAATTTAATGGTTCATAAAGATACCGACCCGGAAATCGTAGAGTTTCTAACAGAAAGACTTGACAAGCTTATGCATGATCCCGAGTTCATTGCGTTCCTTGAGAGGAACGGTCTGGAACGTTCTTACTATATAGGTGATGAGGTTAAAAAGGTTATGATGGCTGAAATTGATGTTCTCATACCTATGATGCATGATATGGGTATTATCAAAAAGTAATTCCTAAGGGGTTTTGGAGAGCCTATGAAGCAGAGAATTTAGCTGAAGATCCGATGAGAGGGGCGGTGGTTTAAGGCCTTCGCCCCGTGAAATATTCATCTGAGGATAGGTGATCTGGAAAATGAACAGAGCAAACATGGTCATCGGTATCATCTTTCTTGTATTTGGAATCTTGATATGTATAATCACTCCGTTTCAAACAAAGGCCATAAGCAGTAGTAAATATGGACCAGCTTTTTTCCCGAGAGTCACAGCATTTATCATGATTATTTGCAGTATTGGGTTGCTTATTCAGTCGGTCATGGCGATGAGGTATGGACATGATGATAACGAAAAGAAAGCCGACGTCAACTGGCAAAAAGAGAAAAGGGTTGCTTTTGTCTTCTTTATGCTTATCTTATATGTCCTTTGTATAAAACCGATTGGCTTTCTTATTGCATCCGCCGTTTTCGGAGTATTTTTGCTTTATGTATTGAATGCAAGAAAATGGTGGTATTACACTATACACATATGTCTGTTGGTCGTGATTAACTATATATTCACCAATTTGCTTTATGTCCACCTTCCTTCCCTGAATCTTTTATGATCAGCATCATTCTAACGTGCTTAGAGACTAACAGGACAAGTCTTATTGTTGAAAACAATCTAAGGGGGGATACAAAATGTTAGAAAACATAGCGGCAGGCTTCTTGAATTTATGGACATGGCAAAATGTCCTATTCGTTAACTTTGGGATGGCTATCGGGATAGTGTTCGGGGCGCTTCCTGGGCTCACAGCTACCATGGGTGTTGCGTTATTCTTGCCTATCACCTTCGGCATGGATCCCATTACGGGAATGCTTTTCTTATTAGGTATTTACTGTGGAGGAATTTATGGGGGCTCTATAACCGCTATTTTGATTAAGACCCCAGGCACTCCCGCGTCAGCAGCAACGGTGCTTGACGGATATCCCATGGCCCAGAATGGACATGCCGGTAAGGCTCTTGACATAGCCCTGGTGGCATCCACTATTGGTGGCTTATTCAGTGCATTTATTCTGTTGTTTATGGCACCTCAGGTTGCGAGGGCGGCATTGAGATTTGGTCCACCAGAGTTCTTTACTCTAGCATTATTTGGTCTTTCTATAATAGTCACTGTTAGTGGCAGACATGTGTTTAGGGGATTGCTCTCGGGCTGCGCCGGAATGTTTATTGCTAGTATAGGACTTGATCCTATAGAAGGGTTACCCCGCTTTACTTTTGGTATTAATGGTCTGCTATCGGGAATATCACTTATTCCTGCGTTGATTGGTCTTTTTGCTATAGCAGAGATCTTGAATAAAACTCACATAGGGGATGTAGGCCAGAAGGAAAAGCCGGAAATCCGTAAGGAGCATATGACCCTCAGTGAGTTAAAGGATTGTATTGTAGATATATTGAAATCCAGTTTCATGGGCACAATTATCGGAGCCATTCCCGGAACAGGCGCTACTAGTGCTTCATTTTTGAGCTATATGGAAGCAAGACGATCGTCCAAAACTCCTGAGAAGTTTGGAACAGGATATATAAATGGTATCGCCGCTGCCGAGGCGGGGAATAATGGTGTTACCGGCGCTACTTTAATACCGCTGTTAACCTTGGGTATTCCTGGAGATTCTGTTACGGCTGTTATGTTAGGGGCGTTAATGATGCAGGGCTTAACCCCTGGGCCGGCGCTTTTTCAGAGGCAAGGCGTTTTAGTCTACACAATTATGGTAGGCCTTATTTTTGTGAATATGTTCATGTTCCTGCAAGGCAAGCTTTTCCTTAAGGCATTTGTCAATGTAACAAGAATTCCTACTTATCTCCTTTCGGCAATCATAATTGTTTTGTGTGTTGTAGGAAGCTTTTCCGTAAACAACAGCGTTTTTGAGGTATGGATTATGTTAATATTCGGGTTTGTGGGGTATCTTATGTTAAGAGTAAATATTCCTGTAGTTCCCATGCTTTTAGCTATCATCTTGGGCCCTATAGCAGAGGAAAGTATGAGGCAGTCACTCATCCTTTCTCAAGGTAGTTACGCAATCTTCGTTACAAGACCCATTTCTTTGCTTTTCGTTATCTTAACAGTCTGTTCTATCGGAGTTGCTATATACTCCAACATCAAGAAAGGTATATTGAATTGAAAGCGAAAAATGCCTCTTAACAAACGTTTCACGGTTTTATTATGTCGTCAGGTTAGTATGGTTACTTGGTTTTCTGCTAGATAATCAAGTAATGAGCGTGCATAAATCATCCGAGAAGTCTATCACAAGCTCGACTTTGGAGGATCATGACCTTATTGCATCCCACATCAAACTGCGTAGAATGGTCGAGAAAGGTGAAAATCTTTAGGAAAGCAGTTGGAGAAAAGAATGAAAATGGTTATTCTAGATGGATATACACTAAACCCTGGGGACTTATCATGGGAAGGCCTTGAAAGGATGGGCACATTAACTGTTTATGACAGGACTCCTTCTGATAGGGTTATGGAAAGAATAGGAGACGCCAAAATCATATTCACAAATAAAGTGCCAATAACTGCAGAAACCTTTGACAAAACAAACATAATATATGTCGGAGTCCTTGCTACGGGATATGACATTGTAGATGTTGAGGCCGCAAAAGAGAAGGGCATACCTGTAACAAACATACCTACGTATGCTACAAATTCTGTTGCCCAAATGGTTTTTGCACATTTATTGGAAATATGTCATCACGTATATTCACATAATGAAAGTGTTAAGGAAGGTACCTGGACTAAGAATCATGATTGGTGTTTCTGGAACTATCCTCTTATAGAGCTTGCAGGAAAAACAATGGGTGTAATCGGGTACGGGAGAATAGGGCAAACCGTAGGTAGAATTGCTCAGGCTTTTGGAATGAAGGTTATTGCATATGACAGTTACCATGATAGGAATTTAGAAAGGGAAACGATGAGGTACGCTGAACTGGACGAGCTCTTCAAAGAATCTGACGTTATAAGCCTTCACTGCCCATTACTGGATGACACTAAAGGTATAATCAACAAAAGTAGTATTGGAAAAATGAAAAATGGAGTAATCATTATCAACACCTCAAGGGGGTCATTGATAGTCGAGGAAGATCTAGCAGACGCTTTAAACATAGGGAAGGTATATGCAGCAGGTATTGATGTTGTATCAATTGAGCCCATAGCTGCAAATAACCCGCTGTTACAAGCAAAGAATATATTTATCACTCCTCACATCGCCTGGGCTCCAATAGAATCAAGGGCAAGGCTTTTGGAGATGGCTATAAACAATCTAGCTGCTTTCCTTAAGGGAAGTCCGATTAATGTAGTAAACAAGATAGTATAGAAATAGCCAAAAGTCTTATTTAGTGGAACGCTCGGTTCCTAGTAATATTCGCTAAACATGTTGGAATTCATATTACTCAGTTGGAAGAAGGAAAAAAAGTACATATTTTTAGACCTATGGAGTGTCAAAACTGATTATCACTGATTTATGGCAGACTCCGAAATAAGTGAGTATGTTTATTACCAAAGAAAGATGGGTGAGAGAATAAATGAGATCGCAATTCTTAGAAAAATTTAAAGAAAATAAGCTTCTGGTTATAGCCCGAAAAGTACCATATCAGCAGATTCTTAGGATAGCAGAAGCGGTTTATGAAGGTGGAGTGAGGTTTTTTGAGATAACTTTTGACCAAGGTAGAAAAGACTCCATTAAGGAAACACAAAGATGTATATCTGCTGTTCATGATACCTTTGGCGAAAAGATGCTCATTGGTGCTGGAACAGTCCTTACTGTTGAACAAGTAAGGGCGGCTTATGAATCAGGCGCAAAGTTTATAGTCTCACCCGGTATAAGCCCTAAGATTATTGAGAAGACACTGGAGCTAGGCATGGTAGCTATTCCTGGTGCAATGACACCTACAGAGATTATGGTTGCTTGGAGTGCAGGCGCTGACATAGTAAAACTGTTTCCAGCGGATGATCTTGGATATCATTATATAAGGAATATTCTTGCGCCATTATGTCACATACCATTGCTGGCAACTGGAGGTATCAATCCCGAAACCATTTCTGAATTCCATGCGGCTGGAATATCGTATTTTGGAACAGGTATTTCCATCATAAAACCAGAACTTGTCTATGAAAAGAACTATGCTGAAATAACGAATTTAGCAAAATTGCATATCGACGCTATTGGAAATCTAAAAGAGGAATAAGGGGTTGACAATAGCCATCGAGACTCGCAAGGAATTGGTAAGTCACTTTCATGGAAGAATCGATACTGCATTGATATGAATATCGACGCTGTTCTATCAAGCTCTTATACTTCCGGAGATTTACGTCATTATGCCGGAACCTTAACTGACATACGACCTAAGGACAGTATAATCTACTACTTTAAAGACCTAGAGAATACTAATGGCAAAATGGTCACGGATGTTAGAGATTAAGGGGGAATAAGAATACATACGGGTAAGTATCTACTTGGAGTTGACCTAGGTAGTGGGGCAGTCAAATTAACTCTATTGTCTACGCAGGGTAATGTTATTGCTACTACATATAGAGAATATCGAACCTGCTTTCCAAAAATAGGGTGGTCGGAACAAGAGCCTGAAGATTGGTACGATGCTTTTGTAAAGTCTTTTGCTAACATGTTGAAGCAAACACACATTGACCCCCGAGATATTCTAGCCTTGGCCCCGGATTCAGCGACTCATACTGCGGTACTGATGGATGAGGATTTCAATGTTCTACGACGGGCAATTCTTTGGACGGATCAACGCAGCATAAAACAATGTGAGTATCTGAACAAAAACTATAAGGATGAGATATTTAGAATTACACATCATTATCCGGACACAGTGTGGACATTGCCTCAGAATTTATGGGTAAGGGAGAACGAGCCGGAGATATGGGATAGAACGAGGCGAATGTTATTTGCCAAAGATTATTTTCGCTACCGTTTAACAGGTGAATATGTTACTGATTGGATTGACGCTTTAGGCTCGATGTTTTTTGATGCCGGTAAAAAGAACTGGTCCAAGAGACTTTGCGATGTTATGGGTTTTCCGGTAGAAGACTTGCCAAAGGTGGTTGCGCCTACTGAAATAGTTGGGAGGGTGACGGCTCAGGCCGCCAGGGAAACGGGACTTTCCGAAGGGACACTGGTGATTGCTGGAGCATCTGATACTTCATTGGAAGTACTGGCGGCTGGTGCGGTTAGATTAGGTCAGGCGACCGTAAAGCTAGCTACGGCAGGTAGGATTTGTGTTGTCACTGATAAAGCTTATCCCCATTCGTTATTGTTTAATTACTACCACGTGATTCCTGGTCTATGGTACCCTGGAACAGGCACGAGATCCTGCGCTGCATCTTACCGTTGGTACCGTGATACTTTTGGCGATTATGAGAAGGAGAAAAGCAGAAAAGCGGGAAGGAGCGCTTATTCCCTTTTGGATGAAGCGGCAGGAGAAATTCCTGTTGGTTCAGAGGGCTTATTCTTTCATCCTTACCTTTTGGGAGAGCTCACTCCCTATAAAGACCCATATCTAAGAGCTAGTTTTACTGGGTTCAGCATGAAACATACCAAAGCACATGCCAACAGAGCGGTCTTGGAAGGAGTAGCATTTTCACTCCGGGATTGCCTATCAGTAGTCGAAAACCTCGGATTGGATATTGAAGAAGCAAGAATTATTGGTGGCGGTGCGCAGAGTTTGCTCTGGCGCCGAATTGTCGCTGATGTGTTGGGCTTGGAAGTTAGCAAAGCAGCAGTTGATGATTCATCTTTTGGCGCAGCTCTTTTGGCTGGCGTTAGTACCTCAGTCTTTTCAGATTTTGAGGAAGCTGTCAATCGTAGTGTAAGAATAGAAGAGACTGTTAAGCCAAATCTTGAAAACCACAACAAGTATGAGAAGCTATTTGCGTTGTACAAAGAAATACACAATAATTTGGCAGGTACTTATCGGAGGCTCTCTGAGTTGAATCCTAGCTGACGTTTTGAAAGCGGGGTCGTGTGTTCTCTTCCTCAAACCACCCCGAATCCATGAAATCAGCAAGTACACAATCCCCTCACTACGTGAAAGACAATTGGTCGTAGGTTGGCATAGAGCGGTCAGGTATTGTTTTGGCATAGCATTATGTTAGAGGAGACATGCGATATGAATACATCGTCAGATTACGTTTCGAAGGCGTTTGCAGACTTGACCACTTACTTCCCTTATTGGGATAAAATTGGTGATGCAGTTGATCAGTTGATCGATATCATGGTTAACTACAGGCAAAGCGGACATCCTGGTGGCTCTCGCTCCAAAATGCACATGCTGGTTTCTACATTGCTGTCCGGTGTAATGCGCTGGGATATCCGCAAACAAGATAAACGATTTACTGATAAGTTGATACTTGTGGGCGGCCATACCATCCCTCTTGTTTATGCCGTACTCTCGATTTTCTGCGAGGCCTTGAACGAGAAGTATATTCAAACAGGGGATTTGCGTTATCTTATCCCTCGAGATCGGGCGCTTCTTGTTCAGGATCTCTTGGGATTTCGGCATCGTCGGGGACTGCCTGGACATGCAGAGGTATTCGAAAAGACACTCTTGCTGAAATTCAACACAGGACCATCAGGCCATGGATCATCTGCCGCTGTTGGGCAAGCCCTTGCCTTGAAACGGGCCGGCGCGGACGATGTGAGAGTGTTTGCCTTTGAAGGCGAAGGTGGCCTTACTGCCGGCATGTATCACGAGGTGAAAAACTCAGCCTGGGGCTTAGGACTCGACAATCTGTACTTCGTGATAGACTGGAACGATTTCGGAATAGACCCACACCGTATAAGCAGAGTAGTACATGGCGATCCGCACGGTTGGTTTGCGCCATATGGATGGCGCGTCTTTGGATCAGAAAAGGGCAGTGATTGGGAATCAGTGACAAGAACCCTCCTAGAGCTTCGCTTTGGAGAGAACCCCGAGGAAGTTCCTAGTGTTGCATGGTTCAAAACCAGAAAAGGGCGGGGTTATCTAAAGTACGATAATGCATCCCATGGTGCGCCACACAAACTTAACAGTGATATTTTCTGGGAAACCAAGAAGCCGTTTATGGAGACGTATGGAGTTGAGTTCGAAGGGTACGGGAAACCTGCACCTGATAACCATGAAGCGTTGAAGCATCAGTATTCGGTAAACCTGCAAGTTGTGGCGGACGTCATTCGAAAGGATACCGCTCTTGTGGATTATCTTGCCTGTAGGTTAGTGGAGCTTGGCGAGGGTGTTCCGGAAGAGATATCTAAGATGTCCGTATCGTTCGATAAGAACCCGCTGTCAGACACCGAGCTTTTTGACTATATTCAATATCCTAGAGAGATGTTTTTGCCTGCTGGAAAGACGGCAGCAAATAGGACAGGCCTTGCCCGGTGGGGTGCATGGATCAACTTTTGGTCCGATCGGAAGTACGGGAGACCGTTGTTCCTTGTTGCTTCGGCGGATCTTGCGGACTCGACACAAATCGCAGGCTTTGGTCAAGCCTGGGGTGATAACGAAGGGTTCGGATGGTATGACCGTGATATCAATACGGATGGCGTGATTTTACCCCAGGTGATTACGGAAGCTGTAAACGCTGGAATCATGGCTGGGCTGGCTACCACAAACTTCGCGCGGGACACGACTGCTGAGTTTAACGGATTCCTTGGGGCGACATCAACATATGGGGCGTTTGCGTACCTTAAATATGGCATGTTTCGCTTATTAAGTCAGATTGCACAGGATTCTCCGATGAAAGTCGGAAAAGTCTTGTGGGTTGTAGGTCATTCAGGTCCTGAGACTGCAGACGATTCTAGAACCCATTTCGGGATATTTTCACCTGGAGTAACCCAGTTGTTTCCTGAAGGTCACATCATTAATATATACCCTTGGGAGTACAATGAGGTTCCCGTGATGCTAGGTGCGGCTTTGAAGCTGTCAGTGAAACGCAATATACCTCTTATAGCTCTACATGTTACAAGGCCTGCAATCGAGATCCCGGATCGTGAAGCGCTCGGTATTCCATCGCACTTCGAGGCAGGCAAAGGGGCGTATGTCCTTCGTGATTTCCATCGAAACGCGCCAAAGATGGGAACCGTTATTGTCCAAGGGACGAGCACTACTGATACGATTTGTAAACTCTTGCCAAAACTGGATGAAGAAGGCCCGAACGTTAAGATTGTCGCGGCTGTAAGCCGTGATCTATTCATGGCTCAGTCAGATGACTACCGCGGCCGGGTGTTGCCTGAGGATGAATGGCAGAATTCAATGTGTGTCACCAACATATCGAAGAAACTGATGAGCGAATGGACCTATAGCAAGAAATCCGAGATGTTTGGCATTTCGGCGGACTGGGATAACAGGTGGCGTACTGGCGGAACCATCTCTGAGGTGCTTGATGAGGCGCACCTAACTGAGAGATGGATTCTCGAGGAAATTCGTCGCTTCGCATCAGCCAAGAACATGTAAGGAATTCTCATTTATACGGGGTGCAAATAGAGATTAGATCAAGTCTTGTTCAGAATTAGGACTTGTTCTGGAGGAATTCATAGAAATCGGCCTCGAAGCAATGCAGGTCATTTCGTCTGAGCTGGGTTTGTGAAGACCCCGCCATGCTCAGAGTCGCTTGAACCGGCTGATCCCTCATGCTATAATTGGCGTGCAGGTGAGTAAGGGTGGCGAATAACAAAATTGTTGCAACAAATCGAAAAGCATACCATGACTATCATGTGGGCGAGACATATGAAGCGGGAATTGCTCTTACCGGCACAGAGATTAAGTCTGTCAGGCAAGGGATGGTAAGCCTTCGCGA
>MTKW01005097.1_pt2 | contig 16609 bp, 10 predicted proteins | sample 1042761 | NCBI WGS metagenome assembly MTKW01 (sample SAMN06205366, study PRJNA360243) | anaerobic digester metagenome | biome: Wastewater treatment plant; feature: Anaerobic digester sludge; material: sludge; isolation source: anaerobic digester fed with sludge from wastewater treatment plant ... | reverse complement strand
TGCGGTAAATAGATTTAGCTACCCTTTTTAAAGGCATTTTTTTGAATTATGCAAAAGTCTCGATTAACTAAGAAGCGTTCAATATCTCAGCAGAGTTAATTAGGGGTACAGCAATTGATTAAACTTATCGATTGTAATGCAAAATTACACCAACTTAATCGTCCCATCTTATTAAATTGGTCATATAAAAAATGGATCTTCCCCGGTGCTTAGATCCTGAGATGATCCATTCAGATAATTCATAAATGAGCTTTAAGTATATCAACTTTGAATTATCCGACAATTCAGTCGCCAAAAAAACGTTCCGGGACAATAGTATTAACTCAAAATTGTATTAAAGCTTTTTGATGCGTACAAATTTACGTTTACCTACTTGAATAACCATATTATCCTGGACGGGCAGATTTTCTTCATGGTACTTTTCTCCATTTACCCGCACTGCTGCCTGCTGCAGCATACGTCGGCCTTCGCTAGTGGAGGACACCAGATCGTTATCGTGCAAGAATTTGGGCAGCCATACCTGTTCTTCAGCTACACCCACTTCCGGTATATCCTGGGGGATGCTACCTTGAGAAAACACCAGTTTGAATCTTTCCTCAGCCTTTTTAGCAGCCTCAGCATCATGGTACATGCTGATGATCTCATGAGCCAATTTGATCTTGGCATCCCGGGGATTCAAACTACCTTCAGTCATGGCTTCATCCATTGCTTTGATCTCATCCATGGACATCTGGGTAACCAACTCGAAGTACCTTATAATCAACTCATCTGGAATAGACATGGTCTTGCCGAACATCTCATTGGCATCTTCATCAACACCAATATAATTACCCAGACTCTTGCTCATCTTTTGGACTCCGTCAGTCCCTTCCAAAATAGGCATGGTCAAGGCTACCTGAGGTTTACCCCCATACTCCTTTTGCAGGTTTCGACCTACCAAAAGGTTAAACTTCTGGTCAGTTCCGCCTAATTCAACATCGGCTTGCAGGACTACTGAGTCATATCCCTGCATAAGCGGATACATAAATTCATGGATTCCAATAGGCAGGTTATCATGATAACGCTTGGAAAAGTCATCCCGCTCCAGCATCCTAGCCACCGTATATTTTCCTGCCAGACCTAAAACGTCAACCAGGTTCATCTTGGTAAGCCATTCGCTGTTAAAGTGGATAACCGTTTTTTCAGGATCTAAAACCTTAAAAATTTGTTCTTGATAAGTAGCAGCGTTGACTTGAACTTGCTCTTCAGTCAATTGCTTGCGTGTTTCTGACTTGCCACTGGGATCGCCTATTCTAGCTGTAAAATCCCCAATAATTAAATGAACCTCATGTCCGAGGTCTTGAAACTGTCTTAGTTTATTCAATACCACCGTGTGCCCTAAGTGAATATCCGGTGCGGTGGGATCTAAACCCAATTTAATTCGCAATGGTTGATCATGTTCAATAGAATAATAGAGTTTTTGCATCAACTCATCCTCGGGAATAATTTCAGCTACTCCGCGGCGGATGATATCCATCTGTTGCTCGACTTTTGCTTTGATAGAATCTACCATATAATAGCCTCCCTACCAAAAATATTTTAGCACATGTGTTTGAGTATGTGCAATAATGTGACCAATAGAGCGTAATCGTTAGTAGAGTCTGAATTTGGGGAAGGAAAAGAGCTTGCTTCTGTATAATGTAAACTAAGCAGCACAACTTAGCAACACGTATTGGGGAGGCATCGTTGAAGAATGTCAAAGAATAATTCCGCCCGCGCCAGACAGAATCAGCCTTCGAACTGGAAGCGCTTTGTTAGGGTGGTAGCGCTTTTGGTCATGATAGGTGCTGGGTGTATGGTAGGTGTCTTAGTGTATGCCGCCACTAATTTGCCAGTCTGGGATCCTCATCAATTGACCGGAGATAAAACTACCCTGATATTTGATGACACAGGTACCATGATCACCGGTTTACATGCTGGGGAAAATCGCACCGAAACTACCTTAGATAAAATTCCACCTGATCTGGTTAATGCTTTCATTGCCACCGAAGATGAACACTTTTATGAGCATCACGGTGTCAATATTAAAGGTATTGCACGCGCTGTAATCATTAATTTAACTTCCGGAGATCTTATGGGTCAGGGAGCAAGCACCATTACTCAGCAGTTGGCTCGCAATGCCTTTCTCACCTTCGATAAACAGTGGGAGCGGAAAGTAAAAGAAGTTATTCTGGCCTTTAAGCTGGAATCCAATTATTCCAAAGACGAAATCTTAACTATGTACTTGAATAAGATCAATTTTGGAGCTGGTGCCTACGGAGTGCAGGCAGCTTCCCGTACTTATTTTGGCAAAGATGTTGAAGAGCTTACTCTTCCCGAAGCCAGTCTGCTAGCGGGCCTTCCTCAGAGCCCTAATGCTTATAATCCATTTCAAAACTATGATCGCGCTAAATCCAGACAACGCCAAGTATTAGACCGTATGGTGACTTGCGGTTATATCAATCAGGCGACTGCTAACGAGGCCTATGAGACACCCCTTGAGTTTAATAAGCTCGAGGGTTCAGATCAGCTTTATGGATACTATATTGATGCGGTTATCGAGGAAGCCCTGGCTATTTTCAAGGAACACAATTTTGAAGGGGATCCCGATGATTTGATCTATCGCTCGGGCTATCAGATTTATACCAGTATGGATTCGGAACTGCAGACTTATGCCGAAGAGCTTTACGCCAATAATGCCAATTTCCCTTCGGAGAGCAAAGGCGGACAGCTACTCCAGTCAGCAATGGTGTTAATGGATCATTCCAATGGCCAAGTTAAAGCTATTATGGGAGGCAGGAACTATGAAGCCAAACGTGGTTTTAACCGGGCTACTAGTGCTTACCGTCAGCCCGGATCAGCTATAAAGCCTATCGCGGTTTATAGTCCAGCTTTGGAAAACGGTTTTATGCCCTATTATGTCTTAGATGATTCACCCATTACTTATAAATCAGGCGATGGCTCAGTATGGAATCCTCAGAACTATGATCATCAGTACCGGGGACTAATAACCATGCGAACAGCCGTACAGTATTCCATCAATACTTATGCGGTGCAGATGGTGGATCAGGTGGGTATACGTACCTCCTTTGATTTTGCTCGCTCCCTGGGTCTTGATTTGGTAGACACCCCGGGTACTAATGATCTAGGCCTGGCTCCGTTGTCTCTGGGAGGCTTGACTCATGGTGCCACCCCCTTGCAGATGGCAGGAGCCTATGGAGCCATAGGTAATGGCGGAGTATATATGAAACCACATTTTATCGAACGAATTGTGGATGACAATGGTTTGGTAATATATGAATTTCAGAGACAAGATCACCGGGTCATGTCTGCCCAGACTGCCTGGTTGATGGGTAACATGATGCAATCCGTGGTGACCTCTGGCACGGGTACAAATGCTCAAGTGCCAGGTGTATTCACAGCTGGTAAAACCGGCACCTCGGAAGAGTACAAAGACTCCTGGTTCTGTGGTTTTACCCCCGGTTATTCTGTAGCAGTTTGGATGGGTTATGACCAGGAACACACCATGAGCAATATCTATGGAGGCGGCTTCCCGGCTAAGATATTTAAGAATATGCTGCAGAAGGCCCATACTAAGAATAATCCTCCCGCCAAAGGTATGCCTGGCGGTATCCAACAAATATCAGTCTGCTCACGTTCCGGTTTACTGCCGGGGGATAACTGTCCTCCGGATCAGATCATTACCGAGTATGGACGAACTGACGCTGCCCCCACAGACATCTGCGAAGTTCACGAGTACCTGTTGATCTGTCCTGAATCAGGTAAACTAGCGGGGAGATACTGCCCCAGCCCTGAAATGCGGCCAGTGGTAAAAGCCCGTGAAGGCAGTTCCGCTCCGGATCAGATACCCACTGAACAGTGTGACATCCATACTGGTGGTACTCTGCATGGTTTGTTGGATAATGAGGTTTGGATTTGCCTGGATCCGCGTCATAAAGGTGAGTTAAAGCGCGCCCAAAATCCCGGGCCTTTGGATACCGGAGGTTGCCCGCCTGAATATATGCAGAGAATATCTCTGGAACCTGGCCAGCGCATACCCCAATGTGATTTGGATGACCACCAGGTCAAACGCAAGAAAGTTGCGACGTGATCGACGACCTTGAAGACCTGTTGGATGACTGATAAATAATTAAGATGGGCGAAGTTCTACTCCGCCCATCTTAATCAAGAAATCGTTCCTCTGCTTCCCTTGTTTTAATCGGTTATGTTCCAGAATATATTGTTGTTGCCACTGTTTAATAGGTCTCCTCCTTGATTGCGATTGGTTTTGTTTCCTTGGATGATATTTTCGTTACCGGAGATCTCTATGCCTGCTCCCTGGTTTTTTCTCACCTGGTTGGCAATAGCAATATTTTGATTGCTTATGATGTTGATCCCGCTGTTAGCATTCTTTTTAACAGCGTTTTCAGCCACCACCGAGTTATCTCCGAATTCCAACCTCACAGCATTGGCGTCATTGTGTTCCACCTCATTGCCGTAGATCAAAGTGTTTTGTCCTTTGGTGTAGATACCTTGCCCGTCATTACGGACGATCTCATTATTAATCACAGCATTGCCAATGGCACCGGGAGTCCATATTTCCAGACCATGACCGCCATTTTTAGTGATCAGGTTTTCAATGATCCAGTTGCTAATGGAACCCGGGTTTGACCAGCCCAGTAATACACCCACAGAGAAGTTGAAACGAATAATGTTCTGGTACAGTAAGTTGCCCGTTGAATCTTCGAAAAGGATTCCATCAGCGTTATGATTTTGAAAGATATTACCGATGATGCGGTGGTAACCGCCTCGATACATCCATATGGACCGATGGGAGTTCTGGATAATAAACCCAAACACCTCGACATTATATGCGTCATTGAGTTGGATGGCGTTCTCGTTGCTGGCATTGGATTCAAGGGTCACCCCATGTTTTTCCCTTGCTATGATCGAAATTGAGCTGGTGCTGACGATCACTGTTTCTTTATAATTTCCGCTGTCGACCAGTACGATATCACCGGGGCTGGCGGCATCAATTCCTTGCTGGATGGTTGGCTGATCCTGCGGTACCCGAATAATAGCCATAACAATCTCTCCTTCGTTTTAGATAAATATCAATTCCGGAATTGATATAGCTTATGATTCTCAGGTATCATTGGTGAAACCTTCCAGTCTTACCATCAGAAATAGGATGGTACATCTGGTTAATATTAGTTGTCCCGAAAACCGTTACTCGACCCCTCGCATTGAAATACCTATCCATTGAAGAACGAAAACAATGGAAAACCCTGCCGACCGTTATAGTTGGCAGGGTTTACATAATAGACGTTGTTATAATAATTGAGAAATATACGTTTCATCGAACCAATTCTCGTGAAGGTTTTGTAGTTAGCTTAGATGTCATTGATAAAACCCAGTATTATGTGGGTTTGTGACTAATCACAAGAGCATTAAGAGGGTTTTGATTGGGATGGGAGATCCGACTAACAACCTTTTATCATGCAAACTGGATCAATATAGTGAACCTTATTGTTCAAGTTCTTGAGTTTGATGGTGTTACATATTGAACGTCCCGGTGTAACGTTAAAACTCACCCTCAAAAATCAAACTGCCATCTTTGTTGTAAAAAGAGCCTTTACCATAGGGAACATCTCCATACAAATCACCCTTAAAAAACAGCTCGCCGCTGTCGTAATACAAACTCCCCTGCTTGCCCAGCGCAATTCCTCCTCCTTGCATTATCAGCTCACCTTGATATATTACTTTATTATCCGCATATAATTGTCCTTCACCTATAAAGCTGTCATCATTCCAATCAGAAATACTGCCATCAAATAGTTTACTTCCATCGGTATTAAAGATTACTCCTTTAGTGGGCTCACCATTGGCAAAAGTACCTTGGAAACGTACCAGGCCGTCTTTACACAAAACCCCTTCCCCATGGGGAAGATCATTGGCAAATACTCCCTCGTATATCAATTGATTGTTTTTATATAATTTCCCCGAGCCATTAGCCTTTCCGTCCGACGACTTAGCCCCTTCGTAACGAAAGTCAGCGTTATTCGTTCCTAACCCTTGCAGCTCATTTTTAACTCGTTCAATGATCCTTTGCTGTTCTTGCTGGCTCTGCCCCTGAGTAAAATTAAAAACTGCCAGGATCTCCTTGTTATTAGACTTTTGCACCACTCGAGTATAATCAACTTGATAGCCTAATCCTTCAGATATTGCCCTAAAAGGTGCATAGGTTCTGCCCTCAGCAGGGTCTAACACCATTTCTGTATCCATTATTTCCACTTTACCGTTTTTTCGGTATTCCTTTTTGCCCACTATCATTTCTACACTATTGGAACTATTTAGAGCAACAGCCTTTTGTTCTGCAGCAACCCATTCAACCTCTGCCTTCGCTGCCTCTGCGACTTTGCGAAAAGGCAACATGGTTCTATTGTCTTTATTTATATAGGGTCGGCCGCTATTAGCATCAAAAATAATTTCCGTCTCATTGACAAAAACCTTCACATTATGGTTTTTTACTTCACTTGCCCCCACGACTGGGGTGAATAATAATAGAAAAATAATAACTGCCAGCGAAATGCTTAAATGTCTTCTCTGCATATTCTCACTCCTTAACTGAAATGTTTTATCCTCTTACTCCAGCAGTACCCCAAGATCTTTCATCTCTCTCATCATGCCATTTTATTTCTAGAAGGTCCCCTAATCCTGCCATCTCCAAGTTATAAATCAAATTATTTAGCGTTTTGTTCAGCCATTGGTCAACAGCCTTAGGCAGAATCGGCTCTCCCACCCTCAAATAAATGGACCCATCTAAGCGATTATTTGCGGTTTGGGCAGTAATAGTTACTGTACCGCCGGATAATAATTTTACAGTTCCCGACGAATCCACTGTGGCTACAGCCGGATTACTTGACTCCCAGCTTATAGGATGAAATCCATCTAATTGATTAGCTTTAAGAGGTAGGGGAAAAGCATCAAGCTTGAATACCTCACCCTTTTGCAGCTCGGAAAGGGTTTCTCTTTGGTTAACTGTCCTATTAGTTTTAATCATAATTCCAACGGGATAGATTTCTTCAATTACATTCTCTTCTTCTTTTTTCTCTTCTTCTTTCTTTTCAGTCACGGTTACCATAGCAGGAGTGTTGACCATTTTCCCGTCAGACTCAACATAAATAAAAGCCCTGCCTTCTTTCAAGGCAGTTACCCTGCCATTGGAATCAACCGTAGCAATAGAAGGATCATTAGAACTCCAGATGAAACCTGATGATATGGCCCCTTTGGGTAGGACATTGGCATAGAGCATAGCTGATTCTCCCACTTTTATATCTATTCTGTTAAAATCAAGACTTACCCATTCAACCTCTGTTTGCACTTTTACCCGACAATCGGCTGTATGATTACCGGCTCTGGCAGTAATAATAGCTACCCCATCAGATATAGCCAATACCGAACCTTGTTCTACTGTAGCCACATGAGGATTAGTAGTTGTCCAGGTAATGCTTTTATCTACTGCATTAGCAGGCGTTACTTCTGCTATCAGAGTCTCAGAAGAATTCGGGTACAAAACCAATTCACTTTTATTTAGAGTAATGCCGGTTACAGCACCTGCCACCTCAACTGTACAGGAAGCTGATTTTCCCATTAAACTGGCGGTTATAACCGCTGTTCCACCGGATACTGCTCGTATAACACCATTGTGAACTGTTGCTACCCCAGGGTTGGAACTACTCCAGACCATTTCGGTTGCATCAATAGTCAATGGTGTAGTAACCGCATTGGGTACAATTGTATCACCTATGTTAAGCTGTACACTGGACGGATCAAGTCTTATGCTTTCCAAAACGACGGTCTGCTGGCCACCTTTTACCGTGACTTGACATTGATCAGTTGTATCAGCAGGTCCATATGCATTAATGGCGGTAATCGTAGCCACTCCTTCACCCTTAGCTACAACATCACCATAAGCAGAAACTGCAGCAACACTTGGATCGGAACTCCGCCACATTATTGACGCATAAAAAGGAGATTTTTCAACTACCCTTAAAACATCCCGATCCCGACCCTTTTCCCCAACTGTTAAGGTCAGATTATGTTTGTCAATCCTCACATAATAATCAGTAGCTGATACAATACTGACCATTAATAATAGCATTAAAATCGACAGGGTCAAAGATAAGCAAACCTTGCTCAACTTGCTTCTGCTCATAAATCTCACCGATACAAAACATGCAAAAAGTTATGTATCGGTTCTCACCACCTTTCCTCATGAAAATAATTCATTTAGTTCTTTTGGGATATTACCCACTAATAAAACGTCAATAAAACACCTTTTACTAGCCTTAATGTACTCTAATTTAATGATCCATGAAAACGGCTTTGCCTTATTTGGCATGGTCAATGTTTCGGCACGATTCGTGCCAGAATCGTTGTATTTTGCATATTGCTGTGCTAAGATTTTTTACTAACGAAAGGTTGTGATGTATCATGTTTGCTGAACGACTTAATATGCTTATGGAACTTACCGGAACTACTGCCAGTTTTTTGGGCAAGGCATGTGCAACTGACCCTTCACATATCAGCCGCCTCCGCCGGGGAAGTCGGCCTTTACCAAAAAAACCGACATTTTTGCCAGCTATGAAATCATTTTTTGCTCGCCGTGTACGAACTGATTATCAAAAAACCATACTAACCGAACTAATGGGATTAGAAAAATGGCCGGAAGATGAAACTCAAGCTGCTGAAATAATCGGCTTATGGCTTTTAGGTAAGGAGAAAAGCGGTGATGTGAGACCGATTATACGCACTATTGCAACTACCCCCACCTTGCCTAAAAAAAGTGAAATAAGTTCTTATTCCTCTTGGGAAGGTACTCATCCCCACAATAGTTATTTTGGACCAGAAGGTAAACGAGCAGCGCTTTCACGACTATTTTCATTAATTTCAAAAGAGGCTACGCCCCAAACAATGCTCCTATTCAGTGATGAAGAAATGGGATGGCTATATGAAGACCCTGACTTTGCTATGTTTTGGGCGCAAGAATGTGTACGGATACTTTCGACCGGCAACCGAGTAAGAATAATACATGCTACTCACCGCGGTATACATGAAATGCTGGAGGGTGTCGCTAAATGGATGCCGCTTTATATGACTGGGCAGGTGGAACCATATTATTATCCTAAACTGCGCGATGATTTATTCCAACGCACTTTGTTTATAGCACCACAAACTGCTGCGATAACATCAACTTCTGTTGATAAAAAAACTGCAGAAATGTTACATATATTTCATGAAGATCCTGAGGCTGTTAAAGCCTTAACCAAAGAATATGAAAACCTTTTTGCTTTATGTCGACCACTTATGCAGATTGTTAATAAGGAAACTGTGGTGGATTTTTGGGATTCTTATGCTTTCTTTTTACGTACAGAGGGTAATATGGCCTGCCTGAGCAGTCTGCCTCTCCTGCCTACTATGCCTGAAGAAGTTGCCATATCTCTACAAGCTCGCTCACCCCAAAGTTGCATTTTGGAAATAAGAAATAAGTTGGCCGAAGCACTTTTTGAGTATCTAAAAAAAGGCCGCTATATAGAATTACTGGCAGATTTACCACCGAATACGACGAGGGGAATACCGCTGCCTTTCGCAGACCTCCTCGGTGCTCCTGGGCTTTGCTATACACCAGAGGAATATAATGCTCATCGTGCCCACCTTAGCCGCTTAGCGGGAAAAAACAAGCATTATCGTCTGCATACAGTTACCGATGCACCGGAAAATCTTTCTCTTTACGGTAAAGAAGACAAAGGCATTCTTTTGTGCAAAAATGATTTGTCGAGTCTTATATTTGCCTTTGATGAGCCAAACATGACTTGTGCCTTCTGGGATTATCTTTGCCGAATGGCCAATCAACTAGTGTAGAAACAAGAAGGATAAACGATATCGATCATTTCGCGTATTGTAGGAACAGACGATCCTGTCCGCCCGTAGCGTTAGAGAACAATTGTGCGATAAAGTTTTGTGACTTTTTAAGCATTCTTAAACCGTCCCCTTTAGCGGGATCGTTTGATTCTTCATCTCAGTTTTACTACCGTTACTCCATAGCCGCCTTCTTCTCTGGCTCCATCTTGAAAAGACTCTACATAGCGGTGATTCTGCAAATAGCTGCGGACAGCCTTGCGCAAGGCACCGGTTCCTTTGCCGTGAATAATGCGAACCGAATCAACTCCTACCAGATTGGCATCTTCCAGGTATTTATCTATTTCATGAATGGCCTCATCGGCTAAACGTCCACGTACATCTATCTCCTTGCCAATGGTGCGAGCCTTTTCTAGAAAGCCTTGGTTCATGCGTTGGTATTTCTTTTCCTCGGGGGACTGACTGGGAACCAGTTGTTCCTGATTCACATTCAACCTGAGAATACCCACTTGAACGGTAACCTCACCCTGGGCATTGGGCCCTTCGATAATATAGCCGCGCTGATCAATGTTCTTGATCAAGACGTAGTCACCCGGTTTTACGTCCAGAAACGCCGTCTGGTCTGATCCTTCCTCCCAGGGCTGTTCTACCTGTAGCTCTCTTACCCGCTGCCGCTTCTGTTCCACTTCATGCCATTTAGGAGGTTTTTCATTCTCCTTGATAAGGTTCTTGAGTTCCTGAACCGCCTCATTGGCTTCTCTTTTTACAGTGCGCAAATAACTATCAGCCTCGTTGCGAGCTCGCACCAGGATATCTGCCCTTTGTTTTTCAAAGAGCTCCTTTTCTTGTTTTAGAGTCTCTTTTTCTCGCGATAACTCTATCCGTAAACGCTCAGCTTCCTGGTAGCTTTGCTCCAGGAGATAGGTTTTCTCTTTCAAATCACGGATCATGTTGCTCAACTCGATCTCTTGAACCGGCATCATGCTGCGGGCTGCTTCCACCAATCGATTATCTAATCCCAATCGGGCTGCTATTTCAAAGGCATTGCTCTGACCGGGAGTGCCAATGGTCAAACGATAAGTAGGTTGCAGAGAAATTGGATCGAATTCTACCGATGCATTTTCCACCCGCTCATTTTGATAAGCAAAGTACTTCAATTCACTTTGATGAGTGGTCACTATAACGCGAGACTCTTTGTCGATAAACTCTTCCAGGATCACTCGAGCCAGCGAGGCGCCTTCAGCCGGATCAGTTCCAGCTCCCAACTCATCAATTAAAACTAATGAAGTGGGGCCTGACTGCTGAAGGATATCGATTATGTTCTTCATATGGGATGAGAAGGTACTCAAAGATTGCTCGATACTCTGTTCATCACCTATATCTACAAACACATGGTCAAAAATAGATACTCGACTGCTTTCCCGGGCTGGGATAAACAGTCCGGCCATAGTCATAACTATCAGCAAACCTACTGTCTTTAACGCGACTGTCTTACCGCCGGTATTGGGGCCGGTTATTACCAGTATGTCAAATTCCTTACCCAACTGCACATCAATGGGAATGGCCTGATCTCCTAATAGAGGATGACAGGCACGGCTCAATTCTATGATGCCGGAATCATCAAGAATCGGGCGAAAAGCATTCATGCGGTAAGCCAAACGGGCCCGGGCAAAAACAAAATCCATTTCGCTAAGTATTCTAACATTATGGCCCAGTTCCCTATGGTAGGCAGCAATTTGCACACTGGTTTCGCGTAGGATTTTCTCGACTTCTCTTTTTTCTTCGGCTTGAAGAGAACGTATGCGATTGTTTTGCTCCACCACAGCCATCGGTTCGATAAAAACGGTAGCACCACTGGCCGATTCATCATGAATAATGCCGCGGACTTCCAGGCGATGTTCTTGTTTTACCGGTACTACATAACGTCCATCTCGTTCCGTGACGATCGCATCCTGCAGGATGCGCTGATTATTACCGGAGCGAATAAAGTCTTGCAGGTACTCACGAATTCTGAGTCGAAGAGTATGGATCTGATTACGGATCTTTCTAAGTTCAGGAGTAGCATCATCCCTTATTTCCCCTTCTTCACTTACCAGGCGGTCAATATGTTTTTCTAGTTTGACATCAGCAAACAGTTCCCAGCCTTTAGCCTGCATACGGGGATATTTATCAACATCGGTAGCCTGTCTAGCTAAGCGGGAAGCCAGCAAGACCTGATGGATGTCACGCAGTTCCATGGGTATCAGCATACCGCCGGCTTTTACCTTATTCAAATAAGGAGTTATATCAACCAATCCCGATAAATAACCGGGATCAGCAAAGCGCAGCATCTCCATAGCTTCACTGGTTTCATCCAGGCGTTGCTGTACTATTTGCAAATTATTACTGGGGTTCAGGTTCAAACAGAGTTCCTGTCCGCCTTCAAAATAAGCATAGCGTGCTAGCTCACTGGTGATCTTATTGAATTCTAGCTTTTCCAAGGTTTTCTTATTCACTTATTCTACCCCACGATGATAATGACATTTAGTAAAAGGTGAGGGACTGTGGCATTCAAGTTGAACTTTCAAGTTCTCGTTGCTCTCCCCTCGTCCAGCTGCGATATTTTGCAGCGCTTTTCGGAAAATTGCTACCACCTGGCCTACCTGTTGAGGAGAAGATCTTCTCATTTCCAGGCGCAGAGCTTGCGGGCCTAAAGCCGTTAGTTTGGGTAAATCATCAAGCATAGCCAGAGTACGGGAATTAAAAACATAAAAACGGCAATCAGCATCTCCNNAGCAGTTCCACCGCCGCAAGATCCGGGAACTTTCTTAGTTGGTTCAAGTTAAGTTCTGGAGAGACACATACTCCTTGGGCCCCCCATTTCCTTAACCGATCTAAGCTCACCGGGTTCAATATGTTAAGACTGTAGTCTGCCCAAAAGGTTAATCCGTTGCCCTGGCACCAATGTATAGCTCCCAGATCACCTACCATTACTTGTGAACTGGCAAAGTCTTGCACCAGTTTGGTGTAGTCAAACCTATCACCCGGTTTACGGATGCGAGGTAGCGCTGGCACCAATTCACAGCCCTGCCGCATGGCCTGCTGCCTTAATAATTTGATCTCATCAGCACTAGGCCGTTTATGATTCCCCAATCCTTCCAGAGCCAGATATATTCGGTCTGCTCCCGCTAACAATGCCTGTTCGGCAGCCTGGATAGAGCTGACCATCACTGTCAACTGGGGGCTATCGTATTCACCTTTTCTCTTCTGTGGCAAAGCAGCTGCCAGGTATTCTTTCTTCCGGGTATAAAAATCGGTCGCCTTTATTTGCCGCTTGTTTTTCATCACCAACAATTCATTTAGCTTATTGACCGCATCACGGCGCACCTGATTCAGTTCACTAAAAGGAACTATCAAGCTGTCCTCTGCTCGCAGAGTCAAGTGGCGCAATTCATAGGGAGTGTTGCCCAGGCGTCCCAACTTCTCCGCCAAACTTTTCTCATCCAGAGGTTTTTGCCGGGCAGGTTCCGCCCGGCTCACAGTTGAAGCAACGGCTTCATGCCCGTCTCCAGTTCGATATACGGCCCGCAAGGGCTCTCCCCGGTTGAGAAAAACCTCAACATCGACCGGCACCACCGGATATTTAACGTTTTCGAAACTGGCTCGGGCTGATGCTATTAGGCTTTCATCATGGGTCTTAAAAACAAGATCATGGGGGGCAACCTCTTGATCGACCCATACAGTAATCGTTTCCCCAGCAGCAGCACTATTAACCTGACGACCAGCGACTTCCATTCGTTCCACTAAGAAGGCGGGGTTTCTACCATGCGATACCCATATCTCTATTCCATCACCTATCGATAGGGATTCTTCCTGCAGGTAAATGGCGGTACGTCCATCAGAATTCCGGGATATTACCTGGCCGATATAAACTCCACGGTTATTGGGGCGCTGCGTGCTTAGTCTTTTCAAAACCTGGGGATCAAAATATCCAGGTGAGAAATCACGGTTGAAAATCCCAGCCATTTCTCCTTTTAATACTTCTGAATCAGGCTGTCCATTTCCATCCAACAGATGATCCAGCATCTGTCGGTAGGATCGAGTTACAATGGCTACATATTCCGGCCTTTTCAACCGTCCTTCGATTTTTAAGGAGTGAACACTACTCTCCTGTATAGCCGATAAATAGTCGATCAAATTCAGATCGGAGGGGCTGAGTAAATATTTTCCCTCCAACGACTGCTTACCGCTCCGTTCTGAATAAAGAATGTAGGGCAGACGGCAAGGTTGGGCACATCTGCCCCGGTTGCCGCTTCTGCCACCCACCAGACTACTGAACAAGCATTGTCCAGAATAAGAGTAGCATAAAGCTCCGTGTACAAACAATTCCAACTCTGCCGTACTATTATTACTAATGTGCTTGATCTCTGGCAGGGATAGCTCACGGGCTAATACCACTCTCTTGATACCTTGCTGTCCCAGCAGGTTGACCCCTTCATGATTGTGAACCGTCATCTGGGTACTGGCATGAAGGGGCAGATCAGGTAGCAGATCTCTAAGCAAACTCAACAATCCTAAGTCTTGCACAATAACCGCATCAATATCTAAGTTATACAGTTCAAAAACATAATCTAATACCCCATCAAGTTCATGGGTGTGTAGCAAGGTGTTGACTGTGATATACACCTTGACATTACGCAGATGTGCATATTCGACGGCTTGCTTGATCATTTCTATAGTAAAGTTTTCAGCTGAATGACGTGCATTGAAAACGGGGCCGCCTAGGTAAACCGCGTTAGCGCCGTTTTCTATGGCAGCCACCAAAGCCTGCCAGTTTCCCGCTGGGGCCAATAATTCCAACCTGACCTTAACCTCCTGCTAGTACCAAACCTTCCAGAATTAATGCGGATCATGATCTTTGACTCGGGAAACACGAATCAATCCTGAACATGGAATGATGCTTATGCCGTTCTTCTCCAATTCGTCCAAAAAGAGATTCATACCCAGTGAATCACTGGCCATGTGACCAGAGATAATAACGTTCAAGTTGTTTTCTTTAGCAAGAGTGCGGTGCTTATCAGACATATGCATGCAGATGATAGTACCTACGCCGGCCAGAGCTAGTTTTTCATAGGCTTTTTCCGCTCCCGCTGTTCCTCCAGTCATTTTAATAAAAACCTTACCGGTTCGATTGGAGCCATTTCCTACGATAATTTTAGGCCCAGCTTTGAGCTGTTGAGCCTGATGATATTCCGGGATTAACTGCAACACTTTGAGCAGATCATCCAGAGTAGAATACTCCGCATTCTTCACTATATTATCCAGATAGTTTTGTACCAAATTGTCCGCGGGAGAATGAACACACATAAAAGGTATATCCAGTAAGCGGGCTGCGTCAACTGCCCTCTGGTGGTTCACAGGCAGGTAACGGCGCTCCACCTCACTGATGCGAGAGGCCATTATGCCCTCACCAACATTTATCGGTACTCCCACCTTCTCCAGCATATCGGCCTGTACTCGCATTACTTCATAGAGAGCTGCCGCAGCAATACCCTCGGGGTGATGGGCTAACACCATATCTATCTTATGTCCTTTTTGATTAAGCCGGTCAGCCAACAGGATTTCTGGAGTCTCCATATCAATACCGCATAATATGGTATGTACTTCGGTGGAAGGATCTCCGCTTAAAATCCTGGTATCACTATAGGGATGCTCCAGCTTCTGCAGATCGTAGTGTTCTTTTTCTGCCTCCGTCAGTCTATCAAATCGCTCAAGTTCTTCCTGAAGAAATCGACTCAGGTCATTTCCTCTGATATCATAGCGTTTACCCAAATCTACGGCCAGCTTATAAATATCAACTAGTTTCATTTTGGTTTCTCCCTTCCATCTGATGTGAGCTTTCCAGGTATTGCAAGCGATTGTCGATCGTTTGCAACTTTTCGCTTATCTCTCTTAAGATCTGTGGCAAATTTAGGCTCGACTCCTCTCGAGAAGACTCCTTTTTCTGCTGGGCAAATATCTCTCCCCGTCCGACCAGATCGAAGGTGCGGATCTGACTTCTCTCCACCTCCTGTAAGGCCAGGTCTCGGCGGGTAACCGGCTCATCACCTTCATTCAAAATGACACTGAATCCTCCGCAGGATTCTAGTATACCTCTTTCCACCTCGTCTATGTCACGAATTCCTTGTTTGCGCAGTTCCTGCATAAGATCATCCACATTAAACTTTTCCCGGGCCAAGTTTTCTCTAATGATGCGGCCATCCTCTATTAGTACCACCGGTTTACCCACTATCAGGTTAGATAGAGTCTGGTTTTTCATGGCCATAAATCCCATGAGGTATTCCAACCCCACCAGAGTCGCCAGAATAATTATGCCTTCATAATAGGGGATGCTCCGATCAAGGGCCACCGAGACTACGGTATGTCCAACCCCGGTCATTACTACAAAATCGAATGGCCCCAGTTCCCCCAGGGCTCTTTTGCCCAAAAGGCGAATCATGACCAAGGCCAAAACGTACATGACAGCAGCTCGTAAAACAAAATCAAGCATGGTAAACTCCTCATTTTGGATGATATGCCATGCTTTAGTCTTTTTCTTCAGCGGAGGTCTTTATTCCTCAAGTAGGTAATCAGGCTGTCATAATCCATAGTATTCAGCACATCCTCGGGTTGCAGCCACCCCCGTCGGGCA
>MTKW01003011.1_pt1 | contig 16612 bp, 15 predicted proteins | sample 1042761 | NCBI WGS metagenome assembly MTKW01 (sample SAMN06205366, study PRJNA360243) | anaerobic digester metagenome | biome: Wastewater treatment plant; feature: Anaerobic digester sludge; material: sludge; isolation source: anaerobic digester fed with sludge from wastewater treatment plant ... | reverse complement strand
TGAGTACTTGGGGATAGAGTAAACTGATAATGACAAGAAGCAGTCAATGGTAGCTGCAAGCCTTCGTTGACTGCCGACGTGCTGTAAAGGAAGCTGATTCTGTTGAAGCAATTTGATTACGGTCGTCCTTACAACTCACATCGCAGTCCTGTCATGGGCTTGCGGGGAGCGGTGGCGACGAGCCATCCCTTGGCAGTCCAGGCAGGAATGCGCATGCTTGTTCAGGGAGGAAACGCAGTGGATGCGGCTATTGCCACAGCTGCTGCACTCACTGTTGTTGAACCTACCTCTAATGGGCTCGGCGGTGATGCTTTCGCGTTGATATGGGACGGGACGAAGCTGCACGGGCTCAATGCTTCAGGCCGTGCTCCAAAGGGCTTAGACGTGCAGGAACCTGCCTTGCGAGGGCTGGATCGTATCCCTGCTACCGGCTGGCTTCCTGTGACTGTGCCAGGGGTAGTTTCAGGATGGGCGGAGCTTGCCAGGCGATTCGGAACCATGCCCCTTATGGATCTTCTCGCCCCGGCCATCGAATATGCTGAGACGGGACATCCTGTGCCGCCTGTTATTGCCGGGTATTGGAAAGCTGCGGAGAAGCGCTTTGGAGAGTTTGACGAATTCGGCCAGGCGTTTCTTCCTCAAGGACGGGCGCCGCTTCCCGGTGAAGTGTTTCGACTGCCGGAACAAGGAGAGACCTTGAGACTTATCGGTGAGTCAAACGGGGAGGCTTTCTACAGAGGTGAACTTGCGGAGAAAATCGCACGTTACTCCGAAGCGACCGGAGGATACATCACATATGATGATCTCTCTCAGCATCGGGCTGAGTGGGTAGAGCCCATCTCACTGAAATACCGAGGATTCGACATATGGGAGATCCCTCCCAACGGCCAGGGTATTGTTGCTCTCATCGCCCTTGGCATACTTGAAGGCTTTGAGATCGCTTCACTCGGACACGTATCCAAAGATGAGCTTCACCTGGTGATTGAAGGGCTCAAGTTGGCATTTTCCGATGCCTATGCTTTCGTGGCTGATCCTTTGGTATCTGATGTTCCCACAGAGGCGTTGCTTAACAAGGACTATCTAGCTATTCGTCGCAGTCTTATTAATCCCACGAAGGCCATGGACTGGCCTGAACCCGGGGATCCGGAGAGCATAGCAGTTGCCGAAGGTTCGGCGGCCGCGGACAGCCTCACCCAACGTAAACGTAGGAAGACTTGCGATAAGCCGTCCAACAGCGACACAGTGTACCTTTGCGCCGCTGATGCCGACGGTATGATGGTATCCTTCATCCAATCGAATTATATGGGCTTCGGCTCAGGGATAGTGATCCCTGGGACAGGTATTGCCCTGCAGAACCGGGGTTGTGGGTTCTCACTTAAACCGGAGCATCCCAATTGCCTGGCGCCGGGTAAGAGGCCTTATCATACGATTATCCCGGGATTCATAACCAAGGACAACACCCCCCTTGCAGCCTTTGGAGTCATGGGCGGGGATATGCAGCCCCAAGGCCACGTGCAGGTGATCCTCGGTCTTATTGATCACGCATTGAATCCGCAGTCCGCTATTGACGCTCCTCGCGTTCGTGTCCTGAAAGAACGCCGTGTAGCAGTGGAGTCTGCTCTGGATCCTACAGTAATCCGTGACTTGTCCGGCATGGGTCACCTGATAGAGGTGACAGATGAACCTGCCGGATTCGGCGGAGGCCAGATGATCTGGCGTGACCCTGAAACCGGGGTATTCATCTCCGGCTCTGAACCGCGCAAGGACGGCCTGGCTGCAGCGTGGTGACGCTCAAAAGCTCTACTCACAGAGAGCAATAATGCCCACTGCGACAATGACTATTCCCGCGATAATCTCGCTGTTCCGTTCAAACCAGGCGAATCTCGCTGTTTCAAGGCCGCGCAATGAAAGCCAAACAATTCCCACCATGCCTAACAGGGTAGCCAGCACCCAAGTTCCGATTGCTGCCAGCGATGAAAATACCCCTCGTGTGCTCGCAGCAAGGAAAATAGGAATCGCTTCTACACAAGGCCGAGCCCCAAGAATGATGCCTAACCCGTAAGTGGAGCCTGTGGTTACATGGGAGTGGCAGTGTCCGTGATGGTCTTCTGCCATATGATTATCGTGATGCCTACGATATTTGGACCAACCCTTGAAGAGGTAATAAGCGCCGAGTCCGATAACGATGAAGCCGATAATCCGTTCCAGTCCCGTGCTTACGTTTGCACCTACTGCGCTTCCTGCAAGTGTGAAAAGCAATCCTACCGTTACAGTGGAAACTAAATGTGCGACAGCCCCGGCAGCGGTCATGGTTACTGTCTGCTTTATAGACATGCCTCTTGCTTTTGCAGACAAAACGTATGGCAGCCAATGATCCGGCAAGAGAGCGTGGGCCAGAGCAGCAACTGCAGCTGTGCCAAGAAGCGCATATATTCCTGACATCAATATCTACCTTCTCTCACAAGTGACATTGCGCTATGGAGCAGCATATTGATACTGCGATAGGCAATGTGAACATCCTGTTCCCAGAGTAGCACTGTAGACGACAAATCTCAAATCCTTCTTTTGAGCGCCTCTCTCCGCGTCTCCCGGTATCTTTGCGCCGCTTGTTTAGGATCGGGTTTTGCAGGCCTCTTGGCTACCGATTGTAGCGCCCAACCGAGAGAAAGTCCTTGATTCATCTGGGGATAAAAGCATGAAACCTTGCCATTCATCTCATAGTTATGCCTAGGATGGCCCGTTTCAGTCGGTGTTATTGGGTCGCTTTGAAAAGACCCCGGGTTCATTATACCCAACTTTAGATATTTGATTTTCTGCGTTCAAGCCTTCCCAAGTGGGTGGACAGCCTTAGGTTTAGTGGCATAGAGGGCTGAGGATAGTATGAGGTTTGGAAGCTGGCGGAATTCTTATGGCAGATGAGGAACGTGGCCTCTTTTTTATTTGGTCAACAAGAAAAATAGAATCAAAAACAAAGAAGGAAAACAACCAATTGTCACATAATTTACAATATACAGACAAAGAGGATCTAGGTATTGTTCGGGTAGCCTTCGAAAGATTATTCTGCCGGTGTTAGGACTTCCGGTTTGGTCAGTCCCTTGAAAAAGGGAAAACAGTGACGTGTCGATTACTGATAAGTTCTCACTTAGGTTTAGGATCCTATTTGTCTCACATCATTTAAGGAGAAAGGATGATTGGTTTGTCCAATGATTTACAGTCAAGATTGGGTGAAGGAGTTTCTATGCTGAAAGGAGGAATTGAACAGAGAAAACAAAAGCTGCAAAACGTACAAGAATTGAACAGATTGAAAAGAAGCGTAGAGGAAAATTCTATAACAAAATCCCAAATTTTGCTTGAGCTCGGGCGTCTTACATATAGGAAAATTAGAGAGGGACAGATTAATGATCCCGATCTGGTGAAGCAATCAAGCAATCTCGTTAGCTTAGATAAACTCATGTATGTGGATGGTAAATCGATTCTTGAGTTTTCAAAAACAGAAAGTGATCAAGTAGTCTGTCCTTCCTGCAATGCTGCGAATGGTAAGGATGACAGGTTTTGTGGAAGATGTGGCCTGAAGCTGGAGCCTCCAAAAGAAGTGGACTTGAGTAATACTACTTCATGTAATCAGTGTGAAGAATTGGTCCCTGGAGGTGCAAAATACTGTCCATGCTGTGGTTCCAAAACATCCTAATAGAACTTAGGGCGTAAAGGAGGGTAATCGAATTGTTCTGTAAACATTGTGGTATGCAAAACATAGATGGTGCCCTCTACTGTTCACAAGATGGACTACCTTTAGTTGGATTAAGTGAAACCGTTTATGTCATAAAGGATAATATTAGATTTTGTAAATCTTGTAGCTATGAAAACGGTGTAGAATCGCAATATTGCACGAATTGCGGTATTTCTTTGGAGAAGATTAATGAAAGGAAAAGTTCCCCTATCAATATTACGGTTCCTCAGATAAGCAAGCTTAAGAATGTGATTCCGAGTCGCGGAACTACAAGAAACTCTCTTGGTACGTTTAGTGGAGATGAATTCATAGGCAATGTTAAATATGCAGGGATCGCGTTTGTGGTCGTACTAATAGTTTCCATGACACTCGCATTCATTACGGATCGCGCGCTTAAGGAACCAGTTGCTTGGCAAATTGGTATTCCTTATGGTGTAGTGGATAAATTCAAGTTAGCAACAACCACTGATTTTATTATGCTATCTAATTTCAGTAGTCTTAGATATTCACTGGAAATGGCGTTTATGAAAGGGAGTTTAGTTACAAAAGGTGGCTTATTAGTATTTGTAATCATCCCAGCGATAGCGCTAATTGTGGCTGGTTATTCAGCAAATCGACGTTTTCCGGATAGAACAGCAATTGAAAGATTCTATGCTTCTCTTTCGATCGCTGCTATATATGCCATTCTTACAGGTGTTGTCTCTCTTTTTGCAGGTGTTTCTGTAAAAATAGGGGATCCATCAGGATTCCTCACAGATGGTCTTTTAATTAAAGCGAGCTATTCCTTTATGACTGCTCTTATTAATAGTTTTATATTGGGAATTATTTTTGCAACTTTAGGAGCTATGATTGGAATGCCTAAGAAGAATAAGGGCTTGGGAGGAAACGCAAAGTACGGTATATCCATCCACAGGGCGATTCTTCATTCTGTGTTAGGTATTGTACTTTGTGCAGGTCTCATGTTTGGGGTTCTAGTGGCCAATGGAGTAGAACCGGTGGGAGGCGTAATAGTTGCACCACAATTCGGTGGTTATTTTTGGAGCCTCGCACATTTTGGGAAAGTATCTTTTAGTGGGAACTTCTATGGAGACCAGATTAAGGCTAGTTATTCTATTTTGGGTGGATGGAAAGTCAGTGAAAATGAAGGGTCATTTACGGAAATTGTATACGAAGTCTCTAAACATACTTGGCTTTGTTTCTTAGCACCATTATTAGTTCATTTTTGGGCAGGAAATATACTAAGAAAATCAACAGCGGGTAATATCATATTCGAGCTTGGAGCATATGCGATTGCTTTTGGATTGGCAAATGCAGCGATCTTTTCATTGATCAACTTTTCGATGTTTACGAATATTGTTTCAACATCTTCTCTTANNATGGCTACAAATAGAGGATCAACGAAGACGACTACACCTGGTTCTTAAGCTAGGTTAAAAACATTTTCCGATTGCCTGCATATCGACACTGGAAAAGAACAGATGAAACGCTCGTTCTTCCCGACTGAGAGGTTGCGGCCACACCCAAAATAGTACCCACGCCGGAAGTAGAATCTGGGCCCGCGGTAGGTTCTTGCACTGGATCGCGCATTGTGGCAACGGACGGAAGACCTCTATGATTCTCAAGAATAGGGAAATTGGAGGTGTATGGCGTGAAGAGAGCATGCCCGCTTGCGATTGCCTGTTCTGTGCTTATCATGCTGTGTTCAGCCTTTACCATGTTTTGTGCCGCAGCGTGGCCACCTGATGACCCCGCGGTGTTTGCGCCGGCATTGAAACCACCGACGGAGGCGCAGCAGATTCGCAACTACGGCACCGAAGTACTGCGTGAATTGGAAGCCGCGTTCCCTCCACGGGAGCTCACGATTGGGCCACCACCGGATAACTATGGCATCTACGGTACTGTCGTATTGCGTGAATTGGCAATCCCAATCAATCCCGCCGACTGGCAACCCGAAAGCAGGTGGTCAGAGTACGGGCCAGCATCCTATGACCACGGCAGGAGGTACCAGTCCGCTTGGGGGCGGGCTGTGGGCAGCTTCGTATATAGATTCAGTAATCCGATAGTGCCAGCGGCTAAGGCTACTATTACTGCAAGACTATCCTCCGAGTTTATTGGCAATGGCGGTGGTCCTAGTAACGGGTATTCTGACGTAACTTTGCATCTAAACGGTAGGACTTATAAGACGCATCGTGTGATACCGGATAATGATAAAGGGCGGACATACACATGGGAAGTGAACGGTGCGGACCTAAACACCGACAATCATTTAGTTTTTTCAGTAGAAGAAGTCAGTGATTACAGGAACGGCATTGTGATCTACCCATCCTCGGATTATCCAAAAGGAACTGACGAACCCATCATGGTTCATGTGTACGCCGATGGTGAAGGCGTGCCCATACCGATTCACATACCTTACAGCTCGAAGGGTAATGTGGACTGGGGCGAGACTGGCTGGAATCTAATTGGAGATGTGGAACTTTGGGGGGCGGGCGTGAGCGCGGATAACCTACTTGTAGGGTTAGGCACAAGGAGTATTGACGAGTTAGCGCAGATCGCCGATGATGCTACCACCCGGGTTGACCTCCGCATATCTGTGCAGGAGAACAAGAGCCAGGGGCGGTTCAGGGCGGTGGTTGAACTCGCCGACTACTTCATTAACACGGCGATGCGCTCTTCTGCCGGTAAGTGGGTGCCCGTTTCTCCCACTGAATACTTTAGAGAGTGCTTTGGGATAACCGATGATGATGCTTTCGCCGCTGGCATACTGTACGATGAGAGGCATGCCAAAGACCCTTTTGTAGACTACCTCATGGTAGATCCGCATGGGCGCATAGTTGCTGTCCCGAGGTTGTATGACGGGGATATCCTCTACCTTAAGATATGGAAAGACAGGCTGTATTCGGCACTCTTCTGTCCACCCGACGTAGACATGGACCTGCACCCGCCGCCGATAAGCCTTGCACGCCAAGTCGATGCAGACATCGAGAAGCAACTATGCCTTCTGGTAAAGCTTCAGCCATCACAGTTCTACACAACCCCAAAACACAATTACGCCATTAGGCTGGACGGCGTAGACGACTACGTGCAGTCGGAGCCAACGCCAATCATGAACAGATTCCCACTGACTATAGAAGCTTGGGTGTATCCAGAGCCACGCTCCGACCAGAAGGGTGGCTACAGCGTCGGATCCTATGGCTGGATGTATCCGCCTAACGTAGTCTGCAATGATAGCCCATCTCGAGGCGGACATGGTTTCGGACTCAACATGGTTGTGGATGGGCTGGAACTTGCGCTTGAGTATCACACGAGTGACCGTTTTAGGACTACGGCGATCATGCCGTTCGAGCCTAACCAGTGGTATCATGTCGCGGCTGTATATGAGTCGGGCAGCTGCCGAGTGTACATCAACGGAGCGCCAGCCAAAAGCGACTCATACAGGCAAGCTCCACCCGATGGTGTCAACTTCGTGCGGATCGGTACACACAACAACGACTCCTCCTGGGGCGCCAAACGCTTCTTCAAAGGGATGATCGATGAAGTCAGGGTATGGAGCGTGGCGCGGAGTGAATCAGAGATAAGGTCTACAATGGATCGTGAACTGACTGGGCAGGAGCCTGGCCTGGAGTTGTACTACAGTTTCAACGAGGGAAGCGGCCAAGTCGTATATGATCTGAGTGGGCATTTCCTGGATGGGATTCTGTATAACGGTCCTCAGTGGGTACGAATTGGACCTGGCAATACCACTACTTCGTCGGCAGTGACTCCTACGCCCTTGCGCTAAAGCAGCATTCCCAAGCCAGGCGCGGCTAACATAAAGTAATCTGGGGATGGCCTAACTGGTAAACTCAGAGCATGTCTTTGAGGACATAGGTGAAGTACCTCACGCCTAGTAGTGCAGGTTGACGTGAGGTACTTCGCTGTATATCAAAGGTGCCAATGGGCTGACCAGCAGTTCCGCAAAAGCTGTTGAAAATTGGATTCAGGTGTCCGAAATTATGCACTTGGTTTGGTAAAGAGGGCTCTACGTTCCGCAACAGGTAGGGATAAACGTTATGTCTTGAGTTTCCCCCGTTTCCTGCAGGATCGGGTGACGCTAGTTATGCCTATAGATTGCCTGCAGAGCGACTGCTCTTTAGGCCGCGTGTAAGCGGATACTTGTCGAGGCTTCTTACAGGGTGACATTACTACAAGCTGATCAGGTGAGTGTTTTGCGCTTGACGTGTGGTTGCAAAGAACATATGATAGTTATGAACATATGATTAATACATTGTAAGTGTATTCTTGGTCGGTTTCGACTAAGACAACTCGCCTCATTGAATACGAGACGAGTAGATGCTCAATTTGAGTAGATAATACACAAGTGGAAATGACGTAAACGGGAACGGAGGCGAACGACTTGGCAAGGCCCCCAAAGTGCAGACGCGTAGGATTCGTGCCTGATGTGACTGTGTTCAAACCGGCGGGAGCGCCGCTTCGGGAGTTGGAAGAAGAGGTGCTGACTGTAGAGGAGCTTGAAGCGATTCGNNGAGGAATGTGCGGACATAATGCAGATTTCCCGTCCTACCTTTCAAAGGGATCTTACTTCCGCCAGGGAGAAAATTGCAAGGGCGCTTGTGGAAGGACGGGCTCTTCGTATTGAAGGTGGCAATTATCGAGTGGCAATGCGCAAGTTCAAGTGCAGAGCGTGTGACCATGATTTTGAAGTTCCTTTTGGAACCTGCGGGCGCGGCATTGAAATGACGTGTCCTCAATGTGGCGATGAAAACGTGCAGCGGACAGACAACAAAGGACACGGGTTCGGCAACATGCCGTGGGGCCGCCGCGGCAGGGGCTGGAACCAAGAGTGACCAGGCTTGTTATCAAAGGAATAGTAATGAATGCTAAGGATAGACGCTTAATCGACAGAGGGGCGTCTATTTTTTTGTTTAGTTATTGACATATGCTCATAATTATAGGTATACTATAAGTGAGCATATGCTCATTATGCGTTGGGCGCTTTTCTGAGAAAGGACCGCCTGGATGCTTTCCCTAAAAGGGAAGGGTCTGATGCTTTCGTTGGTGGGTTCGGGTTATTACATACTGTGGATCTTCTGATCCCTTGAAGTAAGAGCTTCTAATCTTACAGGAGATTCTGCAAAGCGAAGGAGGTGTAAGATATGCCACGAGGAGACGGAACAGGGCCTCAGGGTTTTGGCCCGAGAACTGGACGAGCAGCAGGGTACTGTGGTGGATGTCCTGTGCCTGGGTACATGAACCCCCAACCCGGATCGAGAGGAGCAGGATTCGGGAGAGGCAGAGGCTGGCGTCAGGGCTGGGGCAGAGGTTTGGGCCGGGGCTCAGGCCGGGGGCGAATGTATGGAATGCCTGGCCGAGCCGGTTGGATGCAGTTTTACCGTCCCGGATGGGTAGTTCCCACATGTCAACCTGGAACCGTTTATCCTTATTCGGTCTTTCAGGGAGTTCCTGCCTACGGCACCCCATATCCGGGGTATGGCCCTGAATATGAGGCTGAGGCCACGACTGAACAGGAGGTCTCATTTTTAAAGGAACAAGCTGCATTGCTTAAGGAAGAGCTGGAGGCTGTGCAGGAACGCTTAGAAGAACTGGGTAAGCAAGAGACAGACAGTACAGATAAGGACGAATAGGATACGCAATTCTCATTAAGAGGCGTTTCGAGGGTCAAGAAGGGGGCGAGGTATCTGCGCTCGTCCCCTGAATGCTTGAGAGATGTCCAGCGTGTATGAGGCGGGAGGCGACTTCGCCGGCCGGATTCCGCGACCTGGGTCGCGTAGAGGAATATGACAGTGAAGCGATGCGTTCCGGAATAAGGTGGACTGAAATTATGAATAAGGAGGTCCCAGAATGAAGATAGCAATCACTGCTAAGGACAAGAACCTGGACGCAGACTTTGACTCTCGTTTTGGACGATGTAAGTACTTCGTTATCGTTGATCTTGACACAGAAGAACACACGGTTAAGCAAAACGAAGGCACGATTGCGTTAGGCGGAGCAGGTGTCAAGGGCGCTCAGTTTCTTGTCGGCTGTGGAGTCAGCGCGGTCATTACAGGGCATGTGGGGCCAAATGCGTCTCGAGCCCTGGAGGCAGCGGGCATTAAGGTATTTGTCATGGATTCAGGCACAGTGCGCGACGCGATTAAAGCCTACAAGGAGGGGAAATTAACCCAGGTTTCCGGGGCCACAACAGACTCGCATACCGGACTTAACATGTCGTAGAGTTGTCTTTGAACCCTAGCTATCACAGCCTCTAAAAGAGTATGCCCGATAGAGCCTGTCGGTAGAGACGGTAAGGTTGCTTCGCGGTGCCGGTCGAGTCGATCCGGTAAACTTGCTGACAGAGCAGCGCGGCAGAGCCGTCTGTTGAGTCAATGCTGAAATTGCTAAGTGCCTTACTGGCATTGATTTCGCTAACTTCAGGAATAGGAATGATGATTGCAAAGCCAATGAAGACTAATAAGACATGAAAAGACTGTGAAGGAGGCGCGTTTAGATGAAGATTGCCGTAGCGACAGAGGGATCTATGGTAGCACCGCATTTTGGGAGATGTCCTGAATACACCTTATATGATGTGAAACACGGTTCGGTCGCAGACAAGACTGTAATTCCCAATCCAGGACACGAACCTGGTTTTCTCCCTGAATACTTGTCAAACCTAGGCGTTTCCTGCATTATCGCAGGAGGAATGGGAATGAGAGCTCAGAACCTGTTTGCCGGGAAAAACATACAGACTGTCGTGGGTGCGACCGGGCTCATTGATGATGTGGTCAAGACATTTGCCGCCGGTACCCTAAGGGGCGGGCAAAGCCTTTGTGAACATGGGCAAGGTGAGCATAAGGGCAACCACGAATGCGGACACCATGAGGATCATGACCATGGTCATGGATGCGAGGACAAGTAAAGCTAAGCTTGGGGGTTACCTTGCAAGCTTGGATTAGGAGTTCTCTCCGAATATCAGACGGTCAAGTAGGCGAATGACCGAGATTATACAGTCGCAAGCGGGGATGTTATATGATCATATCAGTAGCCAGCGGAAAGGGTGGAACAGGCAAGACCACGATCGCAGTGAATCTGGCTTTGACCCTTGCAGAAACAGAGTCAGTCTGTCTCATGGATTGCGATGTGGAAGAACCCAATGCTCACCTGTTTCTTAAGCCTGTACTTGAGGGCCGTGCCAAAGTAACTGTGCCTGTACCTATTGTGAATGAGGCGAGATGCACCGGATGTGGACGGTGCGGAGAAATCTGTGCTTTCAACGCGATCCTGCCTTTGGGAAAGCATGTATTGACTTTCCCCGAGCTATGCCATGGATGTGGTGGATGTACATTGCTTTGCCCTGAAGGAGCTATCAGAGAAGAGCCACTGGAAATCGGGGTAGTTGAGTGGGGTCATGCAGGCTCGATATCCCATATACATGGTAAGTTGAAGATAGGGAGTCCGCTTGCCCCACCGGTTGTGAAAGCAGTGAAAAATCATAAGCGGAATATGCCCGGGGGTGCAATTTCGATCATTGATGCCCCTCCGGGGACTTCATGTCCGGTTGTGGCTTCAGTGAGTGGCGCCGATTTCTGTCTACTTGTCACAGAGCCTACCCCGTTTGGACTCCATGATCTTACGCTAGCAGTTGATCTGGTGAGGGAACTGCACGTTCCATTTGGTGTGGTGATCAATAGAGCGGGTTTAGGGAACCGCAGGCTGGTGGACTATTGTGAGGCAGAGAACATACACATACTTGCCGAAATCCCATTCGAACGGAGCTATGCTGCATGTTATGCTAAAGGCGGAAGGCTCGTAGAGGAGTTTCCTGAGGTAAAGAAGGTATTTCAGGATCTGTGGCATGCAATCTGCGTTACCGCGGATCGGGTTTAGGCGTGGAATAGGAACAGTATTTGAAGGGACGAAATCGCTGTGAAAGAATTGCTTGTTATCAGCGGCAAAGGAGGTACCGGGAAGACTACTATAGTCGGGGCTTTTGCAGGCTTGGCAAAGGATTCTTTTCCTTGTACGACGACTGTCCTGGTAGATTGCGACGTAGATGCTGCGGACCTCCATCTTGTACTAAAGCCAAATGTAAGAGAGACAAATGAGTTCTTCGGCCTCAAAAGGGCTACTCTCGACTCCGCGAAGTGTAACAACTGCGGAGCGTGCAGAAAGGTATGCCGCTTTAACGCTATTGCCGAGCACGAAGGGAGTACCAAGATAGAGTCCATCTCATGTGAAGGTTGTGCTGTATGCTTTCATGTCTGTCCTAATAAAGCCATAAGCATGAAGGATGTCATTGCAGGCAGGTGGTTTGTGTCTGATACTATCTACGGGCCACTTGTTCACGCCAAGCTCGGTGTGGCTGAAGAGAACTCCGGCAAGATGGTGATGGAGGTAAGGCGCGAGGCTCGCCGCATCGCTGAAACCCTCGAGTCCAGCCTTATCATATGTGACGGGCCTCCGGGTATAGGCTGTCCTGTGATATCCTCAATGTCCGGCGTGGACTTGGCCCTTATCGTGACAGAGCCAACAGTCGCAGGTATCCATGATATGGAACGACTATATACTCTCGCAGATGGCTTTGGTGTTGGGGTAGTGCTGTGCATTAATAAGTACGACTTAGATTACCGGATCTCAGCGGATATCGAGGAGTTTTGTCGTACACACAACATTGATGTGGCAGGGAGAGTCCCATTTGACGAGGAGGTAGTCAAGACCCTCGCAAGAGGTGAGCCACTCATCTCGCCTGGGCACACAAGCCGGGTTTCACAAATCACCGCAGCCAAAGCCATTGAGCAACTATGGGCGGAAATCTTCAACCGCCTTTTCGTCTAGACCTTCCACGGTTTCCCAAAAGGCTCACGCACAATCTTGGAATTATTTTTCGCTGCAAGAAGGAATTTGAGATTTCACAAAGAATAGTAAGTAGTGATTATAATAACATAGTCAATGGCCTGTAATCATTATAATGACATAAGCGACTGATTACATATGTGGCAAGACCGGTATGAATTCCTAAGAACAGGTGCTCAAGACACATAATTACATAAAATGGGAGAGTTGTGACGAAGATGCATATTGCCGGAGTTGACAGGGAAAGTAACATACCCCTTTACGTCCAAGTTTGTCAATACTGGCGTGCCCGGATTGCTCAAAATCAACTTAAGCCGGGGGATCAGCTTCCGACAGAAGCTGAGATGGCCAAATTTCACGGAGTGAGCAAGATTACAGTAAGGCAGGCGGTTCATCTATTAGTGAATGAGGGCTTGGTCGCTACGCGCCAGGGAAAAGGTACGTTTGTTCGCGCTGCGAAGCACCAGTGGGATCTGTCGAAGCTCTATAGCTTCAGTGAGGACATGAAGATGAGAGGGTTTACTCCGGGCGCGAGAGTCCTGAAGAAGGAAATTGTGAAAGGGCCGGTTGAGCAGCTCAAGCTGGACGACAGCAATGCGCTCACTATTAGGGTTGAGAGGCTGAGACTGGCTGACAACGAACCGATGGCGATTGAACTCCTAAGAATGCCTTATGAACCGTTCGCAGATATCTATGACGATATTGTTGATAATGTCTCAATATACAGGCTTGTAGAACACAAAATCGGCATTAAACCGGCGTACGGCACTCAGTTCATAGAGGCTGCCTTGCCGGACAGGCGGGAGCAGAAACTACTTCAGATTGACGCCCAAGAAGCGGTTCTCAAACTGGAACGTGTATCGTTTTCAAGAGAGCGCGTGCCCATAGAACACACTATCTCAATATACAGAGGCGATCAATATCGTTTCAGAGTCACGCTGGAACGATAAGACATGTGGATGCAGATGGTGGAAGGGATGGTTTGATGAAACGTCTCGGTGGAAATGCACGCCAGGTAAGACAGACATTGACTGCTTGGTCCTTCATTTTGCCGTCTCTCATCGGACTCGGGATTTTCGTTTATGGCTCCTTGGTCTACTCGCTCTACATCTCATTTACAAGCTGGGATCTTCTAACACCTGCCAGGTGGATTGGGTTTGCGAACTATGCCCGAGCCTTCAGGGATGAATCATTCATTCAGTGCCTTTACAATACCGTCTACTTTGTTGTGGCTATAGTGCCCCTTGGCATAGTCTTCGCCATGTCTATGGCAATGGCACTGAATAAAAAGCTGCCCGGGATAGGCTTCTTCCGTGCAGCGTATTATATGCCGTCTATTACGTCGACTATAGCCATTGGTATGGTCTGGCTTTGGATATTCAATCCGGATCAGGGAGTGCTTAACGCTATACTGAAACTCGTCGGGGTAAGCAATCTGCCACGCTGGCTGGAAAGCAGGGTGTGGGCGAAGCCCGCTCTCAGTATCATGCGGCTTTGGCAAGTCTCAGGTTATTACATGATCATGTATTTGTCCGGCCTCCAGAACATCCCGAATGAACTGTATGAAGCAGCGGAAATAGACGGCGCCACAGGTTGGCAGAAAACCAGATATGTCACTGTTCCACTCCTCTCCAATACCACCTTCTTTGCGACAATCATGTTGATTATCGAGGTGTTTAACCTCTTTGAAGCTGTATACGTTATGACTGAAGGCCGGCCGGGCGGCAGTACTAACACGATCCTCTATTACATTTATGCTCAAGCCTTTCAAAGGTACCGAATGGGGTATGCTTCGGCAATGGCATGGGTGCTGTTTGTAATACTGTTTGTGATAACCCTGATTCAATTCGCCGCGAGGCGAAGGAAGGAACAGATTGGTTATTAGACTTTCATACGGGAGGAAACACTGTGAAGCGCAAGAAGAGATTGCACATCGCTGCCCTTTATACGATTCTAGTGCTGGTAGCCGTCATAATGATATTCCCGTTTGTTTGGTCAGTGACAGCCTCACTCAAGACCCGCAGCCAGATATACAGCGGTAACCCTCTGGACCTGATACCTAATCCGGCCACCCTTAACAACTATCGAAAGGCTTTGAGTGTACTTCCGTTTCACAGGTTTCTCTTGAACTCCCTCGTGCTGGCTACAACAGTGCCTGTGATATCAATCACTCTTGCCTCTATGGCCGCGTATTCCTTCGCAAGGCTTCAGTTTAGGGGTAGGGATCTAATATTTATGCTCCTCCTCGGGGTAATGATGTTGCCTGGCCATGTTACCCTTATTCCCCGTTACGCATTGGCTCGAAAACTCGGTTGGATTAACAGGTACACAGCCCTTATCATCCCGCCAATTTTCAGCGCAAGCCTGGTATTTAATATCTTCTTCATGAGGCAGCATTTCCTCAGCATTCCCAGGGAATTGGAGGAGGCAGCGCTGATTGACGGATGTTCACCCTGGGGTGTCTGGCGGAATATCATCATGCCCAATTCGAAGCCTGCTATAGCCACTATTGCAATCATAGGATTCAAGACGGAGTGGAACAGCTTCCTATGGCCTAACGTAGTGATTAACGATTTTCTAAAAATGCCTATTCAGGTAGGCCTGACATACCTCCAAACTAATGTGCAATCGAGTTGGGACATTCTGATGGCTGCGACCACGCTGTCCATCATCCCTCTTATAGTGATATTTATGTGCTTCCAAAGATACTTTATGGCAGGAATCCTCACCAGCGGCCTTGGAGGAAGATAATTCCTGATTCTCTTGCTAAGCATTAACGGTGAGAAGAGGTGATGGGTAAGTGCCGGAGGCCTTCACAAGGCCATGGCGGTCGTGTGGCCGGAGGCTAGATTGACTGAATCAAGAGGGAGGAATAGAAGAAATGAGACCTTCTATTAGAAGGACACTGGCTTTCGTTGTAATCTTCACGCTCGCGTTGTCCATGTGTGTAGTGTTGGAGGCTGCAACAAAAAAGACTAAGGTCCAGGTAATCTCATGGTGGGATTTTACTACTTCGCAACCGCTGATCCAGTTGAAGGCTGAATTCGAGAAACTGAATCCGGATCTGGAATTAGAGTATCTTCAGATTGGAAGCAAGTATGCTGACAAGATGCTTGTCATGATTGCCGGGGGCGCCGATCTTCCCGATGCAATGATGATAGCTATGGACAAGATACCGATATTCGCCAATAAAGGCGCTATCATGAACATTGACCGCTACGTAAAAGAAGACTACAAGGATGAGATGGCACAGGTCTATCCTGTCGTTTCAGATGCCCTTACATACAATGGCGAGTTTTACGCGATGCCAAGGGATATAACCAGCAAGGTGATGTTCTTTAACAGGACGCTATTCGAACAAGCCGGTGTTGCGATACCTGACGCTGATTGGACCTGGGACGACTTTAAAGCTATAGCCAAGAAAATGACAAACGACTTGGACGGTGACGGACACGCTGACCAGTGGGGATTCTATTTCAGGAAGTATATGGATGCTTTCACTGATTTCCTGATGCAGAATAATGGTGGGCTCTGTACTGTGGAAGGGCAGTCTCTGTTGGGAATGCCCGAGAGCATAGAAGCTGTCAAGTTCCTACATGAGATGTGTGTAGTTGACAAGTCTGTGCCCACTGAGACCCAGGCCATGCAGTTCGGAAGGCCGCAATCAGCGCCTTTTGTCGCAGGTAGAGTCGCCATGCTCATGGGGGGCCTGTCTACTACAGTAGAGCTTCAGAATGCAAACATAGACTATGTAATTAGGCCTCTTCCAAAGGGCAAATCCCGGGTGAACGTGGCGTTTGTCAATGCATGGGCCATTCCGGCAGGCGCCAAGAATCCGGATCTGTCCTGGAGAGTGCTGAAGTTCTTTGCAAGCAAAGAAGCTCAGCAGATTGTCCTCAATACAGGCATGGGCCTTCCGTCTAGAAAGGACGTGGAAACTACTGATTTCGTCAAAGCACGTCCTGATCACAAGTACTTCATCGAAGCCCTGGATTACAGCAAGCCGTTTCCAAGCCCTGTCTACGGCGTGGACTT
>MTKW01004190.1_pt1 | contig 16614 bp, 14 predicted proteins | sample 1042761 | NCBI WGS metagenome assembly MTKW01 (sample SAMN06205366, study PRJNA360243) | anaerobic digester metagenome | biome: Wastewater treatment plant; feature: Anaerobic digester sludge; material: sludge; isolation source: anaerobic digester fed with sludge from wastewater treatment plant ... | reverse complement strand
CTTTCCCGTCTTTGATTGCCACAAGTCCCATGCCATTTTCGCTGATGATCTTTCGTGTCAGCCCAATGTCGTGCTCTATCTGGTGTTTGCTCATATCTACGACCGTCCTTACAGCATAACGCCTTGAAGTACTATCCATGAGATTCGATAAGAATCCCTCAATTCCTCTTACCTAAGAGGATGAAGAGGTGCCGGAAAACACGGCCGGCGCCTTGCTCAGGCTGTCTTCTGACAGCTTAATTTCAAAGGCGCCGGCGCAAGGCAGATATCCCAGAATCAGGTTAGGCCGTTATCTCCGCTTCTAGGTATGAGTTCGTTAGTTTCCGCTCGTTTTCCGAGGTCTTGGGTGGCCCCGCAAGGTACGTATGTTTTCCGGAGCCAGCGATNNCGGGCTCACCTGACATAACAGGAGTCTTCTTTCCTGCTTTCTCAATGTGTATCTGATTGTCTTTGAGACTTACAGATACCAGATCACCATGGGCAATCTTGCCTTCAAGAATTCTTTCGGACAAGAGTGTCTCCAGCTTACGTTCAATGACCCGCCTGAGAGGACGGGCTCCGAACTCTCTGCTGAAACCTTCTTCAGCAATGAGGTCTTTTACCTCATTNNCTTTTACCTCATTACTTACGTCCAGGTGAATATCGCGATCTTTCAGCCTTTCTTCGACCTTTTTAAGCTGCAAGTCCACTATCTCCCGTATCTCCTGTTCATTCAATGCCTTGAACACTATGACTTCATCAACTCTATTTAGGAACTCAGGCCTGAACGTCTTCTTCATGGCAGTTAGGACTTGTTCCTTCATTCGCTCGTAGTCGTATTCATCAGTGTCACCTACAACGAAACCGAGTTTCGTGTCACGGCTGATGAGATTCGCGCCTACGTTTGACGTCATGATAATCACAGTATTTCTGAAATCCACTGTGCGCCCTTTGCCGTCTGTCAACCTACCTTCCTCCAGGACTTGAAGGAGTATGTTGAAAACATCAGGGTGCGCCTTTTCTATTTCATCAAACAATACCACAGAATAAGGCTGTCTCCGAACCCTCTCGGTAAGTTGGCCTGCTTCCTCATAACCTACATAGCCCGGAGGCGCCCCTATCAGTCTGGAAACTGTGTGCCTTTCCATGTACTCGGACATGTCAAATGCCAGCATGGAATTTTCATCTCCGAACAGCGCCTCTGCAAGCGCCCTGGCAAGCTCTGTCTTGCCTACCCCGGTCGGACCCAAGAAGATGAATGACCCGATAGGCCTCTTTGGGTCTTTAAGTCCTGCATGTGCCCGCCTTATAGCCCTTGCAAGGGAAATAACCGGCTCCTTCTGTCCGACTACACGCTTATGAAGGGTCTCCTCCAGCCTCAACAGCCTTTCCGTCTCCTCTTCAGTAAGCTGAGTCACAGGAACGCCTGTCCATGCAGACACTACTTCAGCAATATCCTCCTCAGTCACAGTAGCTTCCACCATACCGCGCTTGTTCTGCCACTCGCTCTTCTTCGCGTCGATTTCTTCCCTCAACTTCTGCTCCTGGTCGCGGAGACCGGCAGCCTGTTCAAATTCCTCATTCTTGATGGCAGATTCCTTCTCAGTCCTGATCCTTGTGAACTCCTCTTCAAGCTTTCTTATGTCCGGAGGAGCAATGGTAGTTCCGATCCTTACTTTAGAGGAAGCCTCGTCTATTAAGTCTATTGCCTTGTCCGGCAAGAATCTGTCAGATATGAACCTGTCTCCGAGTCTCGAAGCAGCCCTAACAGCTGCATCAGTTATCTTGACTCTATGGTGGGCTTCATAGCGATCTCTGAGCCCCTCGAGAATGGATATTGTCTCCTCAACCGTAGGTTCGCCAACCATGATCGGTTGGAACCGCCTTTCGAGGGCAGCATCCTTCTCCACGTACTTCCTGTACTCATCAATTGTAGTAGCGCCGATGCACTGGAGCTCGCCACGGGCGAGGGCGGGTTTTAGAATATTCGCAGCATCAATTGCCCCTTCCGCTGCCCCGGCTCCTACAATTGTGTGCATCTCATCAATGAACAGAATTACATCTCCGCTTGCTCTTATCTCATCAATGATCCGCTTTAGCCTTTCTTCGAATTCCCCACGGAACTTTGTGCCTGCAACTATCGACCCCATATCCAGAGCAATCACGCGCTTATCGGCAAGGACCTCCGGAATGTCGCCGCGTGCCACCATCTGAGCCAGGCCTTCAACGACAGCAGTCTTACCTACTCCCGGATCACCGATAAGNNAGCTTCCCTTCTCCTGCCATAGCTGTAAGATCTCGTCCGAACTGATCCAGAGTCGGTGTTTTCTCAGCTGCCCGCTTACCTTTACCACCAGGAGCAGGCGCGTCGCCTAAAAGGCCTATGACCTCGTTACGGACTTTCTCAGCATCAGCTCCGAGGGTGGTTAACACTTGTGCAGCAATACCTTCGCCTTCACGTATCAATCCTAACAAGATATGTTCTGTGCCAATATACCCTTGCCCGAGTTGCCTTGCTTCAATCATGGCCAATTCAAGGACCTTCTTTGCCCTCGGGGTAAGGGTCAGCATCTTTACCTTATCCTGATCTCCTGTGCCTACCATTTTCTCTACCGCTTGTCTGACATCTTCCAGATTTATCCCAAGGTTTTGAAGGGCTCGGGCAGCTATACCGGTGCCTTCGGCAACAAGGCCCAAAAGTAAATGTTCTGTGCCGATGACATCATGGCCGAGCCGCCTGGCCTCCCCTTGAGAGAGCTGCAAAACCCTTTGGGCCCTCTCAGTCAGTCCACCAAACATCATCATCTTTCCTTCCCTTCCCTTCTAAGTACGAGTTCATTAGTTTTCGCTCGTTTTCCGAAGTCTTGGGTTACCGGTGATTGCAACGAGGGGTGTCAAAATTCGGCCACTGGCCTACGGGCCGGATTTTGCCAAGGCAACCCGCTTGGGGCGCAGTCCCCGAGTGCAACACCGGCAACCCTGTATGGTACGTACACTTTCTGGAACCGGAGCTTACATATGGTAATCTACTTAGTCCTGATTCTCTCTCGTATAAGCGCTGCCCGCCTAATATCCCTCTGTGTAGGGTCAAGCCCTTGTCCTGTTAGTTTCTGCAAATAGGCAGGCTGTGTAATCACCATTAGTTCGTTTAGGGTTTCTCCGTCAACCCCTGATATCAGTTGCAGTTCCACACCAAGCTTCGCATCGGATAGAAGCTTCAAGGCTTCTTGTGATGTCATTAACCTGGCATGACACAATACTCCGTATGCCCTTTGGACTCTGTCCTCCAGTTGCTCCGGCATCTCCAAGATCAGCTTTTTCCTTGTGGCACGTTCCTGTTCTATGACTTGCATGGTGACTGCATGGAGATTTTCTATCAATTCTTGTTCAGAGCGACCTAAAGTCACCTGATTAGATAGCTGAAACATATTCCCTGAGGCTTCAGTTCCCTCACCGTAAAGGCCCCGAACTGCTATTCCAAGATTGGATACTGCAGAAAGCACTGCCCTTACCTGGCCTGTAACCGCCAAAGCCGGCAAATGAACCATTATGGACACACGTAACCCGGTTCCGACGTTAGTAGGACAGGCGGTAATATAGCCAATCCGCTCATCAAAAGCATAGTCAAGTTTGCTTTCGAACAGATCATCGATGTTGTCTGCAAGCTGATATGCCTCGCCGAGCTGAAGACCGGGCAGGAGAGTCTGAATACGGATGTGGTCTTCTTCGTTCACCATAACGCTTACACTCTCATCGTCGGCTATTATGGCAAGTCGGTTCTCTGCGCCCTGAGCGTGTTGCGGGCTTATCAGATGCTTCTCTGCAAGAATGTGTCTGTCCAACACGGAAGCATCTGAAAGGCGCATAATTTCCAACCTGGAGAGCTCAGGAACTTGGCTGACAGCCTTCTCTACTTTCTCAGCAACCCTGGCAAGATCAGTCAGAGATGCCTGATTAGGAAAGGGGATATCACCGAGATTGCGTGCCAGCCTTACACGAGAGCTCAGCGCTACATCAGTATGGGGAGCATTTGTGCTCATCCAAGCGCTGTATGTTCCTTCTATTATGTCCTTGAGCGGCATCTTATCTTCACCCCCTACGCTTGGTCAGAAAGACGCTTCTCGAGGTCTTTGATCTTATCACGGACCATGGCTGCCTCTTCGTACTTCTCGTCTGACACCAGCTTTGCCAGATCCCGTCTGAGACTCTCGATCTCCCTGACCACACCTTGCGCCCCTCCAATCCTCTTAGGGACTTTTCCGGTGTGCTCACAATTACCGTGTATTCTACGGATGAGCGGGTCAAGCCTTGGCTCAAATTGCGTATAGCACTGACTGCATCCTAAGAAACCTTTACTTGCAAACGTTGGAAACGCCATCCCGCAGTTTCTGCAACCGTCGACTGTGTGGGTGGGCATTGATACCGGAGTCCCTATACCGGATCCCGTCTGCAAGAGGCCTGCAAGGAGATTGGGAAATGAGAACTTCGATTCGGAAATCAAAGTCAATTCCCCCTTTTCCCTGGCACACTCCTCACACAGATGAGATTCGCTTTTCACACCGTTTACCATTTTAGTTATGTGGACATTTGCAGGCCGCTTCTTACATTCATCACAGAGCATTTCTTCACCCCCGACAGTTCCCTTACTCCCGAAGCAGCAACGCAAGCATAACCTTTAACAGGCTGGCCCGAACCGCGCTTCTGTAGTTTTCAGGCGCTTTTTGAGTCTCCCTATCCAGTACAGTCTTTATGAAGACATATTCATCTACGGTTAGAAAATCTTCTTCTTCGAGTCTGAGTAGCAAGCCATCAGCCCGCCTGACGTTAATCTCATCCCCGATTGTTTCGTCAAGCACGGACAGGAAGTCACGTCCGGTTCGAAAGGATAACCTGACAATGCGTATGTAGCCGCCTCCGCCTCTTCTGGTTTCCACCAGATAGCCCCTGTCCAAAGTAAATCTCGTGTCCAGCACATAGTTGATCTGAGACGGAGCGCACTCAAACATCTCGGCAAGCTCACGCCTTTGGAGCATGATCATCCCTTCAGTAGCTTCTCTCAGTAGTTCTTTTAGATACCGTTCAATAAAATCCGATAGGCTGCTCAAGATTATCCCTTCCAATAGTCTGACCTTCCTTGACCTTTCACGTTTATTATACCATAAATAATGGCGGAAATTTCATCCGCCATAATAGACCAAATATCCTTTGGAAGCTTTATCTAGTTCACTTATCACTTAATTCCTTTACTTATCGCTGTATTGCTTTATTTAATGAAGATATCCTCGTTCATGTGATAGAAGCCATTGCTTAATGTGTAGTCCGCCGCCGAATCCCACCAGTCTTCCGTCACTGCCTACTACTCGGTGACAAGGCACGATTACAGGGACAGGATTGCCGGCAAGAGCCCGGCCAACAGCCCTGGAGGCAGTCGGCATACCGATTGCTTGGGCTATGTCACGATAACCGGCAGTAGCTCCGAAGGGAATTTGACACACTTCACGAAGTACAGTCCTACTAAACTCGCTCACTGCTAAAGCCGTTTTGCATGTAAAATCCCTACGCGTCCCCCTAAAGTACTCATCGAGCTCAATGTGGAACTCCGCGTTATTCTTCTCTCCTGGAATAAGCCTGGCACTGGGGAATTTCTTTAACACCCACTCAAGTCCGCGCTCCTCTTCCCCGTCAAATGCTATCTTCACAAGTCCCAACTGGGTTGCGGCTAACCACAGGGTCCCAATGGGAGATGCAAACTGAGACACAAAAACCTTCTGTGGTTCACGTAACGTAAGCATCACACAGGTATCCTCCTCACGCAGAAATGATAGTTGCCGAACTCAGAGCCTCATCATATCCTCTACATCAGTGACAAAAATGATGGCCCCGCCTGCTTCGTACTCAACCGGCACTGCAACAGACGGCACCAGCTCTCCTGCAGGCCTGAACTGCGGAGCAGCCCTCTTGCGCTTGGAACAGCATTTCCTAATGATATCTATAGCCTCATCTTCTCTTGTATCTTCCACCCCTATCAAGAAAGTAGTCCTACCTTCACTCATAAAGCCACCTGTAGCAGCAAGCCTTGTAGCTCCGATGTGTTGCTCAGCCAGGGCATCCAGAAGACCCGAGGCGTCACTGCCCTTAACAATGGCAATGATTAATCTCAAGCCCTCCCCTCCTTCTGAAAACCAACTTTACGAAAACCAAAACGATTCGCACCTCGTCTTCCTGTGAAATCGGAGGATCCCACGAGCCTTACCAGAGGAATTAGAGCAAGAATGCGAAAACCCGCACCTACGAAGAATGTGACGTAGACTCCGAACATCTTGTAGCATGCATCACCCAAGAACGGAGCGATAAATGACGCAAGGTTGATAAGCATGTTGAAAACCGCAGTTGCGCCGGCGCTTCTTTCCGGCTTGGAGTATGCGAATACGAGGTTGAATACTGCAAGATTAAGGCCACCCAGAACGAATCCGGATACAAGCTGCATTATGTTAAGAAACATGATAGAAGGGGACAGCGTGTATAGAATGGGAAACACCCCTACAACAATCATACATGCGAATAGCACCTGAACGTTTCCTCTGGATGACGCCATCTTACCGAAATAGCGTGAACCTACTACAGTCGCAATTCCTGAAAGAACCGAAAACCCGGCAATTGCAGTATTTGAGAGCTTCAAGACTTCTACATGGTAAATAGTCCACATGGCTGCGAGGAACCCGAAACCGCACCATAGAAGAAAAGAACTTACGCAAAAAACCTTAAACTTCGATCCCAGCTCCTCATCGTCCAGGAGACTCTTTATTCGCGATATGAACCGCGCTCGCTGCCCAATATGAACCGGGCGTTCAATAAGCGGTTCACGCATCCTAGACAAAAGCACAATACCCCAACCGCCAAAACCTGCTGCAATGAGAAACAAAAGTGAGAAGTTCCCGGGGAAAGGCACCCTGTCCAAAAGGCGTCCTGCCACCATGGTCCCTAGGATTCCTGTGATTCCCACAAACATGTTTCGCAATCCGAAAATCTCTCCACGATCCTCTGCAGGAAACATGTCTCCCATCATGGCAGTCCAAGCCACTCCGGAGATAGCTCCGGGAACGGACATCAACGTCACGATAGCTACAAGAAATGCAGGTCTTGCCACAGGCATAAAGGGGATACACGCCAAGACCAAATAGAGAGATCTGTGGAGTCCTGCCCAAAACAGGACTGTAGGAAGTCTGGATTCCCTCCTCTCGACAAACCCTGCCGCAGGTATGAACACAATAGTGTTAATAAGGGCGGGGATGGCGGTAAGAAGGCCGACCATGAGACTGGATGCGCCAAGAGCAATGGCATACACCCCGAAAAACGGGTTAACAAGGCTGAATGCCACATTGCTTACCATACCCTCGAGAGTGCCGTATGCGAAGTTATGCTTGACCTCTCCATTGACAGTTGGCTCAAGAAGGCTCTTTAGCTTTCTCATCCACCGGTCGATAACTCAGTCACGCCTTTCTCCGTTCTCTCTTCTGTCTATTGACCTTCTCTTGTTATAAGTCAGCAACAGAGTGACTCCTCCCACAATCAATGTGAGATAGTAAGTTACGCTCCGCCACAGGAGGACAAATACACCTAGAAGGGGAAACGGCACTATCGAACCGAATAGAGCTGCCAGACTCAATTCTGCTGCCCCGCTTGATCCCGGAGTAGGCGCGTAGGCTGCTGCCAAATAAAAGATACCTGCGATAGCCATAGTCTCGGCAAACGGCGGAGCGATGCCCAGGCCTTGAAGAATCAAGACCGGAATAAAGAAAGCAATAGCCCACGCAACAAGACTCAAAAGAGAAATTAGAATGAGTACGGAACGCCGTTCTCGGAGAAACATGGACAAAGCTGCGCGAAAGTCGCACACTCCTTTTTCCACGTGCTCCATCACAGTGTCGGCAGTAGACTTGGAGATAAACTTGCCGACAAATCTGTTGTTCAAAGCCCTATCCATGATTACTCTTATGTATTCCGGATAAGCAGCAAAGAATACAGCGAGCCCGAAAAAGAAAACGTAAACCGAGAGCCCTATGAATAAGGCTGTCTCCAGGCCTTTAGGAAGCGCCCAAGCCCGTCTCCTTATTAAATACCAAGTAGGAATCAAGAGCACCAAAAACAACCTGGCTACAGCGCTTATGAGACTCTTCAGAGTTATTATCGCTGTAGATTTACCTGGTTCAAAGCCTTGTTTATGAAGGAGGTACACCTGTAGAGGCTCCCCTCCGGTATCAAAAGGTGTGACGCAAGCAGCGAACGCGCCTGCAAGAGTGATCTTGAGTGCAGTCAGAAATCCGAGTCTTCCCCCGAGCGCGGCAGCAAGGACCTGAATGCGAACTGCGTCCAAAATCCAACTCAGCCCCACGAGGCCACCGGCGAATGCCAATTGAGACAGGTCTACTTGAAACAGACTGCGCCAGTTTTCACCTCTTGTTGTAACCTGCAATACGATGAAAGCAGCAAAAGCGCTTAGAAGAATCGCTCCGGCGGTCCCTCTTAACAGCCTTCTCGTATTGGCCGGCTCTTTCATATTACTCCGCCCCTCATCCCTCGTCACCGGTGCGTAGTCCTATGGCCGGAGTCCCAGCTCCTCCCCGGAAGGGCTGAAACTCCCAAGTCGAACGTGGGGAAACCTAACCCGAAGCCCGTCAATCACCTTGTCTATGCCCATAGTCTCCTCTAAAGGCGCAGATAAGGCCTGGACAAGAATGTCCGGGTCGATATTAAGGTTCCTGAGTTGTATCATATCAATTCCTAACTCGTCCACGAAATCTGAGAGAGCCTCAAACTCCTCTTTGCGATCTGTAAGTCCGGGGAATGAGAGAAGATTCAGTGATACATATACGCCGAGGTCCTTTGCATGTCTTATTGAAGCTCTTACATTGCTGAAGCTGTAGTCGCGAGGGCGATGGTAGGCATTGTACGTCTCTTCCCTGGCGCTTATCAAACTCACCCTTATGCTGTCCAGGCCGGATTTTAAAACCTTACACATTTCCGTAGTAAGACCTGCATTCGTGTTCATATTCAGAATGCCTCGGCGAGTTTCAGCTCTGATACAGGCAATTGCCTGACTAAGAGTTTCACCTTGTTGCAAAGGATCCCCTTCACACCCCTGGCCGAAACTGATAATGGCGTTACTTGCTTCTTCAAGATGAGGCACTGCTATCCCCACTATTTCTTCGACTGAAGGAACAAAGTCAATTCGTGCCTGGGGGGACGGACAGCATTCCGAAGGCTGAAGTGAAATACATCCGATACAATTGGCAGAGCAAGAAGGAGATACAGGAATTCCACCTTCCCATCGCCTGTAAAATACGTTCTGCGCTGTAGGACACGAGTATGTCAAAGAACAAGTGGCAAGATGTTGCAGGAGCCTGTTATTCGGACTCTCCCCAAGCCTCTCTTTGATTAATCCAGGAAGATCAGGCGTATTGTACGCTTTAGGATCCCACCTTGACGGGTCATCAGTTTGCCTGGCAGCTACGTAAGGCCTTCCGCATCGAACAGCCATGGCTGTGTAACCGTATAACGGCAGAACGATGGGTTTTTCCCGTTCCTCCAAGACATACGCGGGAACCAAGGTACGAGTGAATCCTATTGGCAACAATGCTGCCACAGCCAATCCAGGACGTTCTATCCCTTTTCCCGATACTTCTTCGTAAGTCGATACAGACAGGGCTTCTCCTGAGCCATACTCCAAACCAAGTGACCGGCGTCCGGGCAATACCACAATTGTGGATCCTTCAGGCATCGGGATCATATCACCGGATTCAATCTCCCACATCTCATCCCACGACCGGCCCAATGCAGCGAGATCCGGCTCCTCAAATATATTACCTTGCTCATCAGAGTATACTGTAGAAAACAAGTCTCCAGCTTCCTCAATGGATATTGGTGAATCCATGTTCTCATTATACATTTCGCCATATGCCTCTTCAACAACAGCGGCAGGATGCGCTGATGGTTTTTATGGAGTACTTTGCATAGATGCTAAAAGCATGGGAGTAGGCCTTATGCGGTCAATCCTCGAATCCACCCGGCTCTCATTAGCTTAGCGCTCTGACGTTGTCTGCGAAAGGGGATTTCACCACCAGCTGCCTGAACTCTTCATTATTCTTGGTATGACGAAGACGTTCAATAACGAGCTCAGTCATTTCCTGCGCACCCAAATTCCCCATGGCTCGCCGCAAGAGGTACATCATATCCAATTCCTCTGCAGTAAGAAGCAGCTCTTCCTTACGTGTTCCGGATTTGTTGATATCGATTGCAGGGAAAATGCGTTTCTCAGAAAGTCTGCGGTCAAGGTGCAGCTCCATGTTACCTGTACCCTTGAATTCCTCATAGATGACATCGTCCATACGGCTGCCCGTTTCAACCAGGGCTGTAGCGATAATGGTAAGGCTTCCGCCTTCTTCGATGTTTCGCGCTGCCCCGAAGAACCTCTTAGGACTCCTAAGCGCGTTGGGATCCAGCCCTCCAGACAGAGTCCGTCCACTTGGCGGTTCCACAAGGTTGTAAGCTCTTGCGAGCCTGGTGATACTGTCCATCAGGATCACTACGTCTTTTGAGTGTTCCACTTGCCGTTTTGCCCGTTCCAGAACCATCTCAGCTACTCTTATGTGATTCTCGGGCGGAAGATCAAAAGTAGAACTCATTACAAGGCCTCTCACAGACCGCTCCATGTCTGTTACTTCCTCAGGACGCTCATCCACAAGCAAGACCATGAGGACTACGTCAGGATGATTGGTAGTAATTGAGTTTGCCAGCTTCTTAAGCACAGTTGTCTTTCCTGCCTTAGGAGGTGAGACTATAAGGCCTCGCTGCCCTTTTCCGAGGGGCGCCACCAGGTCTATCATCCGGGTGGTTATCTCTCTTGGGGCGGTCTCCAAGTGCAACCTGTCATTAGGGTATATCGGAGTAAGATCCTCGAAAAACAGTCTCCTTGTGGCACTTTCAGGGTCTGCTCCGTTTACAGCCTCCACCCTGAGGAGAGCAAAATACTTCTCATTATCCTTCGGGGGCCTTATCTGACCGGATATGTCATCCCCGGTACGGAGGGCGAATCTCCTTATCTGTGAAGGCGAGACATAAATGTCATCAGGGCTCGGATTCAAACCTGCTACCCTAAGAAAGCCAAAGCCGTCATTCATTATCTCCAATATGCCGTCACCAAAAAGCAACCCTTCACTTTCCGCTCGCATCTTCAGTATTTCGAAAACTAATTCCTTCTTTCTGAGCTTTGACACCCCGGCTATGCCCAACTTCCGTGCGACCTCATATAATTCTTGGATTGTTTTTGCCTCAAGGTCACCGAGGTTCATCACCGAATCCTCGTTGTGGTTTTGACCATTTCGCGCCATGCACGTATCATTCCTTTTCCTATAGTTTTTCGTAATTCTCATGAGATTCCCTTTGCTCTCGAACCTCTCGACCCAGGACTTGCAACGCCATGAAGATTAACAGATGAACCTGGCGAGACCCATTCAACATGTAGAATCGGCAAGAAGCATAAGATGCGTCTCACCGCTTAGACGGAGAAGTATCTCTACGTCTAATACACTGTATTCTTGAAAAGTTGCCAGGGAAACTTCATTGGAATTGAAAAGCACCTCTTGAAACTTATGACGACTGCGGACAAATAGGTATCGTTACCTGAAGACTACAACACCGAGACATACAGATAGTGTGGGATGACAGACTGACATGGCATTACACTTCGTCACCCAAACTTGGATTCCTTCAAAAAGTTTAGAGCCGCCTAACTAAAGTCACGAATATTATATCCCTTAGATCTCCTGATTAAACCCTGCATACTTCAGAATCGCCTGCACAAATTCAGAGAATAACGGGTGAGGACGGTTAGGTCTTGACTTAAACTCGGGATGGAACTGAGTTCCCAAGAACCACGGATGGTCTTTGAGCTCCATGATTTCAATATGACGTCCGTCAAGAGACATGCCTGACACTACCAGACCTTTCGCTTCCAGCATATCCTTGTATGCAGTATTGATTTCAAACCTATGTCTATGCCGCTCATGGATGACATCCGTTTGGTACGCGGCCCCTGCAATAGAACCATGAGCAACTCTACATGGCAAGGAGCCCAGTCTCATCGTGCCGCCGAGTTCCAGGACTCCCTCCTGGCCGGGAAGACACCGGACTACCGGATGAGGGGTATCCGGGTCGCACTCTGTGGTATGCGCGTTTCGGAGTTCCAAGATTGACCTGGCATATTCTATGACAGCACACTGAAGCCCCAGACAAAGTCCGAAGAAAGGCACCTTGTTTTCTCTGGCGTAACGGGCAGCGATGATCTTGCCTTCAACCCCTCTGCATCCGAATCCTCCGGGAACCACAATACCTTGGACGCCACCGAGAACGTCTTGAGGGTCATCAGTTTCGAGCAGCTCCGAATTCACCCATGTAATATCTACCTGTGTGTCCAAGACGACTCCTGCGTGTCTCAAAGCCTCAACAGCGCTCAAGTACGCGTCAGGCAAAGCCACATACTTTCCTACAATAGCCACTCGGACAACGCGTTTAGGGTTAAGCAACCCAAAGACCATATCTCTCCACTCTGAAAGGTCTCTCTCACCTGCCAGGCTTTGGAGGCCCAATCGTTCAATGACGATATCGTCAAAGCCTTCACTCTCAAAAGCCANNAGGCACCTCGTACATGGTCTCCGCATCCAGATTCGGTATTACCGCCTGTTCATCTATGTCGCAAAACAGAGCAATCTTCGCCTTAATCTCGTCAGACAACGGACCCTCAGAGCGTGCCACTATCACATCAGGTTGTATTCCAATGCTCCTGAGTTCCTTGACACTATGCTGCGTAGGCTTTGTCTTCAGCTCCCCTGCCACCCTGAGATACGGCACTAAAGTCACATGGACATACATGACGCTCTCTCGTCCCAGATCTGTACGGAGCTGTCTGATAGCCTCAAGGAAAGGGAGGCTCTCAATATCACCGACTGTGCCTCCGATTTCAACCAGCACGACATCAGCGCCGGACTCTTCTCCTGTTTGAGTAATTCTGGATTTGATTTCGTTTGTTACATGCGGAATAACTTGAACTGTACCGCCGAGGAAACCACCTTTACGCTCCCGGTTGATTATAGACCAGTATATCATACCTGTGGTGATGTTGTTGCCTCTTCCAAGATCTACATCGATGAACCTCTCATAGTGGCCAAGGTCCAGATCCGTCTCAGCTCCGTCCTCTGTAACGAACACCTCTCCATGTTGATACGGACTCATTGTGCCTGGATCCACATTAATATATGGATCCAGCTTTAATGCAGTCACTCGAAGGCCTCTGCTTTTCAAAAGCCTTCCTATGGATGCAGCAGTAACACCCTTACCCAGTCCTGAGACAACTCCGCCGGTCACAAATACATACTTTGCCAAGGTTCCCTTTCCCTCCTGCCACAATTACAGCCACTGACTTCGCCAAATCGCTCCCTGTAGTAGTCGATTACCACAAGCTGCTCACAGCTTGAACACGTATACTGTGGTATCTTCAGGCAGCTCATTCGGAGTCAGCTCAAGTTTGTTACAATCCAGCCTTACTACGTTATCAAAACCTTCAAGGAATTCATCTACCGTTGCAATAGGCCAATCACGAACCGTCTCTGTCTTGTAATGCATAGGTATTACGACTTTCGGGCAAGTGGCTGCAACAAGTCTCTTAGCGCCTGCTGCATCAATAGTATAATACCCTCCGCAGGGCACAAGAAGCACATCTACCGGACTGATGGCGCTAAGTTGTGAAGGTGTGAGATTATGCCCGATATCACCCATATGGACTATTCTTACACCATCAACTTCGATGATGAATACCTGGTTCCTGCCGCGCTTTGCACCGTGTTCAGTATCATGCCATGTCTCAACAGAAGAGATGTTAACTTTTTCATCCCTGTATTCTCCCTGAGCTTTCAGAATCACCGGGTTCCCTTTTGCCACAGAAACGTTGCTATGGTCAAAATGACCGTGACTGGACGTCACAACATCGGCAAATGTGTCAGGAAGACAATACCCTACACTCTCATCAAATGGGTCAGTAAGGATCTTTGCGCCGGACGCCGAAGATATCCGAAAACACGAATGGCCAAACCACCTAATCTGAAGCTTCGCTGTCATTTTGCGCCTCTCCTTCCATATTAGGAATCACACCGTAGTGTTTCAGGAGAACCACTGTAGCTCTATTCCCCAAAAGACCGGTAAAGCCCAAATACGCCATGCAGAATACAGGCGGAATAAACCTTAGAGACAGAACAGCCACTCCCACCTGAAATACTGCAATAGTCAGAGAATAGAAAGGGTTAGCCAGTGTAAGTAATGCAGCGTTCTTAAAGGTTTGCCTAAATCCTGCATCTTGATTGACAATAACAGGAAATAAATACGTTGAAACCATGACCACGAACAGCAAGACGTACCCAAAAACTAAGGCAACTATTTTTGGCAGCCAAGTAGGCCTTGCCAAGAACCATACTATATCAAGTACCAAGATACTTGCAAGGGTTACTTGAGCGGCAGATACAGCCAAGCTTCTCCAAAAGAGCTTCCTTGTGCCTTCAATGAAGTCGCTCGGCACAACATGATCACCCCGGAGGATGAGATTCGTAACATAGAAACCTGCACCTATCAGAGGAGATGTCATGACAATTACTACCGGCAGCGCCACGAGAAGAGACTTTACGAAAAGGGTCACAAGAAGTATCCCGGCTGCAGCTGTGGCAAACCACACAATACTCACCGCCAGTACGGTGCCCAGGTATCCATAAGTATCCTTGAGCGCGCCAAAAATGACAGCCCCTGCCTTCTGAATCTCGTCTCTAAATCCCTTCATGCTCAAACTCCGGTTTCAACATTCTCCCGTCTTTACATCTCATGAGGAGCAGATATGCCAAGGAGGCCAAGGACATTGGCGAGTACTGTTCTGACTGCCCCGGAAAGCGCAAGCCTCGCCATGGTCAAATCAGAATCTTCGTTGATTACTCTATGGCTATTGTAGAACGAATGGAAAAGCCCTGCAAGGTCCAACGCGTAGCCGGCTAATCGATTCGGCGTACGCTCAATAGCGCTCATTACTACTTCGTCAGGATAGGCTGCAAGCTTCCGTATGATGTCAAGTTCAGCATCCTCGGTAAGATTGGATAGGTCCGACTCATCCAAATCCGAAAGCTCTATGCCCTTCTCTTCCGCCTGCCTGAAGATACTGGAGATCCTGGCATGAGCATATTGAATATAGTAGACCGGGTTGGCTTGCGAGTGTTCCTTTGCAAGGCCCAGGTCGAATTCCAGGTGGCTTTCGATATTCCTCATTAGTAGAAAGTAACGAGCAGCGTCACTGCCCACCTCATCTATGAGATCATCCATAGTCACGAACTCCCCGGCGCGTTTCGACATTTTAACACGTTCGCCGGAAGACATGAGGGAAAGGAACTGCAAGAGCAAAACTTCCAAGCTGCTGCCGGGATACCCCAGAGCTTCCAGGCCGGCACGGGTCGGTATGACATGGCCGTGGTGGTCAGGGCCCCATATGTTAATCAACAAGTCAAATCCTCGCTCAAGCTTATTCTTATGGTACGCTATGTCTCCTGCAAGGTATGTGTAGTCTCCGTCACTCTTTACAAGGACTCTGTCTTTCTCATCACCGAATTCAGTAGTACGTAACCAAAGAGCATCCTCTGCCTGATATACCATGCCTCTTTGCTTCAAGATGTCAATAACCGACGAGACTGCGCCGGCATCTACAAGCTTTCTTTCACTGAACCATACGTCAAACTCCACCCCAAAACGGGCAAGGGAAGCTTTCTGGTCTGCAAGCATACGGGAGAGTGCGAAATCCCGGAAGAACTCGGCCTTCTCTTCCGTCTCCATAGCTTCAAGCTGCTCGTCGTGCTTCTCCATAGCCAAGCGCGCTATATCAACTATGTAGGACCCCTGATACCCCCACTCAGGGAACTCAACATCTTCCCCCTTAAGTTCAAGATATCTCAGTTCGCATGAAGTGCCCAGCACATTGATTTGGCCCCCGGCATCATTTATGTAATATTCAGTAGAAACATCATGACCTGCGGCCTTAAGAATATTCGCCAAACTGGCCCCTACTGCAGCTGCCCTTGCATTTACTATGTTCATAGGGCCGGTAGGATTTGCGCTGACAAACTCCAGAAGAATTCTTCTGCCATATCCTGTGCGGGATCTGCCATATGTAGGACCTGCTTCCATAATGGCTCTCAGAACTTCTTCCAGCCAGCTGCGTCCAAGAAAGAAATTGATAAATCCGGGGCCCGCTACTTCCACGCGCTGAATATGGCGGGTCTTGTCTTCCTCTATCTTCATATGGTCTACTATTGTCTCAGCAATATCCCTGGGCTTTCTCTTTACCTTTCCTGCCAGGACAAGAGCGATTGGCGTAGCAAAATCTCCGTGGGCTTTGTCCCGCGTATACTCTACTGGAATGTCTTTCTCAGTGAAATCTCCCAGCATCCCAAGAATTCCTGATCTCGCCAGGCCGGCAATGATCCTTTCTTGGATTTCACGCCTTACATCATCAACTACATTGTACAACCTGGTCCCCTCCCGCCGACCCATGCACTG
>MTKW01006052.1_pt1 | contig 16618 bp, 18 predicted proteins | sample 1042761 | NCBI WGS metagenome assembly MTKW01 (sample SAMN06205366, study PRJNA360243) | anaerobic digester metagenome | biome: Wastewater treatment plant; feature: Anaerobic digester sludge; material: sludge; isolation source: anaerobic digester fed with sludge from wastewater treatment plant ... | reverse complement strand
ACGGTCATCATCTGTGACAACCATCCCACCTTCGCCGGTAGTTATCTGCTTATTCGGATAGAACGCAAACACCGCTGCATCGGCAAATGCCGCGCTCCCGGTCTTGATCCCCTTGTATTCAGATCCGATGGATTCACATGAGTCCTCAATCACCACAAGGCCGTGGCGCCGGGCAATATCCCGGACAATATCGAGCTTTGCAGGTTGTCCAAAGGCGTCTACAGGAAGGATAGCCTTTGTCCTAGGAGTGATTGCATCTTCTATGAGTCTAGGATCGATGTTTGCTGTGTCAGGTTCAATATCCACAAACACAGGCTTTGCCCGCTCATAGACTATGCAGTTGCTTGATGCGATGAAACTGAACGGAGTCGTTATTACCTCGTCCCCGTCGCGGATACCAAACGCCCGTATTAGCAGATGGAGCCCGCTTGTCCCGCTATTGACTGCAATAGCATGCTTAACACCTACATAATCCGCGATTGCCTGCTCAAATTCGTTTAGCTTCGGCCCCAGCGCGAGGATGGGAGAGCGAATGACTTCGTTTACAATCTCGATTTCTTTATCAGCAATATCAGGCCTGGCCAGGTGAACTTGCATAGATTACTCCTCCCTACGATGCTACATTCATAGACTATTACCTGTTTCTCTCTCAGGTGGCCAGATCCTTCATGCTAGCCTTGAAATAGCAGTTTCAGTTCAGTCTCGGACATACCAACCGAGCGGACGATGAATTCTCTCCGGACCTCGCCCAAAATCACTATTGCAGTTTCCGAAGAATGATGTATAATGTCTTAGCATCGTCACTAAACTTTGAGTTTAGCTATACCGAACTTACCAACTTGAAGTTTACTGGATTTAAACTTGGAGTCCGGTCAGTGTGGTCTTCCTTATCAGCTTCCGGCAGACCGACGCTGAACTCCGAACACAAGCGACAGTGAGGTACGGAAAATGAAGATCGGGCGAAGAATCAAGAATCTGCGGTTGAAGAAAGGTTTGACCCAGGAAGAGCTAGGCGAGCGTACAGACCTGACTAAGGGTTACATCTCCCAGATTGAACGCGACCTGAGTTCGCCGTCAATTGAAACCTTCTTTGACATTCTTGAGGTCCTCGGTTGCACGCCTCGAGAGTTTTTTGATGATGAGGAACGCGAGCAAAAGGTCGTGTACGGGGAAGAGGACCGAACGGAATTTGTGGATGAAGAACGAGGCTACCGCGTCCAATGGCTTGTTCCTGAATCCAACGAAAATGAGATGGAGCCGATACTTCTCACTCTTGAAAAAGGTGGGAGTTTCAAGGAGTTCGAACCTTCCCTGGCTGATACTTGTGCCTATGTCCTAAAAGGCAGGATCAAAGTGTCACTCGGAGGACGGATTTACCATGCGAAAGCGGGAGAGACCATCTACTACCAGGCGTCAGAAGAACACCAGATCTCAAACGACGCTGACGGACCGGCGGAACTCCTTCTGGTAGCAACAGATTCTTACTTGTAACGTAATAGACGTGACGTAACCTTCAGCGCAAAACGCGACCCGTCGCGCCGGACATGACTTGTCAGGTATGCGGCAAGAAGTTGCATAACTCAAGAGCCCAACGAATGCCGGGCGGATCAAAATGAGGGGGGACAGAAATGCCTGAAGAGACAATTATCCGATTTGAAAACATCACAAAGCAATATGATAACGATCCTCCTGTGTTAACAGACGTCAGCTTTGAGCTGGAAAGAGGAAAGTTCTACACACTGCTGGGCCCTTCCGGCTGCGGCAAGACAACTATCATCCGATTGATTGCAGGCTTTGTCCAACCTACAACAGGCGCAATCTATTTTGACGAGCAAGAAATCAGCAACATCCCGCCGGACAAGCGCCGAGTAAATACCATATTCCAGGATTACGCGCTGTTTCCTCATTTGAATGTGTTCGAGAACGTCGCCTTCGGGCTGAGGGTAAAAAGGATGAAGCCTGACATGATTAAGGCAAAAGTCCGAGAAGCTCTCCGCTTCGTCAACCTGGAAGGCTTGGAGAACCGGGGGATTACCGGGATGTCCGGCGGTCAGCAGCAACGCGTGGCAGTTGCACGGGCTATTGTTAACGAGCCGGAAGTGCTTCTTCTGGACGAGCCGTTGTCAGCCCTTGATCTGAAACTACGCTCAGAGATGCAGTATGAACTTAGAGAGCTGCAGAAAAACCTGGGGATTACCTTCGTATTCGTCACTCATGATCAGGAAGAAGCCCTCGCCCTATCCGATGAGGTCTTTGTATTGAATAGCGGGGTAATTCAGCAACGCGGAACGCCTAATGACATATATGATGAGCCGGTCAACAAGTTTGTGGCTGACTTCATCGGAGAGTCAAATATCATCCCCGGAATAATGATCAATGACTATCTGGTAGAATTCGTAGGCAATCAGTTTGAATGCGTAGATCAAGGATTCTATCCTAACGAGCCTGCGGAAATCGTCATACGTCCGGAGGATTTAGAGATCACAGGAAAAGACCAAGGCAAGTTGCAGGTCCGTGTGGATTCCCAACTATTCCGCGGCGTACACTATGAAATCTGCTGCTATGACAAGGACGGAAACGAATGGCTTGTCCATTCCACCAGGAAGGTAACGGTAGGAGATGAAATCGGCCTTGACTTCGGCCCTGAAGACATTCATGTGATGCGACTAGGTGAAACTGAGGACGAATTCGACAGACGTTTGGAATCGTATGAAGAGGTGCGCCATGCGGGGTAGAACGAGGACACGTAACATTTATCTAATTCCGTATATGTTGTGGATCGTCCTGTTTGTCATTGCGCCGATTGTGCTAATCATCTACTACTCCATGTTTAACATCGACGGCGCGTGGAGCTTGGAGAATTACAAGAGGTTCTTCACGCCTGTCTACCTAAGCATGACTCTTAGGTCGTTTTGGTATGCCGGTTTGATCACAGGATTCTCGCTGCTTATCGCTTATCCAACCGCATACTTGCTCACAAAGACAGAGCATAAGCAGCTTTGGCTGTTGCTTATCATACTACCGTCCTGGATCAACCTCCTCCTCAAGATATATGCCTTTATCGGCATTTTAGGGTTCTACGGCCCGGTTAACTCTTTCTTGGATATCATCGGGGTTGGAACCAGGCAGATTCTGTTTACAGACTTCAGCTTCATATTTGTGGCTGTGTACATCTTCATCCCGTATATGATCCTCCCGATATTCAACGCGCTGGAGGAACTGAACCCGTCCCTTGTCGCTGCAGCCCGGGATTTGGGGGCATCATCATGGGCAACCTTCCGGAGAGTTGTCTTCCCCTTGACGTTCAACGGGGTGAAAGCGGGCTGTCGCGCTGTTTTCATTCCGGCGTTGTCCCTGTTCATGATTACACGCCTAATTGCAGGAAACCGCGTAATTACCCTGGGGACCGCCATTGAGCAGCACTTCCTGGTTACACAGGACTGGGGCATGGGTTCGACTATTGCCGTCTTCCTCATTATTGCCATGGGACTCACTATGATACTGACGGAAACCGGGAAGAAGGTGAACTAGCATGAAGAGAATGGGCAGACTGTCTTTAATATACCTTACTATTGTGTTCGTCATATTGTATGCGCCTATCTTCTACCTAATGTACTACTCTTTTAACAGCGCAGGTACTATGCATAACTTTGAAAGCTTCACTTTTGACTGGTACAGAGAAGTCTTTCAGGATACGAGGCTCTTCATTATCCTATTGAACACCCTCGTCATTGCACTTCTCTCTTCTGCCATATCCACGGCTATCGGTGTCCTAGGCGCGCTCGCCATCACCCGGGTGAAAACGAAGCGATTTCAGAATGCGCTTCTCACTCTGAATAATGTGATGATTGTCAGCCCTGACGTGATCATCGGCGCTTCTTTCCTGGTTCTCTTTGCGATGATCGGCATCAAACTGGGATTTGGCTCTGTTTTGATTTCTCACATCGCCTTCAGCGTCCCTATTGTTGTCCTTATGGTTCTTCCGAATCTGGAAGAGATGAGCCCGACTTTGATTGATGCTGCGCGGGATCTCGGGGCAAGTGGATGGGATGTGCTGACAAGAGTCGTAATCCCCTACATCTCGCCGGGAATCTTTGCAGGCTTCTTCATGGCCTTGACATATTCCCTGGACGACTTTGCAGTAACCTTCTTCGTGACAGGAGGCGGCTTCTCCACCTTGTCAGTGGAGATCTACTCCCTTGCGAGAAGGGGAATATCCCTGACCATCAATGCACTGTCCACCCTGATTTTCCTGGCTACCTTGATACTGGTCATCGGGTATTACTTCATAAGCAAGCAAGGGGCAAAACCCAAGGAAGCGGAGGTTAGGGAATGAAAAGAGTAATCGAGATGTTCGCCGTAGTAATCATAGCAGCGCTGGGACTGATGTACCTTACCTTCGTCCTTAATGCACAGCAGGGCTATTCCAGCGGAAATACCCTCTCCGTCTATAATTGGGGAGATTACATCGACCCTGACTTGATCACGAAATTTGAGCAAGAGACAGGGATAAAAATCATATATCAGACTTTCGATTCCAATGAGGCAATGCTGACGAAGATTGCACACGGAGGAACAACCTTCGATATTGCGATCCCGTCTGACTATGCAATAAACAAAATGAAGGAACAGGGATTGCTTATCCCTCTCGATCATTGGAAGATTCCCAACCTGAAGTATATCGACCCGAGGTTCCTCGATCTCCCGTTTGATGAGAATAATGAGTATTCCGCTCCGTACTTCTGGGGGACTTTAGGCATCATATACAACCCTGAAATACTTGAAGATATGGAGTTTGCAAGCTGGAATGACTTATGGGATAAAAGACTCAGAAATGAGATCCTTCTTATGGACAGCGCGCGAGAAGTAATCGGCATGGGCCTTAACAGCCTTTGCTATTCCTTGAATGATACTGACATTGATCACCTTCTTGAAGCTAAGCGAAAACTGGATACTCTTACCCCTAACATCAAGGCAATCGTCGGGGATGAGGTTAAGATGCTCCTGGCAAATGAAGAAGCTGCAATCGGTGTTGTCTGGTCAGGCGATGCATCGGAAATTATATGGGAAAACGACAAGCTGGACTACGTCATACCTGACGAAGGGACGAACGTTTGGTTCGATAACATAGTGATTCCGGCCAGCGCGAAGAATGTAGAAGGCGCGCACCTTTTTATCAACTTCATGCTGGATCCGGAAAACGCAGCCCAGAACACTGAATACGTCGGGTATTCCACACCTAATTGGAAGGCTTTAGAGTACCTGTCCGAGGAGATTACCGAGGACGAACGGTTCTATCCCGGCCCGGATATTACCGACAAGTTTGAGCTCTATGAGAACCTGGGGAAGAAGATGACAGCTTACTACAACGAGCTTTTCCTTGAGTTCAAGATGCATAGGAAGTAAGAAATCGCTCTTTAGTTCCATACAGCTTGATAGAGTTGCTGAGCCAGGCTGGTCTTGGTCACAAGCCCCTTCAACCTGTTGGAATCGTCAACAACGGGCAATATTCCCGCGTTGCCAAGGAACAGCGCTTCAAACGCTGTCTTTGCTGAAGAGCCTTCATAGACTACAGGTATATCGCCTTGGACTATGTCAGCAATCTTGCCAGGGCGATTCCTGTGCTTCCGGACATCCCTGGCGGTTATGATCCCAACAAGTGTCTCATCATCTTTAACAACCACTAGAGTGCTGACTCGCATCTTGCGCATCCGCCTTACAGCCCGGGCCAGCCCCAAATCGGGAGAAGCGGTAATTGCCCTCCTAACCGCCACTTTCTCGACAGTCAGAGTCTCTGCGTTCTTGGCAGGACGGTCTCGTCCTATGAACTCCTTAACGAACTTGGTGGCAGGGTCTTTCAAGAAGTCCTCCGGAGAGCCAGACTGGACTATCTTGCCGCGCCTCATTAACACGATTCGATCTCCCAGCTTAAATGCTTCATCTATGTCATGTGTAACCAAGACTATTGTACTCTTCATCATGCCATGCAGCTTCTTCAGATCATCCTGAAGGTTCCTTCGGGTAACGGGATCCAAAGCACTGAACGGCTCATCCATCAGAAGGATGTTAGGCTCTCTCGCCAGCTCACGCACGATACCTATACGTTGTTGCTGCCCACCGCTTAACTCACTGGGAAACCTGTCCATGTACTTCAGCGGATCCATTCCCACCATCTTGAGAAGCTCCTTTGTTCGCGAATTAATGCGCTCCTCAGTCTGTCCCTTTGATCCTGACGATCTTAACGCCTGTCCGATATTTCTACCAATCGTAAGATTCGGGGACAAGCTGGTTTGCTGAGTCACATGTCCGACATTCCGCCTCAACTCTGTCTCGTTAAGCCTCCTGATATCCTTGCCATTAAGGTATATTGACCCTCTCGTCGGCTTCTCGATACCGGTCATCATCTCAAGAACCGTGCTCTTGCCACAGCCACTGGGGCCAATGAGCACCACAAACTCTCCTTGCTTGATATCGAGGCTGATATCATCTACAACCTTTACTTTATCGTCGTAGATTTTGTTTACGTGTCTAAACTCAATCATGAATATGTATCCTCTCCAATTACTGTACTCAAACCACAGGGATACCCAACTCCGGGCATAGCTATGCCTTCAATAAATGCCCGAAAATCCCGGCTCATCATTCAGCTCACTCAGGGAAAACAAAAGAAGCATGAAAGCATGAAGGATGGAGGAATAGAAGCCGCTCTTTAGACGGCGGCCTGAAGTGAAAAAGCCCTAAAAACTCTTACACAACCAGGAAACGCTCGTAGTTGTGGTTTCCATCAATGATTCTACCTATGTAACGATCCCCATGGAATGTATTTTACCTAAGTAGTATACCATAGATCGGCAAGTTGTCAAATCTGCTATATCAATCGCTGCTCCTTGAGAAAGTCCTCAGCGATTACGTCAAGTTCTTTACCGTCCACGTCTGCCCTGGCATTCAGTGCCTGGATGAGGTCCTCGAAGTGCCGGCGCCTTCGATTCCTTAAGCAGCGTGAACATGCGCTTTACATTATTAATCTAACCTGTCCGTGTCGTAAGTGATTAGCTCCATGATTTCTTCTGTGATCAACTGCTCCCCGTATGAAAACAACAGTGGTGTTCCACCTGTGTGAAGGAACACTATGACATCGTCTTTTGTGACAATTCCGTTTTTTATATGGCTGGCAAGGCCTGCCATTGCCTTGCCGGTGTACACCGGATCCAGAAGTATACCCTCTGTATCAGCCAGCAGCCTGATCATCTCCAGGCCTTCACGGGTCACTACTCCATAACCCTCGCCAACGTATTCCGTTGTGTTGTCTATCTCATCAGGAGAGAACCGAAAGGGCAGGTCAAGGCGCTTGGCAGCCAAGTCTGCACATCGGGCCATCCTCTCTCTTGGGTTCTGCCCTTCCCGGGTCTCAGCTGCAATACCTACTATCTTCATCAACCCACCCAATGCTCTGTTTCCTACTTCCAGCCCAGCCTGAGTCGAATCATAAGATGACGCGTACAGGTGGGTCGGCTGGATACCTAGCTTCTGACATTGTTCAACTATCTCACAGAAGCAGACTGTATAGGAGATGGCATCTAGCGACAAGTCTCCGTCATTTGCCATCCTCACCACGTAAGGAGTCTTGCCTTCTGCTTCTAACCTGTGGGCAAGCCTGTACATTGCTTGCCGTTGATCCTCGGCATCCCCTGAAATAATATGGACTTTCGCTCCTAACAATAAGTCCAGCAGAAAATTGCCTTGAAAGTTCTGGTCGTCATCGCAAGTAAGCTTCCTGAGGACAAGTTCCACTTCAAATCCAGTTGCTCTACAGGCAGCTGCCAGTTGACGGCAGTAATTTGACTGGACAAATGCGCCGCCGATCAATGTGTCAGCCCCATGCTTCCTCGCATCTGCCAACAAGTACTCAAACATTCTCGTCTTGTTGCCTCCGAGGGCTAAGCCTGTCAGGTCATCACGCTTCATCAGTATCTTAGGCCCGCCTAATGCCTTGGAAAACCTGGGTAGAATCTGCAATGGCGTAGGCAGAAAGGCAATCTTCTCACGGGGCACATTCTGAATCTTACTTTCGAGGTCTGCCAGAGTCATCATATGTCGCATTGACCCCTTTCCGAAAATCATAACAGTCATATAGCCGAGGGTTCAGGTTACGCCGAGTTCCTCGAAAATTCCCTTCAGCCTCTTCACGATGATTTCTATCTCTCCAGGCATCAATGTCATCGGGTTAATGAATACACCGTTTTCTCCGGCTGAAATAGCGAAAACACCGGGCACGCCAACACGCAGCCTTTCAACCACGTCACCGCCGGTGACGCCTTCCCGGCTGAAACTAACAATTGCCCTGGCTATTGGTTGTCCGGCTTCATTAGGATAGCTGTCTGTCACCTCAACATTACGGTACTCCGAGAATGATTTCCTGAGTACTTCTATTTGGTTCTGACACCACTCGGCCCTGGCCTCATGATCCATGGACACATACTGTTCCACTGCAGCCAGAAGGCCTACTATCTCTTCTCTACCGACCTTTAGCATCCGGCCGATTCCGTAATTGGGGAAGGCTGTCTCTCTGGCAACGTCCAGCAGCCTCTTGGATCCGGTTATCAAGCCGCTGGCCTGTGGCCCGGCTAGATCCTTACCGCCACTGAAAACTGTTGCTTGAGCTCCCATCCGGTTAAACGCCCATAGATTGTCCACCGGAGGAAGCTGAGCAGCGCCGTCAACCACAACCGGCACCCCGCACCTGTTGGCTACCAGGAGAGTGGTGTCTAAGCTGAGAGCACCTTCTGCTACCCACCCCTGTTTCATCTCGGTATAAAACACGGCAACAGTGTTATCGGTTATTGCCTCCTCGAGATCTTGAACAGTTGTAGGTTGTATCATGTTGGGGTATCCGATCTCTACAAGCTTAATTCCAAGCTGGCGCAAGGACCAGTCATATGGATTCCTGTGCGCTCTAAAGACGACTATCTCACACTGCCCGACCTCGCTCGGTGAAAGGTATCGGAATTCCCGGCCAAGCTTAAGTGATACACAAGCCGCAGCCAGCACGTATAGGCCGGCAGCGGCCCCTGTCACTATCAAAGCAGATTCGTTGTTCGTAATCTCTGCCAGTCTCTCATGGGCTCGCGATTGGAGCTCCCGTATCTCGACAAAACTACCTGATGCCTCGCACATTGCCTCAAGAGTTTCACGACTCATACGTGAACCGCCCACCATTGTGTAGGTACCTGCTGCATTAATCAGTTTTCTGACTCCAAGTCTGTCGTATATGTCTCCCTTCATTGTGGCCAGGCTCCTCCATTCATTGACCTTATACGAACCATCTACTTGCGTTCAGGCCCGGCTTCACCAGGCACAACCAACTTCAGATCCTTTAGGCAGCAGAACTCCCTAAGCGCGTTCAGGCAATGGCCGGGACTGACATGCATATGATTAGACCGCAAGTTCTGGACAAGAACATGCGTATCACAGTCCAACTTCATAAAGGCATGAGGCCAGAACTCCCGGGCTTCCTTAAACTCCTCCTTTGGCCTGCGGATGGTTTCTCCTTGGAAAGCAACCATGCCTAAAGCCCCCCGGATTCGGAAAAGTCGAGCCCCTGTAGCAGGAAACCCTTTGACCGAAAAGACTGTAACAGCTCCCCCTGCCTCGCTAAGGTATTCGTACTGATTCTCGAGGTCTACATCTTTTCTGCTTTCCGCTAAAGAGGATGGCATCGAACCACAATTGACAATCCTTAGGATCTTGCCATCATGGTCAACGTGGTTAATATCACCAAATAACGCCACTCCCTCTGATAACGTTCTAAGAATCTTCATGGTTAGAGCAGCATAGATATCACCTTCACACGATACGGTGAACCCGTCATCGTTTAGCAGAGAATTGGCGAGGCAAAAGGAACAATAGTTGTTGGTCATCTCATCCATGCATTTTACAGCCGCCATTCTGTATCCCTTATCAACCAGTATCCGCTTGAGCGCCATGTATAGGCGGACAGACCTATCCAATACGCGTTCACTCAAGTTGACGACACCGAACTGAGCTAATACATCCCTCTTGCATTCAGCGACTTCTTCCGAGTCCAGATCTTCTGCATCCAAGTAGACCCTAAGGGAATCAACATGCTCCATCTCGACACCGAAGACTTCTTTAATCTGGATGATATCTGCCATTGTTGTGTACATGCCCGTGACGCGCCCGCCAACAACACATAACCTCTCACCGTCCAGCTCTGTGCTGCAGCAAGCTGCGTCAACATACGCAGACACCTGGCTAATCAGTTCCCGAGATGAAGGCGAGCCGTAGAAGAAACGATGCTTCAGTCCGAATTCATCCAGGGATCCGTGGACTATTCCGCCTGCAGTCAGCGAAAATGAAGCAGGGTTATCCTCTGCCCAGACAGCAAATGGAATATCCACTGCTCTGACCGTGTCAATGACAGTGGGCGAATCTATCCAAGTCCCAAGAAGCAATAATATACAGCCTGCCCCATCGTCCTTCAACTGCCTGGCAACGCGGATACACTCTTGGGAATCGAAGATGAGGCCTTCGTGGGTACACACCTCGAAGCCGGCGTTTTTCAAGGCAGTACCGGCATTCGAGTGAAACCTCTCCGCTAAGTCAGTACGTTCTCTGGGTAGGCTCAGGGCAATCAGCCCGACCTTCTTCTTCTGCATTGTCAAGCACTCCCCTTATCTCGCTGCATCTAGTCATTAAGATGTATGGCACCGGTGATCGTTGCAACGAGGTCCTGCATTGTTACGTCCTGCGCCTTTCCAGACCCCACAACGTTGCCATGCCTCAGTATCACGAACTTATTGATTACCTGGAGCGCATATTCAATGTTATGGGTGATGAGAATTATGGGCAGGCCTTTCTTGCTTACTTCCCGCACCATTTTCAGAGCGTTCCTCGACTCAGCGACTCCAAGAGCTGCAAAAGGCTCATCCAACAGAGCTATCTTGCCTCCCCAATGGAGGAACCTTCCGAGAAGTGCTGCTTGTCTTTGGCCTCCGGACAGAATACCCATCTCCACATCAATCGAAGGCATAGAAACCCCGATATCATCCAGGATCTTCCGAGTATCATCCCTCATCTTCGGGACGTCAAGGGTTTTTACTCCAAGGAAGCTTTTCACCGGCTCCCTGCCGATGAAAAAGTTTTCGTATACTGTGGCGTTAGTGCAGACAGGACTCTGTTGATATACTGTTTCTATACCGGCTGCACGAGCTTCAGCCGGGGAAGAGAAGTTGACTCTTTTACCTTCGAGGAACACCTGTCCTTCGTCACACTGATGGTTACCTGCGATTATCTTTATGAGAGTTGACTTGCCTGCACCATTATCTCCTAAGAGGCCTACTATGTCACCTCTATAAACCTTGAGGCTCACATCGTCTAGCGCCTGAACATGGCCGAATCTCTTACTTACGTTTCTGACTTCCAAGACAGGCTCTTCCGCTTCTTGTTCCCGCAGATGAACTGCCATTGGATCCTCCCCCTTCCTATCAACCGTACCGCTTTATCTACTTTGAGTGCGTCTATATGCAGACCCTGGATAGATGTTCAGGCAAACCACGAATACCGGCCCTAATTCTGAAGAGCGCACCTGCCTGGGTTCCGTCTTCAGGCCGGTTATCACCGCCTGCGCTGGTTATGTATAGTTCACTGTAATCATTGCCGCCGAAGGTCATCGAAGTCGTCTTCTTCGCAGGCACGCTGACTTCGAGAACCTGTCGTCCGTCCGGGGCAAACCGCCTAATGCAACCTGCGTTCCAAAAGGCGACCCACACGTGCCCTTCAGCGTCTACTGTCAAGCCATCCGGCTCAATTTCGTTTTCATCCAGTTTGAGAAATACCTTTCTATTGCTAAGAGAGCCGTCTGTTTCGTTGTAGTCAAATATGGAAATCAGGTGTTTCTTTGAATCAACGTGGTACATTTGCTTCTTGTCCGGCGTGAAGCCCATGCCGTTGGACAAACCGATTCCATCGAGGACCATGTCCAGCGTCCCGTCGGTGTCCAGCCTGTAAAGGTAGGCTTGGCCGTCAGCGTCAGGCATCGTCCCACAGAAGACCCGGCCCACTGGATCGGCAATGACGTCATTAAACCTGGTGCTTCTCAGTTCCGGAATCTCATTAATCAGGGTGGCTTGATTCCCGTTTCTGTAGATCCGTATCAGGCCTTTGTCCATGAAGAAGAGAAAAGACCCGTCTTCTTGGATGGTATACCCTCCAATAAGCTCGCCTCTGTGAATCTCTTCATGCCTACTCGTCAAAGGGTCATAGCGAAACAGGATCCCGTCAGGAATATCAACCCAGTATAGCCTCTTCTCCTGCGGATGCCAAAGAGGCCCCTCTCCAATCTTACACTTGACATCAACCACAGCCTCGAGCTTCATAAGAACACCTCATTCTCATCAGTGCACTAATCAGTCAAACAGTACTACGCCCTTCATGTAGTCCTCTTCTCTACTGGAAATAAAGCCTGTGGAGAATAGGCGCGGGACATCTTCAAGTTTGAACGTATGCGAAATCAGCTGTTTGACACTTATGGTGCCGTCGCTAATCAATTCTATAGTGTCAGGGTATTTCAGAGGTGACCCATTAAGTCCCTTTACGATAAGTTCATTCATTTGGATTGGCTGAATATCAACAGGGACCGGTCCACCACCGAACACGCCGTATATTAACAGCTCCCCACCTTTCTTAAGCACCTCAAGCCCACTGTTCAGAGCCTGAGCAGCACCTGCAGCCTCAATCACCAAGTCCACACCTTGGCCTTGGGTATCTTCATGAATGTACTCTTCAACATTGTCGCGTTTCGTATTGAGAACCACGTCTGCTCCGTATTGCTCACCAAAAGCAAGCCTGTAATCTCTGGTGCCCACAAGGTACACCTTGCGCGCGCCGCGGAGTTTCGCCAGTTTACAGAAGAACAACCCTGCCGGGCCTGGGCCGTACACAGCGACTGTGGAACCTAAGTGAAGGTTGGTCTTTTCGATACCGGCAACCGGGCCTGCCAGTGTATCAATTAACCCAGCCTCGGGCCAGGTAATGTTCTCAGGGAGTATGTGCACGTTTCTTTCAGGCGCTACGAAATACTCTGCATACTCGCCGTCATGGCCAATCATACCTATTACCTTATGTTGAGAGCACAAGTTGTACATTCCGGTTCGGCAGTTGATGCATTCGCCGCAGTAGAGCAGGCACTCGACAATGACTCTGTCTCCCGGGCTGACCTTTGTGACACCTGGGCCTACTCGCTCTACAATTCCCCCTCCTTCATGGCCAATAATCATAGGGGGAACAGACTGTTTGAATCGCCCGTCGAATACCTCCAGGTCACTCCCGCAAATTCCGACAGCCTTGGTCTTAATTAGTACATCGCCATCACCTGGGACAGGCTTCTCAACTGTCTTGAGAGACAGTTTGTACGGGCCTTCCCAGACTGCAGCTTTCATATAGTCTTTGGCCTTAACCATGACAGATCACCCTTCTCAAAATAGAATAGATGGCTTAGCGACTTTGGCGTAGCTCACCCAAGCACCGAAACGTCTATCGGCTTCTCAAGATCGAAATACTCATCGATTACGTCTGAATTCTCAACGATAAGAATTTCTGACAAGCCGTCCAAAGAGATTACTCCGTGCCAGACACCGCAATTCAAAACGACAGGCTTATCAAGCCTAAAAGCGGTTATTTGCCCCTGTTGCACAGGGGTGTTGGCTAGAACTATTACTGATTCTCCCTTCAAAGGCACGAAAACCTCGGGTGTGTTCGGATGGCATTCCAGTCGACAAAATGCGTCAGCCTTTTGCTCCAGATATCCCACCTGCCAACTGGTGGCAGACTNNCAGCACTCTGCCAAAAGGTTTGAATATCTCTTGTTCTAAAGACCTAACAACAAGTTTCATCTGGGAATATCACTCCCTTAACAGATGCGATGACTATGTCAGCTTGGCCCTGATACTTCTTATCGCTGTATCAAGAGTCACTGCAGCAATGATGAGCCCTCCACGGATAATGTTCATGTAGAAAGGGTTCATACCCACAATTGCAATAACCGTGGAAATACTGCTGAGGAGAAGTGCCCCTGCGAAAACACCTGTGAGTTTGCCAATACCTCCCTGCAGACTCACTCCGCCGATAACCACAGCTGCCATCGCCTCAAAGAGCAACCCCATACCCAAGCTAGGAGAACACCCGTTGGTGCGTGCAGCCAGTAACCAACCTGCTAAAGCAGACAGAACTCCGGCGATGATAAAGACCCCGTACAACACACGGTCAACTCTTATTCCGGCATTAAACGCTGCTTCTTTACTATCGCCAACATAATAGATATACTTACCAAACCGAGTCCTGTTCAACATCCAGTGGAATCCTCCGTAGAGGGCTACCATGATAATGACAAACATTGGAATAGGCCCTATACTTGTTCTGGCCACTGCCACGATGTCAGGGCTTATATTCAAAACGCCTCTTCCCCCTGTTATTACNNGAGAGAGCCATGACAGACTCAACTGACAAGTCCATTTCCCCGCTTATGATGCATAGCGCCTCCGCAATTGCAAGAATGCCAATGAAAATTGCGTGAGATAGTATGTTTCTGTATATGGGCCACTGAGCAAAGCCTTCAACAGTAAGTGAGAAAACAACGACTAATACGGCTAATATGAACCAAGCAATGTTATCGAGGATCCATTTTAGCGTTTTCCTCTTTGATGAGTTGTCCATCTGCTTCCAACGCCCCTCCCATTTGTGGCTCCTTACGGTTTGCTCAATCTAATAACCGGCAGGATAGAACCTGGACAAAGGCAAATTAGGCTCCATCCTGCCCAGTCAGACTATTTACCTACTTGGTTGCCCCAGAATACCGGATCATCTACATTTCCTGCATGGATCGGGGCACCCGAGATTCTCAATTCCAAGCCATAAGGCATTTCGATGAGTTCAGAATCAATACCGTTGACTGTGTATTTGCCAAGAGCAGGTTTCTTTCCTGCGATAATATCATCCAGGAACATCGCAACCCCTTCAGCCTGCGCGCCTACAGGTTGCTCAACTGTACAAGATAGCCAGCCTTCACGGATCAGAGTCAGCCCTGTAGGCATTCCGGCGGTGGATACCAGGATGATGTCGCCCTTCTGGTAACCCTTATTTTGCAGAATTGCCACAACCGCTGCAGCCAGGTGATCCGCATGTGTAAATATCAGGTCAGTGTTAGGATACGCAGTCAGATAGTCATCTGCGATATTGGCTGCATTTGAAGCCTCCCAAGCGGAAGCAATCTTAGTGTCTATCTTCACATCAGGATAATCCGCCATCACTTCACGGAACCCTTCCTCAATCAGGGTCGTGTAGGAGTCACTGGGATCACCCATGATGTCAAGTATTGTTCCCTTGACTGTTCCATACCTTTCTTTAAGCAATCGCGCAATTTCATTTCCAGAGTTTACACCTATTAATCTACACCCTGCAACTGAATGGAAGTCTACCTTTGTTTCACTGATTGTTCGGTCAAATGCTATAACCGGTATGCCTGCGGCTCTGGCCTTGTCGACCCCTCCGCAAATCGCAACACCGTCAACGGCTGCAACGATTATCGCTTTAGGATTTTGACTAATTGCGTTGTCCAGCTGATTGAGTTGAAGCGAGGCATCTTCCTGGCCTGCTGTAAGAACTCTGCATGTGTAACCTGCCTCTTCAACAGCATCCTTGATCATTGTAGCTGCAGTTGTCTGTACTTCATCGTGCATACAAGGAGCCAAGTAGTAGATTATGCCTTTGTTCTTTGCAGCTATCATCGTCGTACTGAGCATTAAGAGGAGAACACATAACACACTGATTCTTACTAGATTTCTTGAGGACATTGTAGCTCCCCCTTTTGTCTATTTGCCTTCTTGACCTTATACACGGCTCTTCAGCCAATATTAATCATCATCCCTCCTTTTGTGGCCCGCCGTATTCTGAGGTCACTATTGGCTGACATTTGAGATCGAGTTGCAGGTTGCCAATATATGCGTCGTGCACAGTACATATTAGTAGATTGCGGCATCATGCCGAGTGGTAGCGCCACCGGTATTAAACGAGAGCAATTCGTCGGTTTTGCTCAATTGAACACTGATTCAATCATCCGATCTTATGATCTGAATGATTTACGGATAGAAAAAAAACGGGATGGAACCGAGCTCGAAGTGTGCTGGCTCCATCCTGCGTACTCAGCCTATTTGCCTACTTGATTACCCCACCATACCGGGTTATCCACATTACTTATATCAATCACGTTACCTGTAATCCTTAATTCCAAACCGTAAGGCATTTCAATGAGCTCAGCATCAATGCCCTTTACATCGTATTTCCCGAGAGCGGGTTTCTTCCCTGCGATAATATCATCCAGGAACATCGCAATCCCTTCAGCCTGAGCACCTACAGGTTCCTCGACAAGGCAGGATACCCAACCTTCCCGAATCAAGTCCAGCCCCATAGGCATCCCAGTGCAGGAAACCATTATAATATCGTTCTTCTTGTATCCCTTGTTCTGCAAGACTGAAACAACAGCTGCTGTCAAGTGATCTGAATGAGGGAATATCATATCTGTCTTAGGATGTGCAATCAGATAGTC
>MTKW01018389.1_pt1 | contig 16622 bp, 16 predicted proteins | sample 1042761 | NCBI WGS metagenome assembly MTKW01 (sample SAMN06205366, study PRJNA360243) | anaerobic digester metagenome | biome: Wastewater treatment plant; feature: Anaerobic digester sludge; material: sludge; isolation source: anaerobic digester fed with sludge from wastewater treatment plant ... | reverse complement strand
ATAAAAAGGTGACAGGTATTGATCATTTACCTGCCACCCCAACATTTGACATAGAGCCAATATATATTAGTGATTATGTTAATGGGTGGGATCTTATTTTTGCTTAATGTATATAGGCCCGTTTCTACCAACAGTTTCACCTTGACAAGCGAATTAGATTAAAGTAATATCTATAAGGTAAGGTTTACGGAGAGATGACCGAGTTGGTTGAAGGTGCACGACTGGAAATCGTGTGTACGGGGTAACCGTACCGAGGGTTCGAATCCCTCTCTCTCCGCCATATATTTAGTAATAAAGAACACACAAAAAAAGTGTGTTTTTTTTATTTTCTTTTTGCTATTATTATGAGGAAATATATCTAAAGGAGGATTTATGGGGCGATTAATAAAAGTAGAGACTGAAAATGATATTTTCCCTCACTATCAGGATACCCCCGTTGCGTTGTTATTTAAGTACCACAACATGAATAGGGATAAAGACAAATATACCCAAGCTCAACTGCTAATTGGAATGTGCATGGATCATCGCAAATCTCTGCGGATACCGAATAATTTTGCATATATATTGCGCAGTGCCGGGGCTAATTTTCGCCATAAAGAATTTATGGTCTCTTATGCTATTGGGGTAGGCAAAATCAAGCACATAGCCATAATAGGCCATAATAACTGTGGGATGACTAATCTAATTTCGAAGAAAGATGAATATGTTAAAGGATTAGTTGAAATAGCAGGGTGGCAGGAGAACAATGCAGAGGAATATTTTCTTAATAATGAGCCATTGTTTAGGGTGAGTGATGAGATGGATTTTGTCCTTAGCGAAGCCAATAGGCTGCGCAGTCATTACCCTAAAATCCAAGTAGCACCTCTTTTTTATAAGTTAGATGATAATATGCTCTATCAGATTGCGGAGGATTAATCTCTGTCAAATAGCTAATAAAAGAATTTATATTTAAGACATCAATTAGTTAGTTGGTGTCTTTTTTGCTTTGCTAATGGTACAAATTTAATATATCATTATATTACGATATGATCTTACATGAGAGTTGCCGTCTAAGAAGAAAAAAATAGCGAAAGTAAAGGAGGATTATTACTTATGAGTAGTTTTTTAGTATCTAAGGAAGATGTAAAAAACTTTTTTAATGTTCCAAGACTCAATATGCAACAGGGAATCTGTTTTGCATATTCGGCACCGCCGGAAATTATTAAGAAATTAGTTCCCCCTCCCTTGGAAGCTGTAGCCCCGGTTATTATTGGATATATTCAACATTTTGGTGGAACCAGCTTTGGAGGTCCATATTTGGAATCAGTAATAAGTACTCCTTGTAAGTACAAGAATGACGTTGGTAGGTATGCTTATGGTTTACTATTACATGGGCACGGCACAGAGGGCGGCACGATTTTGGGTTCTAACTGCTGTGGGATACCCAAAAAAAGAGCAGATTTTATGGAATTAAATCGGATAGGCGATTTAGTAACTGCTAAGGTCGTACGCCATGGCGTGACGCTACTGGAGTGTAATATTAAACTTGGGGAATATAATGTCCAGGAGGCTTCAGATTTTCTACGTACTCCCGTTCCGGGATCTGTCAATGAGGGAATCAACTTTTATCATAAATTTAATATGACTCAAACGGAAAACGGCAACTGTATCTTTTCTGATGTGAATCTTGTTAAGCTTGTTTCCAAGTCAAAATCCCTTAGCTGGGAACCTGGCTTCTTAGATATTAAGGTTAACTCTTCCCCAGATGATCCCTATGGAGAATTTGAGGTTGTTAAGCCCCTGGGCGCTGCTTTCTTCGAAAATGAATACATCGAAATGAGCAAACTAATCAAATTGGCGGAACTGGATACGGAAGAAACTATGCCATATCTTATGACAGGCAGATACGATCGCTCTATGATGGGAAAAAAATCAACATACTTAAAGAGCTATTATCATGACTAATCCCAGAAAAAACAGCGATATCTCTATTGTTTGCGGTAGCGATGCTTATTCAATTACTGAAATTTAATTAATTTTCTGCCTGTGTAGGTAGGAATAAAAGAGGTGGATATCATAATGACAAAAAAAATATTTGATTTAACTGGCAGAGTTGCTGTTGTAACAGGTGCTTCCTCAGGCTTAGGTGTTCAGATGGCTAAAGCTCTGGCTAGGCAGGGGGCGGATATTGCAATCCTGGCCCGGCGTAAGTGGAAGCTGGATGAAGTTGCTGAGGAAATAAGAGGCCTTGGTGTAAAATGCGTACCTGTTAAATGCGATGTAACCGATTCTTCTCAGATTGCTGCAGCGGTAGAGGTAGTGAAAGCAGAATACGGAAAAGTGGATATTCTCGTTAATAACGCTGGGAGCGGAGGTCCCGGGCCAGCTGAAGATAAAAGTGATGAGGACTGGAGAAAGGTCATAGCAGTTGACCTGGACGGTGTCTTTATGGTATCACGCGACTTCGGCAGATTAATGATTGCTAATAAGTACGGGCGTATTATCAATATCGCCTCAATGTATGGCTTAGTTGGAGCACCGATAGTACCCTCTGCGGCTTATCATGCTTCTAAAGGTGGTGTTGTTAACCTGACCAGAGCATTAGCAGCAGAATGGGCAAAATATAATATCACCGTAAATGCTATCTGTCCTGGTTATTTTGTAACCGATTTTACTAGAGATAAATTTGAAACCGAAGAGTTTACTAATCATATGAAGATTCATGTGCCGTTAGGGCGCTATGGTAAAGAAGGGGAGCTGGATTCTACAGTAGTGTATCTGGCTGCAGATGAATCAGCTTATGTGACTGGCTCCATTCTTTCAGTTGATGGCGGCTATACCTGTATCTAAGATGCCAAAAACAATTATGATAAGGAAAATGCTTATGAACTACGAAAAGTTATTTACCCCATTCTATATCAATAAGATGCGTGTAAAAAACCGCATTGTCTTCTCGCCCATGGGTACCGGTTCAGCTAATACTGATGGTACGATGACTATGGAGGAAATTGATTACTTTGAAGAACGTGCCCGGGGCGGCGCAGGAATGCTCATACTGGGCTGCAAGTATGTCGATCGTAAGCTTGCTGAAACTGGCGGGTTACTTAATAAGCCCTACTGTATACTAGGGCTAGATGCGCTGTGTCAGAGTGTCCAACGCTATGGGGCTAAGATGTGTGCTCAGATTAGCTGCGGTACAGGAAAGAACGTCATGTCTATCGGTAAGCAACCTATATACTCTGCTTCTCCTAATCCCTTATTCTGCAATTCTGATCTCCTGACTGAGGAATTATCCGTTGAAGAGATTAAGGAAGTTATGGAGAACGTGGCTGTTTCGGCACAAATCGTTGTTGATTCGGGTTTTGACGCAATTGAGATTCACGGCCATGCTGGTTATCTTATCGATCAATTCATGTCTCCCATCTGGAACCGGCGTACAGATGAATATGGTGGTAGCTTTGAAAATCGGATGCGTTTCCCCCTTGAAATGGTAAGAACCATTCGGGAAGTAGTTGGTCCTGATTTTCCGATCCTTTATCGGATTGCGTTAGATCATCGCTTCCCTGGTGGGCGTACATTGGAAGAAAGCATGGAGATAATTAAAGCACTGGAGGCTGAGGGTGTAGATGCACTAGATATTGATGCTGGTGCATATGAAACTATGGACTATGTCTTCCCTACCGCTTATCTTGGGGATGCTTGTATGGAATATGTATGCGCCCCGGCTCGTAAGCACGTGAAGATTCCTTTGTTGAACTCTGGCAATCACGATCCTGAGACCGCACTTCGTCTCATTGAATCAGGAAATGCTGATTTTGTTATGCTGGGTAGACCTCTGATAGCAGACCCCGAGCTTCCTAATAAGCTAAAAACTGGGCGGCGTGAAGATGTCAGACCTTGTATACGTTGTAACGAGGAGTGTATTGGTCGTATGCGCAGGAGAAGAACTAAAATTTCCTGCTCCGTCAACATTCAGGTTTTACAAGAAAAAAGATTTAAGATAGAAAAAGCTGAAGAAGCACACAAGGTGGCTGTGATTGGTGCAGGCCCTGCCGGTCTTGAGGCTGCACGAGTGGCTGCCCTGCGAGGACACCAGGTTACTGTTTTTGAGAAGGAAAAGACAATAGGAGGTCAGGTTAGTGCAATTGCTACTCCCTCCTTCAAAAGTAAGCTCAAGGAGTTAATCACCTGGTATGGTATACAACTGCAAAAGCTTGGTGTTGAGGTAAAGCTGGGAGAAGTAATTAAGGCTAACGATAATCAGTTGTCCGAATATGACGAGATAATTGTTGGCACAGGAGCTATCACGCTAGTGCCTCCTATCCCTGGTATTGATGGATCTAATGTGATTAGTGTAATTGATGCTCACAAAGACAAATCCCTAATTAAAGGTGATAATATTGTTATCTGTGGTGGCGGTCTTTCCGGTTGTGATTCGGCTCTCGAACTAGCTTCGGAACATGACAAGAAGGTCACTATTGTCGAAATGTTGCCGGAGATCGGCAAGGATGTTTTTTCAATTAATGCAATAACCTTAATGCGTATGCTAAAGGAAAATGGAGTCAAGATGCTTACTAATTGCCGCGTAACCGGTATTGACAAAACTGGGGTGCATTGTACTTCTTCTGATGGAGCTGTAACGATCTCGGCTGATACTGTAATTACAGCTTTCGGTATGGAAAAAAATGACTCGCTGGCTCTGGCTCTTGCTGATCGATATCCGACTAAGGTTATCATTATTGGCGATTGTGATAAGATTGGCAAGGTAGGTAATGCCATTGCTGCTGGTTTTAATGCTGGTATGAGCATCTAAAGGAGACTTAGCTCAGAGGGAGTATTAGTAACTCCGCTGAGATAAATATTATAAAGGGGCGGAATAAATGATCAAAATTGTTGTTAAGGTTACCGTGAAACCCGGTAAAGCAGAGGATTTTAAGAATATTGCAGCAGAGCTTGTTGCTGAAACAAGGAAAGAAGAGGGCTGTATTTCGTATCAACTTTTTCAGGATAACCAAAACCCTGATCTGTTGTTCTTTATTGAGGAATGGACAAATGGTGAGGCACTTAATGCCCATCGTGAGACGAAGCATTTTAAAGATTGTGGGGCCAAGCTTCCAGACTTACTTGCTAAAGACATGGAGATTAATCGCTGTACATTGGTAATCTAAGTTGAGGAAAAATAAATTGGTAAATACAATTGTTTGCTTTGTACAGGATAGATCGGTTATAATAAAGCTTGCACAATTATTATAATTCGTTAAAAGTTTGGTCGTGCTAGACGGGGAGGTAGCGGTGCCCTGTACCCGCAATCCGCTATAGCGGGGTGGAATTCCCGGACAGAGGAATATCTCTGTAAGGTCTGGCTTTAGCAAGTGACGATGAAGATTGGGTCCTGCGCAACGAAAACTTGTGAACCCCGTCAGGTCCGGAAGGAAGCAGCGGTAAGCAAATCTTTTCGTGTGCCGCAGGGTTGCCTGGTCCGAGTTAACTACTGAAGTAACGCTTGGAGGGGTATGTTCGAAGCCGGGTGCACGGCCTATATAATGATATTTTGCCGATGCGTCGTATGCTTTGCGGCGCATTTTTCTGATCCCTTTCAATTTAAACTACTACATGATAAAATTATTTTGGATTAGTAAGCGGCTTGTTAAGTAAGCGGCTTTTTTACCGCATGAATCCGGGAATTGGGTGGGGAAGAAGGGATAGTTTTGACATATAAAGCTTTATACCGAGAATGGCGGCCCCAGAATTTTCACGAACTTGTGGGGCAGGAGCATATTAGTAAAAGCTTGCAAAACGCCATAAAAAATCAACGCATCGCACATGCTTATTTGTATACTGGACCACGGGGCACGGGCAAGACTAGTACGGCTAAAATTATGGCCAAGGCAGTTAATTGCTTAACACCTGTTACTGATGGTGAACCATGTAATGACTGTGCTAATTGTAAAAGTATAACCGAGGGCCGTTCCCTAGACGTGATGGAAATCGACGCAGCCTCTAACCGGGGTATAGATGAGATCCGGGAATTGCGGGAAAGAGTTAATTTTGTACCTAGCCAGGGTAAATACAAGGTTTACATCGTTGATGAAGTACATATGCTGACAACAGAGGCTTTTAATGCTCTTTTAAAAACCTTAGAGGAGCCCCCGGCTCATGTGATTTTTATTTTGGCTACTACAGAGCCTCACAAAATACCGGCGACAATCCTTTCGCGCTGTCAGCGTTACGATTTTCGTAAAATTGCCCCCCGAGATACTGAGGGAAGACTGCAGGAAATTTTGGATTCTTACGGAATAATAGCCGAAGACGGTGTATTGCCGTTGATAGTCAAGAAGGCGGAGGGCGGCTTACGGGATGCTATCAGTATACTTGATCAATGCATATCTTTAGGAGAGAAAGAGATAACCAAGGAGATTGCTTATCAGGTTCTTGGTACAGTAAAGGGCGAAGCACTAGAAGCTATCACCAAGGCTTTGGCAGAGCAAGATGCAGCAGCGTTATTGGTCAAGGTCAACGAATTGTTGCAAGATGGTGTGGAAGCCGGACAGATTATTAAAGATCTTCTTGAACATCTGCGTAATATGATGTTACTCCTAGTGACCGGCGTCAATTCACAGTTGGTTACTAGCAGTAAAGAGGAAAAAGAAGTCCTCTTAGAGCAGGCCAAGAGATTAGGTCAAAAACGTTTAGCAGAGGCGATTGCACTTTTGGCTAAGGTGGATAGTGAGAGTCGCTGGCGGCAAAATATGCGCATTGTCCTAGAAATGAGCCTACTCAGTCTCTTTAAAACAGAAGAAACGGTTCCAGCCGGGTCAATAACTTCAGTCCAGGTTACTCAAGGCGACACGAAGCCAACTGTGGCTAAGGTTAAAACTAAGAAGCAGAGTACAGCTAAACAAGTTGTAGGTAAGGAAGGGCAAGAGTATCAAAAGGCGCAAAAACCAGCAGAGGAAACAAGAAGACATCTTCAACAGACCGACGAGGAGACTGGGGCCAGAGAAACGGTCAATGACAATAGCGGTGAGCACCACGGTAACCAAACCACTGTAGAAGTGTCTGTCATCAAAGACAAATGGGATCAAGTAATGGAAAAGGTGAAGGATAGAAAAAGAACAGTACACGCTTTCCTTACTGTAGCCGAACCGTGGCAGTTAACTGAAAAGGGGCTGGTGCTCCTCTTCAAAAGCGGGTATACTTTTCACAAGGAAAAAGTATCCGAACCTGCTAACAAACAGCTAATCGAAGGAATCATAGAAAATGTTCTAGGTGTTAAACTGAATGTTATTTGTGCTATGGAAGAGGAACATTCCGCGGCCGGGGATAATGAGACCTATGATTCAATTAAACTAGCACAGGAAGTCTTCGGCTCGGATATAGTTGTTATCAAAGATTAATTAAGAAAAATAAGGAGGAAACCATAATGGGTTTTGGTGGCGCTAATATGCAAAAAATGATGAAGCAGGTCCAGAAAATGCAGGTCGATATGGCTAAATTACAGGACCAGCTGGGAGATATGGAGGTTGAGGCTACTGCTGGCGGTGGAGTCGTAAAAATTACGATGACCGGTAAGCAGGAAGTTAGAGGGATTGAAATTGAACCAGACATCCTTACCCCGGATGATGCAGAAATGATCCAGGATCTATTAACGGCAGCGTTTAATGAAGCCCTCCGTAAGTCGCAGGATTTGGCTTCTGAAGAAATGGCTAAAATAACCGGCGGGTTGAAAGTACCGGGTCTGTTCTAAAGATGTATCAGTATGCGGCGTCACTGACTAAATTGATTGAGCAATTTGCCCGGCTGCCGGGGGTGGGCCCCAAGACTGCTCAGCGTTTGGCTTTTTATATCTTGAATATGCCTCAAGAGCAGGTCACGGAATTTGCCAGGACGATGGTAGAAGTGAAGAACACGATTAGAACCTGTCCGGTCTGCTGCAATCTTACTGATGTGGTTCCTTGTCGTATTTGCGATGATGAAACAAGAGATAAGAGTGTGATTTGCGTTGTGGAAGAGGCTCAGGATGTGCAGGCAATTGAAAAAACCAGGGAGTTTAGGGGGCTTTATCATGTACTTCAGGGCTCCATTTCTCCTATGGAAGGAAGAGGTCCAGAAGATTTACGCATAAAAGAACTTTTGCAGCGTGTTACAGCTGATGAAGTCAAAGAAGTAATTGTGGCAACTAATCCGGATATTGAGGGGGAGACTACTTCTCTTTATTTAGCCAAGTTATTAAAGCCTGCAGGAATCCAAGTTACTCGGATTGCCCACGGTTTACCTGTCGGTGGGGATTTAGAAAATGCCGACACTGCAACATTGACTAAAGCCCTCAGCGGAAGACATCAAATATAGACTATAGTAGGCAAGGAACTGGGTTTGAAGCAGAGGCAAATTGGGCATTCTATTAGTAGTAAAACTAATAGATAGGTGTGGGAAAGTATGTCCAATAGCCAAAGGTTAAGAAAAGAACTAGAAAGCCTCTGGGATAGATTTGTTAAGTATTTGGCTGATGATTTTTTGTTGCCAGGAACCGGACTTGGGATAGAAAGTTCCGATAGTCTAGTATTAGGTGAATATAACTTGGTGCAGTTGACGGAAAAGGCCCGACAAGAATGGGAACAGGCAAAAATACTGTTTAATGAGGTGGTCGAGCCTGAACTGATTGATCATGCGATATATGCTATGACAGCTGCAGAACGGAAATATATTTATCTCTTAAAAAAAGCACAAACAGAGAGGATTGTAGACGAAGCTTTATATAATCTTCGAGAAAATGAGCTAGCTTAACAAGCTGGCTTTTTTGATTTTAGATACTGGTACTGTTCTAAAAAAATATTCGGACAATAAATATAGAGACAAGATATGCATAGGGGTGATAATATGAATGACATTGGTGTGATCTTGGCTACTTTTTTATTGTTAGTAGTTTTGTTTTTTGTTTTGCGGCTTTTGCTAGGGCCTTTAAGGATTATTACTCGCTTATTGATTAATAGCGGAATAGCTCTAGTGTGCTTGTTATTAATTAATCTTGTGGGCCGCAGATGGGGCATTCACCTACCGGTTAATCCGGTTAGTGTTATTGGGGTAGGTATTTTAGGTTTGCCGGGTTTAATTTTATTAATTTTTTTGACTTACTTATTTAACTAAAACAACTTTTTATGCTTTTCTTAGCCAAAAATACTGCATACATATAAATAATTAATTGATAATGTATCAATTGTTGATATAATAATATATAATTTAAAAAATATTTAAACAATGATAACAAGGAGTGACTTGCAGTGGCTAAGAATATGAAAACTATGGATGGGAATACAGCAGCAGCCCATGTGGCTTATGCGTTTACTGACGTAGCAGCAATCTATCCCATTACTCCTTCCTCAACTATGGCCGAAGTTGTCGATGAGTGGAGCGCTCATGGACGGAAGAATATCTTTGGTCAGACAGTTAAGGTTGCAGAGTTGCAATCTGAAGCAGGTGCAGCTGGAGCTGTACACGGTTCCCTTTCTGCCGGGGCTTTAACAACAACCTTTACGGCTTCTCAGGGTTTACTGTTGATGATTCCCAATATGTATAAAATCGCAGGAGAACTGTTGCCGGGTGTGTTCCACGTGTCGGCTAGAGCTATAGCAGGTCATGCTCTCTCAATTTTTGGTGATCATTCTGACGTAATGGCTTGTCGGCAAACTGGTTTTGCTATGTTAGCTTCTGGTAGTGTACAGGAAGCCATGGATTTAGCCGGAGTGGCTCATCTGACAGCTATAAAATCTCGGGTGCCATTCCTACATTTCTTTGATGGTTTTAGAACTTCCCATGAAATTCAGAAGATTGAAGTATTAGAGTATGAAGATTTAGCTAAGCTAGTGGACTACAAGGCTATTGAAGAATTCCGCAATAGAGCCTTGTCACCTGAACGTCCTTATACAAAGGGTACAGCTCAGAACCCTGATATTTTCTTCCAGGCTAAAGAAGCCTCCAATCCTTTCTATGAAGAAGTTCCTGACCAAGTGGCTTACTATATGGAAGAAATTAATAAGCTGACAGGCCGTAGTTATAAACCCTTTAATTATTACGGTGATCCGGATGCAGAACGAGTTATTATTGCTATGGGTTCTGTTTGCGAGACTATTGAGGAAACTATTGATTTCCTGCGGGCTAAAGGGGAGAAGGTTGGCGTAGTAAAGGTCCATCTCTATCGTCCATTTTCAGCGAAATATTTCTTTGATGTCTTACCTAGTACCGTAAAGAAAATTGCAGTACTAGACAGAACCAAAGAATCAGGCGCCCTGGGTGAACCTCTTTATCTTGATGTTTGTGCTTTATTCTACGGTCAAGAAAATGCTCCTTTAATCGTAGGCGGCCGCTATGGCTTAGGCTCTAAAGACACTACCCCAACACAAATAAAAGCTGTCTTTGATAACCTAAAGGCTGATCAACCTAAGAATAACTTTACTATTGGTATCATCGACGATGTTACTAATACGAACCTTCCTTTAGGTGAGAAGATTAATTCCGCTCCAGTTGGCACCACACGCTGCAAATTCTGGGGATTCGGTTCCGATGGTACTGTAGGTGCTAACAAGGATGCCATTAAGATTATTGGTGATAATACTGATCTCTATGCCCAAGGCTATTTCTCATACGATTCCAAGAAATCAGGCGGTGTAACTGTTTCCCACCTACGCTTTGGTAAGCAGCCAATAAAATCAACCTACCTCATTGATGAAGCTGATTTTATTGCCTGTCATAAGCCTTCTTATGTACATCTATATGATGTGTTGGAAGGTTTAAAATACCAGGGTACTTTTCTCTTGAACTGTCCTTGGTCTCCGGAGGAATTAGCAGAAAAGCTACCGGCTAAGATGAAACAGTTCATTGCTAAGAATAAGATTAATTTCTATACTATCGACGCTGTTGAGATTGCTTCTCAAATCGGTTTGGGTGGCAGGATCAACATGGTAATGCAAGCGGCTTTCTTTAAATTAGCCAATGTTATTCCGTTGGACGATGCAGTCAAATACCTTAAAGAAGCTATCGAAGTAACTTACGGACGTAAGGGTGATAATATTGTAGCCATGAACCAGAGTGCTGTAGATAAGGCTCTGGAGGCTTTAGTGAAAATTGATGTACCAGAGAATTGGGCCTCGGCTGAAGATGTGGATACGGAAGCCGCTCCAACTCAAGATATGCCTGATTTCGTGAAAAATGTTGTCATGCCGATGAATGCTATGCAAGGGGATAAATTACCGGTTAGTGCCTTTGTGGGTGCTGAAGACGGCTCCTTCCCCCATGGTACTGCAGCTTATGAAAAACGGTGTATTGCAACAGAAGTACCGGAATGGCAAGTTGATAATTGTATTCAATGTAATCAATGTTCCTATGTCTGCCCCCATGCAGCGATTAGGCCTGTCCTCCTAAATGAAGAGGAACAAGCCAAGGCACCGGCTGGTTTCATAACCAAGAAGGCGATTGGCAAACAGTTAGAAGGCTTAACTTACAGAATTCAAGTAAGTCCTATGGATTGTACTGGCTGTGGCAGTTGTGTAGAGGTATGTCCTTCCAAGCAAAAATCATTAGTAATGAAGCCTATGGAGGAACAAGTAGAAAAAGAAGCTTCCAACTGGTTACATGCAGTATCTATCCCAACTAAGGAAGGTCTCTGGCCCGTCAATAGCGTGAAGGGCAGTCAGTTCGTCCAACCATTAGTGGAATTCTCCGGAGCATGTGCTGGTTGTGGCGAGACACCTTATATTAAGTTAATAACTCAGCTTTTCGGCGATAGAATGATCATTGCTAATGCTACTGGTTGTACCTCTATCTGGGGAGCCTCAGCACCCAGTACACCTTATTGTACAAATTCTAAAGGGCAAGGACCGGCTTGGGCCAACTCCCTCTTTGAAGATAACGCAGAATACGGCTATGGTATGCTCTTAGCTTACAAACAAATCAGGCAGAGAATCGCTGACCTAATGGAAGAGGCTATAGCCCAAGGGATTCCTGCTGATTTACAGGAGGGCTTCCAAGCTTGGTTAGACGGTAAAGACGATGGTGATGCTTCTAAAGAGGCCAAAACTAAGCTGCTGCCCTTACTAGATAAATATGCTGATCAGCCTGGAGTACAAGAAATCATCGAGAAAAAGGATTATCTCGTTAAACCATCTCACTGGGTCTTTGGTGGTGACGGTTGGGCTTATGATATTGGTTACGGCGGTCTAGACCATGTATTGGCTTCTGGTGAGGATATCAATATATTGGTTGTTGATACTGAGGTATATTCTAATACAGGCGGACAGTCTTCTAAGGCCACACCTACAGCAGCAATAGCCAAATTTGCTGCTTCTGGTAAGAAGGTCAAGAAGAAAGACTTAGGTTTGATTGCTACTACCTATGGTTATGTTTATGTTGCCCAAGTTGCCATGGGAGCCGACCAGAATCAATTAATCAAGGCTTTAACAGAGGCCGAGGCTTATCCAGGTCCATCTCTAGTAATTGCTTATGCTCCTTGTATCAACCACGGTATAGCAGCCGGTATGGGATGTGTTCAAGAAGAAGAGAAGAAAGCAGTGGCTGCAGGATACTGGCATTTGTATCGCTACAATCCATTGCTGGTCAAAGAAGGCAAAAATCCATTTATTTTGGATTCCAAAGAGCCTACAGCTTCGTTCCGCGATTTCTTAATGGGTGAAGTACGCTATTCCTCTTTATTGAGGACCTTCCCTGATACAGCCGAGGAACTCTTCGCTAAGGCTGAAGAAGATGCTAAGGCTAGATTGAACAACTATAAAAGGATGGCTGAGTAGAGGATTAAACTATAAACTATCAGTCTATATTGTTTGCGACTTAATAAAAAAGTAATAGCTAATAACAAAATGGAGACGGAAAAGCAATTTCCGTCTCCATTTTTTAATTTCTTCTCTCTGAAAGCAAAAGGTCTTAATAATTCTTTAAGAGGTGCGACATAATAGATTAGACGCAAAATAAATCCGGGGAAGCAGGGAGTTGAGACCAATTCCTAAGTATGTAGCAGAAGCTTATGTGGGTGAGTATGCCAGCGGTAAAAGTGAGGTAGCTTTAAATCGTGCAATTGCATTATTGAAGGAAAGGCATGAAAAGGTAACCTTAGTAGATCTAGATTTAGTTGAGCCTTTCTATACTTTGCGACCGATAAAAAAGGAGCTAGAGGGGAGAGGCCTGGAAGTAATCGCCTGGGAAACAAGGGAGACGATGGGGCTAGGCGAGGCTGGAAATCTTATCAAGCCAGAAATGCGCTGGGTATTAAAAAGAACAGGCCATATTATTTTAGATGTTGGTTATGGCGTTGAAGGAGTTAAGAAGTTAAAGCTTATAGAAGGTGCGGAACCGGGTGGGAACTTAAAAGTATATGTAGTCGTCAACCTTGCTCGCCCTATTACAGGTGATGTAAGAGGAATAATTGAATATGTGCAAACCCTCGGCCCGGTAGATGGATTAATTAATAATTCTCATCTAGGGGACGATACTGATATAGAAATCATTACGGAAGGAGCAAGAATTATAACTGAGGCCGCACGTCAGTTGGATTTGCCTGTTATTTGTACAACTGCAGACAACAGATTCCGGTCTCAGCTTGGATTGAGGGATGTGATGGGCAACCCAGTTTGTTTTTTGGAACGGTTTATGCACCGTACCTTTTGGTAATTGAAATGGTGCTGTTAGTAGTTTTTATAATAGCTTAGGAGGTGTACTGCAAGTGAATGAAAAACCTGTTCAAGGTGAGAAGAAAGTGTTTATGACAGGTAATGAGGTGGTTGCTTGGGCAGCATTGGCTGCGGATGTAGAAATTATGTATGGCTACCCTATTACCCCCCAAAACGAGATTATGCATTATTGGACAAGACTTGCTCCCAAGTACGGGAGAAAATTCTTGCAGACCGAGGATGAAATCTCCGCCGGATTTACGACTTGTGGTGGAGTTTTGTCCGGAGCCAGATCTTTTACAGCCACAGCCGGCCCAGGAAATACCCTAATGCAAGAATCGATGACCATGGCGGAAATGATGAGAATTCCAACTGTGGTGGTTGTACAACAGCGTGGAGGCCCATCTACAGCTACAGTAATTTACTCTCAGCAGGAAACAACTCTAACTTGTTTTGGTGGTAATGGAGAGGGACTTCGGATAGTATATTCCACTGGCTCTCATCAGGAGTTATATGACTATACAATCAAGGCCTTCAATACAGCCTGGAAATACCGTTTTCCTACCTTTGTCTTGGGAGATGGTTATCAAGCTAAAATGCGCGAACCTCTCTACATATACGATCCTGAAGAAAAAGGGATTAAGATGGAACCTACTACTCCTTTCCTTGGTAAAGCTGGGATACCCGGGCTAGATAGAGACCCTTCCCATTTGCGTAACACCTATAATACAGAAGAGGAACTCTTAGAAGTAGTAAATGACTTGGCCAGCGATTATGAAAAAGCAGCCCCCGAACTGGTGGAGTTCCAAAATTATCATACCGATGATGCTGAGATTATTATTGTTGCTCACGGAATCGTAACCCGGGCGGCGCAAGAGGCTGTAGAGATTTTGCGCAACAAAGGTCATAAAGTAGGCCATTTCCGCCCTGTTACCTTAAGGCCTTTTCCGGCCCAGGAACTAAAAGAATTAGCTTCGCACTGCAAAAAACTAATTATAGTAGAATCGGCCCAGGGGCAACTAGCCAAAATGGTGAAGGATGCTATTTATGGGATTACAACACCCCTGGAGTACTATTTCAGACCTGGAAAAGGCATTACCTCCGAAGAAATTGTTGCTTACGTCACCAGTAATAAGGAGGGGAAATAAGTGAACGCTACGCAAGTACCAAATATGCCTAAAAGTTGGCGTGTTGAGACAAAGCCTCATAAATTTTGTCCCGGTTGTGGTCATGGTTTAGTCCTAAAAGCCTTAGGTGAAGCAATTGATGAATTGGGTATCCAAGACAGAGTAGTTTTTGGCTGTGATATTGGCTGTTCATTGTTGGCTTGGGATTTTTTCAATGTTGATACCGTCCAAACCCACCATGGAAGAACAACCCCAGTAATGGCAGGTATCAAAAGAGCACGGCCCGATCGGATTTGTATAGCCTATATGGGAGATGGTGGTGGTTACGCTATTGGCTCACAGCATCTTGTCAATGCTGCTACTAGAAATGAGAAAATAACGCTGCTTTTGGTTAACAACTGCAACTATGGAATGACAGGAGGCCAAATGGCACCCACTACGCTACCGGATATGAAGACCGAAACTTCACCATACGGGCGCGATCCTGAGGAAACCGGATATCCCACTATGGGACCGGAGATGGTAGCTGCTATTACAAGGGAAAATTCTTTTGTGGCCCGTGGTACGGTAGCTAATATGCGGCAGTTAAATAACTATATTAAGAAAGCCCTGCAAAACCAAATTGACGGTAAAGGATTTTCGTTTGTAGAGGCTTTATCAGGTTGTCCTACTAATTGGAGTACTAACGCCAAAGATACCTGGAACTTCATTGAAAAGACAATGCCCCAATATTTCAAGGTTGGTATCATCAAGGAGCCAGCCACGAAGGAGGCAGAATAATGAATACTGCTGTTAAAATAGCCCTGGCCGGCGAGGGTGGGCAAGGAGTTCAATCAGTAGCAGCTATTTTGGTAGAGGCCGCCTATGATAGCGGTAAAGAAGCTTTGTATATTCCCAATTTTGGTGTAGAACAGCGTGGTGGAGTGTCTATAGCTTATTGCCAGATTTCTGAGAAGAAAATTGGGTCTCCTAAATTTGATTATGCTGACTTAGTTATTGCCCTTTCGAAGCGGGCGGTGGAACGAACGAAAAGGTATATTAATGGAGATACAATGTTTATCTATGATACTTCAATAGAAGGTATAGAAGATAAGCTCCCTCAGAATGCTAAAAAAGTCTTGGGCATACCTGCGTTAGAGATTGCTAAGAACGAACTGCATCCCAGAGTATTCAACGTGATTATAATGGGCGCGGCTATTGAGGCAACTAGAGTTGTAGCTATGGAACAGGCAAAAAAAGCTTTAGAAAACAAATTAGGTTATAAGTTTGAGCAGGCTCCTAATTTACGAGATCTAAACTACAAAGCTTTAGAAAAAGGGAGCAAATTAGTTAAAGGATAATAGGGGTTGTGTCTCGGCCATACACATGATTAACATAGAGGGTATTATACCTGGCAGGTTGAGATTGTCACGGTATTATACCCTCTAGTATTATTTGAGCCGTAACATAATGAATCTTCCCTTTATATAATTAAGTCATTCTGTGTTAGGCAAATAACCTAGATTTTCCTATTGAAATAGGTCGTGAGGATAGTTATAATAGTCGTTGCGCTATTCGTTAAGGTAATTAAACTTGCAATCTACAATTATAAAAATAACTTTTAAATCTTGTTGACACAATTTATCTTAATGTGATATTATAGTGAACGTTGCGATACGGAGTATCCGGCGCAACAAAGGGCAAAGACAACTGCTATTACTAACATTCCAGCAGTCTCCATCTTGACGGAAGCCTCTGAAGATGTTACAATGGAGTTCCTGCCCAAGCGAAAGAGCAGGCTGCCGATATTACCAGAAATTACAGATTGACGGTAAGGCGGTAAACATGTTAAGATGAAGTTCCT
>MTKW01032810.1_pt1 | contig 16633 bp, 15 predicted proteins | sample 1042761 | NCBI WGS metagenome assembly MTKW01 (sample SAMN06205366, study PRJNA360243) | anaerobic digester metagenome | biome: Wastewater treatment plant; feature: Anaerobic digester sludge; material: sludge; isolation source: anaerobic digester fed with sludge from wastewater treatment plant ... | reverse complement strand
GAGTTCGATCAGGTTTCCGCTGATCATCGTCTCGCTCAACGCTTTCGTGATCTTACCGTCTTCAATCAGGAAGGAGTTCTTAGCCACACCTGAGAAATCGCCATTGGAGGCAGGCTGACCACCGGAGAAACGACTGACCAGGATGCCGCGCTTGATGCCCGAGATGATCTCATCTATCGAGCGCTCACCTGGCTCTACGACATACATGTCGCTGATGTTGCCGCTTCTTTTTCCGTCGGATGCTTTGGCACCGTAACGGGACAAGGCATAATTCTTCAGTACGCCTTTTTCGATCAACAGGTTGTCTCCAACGATGTAACCGTCGTTGGTCACATGTTGGTTCAAGACAAATCGTTCGTCGAGCGGATTGGCGCGCCAGGTCAACTTGTCTGAGACTATTTTTTGACCCAGCTTGTCTTTCAGCGGCGTCGTGCCGGAGATGAGCGGCAGATCGCCAAGAAGGATATGCTTCGCAAAAAGCAGCATGGTCGTGAAACACTCGGGCGAAAAGACGACATCTCCGATGGTCTCCTCACCGATCGTCTCCGTCTTCACCTGCTTCTCCGCTTCGCCGAAGAGCCGTCTGACGCCATCGAGTTCGAGCAGATTTTCGCAATCGTCGGGGATGAAGATGCCGAAATAGTTGAAGGATCCGGCGTTTTCCCCATCGTTACCGGAAAACATGCAGGTGATCATATTGATGCCATATGCCGTCTGATGCAAGACGCCGTTTGTGTTGGTATAGACTGAGTCTTCTCTTTTATGCTGAATCGTCGCAGTCTCCAACTTTAAATGAGGAAACTCTTTCTGAACATCGTTGAGCAGACGATCGAGCAACGCGAAAAGACGGTCTCTATCCGGTTCGAGCTTACCGCCCTGGAACGTGCCGTTATGCTGTTCGTCAGATATACCTTCCGCTGGATCGGGTGCCGACTCCTTGGCATTTTTGAACGCATGATCGAGGGCTTCATCAATGCTTTTCTCGTCGGTGCGGTTCAGGCTGATCGTGCCTTTCCTTTGCTCCGTGATCACCTTGATCGACACATTCGTTCCGGCTACACTCCTGACCAGCTGTATCTCGCCTGTGTTCGAGTCGATTTCCGTCAGTGTTTCTCTACTGACGTTGCACTCGGCCATGTCTGCACCGCGGGATTTAGCCTTCTCGAGTATAGTTTCTGCCAGTTGTTTATAGTCCATCTCAGCGTCCTCCCACATTCAGTTCACACTTGATCGCCGGTCCGCCCATGCCGACCGGAATCATTTGCTTCTTGCCGCACATGCCGCCACAGGTCCAGATGAGGTCGTCAGAAACCATACTGACGGTCTTCAGGACATCGAAAGCGACGCCCGAGACGGTCGTATCGCGGATCGCTTTGCCGATCTTGCCGTTCTTGATCTCGTAGCCCTGATTGACGCCGAACATGAACTCACTCGTCGTATCGGCCTGTCCGTTGTTCGTGCCGACCATGTAGTACCCGTCTTCAACGGAAGCGATCATGTCTTCCAGTTTGTCCTTGCCCGGTACGATACACGTATTTCTCATACGCACCAACGGTTCGTCGGTGTATTCATACGCCCGTGCGTTGCCGAGCGGCACATGTTCAAACTGCGCAGCCGTCTCGCGGTTATGCATGAAGTTGACCAGGATACCGTCTTCAATCAGGACGGCGTCTTTTGCGACCGTACCTTCATCGTCGACCGTGATCGGTACGGGACAGCGCTCGCCAAACGCTTCGTTTGCGTAGTCGACCAGCGTGATCAGTTCGGAAGCGACCTTTTTGCCGAGGTTTGGGCCAGCCACGGAGCCGCCCAAGACAAGGTCCGCTTCGACCGTATGACCGATCGCTTCGTGTGCCAGAATACCGGCCAGATCGGCATCGAGAATGACCGTATGTCGACCGCCTTTGGCATAGACGCCTTCGGCTTTTTTCGACACATTCTCATACAATTCGTCGATCTTTTCGTGCAGCAGGTCGACGCGTGTAAAGTGATCACTGAAGTATCCATAGCCGCCCAAGACATCGTAGAGATCGATTATGCTGCCGTCTTTAGATTCAATGAAAAAGTTTGCGACTAAAATGGCACGTGGTGTCAGCGTGTGCGACCACACGTCATCAGACGTCAAGAGCAGCTTCTCCATCGTTAGTCCGGAGTACACGAGCTGCCTCGTCTGAAGCTTCGGATACTTTTCCTTGATATGCTCGTCCAGCTCGGTCATAAAGCTCATGATCGCCTGCGTGTCGGCCTGTTCACTTGCTTGAAGTCCGTCGTCGTTACGCACGGCTGAACGTCGGTCTGAGAGTACACGCTCCAATGGTTTTCTTTCATTCAGAAAGCCGGCGTTTGTGGACGCCAGTTCGAGGACGCGCTTCACACTCGCTTCAGAGTATTCCGAATCGGATGCAAAGCCGTACGAACCATTCTTGCGAACGCGTGCCGACACACCTCGCATTTGACAGTAGGCATTGCTTAGCAGCGTACCGTTGTTGAATGAGATTTTGCGGGACGTATTTTCCTGTGCTCGCAGCTCTGTTTCACCGGAAAATGATCGTTTCGCCTGATCTGGACTTAATAAATCGATTAAAATAAGCCATTCCCTCCTTTTACCCCATGTTCATTCAGCTCCAAGTGTAAACGAAATCGGCGAGGAAAAAAANNTCACTATGAAAGAATAAAACGTTATTGTGCGTCAACGTCATTGTCTTTGGCTCGTGAACAACAACCAAATGAGAAGTGAATATCGTCCTTAAAACGAGGCGAAAAATGTGACTTCACGAAGATCAATTGGGCGGAACTAGTCACGCTCGATTGACGATGACTGTCTGACAAGACACCAGGCGATCGTTTGCTGGTGTGAGACTGATCAGTCAAAGCAAAGAGACATAGAAACATGCTAAATGCTAATCACATATAAAGAGAAATATCCGTTGATGCAGGCCAAAGCACACTGACAACCGACGAAATCGCTAAATAATGATACCTATGTAAACATGTGAGGATGTCAGCAAAATTGACCTGTAAGCTTATTGTTCGAGGCCTGGCTGGATGATGCCACTTGCAGTCACAATACCGCTGACTAATTTGGGTGGTGTGATGTCGAATGCCGGATAAAAAGCGCGAACATTATATTTTGCGGTGCGCGTATTAAGGCAATGCAGTACATCTTCGCTGTCTCTTTCTTCGATTGTGATGCTGTCAGGTGTCAGGTGAACGGTACTCGGCTCGCCGCTGACATAGTAGGGAATGCCGAGGTAGTGTGCGGCCAGAGCGATCTGAAACGTGCCAACTTTATTGATCACGTGTCCGTCGCTGGTGATCACGTCAGCGGCCGAGGTGAAGACGTCGACATTTTCTCTTTGCATGATGGCAGCCGGCATATTGTCGGTGATCACATAAACATCGAAGCCTAAATCGGAGATGACACTGGCGGTCAGTCGGGCGCCTTGCAGATATGGTCTTGTCTCCGGACAGATGAATCGAATATCTTTCTTTTGTTTTCTTATTTCAAGACACATCATGCCGACGATCGTTTCGGCGAAACATTGAGTCATGACGGTTCCTTGATCGGGAAACGTATTGACGAGGTGGACGGCAGCCTGCTTTATTTTCTTATAGCGCCGATTGGCTTCTTCAATCGCGGCATTAATCGTCGCCTCGACCAGGGAACGTCCCTCCTTGATCGCCGCGGTCGCTGCGAGGAGGCTTTTGTCGACCATGTCTCCATACGCTTCACTCATCGTCGGGCGTGCGTATCTCAGCAAGTTGCCTGCTTCAGTCAGATGTTTTAAACGGTCGGCGATCGGCATCTTCTCGGCTTCTTTGGCCGCGAGTACCATGCCCATCTGCACGGCGAGCAGCGGTCCGCCGCTCTGCGTCACCATGTTTTTTATGGCGTCGGCCACGTCCGCCGGCGTCTTGCATATCTCGTACCGGATCGTCATCGGATAGACGCGACGATCCAGGATTCGCACGATGTCATCTTCGTACCACGCGATCTGATCGAAGCGGAGTAGTTCCGGCAAGCCTTCATCGTATCTTTGCAGATTATTCATAAGTTACACCTTGTTACTTAACTATGTAATGTGATCACATACATTTTATGATACATATGAAAAACATGGTTGGAGTTTGAACTCGTATGATCGAAGTCAATGTCGATAACATAGTTCTGGAGACGAAGCATCCAATCCTTCGTGCCTTTCGCGCAGACGATCTTTCCGATTTCAATGCGTACGCATCCGATCCCGGAGTAGGTGAGATGGCGGGGTGGACGCATCATAAAGATCTCGCGGAAAGTCAACGTATTTTGGAAATCCTTATGGCAGAGAAGAAGGCGTTTGCGCTAGAGTTGAAAGCGACGTCGCAAGTCATCGGATCCCTTGGCATCGAGTATCTTCCGGCCGTTATGCCGCAGGCATTTCACGGGCTTGTCGGGCGCTCACTCGGATATGTGCTCGGCCGGAAATGGTGGGGAAGAGGATTGGTGCCGGAAGCAGTCGATGTCGTCGTCGAATACTGTTTTAACGATCTGGATCTCGATTTTCTGACGTGCACGTATTATCTGGAAAACCGACAATCGAAACGCGTCACTGAAAAGTGCGGATTTAAACCGGTCGATGTGACCGTAGCGATGACCCGTTGGGGCGAGATGAAAGACAGTATGCTGACCGTTCGCTGGAACCCACGTGCCGGTAGCGTCCCACATGCTCAGTTATGCTGAACGTATTCTAATTAATGAGAGGTATTCATGATTAAAGCAACGATTGACGTAAAAGACTTTGGCCAGATGTATTTTGAACTCGATGAAAACGCCGCACCGATCACGGTCGACAACTTCGTCACACTGGCTGAGTCAGGCTTCTATGACGGTTTGGGCTTTTGCCGGATCGTCAAAGGATTTGTTATTCAAGGCGGATCGAAGACAAACAGCATCTCCGGCGGGAGTGATCACACGATCAAAGGAGAATTTCAGGCGAACGGTGTCGATAATCCGCTCAAGCATGTGAAGGGCACTTTGTCGATGGCCAGATCACAGGATCCGGATTCGGCCGGTACACAGTTTTTCGTCATGCTCGAAGATGCGCCGCATCTCGACGGTCAGTATGCCGCGTTCGGCACCATGACCGACGGTTTTGACGTACTGGCGAAGATCGGCGAGGTTGAGACGACGAGTGCGGACGACTGGAACCGTCCCTATCATATGCCGATTATGGAGAAGGTTACGATCTCAAGAGACTGATGCGAGTCGATACGACTCATGAGTCGTGAATCATTTTAATTGCTCTTGCCGCAGCGCTGGTCGTTGCGGCTTTTTTCATGTTTTTATGCATTTTGAAAGTGAATATACATTCATGTATGGCCTTTGCGCGCAACAGTAAGCGATTACGATTCGTCAATGTGCACGGAAAAAGACCATTTTATTGTGCGTATTGACGAATATGGTGACGTATTCATCGGCTCATTTGACATAATGTGTTTGTTTCGTCACAATGCTAGTACCTGAATGTATCTTCAGGTTTGATTTTGGTTAGCAATTTTTACTGTTCTCGGAGAGGTGTTTTATGAGATTAGACAACAAAGTAGCAGTCGTAACGGGAGGCGCACGCGGGCTCGGTCAGGCGATCAGTGAGCGGTTTGCGAGTGAAGGCGCTCGCGTCATCGCGCTCGATATGGGAGAACTGACGTATGAAGCAAAAAACGTCGAGTTTCGTTTGCTCGACGTTACTGATCGTGAAGCGTGTAAACAGATGTTTGATTCGATCGTCACCGATTACGGCCGCATCGATATTTTGGTGAACAACGCCGGTATCACGAGAGACGCCATGACGAGAAAGATGACCGATGATCAGTGGGATCAGGTGATCGACGTCAACCTGAACGGCGTATTTAATCTGACCCGCTTTGTCGGTCCGCACATGGAGGCCATGGGTGGCGGCAGTATTATCAATATTTCCTCGGTCGTCGGCGTATTTGGCAATATCGGTCAGGCGAACTACGCTGCAACGAAAGCCGGTGTCGTCGCATTAGCCCAGACCTGGGCGAAGGAATTTGCCAGAAAAGGCGTGCCTGTGAGAGTCAATGCGATCGCACCGGGATATACGATGACCGATATTTTAAAGACGGTCCCGCAGGATCTGCTGGACAAATTTGCCGCGATGACGATGCTCGGTCGTCTGGCCGAACCGCATGAAATCGCATCAGTCGCGAGCTTTTTAGCGAGCGATGACGCCTCATATATTACGGGGCAGGTGCTGTCGGTTGACGGCGGCATGAGACTTTAGGAGTTTTTTATGAAACAGTATCCTGTTCAGTTCGCGAAGCTTCCGTCTGCTGAGACGATGGCCTATCGCGTCGCAGGCGAAGGCCGTCCCGTACTCTTGATCCACGGGAATCAAAGTGCGTCGCCGCACTGGTTTCCGTTGATGGAAAGACTCGAAAATGACTTTCAGCTGATCGCCGTCGATCTTATCGGTTGCGGTGACAGCAGCTACAACAAACGATTTGACTCGCTCTATGAGCTCGCCGTGCATGTCGATCAATTGATGGAGATCCTCGGCTTGCAGTCGATCCCCGTGATCGGCTGGTCGACTGGGGGCGGCGTGGCGATGGAGCTTGCGGCGTCCTTCCCGGAACGTGTGTCTCATCTTTTGCTTCTCAGTTCCGTCGGTCTCGGCGGCTACCCGGTCTATAACTTCGGAGCCGACGGCAAGCCGATCCTTTCGGAGCGCCTCTGTACGAAAGAGCAAATCGCCGAGCATCCCGTCTCGGTCAAGCCGGTACTCGCCGCTTATGAGGCTGGCAACCGCGAATTTATGAAGTCGGTCTGGAACTCGGTGATTTACCAGATGAAACCGGTACCGGATGCCGATTTCGAGATCTATCTGGACGCGATGTTCAAACAACGCAATCTGATCGATATCATCTACGCTTTATCGCAGTTCAACTTTAAACACGAATCGAACGGCTGTGCGCCGGGGACTGGCAAAGTCGATCGGCTGACGATGCCGGTCACGATTCTGCAGGGCATGAAGGATTTGGTCGTGCCTTACGTCTGGGCGGATGAAATAAAAGCCGCTCTCGGTGATAAGGCGACCTTACATCGATTTGAAAACGGCGGTCATTCGCTGTTGACCGACAGTCTCGATGAATTGGAGACGATTTTGAAGGAGGCATTGTGAAACACACGGTAGGCATCGCCGGTATCGGCCTTTATATTCCTGAAAAGACCCGCTCCGCCGCGGAGATCGCCGCAGCGACAAACGGTGTCTGGGCGGAAGAAGCGGTGCGGGAAAAACTCGGTATAAATCAGATTTACATCGCCGGATCGAACGAAGGGACACAGGAGATGGGAGCGCTCGCAGCGAAGGCTTGTCTCGACGACGCCGGGATAGAAGCGACCGATATCGATCTCATCCTCTGTTTCGGCGAAGAGTGGAAAGAATATCCGCTGACGACGTCGGCGCTCTACATCCAGGATCGCATCGGCGCCGTCAACGCCTGGGGAATCGACGTGCAAAACCGCTGCTGTACGACGATTTCGGCGATCCAAATGGCCAAGGACATGATGCTCGGCAATCCTGAATTGAACGTCGTCTTGTTGGCCGGTGGTTACCGAAATGGCGATTTCGTCGATTACAGCGACCGCAATATGTCGATGATGTATAACCTTTCGGCCGGCGGCGGCGCACTGCTTCTCGTGAAGGATTTAGGAAAAAACACATTGCTCGGTTCGGCTGTTATCTCGGACGGATCGCTGTCACGTACGGCCGGTGTGGAGATCGGTGGTATTGTCAATCCGATCACCAGGGATAATGTAGAAGAGGCAGCCAAATCACTGCGTCTATTGGAGCCACAGAAGATGAAGGATCGCCTGAACGAAGTCTCGATGCAAAACTGGTTCACCTGCATCGACCGGGCGCTCGAAAAGAGCGGGCTGACGCGTGACGACATCGACTATCTGAACGTCCTCCACATGAAACGCTCTGGCCATGTCGCTTTATTGGCTGAACTCGGCTTGACCGAAGATCAATCGACGTATCTGGAAGATTACGGCCACATGGGACAGATCGACATGATCCTGAGCCTGAAGCTCGGTCTCGAAGCCGGCAAGATCAAAGACGGCAGCATCATCTGCTCGATCGCAGCCGGTATCGGTTATGTCTGGGCGGCCGATGTGATGCGCTGGGGGAAAGACGATGAGTGAGTTTTTCGGCATCATTCTGCGCAGTTTGGAATACGGGAGCATTTATGCCCTCGCGTCGCTGTCGATCATTTTGGTGTTCCGGACATCTTTCACGACGAACTTCGCCCAAGGCATGATCGCGATGTTCTCAACCTACTTTGTCGCTACCCTGATTCACAAATCAGGTCTGCCGCTCGGTGTCGCGTTCGTTCTCGGTCTCATCTTCGCCTTGCTCCTCGGCTTCCTGATCGACATCATCGTGATCCGGCGGGCGGCGAAGCTGTCGCCGGTCGGCAAACAGATTATTACGCTCGGTGTGCTCTCGATTATTCTGGGGCTGACGCCGAATATTTTCGGCGTCTACGATCTCAATATGCCGAAGTTCATTCCGCAGGGCGATATGAAAATCGCCGGTACCTCGATCTCTTACAATGCGCTTTTAAATATCGGGCTCGGGCTTCTCGTGATGTTGACGTTGTATTACGTGTTACATCGGACGAAGGCAGGGCTCGCGATCCGCACGACAGCGGAAAATGCACCGGTCGCGCGCCTGATGGGCGTTTCAACCAAACTGGTCACGATGTTTGCCTGGGGTGTGGCCGGCTGTCTGTCGCTGCTCGCCGGCATGATGGCTTCGCCGTTTTCCCAGGTCTCGACGACGTTCATGAACGACATCCAGATCACGGCATTCCTCGCCTGTCTGCTCGGCGGATTCACGACGTTCTTCGGTGCCGTCGCCGGGTCCTATATCATTGCGATTGCGTCGAACCTGCTACAGGTCTATCTACCGCAGGGCACCGTCTGGGGAAAACCGATTCTCTATATTCTCTTGATCGGTTTTCTGTTTTTGAAACCGTTCGGTCTGTTCGGTAAGCGTTACGTGAAGAAGGTGTAGCATGGACAGGCAGCTAAACACGTTTCAACGAATCTATAAGAATCCGTACCTGCAGTTCCTGATTGTCGGCGTCTTGTTTGCCCTGTTGCCGACGCTGCGGGCCGCCGGTATGGTCAAAGCCGGCACGGTGACCGTCATCGGTACGACGCTGATCTACACGATCGCCGCACTCGGACTGAATATTCTGCTCGGGTATTCGGGGCTCATCTCCCTCGGTACGGCCGGTTTCATGGGACTGGCAGCGTACTGCTCCGCTTATTTCACCGAGCAGCTGGCGCTGCCGTTTTGGCAGTCCCTGATCCTCGCCTTGCTCATTCCGACGGTGCTCGGCGTGATCGTCGGGTTACTCTCGATGCGCTTCGTCGGTATCTATTTGGGGATTGCTACTCTGGCAGTCGGCGAGATCCTGAGTGAGATTTTCCGGCAGTGGGATGCTTTCACGCGAGGGACGAGCGGGGCCAGAGCAAAATACCCGAAGATCTTCGGTATGCAGCTCGACCAGACGGGCATGTACTACCTGATCGTGATCATTACGATTATCGTCTTCATTCTCGTCTATCAGTTGTTGAAGGGACGTCTCGGCCGTGCGTTGAATGCGATGCGCGGTTCCGAAGCCGCGGCGATGGCGATGGGCATCTCGGTTTACAAATACCGTCTGATCGCTTTTGGGGCGGCGACGCTGCTCGCCTCTCTGGCCGGTGTCTTGTACGTCCACTACATCAGAATTTCCTACCCGACGATCTGGGGGCTTCCCCTATCGCTCGATTTCCTGGCGATCATTGTGATCGGCGGACTGCGCTCGATTTACGGCACGCTGGTCGGCTCCTTCGTGATCTTTGCGATGTCGGAGCTCGTTCTGAAACAGATTCCGTATATGGAAAATTACTCCCTCGTCTTGAAGGGCGTGTTGATCATTATCTTCATTCTCTTCTACCCGTACGGACTGGCACATGTCGTCAGTGACCTGCGCATGCGTTTGGGCAGAAGAAAGACCAAGGTCCATCCGCTTGCGGCAAAGGAGGAGGATATCGATGGCTGATCTGATGAAGCACGAAGCGACACTACTTGATATCAAAAATCTGTCGATCGCCTTCGGCGGACTGAAAGCCGTCGATGATCTGAGTTTTTCGATCAACCAGGGTGAGATCTACGGCCTGATCGGACCGAACGGTGCCGGTAAAACGACGGTGTTCAACTGCATCACGCAGTTTTACAAGCCGGATCAGGGGGAACTTCGTTTTCGCAACAAAAAAGGTGACATCGTGTCACTGACGAGCCTGCCGACGTACCGCGTTCTGGAGCAGGGCATCGTCCGAACGTTTCAGAACGTCGAACTGATCCGTGAGCTGTCGATTCTGGACAACGTCCTGATCGGGGCGCATATCGATTACGAAAAGACGACCGTACTGGACGAGTTGTTTAATACGGGACGTCGCCGGCGTGAAGAAAAAAAACAGATCGAGGCGGCGCGCAGAGCACTTCAGTTTCTCGGCATCGATCACTACCGTCTGTTTCCGGCCGGCAGTCAGCCGTACGGTATACAAAAGAAAGTCGAGTTGGCGCGTACCTTGATGAGTGATCCGAAGCTGATCATTCTCGATGAGCCGGCAGCCGGACTCGATGAGAGAGAGACCGTCGAGTTGGCCGACGAGATTTTGCGCATCCGGAAAGAATACGATACGACGATTCTGCTCGTCGAACATGACATGCAGCTCGTGATGAAGATCTGTGATCGCATCTCTGCGATCAACTTCGGCCGGCTCCTCGCGACCGGCACGGCCGCCGAGATCCGAGCCGATCAGAAGGTACAGGAAGCGTATCTGGGGGTGGATGCATGAAGTCGTTACTTGAAGTAAAGAATGCCGACGTCTTCTACGGACCGATTCACGCTTTGAAAGGAATCAGTCTCGACGTGGCTGAAGGATCGGTCGTCGCGTTGCTCGGTGCGAACGGCGCCGGTAAATCGACGACGCTGCGCGCTGTGACCGGTTTGGTCCGAAGCCGCTCCGGCGAGATCATCTATGACGGCAGGCGCATTGACCGCATGGCCGAAGAGAAGATCGCGCGGATCGGGATTTCGCATGTGCCGGAAGGCAGACAGATCTTCGCCAGTCTGACGACGCTCGAAAACCTGATGATCGGTGCCTACAGCGTGCACGACAAAAGAGAGATCGACGCCAATCTGGAGCGCTGTTACGGCTACTTCCCGATCCTGGCCGAAAGAAAACATCAGCTGGCACAGACGCTCTCGGGCGGTGAACAGCAGATGCTGGCGATCGCCAGAGGTCTGATGAGCAGTCCGAAGCTTTTGCTCCTTGATGAACCTTCATTGGGACTTGCGCCACTGATTGTGAAGTCGATCATGGATATCATTAAGACGATTGCGAAAGAAGGCGTGACGATCCTGATCGTCGAACAAAACGCCTCGCAGACATTGAAAATCGCCGACTACGCCTATGTTTTGGAAGTCGGCCGCATCATCGCGTCCGGTGATGCCGCGACACTCGCGTCGGATCCGGCGCTGGTGGAAGCTTATTTAGGTGGCAAGGGGAAACCCATCACATAAACACGCCGCAAGGCGACAAGAGAAACGGACATTATTTAGGAGGATTATCATGAGAAAACTATTAGCAGCACTGCTCGTATTAGCGCTCGTCGTGACGACGATGGCGACGGCAGTCTTCGCCGAAGAACATGCCCAGGGCGTCACCGACACAGAGATCTTGGTCGGTAACACGGCGGCGGTTTCCGGTGCATTTGCCGGTGTCGGCGTACCTTTTAATGCAGGCATCGAAGCGTACTTCAAGATGGTGAACGAAGAAGGCGGCATCAACGGCCGTGAGCTCCGCTTCACGCATATGGATGACGAGTTCGATCCGGCCAAAGGTAAAGCGATGATGCAGACCCTGGTCGAAGACGAAGAGATCTTTGCCTATGTCGGTCATTTCGGCACGCCCGTCGTAGCCGCGACCTTGATCGATCTCGAAGAGTACGGCATTCCGGCCGTCTATTTCGCGACCGGTATCGGTGAACTCTACAACGACCAAGCGGAAGGCGCGCAGCGCGCGTTGTTCCCGGTCCAGCCGATCTACGTCACGGAAGGCGAGATCATGGTGGTCAGAGCCGTCGGTTCGTTCGAAGCGGAAAAAATCGGTGTCATCTACACGAACGATGATGCCGGTAAGGACATGCTGAGAGGCGCCGAACAGATGGCTGAACAGCTCGAAGTCACGCTCGTTTCCGAGCAGGTGGCGGCCGGCGCGACCGACGTATCGGCTGCCGTGACCGCGATCAAGAACGCCGATGTCGACTTTATCATCGCCGCTTCGATCCAGCAGACGATCGGCACGATCGTCAAAGCGCTTGTCGCGCAGGATGTCAACGTCGATGTGATCACGACCTACGTGAACGTCGCTCCTGTCGTGGCCGAACAGATCTTTGCCGATATCGACGGCAAGTTCAATGTCTACGGCAACGGCTGGATCAGCCTGGCTGACGAAGAAGCTCTGGCAAACCTCGCCCTGCTCGGTGAATGGGTCGGCGAAGAATTCGCCCTGAACCCGTACTCGCTGGCCGGCTGGACAGCCGCGCACTTCTTCGCCGAAGGCGTGCGCAGGGTTGGCGAAGAGCCGCTGACCTGGGAGAACTTCATCGACAAGATGGAAGAAGCGCCGATCAAGATTCCGTTCGGCGGCGAAGTTGACTTTGCCGATGGCCTGCGCGCCGGTACGACGGTCATGAACCTGTCGAAGGTCGCGAGCGCTGAAGGCTGGGAAGAAGTTGAACCGCTGCAGTCGGTCAATGTCATCCTCGGTATCGAAGAAGAGATCGAAGAGACGGACGAGACCGGTGATCTTGAAGATCCGGCAGAGACTGAAGAAGGTTAACACGCGTTTTTACACCTGGAGGCGGTGCATTGGCACCGTCTCCTTTTAACTAAAATGGAGAAAACCATGCATAAATCCAAGATTATTACCGCGCGTGAGGCGGTCTCGTTTGTCAAATCGAATGATCAGATCGTGTCGGGACTCGGCTGCTCGGAAGCGAGAAACTTCTTGTCGGTTCTGCACGAGATCGCCGACGATGTGACAAACGTGCACCTCAACAACTGTCTGCCGATGGCCGATCTGCCGTATATGGATGCGGCGTACAAGGACAGCTTTTTTGTGAACGGCTGGTTTTACTCGCCGGCGATGCGCAAGATGCATCGAAACGGCAACGCGTCATTTATACCGAACCATCTGCATCGGGCTTCCATTCACCGCTTGGCGGCGATCCGTCCGAACATCTTTATCGGTGTCTGCACGCCGCCCGATGAACACGGATATGTCTCGCTCTCCACGGGAAATACGTACGAGCGGCGCATGATCGACGTGGCGGATCTGGTGATCTTGGAGATGAATGAAAAGTTCCCGCGCACCTACGGTGACGTCGAACTGCATATCTCACAAGTCGATTACTTTATCGAGGCCGACTACGACGTACCGGAACTGCCGAATATCGAGCCGAGCGAGAAGGACAAAGTGATCGGTCAATTGATCGCTTCGCAGATCGAAGACGGCGACTCGATACAGGTCGGCATCGGCGGTATACCGAATGCCGTGGTCAACGCCCTCTACGACAAAAGAAACCTCGGTGTCCACACCGAGATGCTGACGTCCGAGATCGCCAAACTGGCGATGGCCGGTGTGATTAACGGGGCAAAGAAGACGTTGCATCGTGGCAAGATGGTCACGACATTCATCATGGGCGACAAAACGCTGTACGATTTTTGTCACGAGAATCCGTCTGTACTCGTCTTGGACGGTCACTATGTGAACAAGCCGTCGGTGATCGCTCAAAACGACAACCAGGTGTCGATCAATACGACGCTCGAGATCGATCTGACCGGCCAGTGCGCGTCCGAATCGATCGGTCATATTCAGTATTCCGGTACCGGCGGTCAGGTCGATACGGCGCGTGGCGCGGTCGACGCGAAAAACGGCAAGAGCTTTATCGCTCTCTATTCGACAGCGATGGTGAGAAACCGTGAGACGGGTGAGCGCGAAGAAAAGAGCAAGATCGTTTCCCAGCTGACGCCGGGTGCCGTCGTCACCTTGACCAGAAGCGAGACCGACCGTGTCGTGACTGAATACGGTATCGCCGAACTGAGAGGTCAGACGGTCGATGAACGGGTCAAACGCCTGATCGCGATCGCCCATCCGGCGTATCGTGAACAACTCCACTACGATGCCAAAAAATTCGGCATTTTGGGAGGCCATTGATGTTTGCCCGTTTGCACGATAAACAAATCTACTACGAGACGCACGGCGACGGATTTCCGCTCGTTCTGTTGAACGGCATCATGATGTCGACCAGGAGCTGGACGCCGTTTATCGAGGCGTTGTCAAAACACCACCGCCTGATCCTGCTCGATTTTCTCGATCAGGGGCAGTCGGATAAGATGAGCGAAAGCTACGACCATTCGATTCAGGTCGACGCCATTTTCGCCGTCCTCGATGATTTGAAGATCGAGACGGCCGATCTGGTCGGTATTTCCTACGGTGCTCAGATCGCGCTGCAGGCAGCGCTGAAAGCGCCAAAGCGCATCCGTCGTCTCGTCATCGCAAACGCCGGCATCGCGACCGCGAAGCTTTTAGCCGAGATCGGGCGCGGCTGGAATCATGTGGCGGGAGAAGGGGAGGCGTATTACTACGCGACGATCCCGACGATCTACTCACCGCGCTTTTACGCCGATCATCTGGAGTGGATGGAAAACCGGAAAAAACAATTGATCCAGATTTTCTCCGATCCCGACTTTGCCGCGGCCATGGTGCGGCTGACGAACAGTTCCGAAAGTTATAACATAGAGGCTGAGGCGGAGCGGATCGAACAACCGACGCTGGTGATCGGCAGTGACAGTGACGTACTGACGCCGCTCTCCGAGCAAAGACGGCTGGTAGCCGCGCTGCCCGACGCGGAACTTGTGATCATTCCCGATTGCGGTCATGCCAGCATGTATGAGAAGCCGGCGCTGTTTACGAGCCTCGTGCTCGGACATCTGGCGCACGACCAGCGGTCATTTGCGATTTAGGCGAAAGCAAAAGGAGACGATTTGCTAAGTAATGGAGATATCTCGCAGGTACACCTGCCGAAAACGGAACGCGGTGAGCGGACCTTTTTGAAGATTATCGAGTCAGCTGAAAAGATGTTCCTCGACAAGGGGTATCACGGTACCGGCATCAAGGATATCACGGATGAAGCCGGCGTCGGTCTCGGTACGTTCTATCTGTACTTTAAAGATAAAAAAGGGCTCTACAGCTACCTGATATCCCAGTACAGTCACGTCATCCGCTATGAGATCGCCAAGAAGATACAGGCGGCGGGTCCCGGTATAGACAGGAAGGAAGAAGAGCGTCTCGGACTGTTGGCGTTCCTCGAGTTGGTCCAGGAGCGCCCCCACTACTACCACATCATCTGGGAGTCGCTCTATATCGACCGCACCTTGTTCATTCAGTACTACGCGACGTTCGGCAAGCTCTATAACCGGCAGATCCGAAGCGCACAGAGTAAAGGCGAGATGCAGAATTTCGACCCTGAGATTATGGCATTCATGCTGATGGGAATCGCGAACTTCATCGGCCTCAGATACGCGATGTTCGACCCGCTTGCCGATTTGGAACAGATCGCGAGCGAAGTCATCCGAATCCTCGACGAGGGGATGTTTAGCAAAACACAGTAAACGATTACAATAGAAATGAAGAGTTAGGTTATTCGTTCATGTACAGGAGGGAAATTCATGAGTAAAAGTGTCATTTTAGGAGCCAAGAGAACCCCGATCGGGGCCTTCGCGGGCGCCTTGAAAGACGTCAGTTCAGTCGAACTTGGAAAAGTGGCGGCAGCCGCTGCGCTCGAGCAAAGCGGCGTCAAAAAGCAGGATGTGACCGAGCTTTTGCTCGGCCAGGTGCTACCGGCCGGTCAGGGACAGGGCGTAGCCCGACAGATCTCGATAGGTATCGGTTTGCCGATTGAGACGCCGGCGACGGCGACCAATATGGTCTGCGGCAGCGGTCTCAAAACGGTGATGCAGGCCGATATCAATATCCGCGCCGGTGAAGGGGACGTCTATGTCGCGATGGGCACGGAGTCGATGTCGCAGGCGCCCTACCTGATGCCGCATCAGACGCGTTCGGGGATCAAGATGGGGGCTATCGAGATGAAAGACCACATGATCCACGACTCTTTGACCGATCCTTTCGACGTCGTGCATATGGGGATCACGGCGGAGAATATCGTCGACAAGTATGAACTGACGAGAGAAGCGCAGGATCGCTTTGCGATCACCTCGCAGGAACGCGCGATCAAGGCCGTCGACGGCGGTGTGTTCAAAGACGAGATCGCTCCGGTCGAAACGAAGGTCAGACGCGAGACAGTCCTCGTCGACACAGACGAGTATCCGAATCGCAAGACGAGTTATGAGAAACTCGGAACGCTGCGCGCCGCCTTTAAAAAAGACGGCAGCGTCACGGCCGGAAACTCCTCCGGCATCAACGACGGGGCTTCGGCGGTCGTCGTTG
>MTKW01001161.1_pt1 | contig 16646 bp, 13 predicted proteins | sample 1042761 | NCBI WGS metagenome assembly MTKW01 (sample SAMN06205366, study PRJNA360243) | anaerobic digester metagenome | biome: Wastewater treatment plant; feature: Anaerobic digester sludge; material: sludge; isolation source: anaerobic digester fed with sludge from wastewater treatment plant ... | reverse complement strand
GATTTTCTAAAAGTAAGCGTTTGAATTTATAACGGGTCAAGGGCGGAGCCCTCCCCCTGCCTTGGTACAAGTACCAAAAAAGTCAAAAAATTCAGAATTAGTAAGGATTAGAACTGAGAAGATATTTTGTAATAAAATCAATTCTAAAACATATATATAATAATGATTTAGAATTTCTAAAGTGAGTACATACCTACTTTCTTAAGGAGGAAAACTGTTAATGGAAAAACTCTATGAAACTAAATTAGAAGCATTTCGTAAGTATCTTGATACTGTTAATGTAAATGATTACCCCGACGAACAAAGAAAAAGTTTGCTTATTCAGATTCTTCATAAAGCACAAGAAGATATAGGTTACATTCCTATGGAAGTTCAAAAACTTATCGCTAAGAAATTAAAAATTCATGTTTCTAAAGTCTATGGAGTTGTAACATTTTATAATTTCTTTTCCACAAAACCTCGTGGAAAATATCCAATCGATATATGCCTAGGAACAGCTTGTTATGTTGCTGGTGCAAACTCAATTTATGAAGAATTTAAAAAGATATTAAATATTGAACCCGAAGAAATCACAGAAGATGGTTTATTTTCGATTCATCCTGTTAGATGTTTAGGGGCATGTGGATTAGCTCCGGTTGTTAAAATTGGTGAAAAGACCTATGGAAGACTAAAAGTATCTGATGTCAGGAAAATACTAAGAGAATATACAAATAAAGAAAAATAACCTAAATCCTCTACAAGAACATACTATTTTCGTATGAAGTAGGTTGATAATTTTATATAAATGGAGGGAACATTTGTGCCTAAATTAAAAAGTATCAAGGAATTAAGAGATTTAGTTTCAGAACTTAAAAATAATGCATCAAAAAATAAAACTTATTTAAAAGTTGCTTTAGGAACCTGCGGAATATCTTCTGGTGCAGATGAAACATTTGATGAACTAATAAACGTTATTAATGAGGCAAAACTGGATAACGTTGAGGTAATAAGAACAGGATGTTTGGGTTATTGTTACGCAGAACCAACAATTGAAGTTAATGTTCCTGGAAACAAACCTGTGTTGTATGGTTTTGTGACAAAATCTAAGGTCCGAGACATTGTATATAAACATTTGATCGAGGGTAAAATCGTTGAGGAACTTGTTATTCCCGAAACTCACAAGATAGTTTTATAATTAGTTTTTATAAGTAAAGTATTTAATTAAAGCAGGTTTATAAGCAATGGCTCTATTTTCATTTCTTTAAAAATCAAAATTTAAATAGGAATAGTTTTATAACTGGAGGTAAAATAATGTGTGAACAAATACGTATTGTATTACGAAACGCAGGAAATATTAATCCAGAAAACATAGAAGATTACTTAAAAAAAGATGGTTATTTAGCCTTAGCAAAAGCTCTAGAATCTACTAGAGAAGAAGTGATTGATATTATTTCGTCTTCTAACCTACGTGGTAGGGGTGGAGGAGGTTTTCCAACCGGTTTAAAATGGAAATTTACCATGCAAGCAAAAGGCGACGAAAAATATGTTATATGCAACGCTGATGAGGGGGACCCTGGCGCTTTTATGGACAGATCAATCTTAGAAGGAGATCCACATTCAGTTCTTGAAGGAATGGCAATAGGGGGTTATGCTGTAGGAGCAAAGAAAGGTATTATTTATATTAGAGCAGAATATCCACTAGCTGTGGAACGATTAAAAATAGCTATTTCTCAAGCGAAAGAATACGGATTACTCGGAGAAAACATTCTAGGTACTAATTTTTCTTTCGACATAGAAATCAGGTTAGGTGCTGGAGCTTTTGTATGTGGAGAAGAAACAGCTTTAATTCACTCCATTGAAGGCTCACGTGGTGAACCAACTAATAAACCTCCTTTCCCTTCTACTAGTGGTTTGTGGGGGAAACCCACCTTAATAAATAATGTTGAAACTTTCGCTAACATTGCCCCAATTATACTTAATGGTTCAGATTGGTTTAGACAATATGGTACTAAAAATTCTCCTGGCACAAAAGTTTTCGCCTTAGCTGGAGACGTTAAAAATGTTGGGTTAGTTGAAGTTCCTATGGGAACAACCTTAAGGGAAATTATTTTTGATATTGGTGGTGGAATTAAAGGAGATAAAAAATTTAAAGCGGTACAAACCGGAGGTCCTTCAGGTGGTTGTATTCCAAGTGAATATCTTGACACTCCTATAGATTATGACAGCCTTCAAAAATTAGGATCCATGATGGGTTCTGGTGGAATGATTGTTATGGATGAAGATACCTGTATGGTAGATGTAGCAAAATTCTATCTTCAATTCACAGTTGATGAATCTTGTGGAAAATGTACCACTTGTAGAATTGGTAATGTAAGGTTGTTAGAAATATTAGAAAAAATAACTTCTGGAAACGCCCATTTAGAAGACTTGGATAGAATGATTTCCTTATCTAATGTCATTAAAAATTCTTCTTTATGTGGATTGGGACAAACTTCCCCTAACCCTGTTCTATCTACTTTTAAGTATTTTGAAGATGAGTATAAAGCTCATATCTTAGATAGGGTGTGTCCCGCAGGTATTTGTAAGAATCTAATAAAATATGAAATTATTCCACAAAACTGTCAAGGTTGTACCGCTTGTGCCAGAGTCTGTCCAACACAGGCTATAAGTGGAGAATTGAGGAAACCTCATTTTATAGACCAAACAAAGTGTATTAAATGTGGTTCTTGTTATTCTACTTGTAGATTTAATGCAATTAAAATTGTCTAATCAGGAGGTAATATTTAGATGCCCAAGATTTATATAAATGGAGATGAGTTTGAAGCTTCTGAAAACGATACTGTTTTGACTGCAGTTCAAAAGTTTGGTGGTTACATACCAACTTTATGCTATCTGAATTTAAAAGATATTAACATAGAAAACAAGCCTTCATCGTGTAGGGTTTGTATGGTTGAAATAGAGGGTAGAAAATCGTTAGCCCCTGCTTGTACTACACCTGTTTCAGAAGGATTAAGAATTAACACACTTTCAAGGCAAGCTGTTGAAGCAAGAAGAACCGCTATTCAATTACTTCTATCAGATCATCCACAAGATTGTTTACAATGTCCCAAAAATGGTGAGTGTGATCTTCAAAGAATTGCATCTGAACTAAATATAGTGAAAAATCCATTCACAGGAAAAACTACAAACTATAAGCAAGATATTTCAAAGGCAATTATAAGGGATCCTAATAAATGTATTATGTGTCGGAGATGCGAAACAATGTGCAATGATTTTCAAACTGTAGGCGTATTATCTGCTGTTAACAGAGGTTTCAATGCCGTTATTAAACCTACTTTTGATTTACCTTTAGAAGAGACTGCTTGTACTTTCTGTGGTCAATGTGTTGCTGTTTGCCCAACAGGTGCATTAGAAGAGGATTCATATATAGATTATGTATGGAAAGATTTAGTAAACGAAAAAAAGCATGTTGTAGTTCAAACAGCACCTGCTGTTAGAGTAGCTTTGGCAGAAGAGTTTGGATTTGAACCAGGCACTATTTCTACAGGAAAGTTAGTTGGGGCATTAAAATTGTTGGGATTTGATAAAGTTTTTGATACAAATTTTGGAGCTGACCTTACTATAATCGAAGAAGCTACAGAATTCAAAGAAAGACTTGAAAATGATGGCTTTTTGCCTATGCTGACTTCATGTTGTCCTGGTTGGATAAAGTTTTTAGAACATCAATTCCCAGATTTAATAGAAATGCCTTCTTCTGCAAAGTCCCCTCAACAAATGTTTGGCGCTATTGTAAAAAGTTTTTACGCCCAAAAAGCTAATCTTGATCCAAAAGATATTACAGTAGTTTCTATTATGCCTTGTTTAGCCAAAAAATACGAAGCTTCTCGAAAAGAAATAAACTCTAGCCCAGATTATAAAGATGTTGACTATGTTTTAACAACCAGAGAATTAGCAAAAATGATAAAAGAAGCAGGAATTAACTTTACAACTGTGCCAGAAAGGGCTTATGACAATCCTCTTGGAGAATCTACAGGTGCAGCTGCAATCTTCGGTAGAACAGGAGGTGTTGCAGAAGCAGCTTTAAGAACTACATATGAATGGTTAACTGGAAAAGAATTAAAAACAGTCGAATTTCAGGCACTACACGGCTATGAATCTTTAAGAGTTGCAGAAGTAGAAATTAACGGCCAAATCATAAAAATTGGTGTAGCCTATGGTTTAGGAAACGCTCGAAAATTGTTAGAAGCGATAAGAAACAAAAAAATAGATCTACATTTGATTGAAATTATGGCCTGTCCAGGTGGTTGCGTTGGTGGAGGAGGTCAACCTTATCATCATGGAAATTTTGAGGTCATTAAAAAAAGAATAGATGCCCTGAATGTAATCGATAGAACAAAAGTAATTAGAAAATCGCACGAAAATCCATACATATTAAGACTATACAATGAGTACTTAGAAAAACCTGGTAGTGACAAGGCTCACAAGTTATTACATACTCATTACTTAGAAAGAGAATGGCTTTAATCACGTATAAATAAATTAGGCGGAGAATATTCTCCGCCTATATAATTAATTTCTCAACTGTAAAATTTTAGATAGTTTCTTCAGGCTATCTTCTAGTCCTCCAGGTCTATTTACAGATAGCCACAATTTTTGATAATCATTAATTACACTATTTAATTCCTTTTTAAAAATTATCCATTCATTTTCTGGAATTGATACAATATTCATATATTTTTTAATAAGTAGAATCACTTTCATTCCAAGAATAGCCATTTCAGTATTATTTATTATTTGATCTATTAGCAATTTTTTGTCGGAATTATTTCTTATTTTAAATAATTCTTGTATAATCTCTTCTGCTAAATCAATTGATTTTTTAACTCCTTCAACATTCACATTGTTCATCTCGTTTGAACTTATAATTCTTTCAGGAAATAATAACGCTAAAAAATAAGGGGTTGAATTATGAATTTCAACTCCAATATTTTTGTAAAGATTACCTAAATTGTATAATATTTGGGAAATGTCATCTTTAACATGAAAAACATGGATATTTATATCTTTCAAAAACTCGTTAATAAAAGGCTTATTTGAGGGATTCCATCCAAGTGTTGAGGAGTATCCTAAACCAATAACTGAACAAGGTAAATGTTGTGGATGACCATTATCACCCCAATCAGTGAGAAGTACTCCACTTGCACCTAAATTTTTCCCATTTAAAACAGCGTTTTCTATATTTTCTAGAGCATTATCACTTCTTCCAACAAAAGAATTCCAAGAAGAAGTTCCAGGACAAACGTAAAATGTCAAACCTTTTTCTGCAAAGAGAGAGCATTCTTTTTCAAAAGGATGATTGGCTTCATATCCCCATATTAATGAAATAACATCATCAGGCAGCTCTTCTACATGTTCAGGATAATTTTTTATTATGTCTCCCCAAAACATCATTGTTCTATCATGTTTTTTAATTATTTTATATATATCTAGCAAAAAGTTTAAGTAAACTCTCCCTCTTCCAAGATTTTCACAAAGTTCTTTAGAGCGACCTAACCCTAAATCAAATGTTTCGTCACCACCAACATTTACTTTTGTGCTTGTAAAGTTAAGTAAAAGCTCATCAAATAAACTATTGACAAATTTGATGGATTCAGGAACAGCAGGAGATAGAGAAAAGGGTCCTGACTTTTCTCCCCATGGTTTAATAAAACCATTAGGAGCTTCTGCTAAATATTTATATTCTTCATGAGTTAGCCATTTTTCCATATGTCCAAAAGAATTTTGGTTTGGAACTAATTCTATGTATCTTTCTTTACAATAATTGTCAAGTTCAAGAATATCTTGAGAAGTTAATGGAGAATAGTCCTTCCATACAATTTCATGATTAGTATATGCAAAGGTATGCTCTGTGTATAACTGAAATTGATTGTATTTTAGCTCAGCTAATATATCAATCAAACTTTTAAGAGTACTTATCGTAGGTACTCTATCTCTACTTATATCTAGCATAAAACCACGATTTTTAAAAGCAGGTTCGTCTTCAATTATCATTGAAGGAATTTGATAACCATGCTCTCTAAATAGTTGTTTTAATGTCTGGATTCCATAAAATAGTCCTTGATGTGTCGCCCCAATAATTATAATCTTTGATTTTATAATTCTCATTTTATATCCTTGTGAACTGTTCACTACGTTTCCGTCAATCATAAGTTCAATAATTGATGTGCCGTCATTATAGGTTGTAAGTTCTAGTTTTTTTTCAGAAAAAATGCTTTTTACTAATTCTGCTAACTTAAAGGTATCTACTGAAGTATAAATCTTTCCTTTATCAGGTATTTCAAAAATCCCTTCAAGTAAAGTAAGCTTCTTAGGAACTGGTATCATAAATTATCCTCCTAACATGAAATGAATAGACTCTTTATAAATTTTAAAACTGGGAATCCGTCTATCTTTCAATTTTTAAATTATTTAGTACTTATACTAAAGTCAAAGAAAATTCTACCTTATTGTTCTTCTAAATGTAAAATTTCAATGCACCAATAAATAATTATTTGATCCCTTAATGCTGTTTATTTAACAATTCCCCTGAAATTAATCAGGGGAATTTGAAAGAATCTCTAAATCACATATAACCGGCATATGATCAGACGGAAAAATGCCGTCACAATTATCAGGCAAAATACCATGATTTATAACCTTAATATTGTTTTTTATAAAAATATAATCTATAAGATATTTCATCTTTTTGTCTTTGTTTCTCTTTGAATTTGACAGCTTATAAATCATTTTTGCAGCATTAAAATCATGAAAACTAAAGCTACATCCATAATGGCCATTAAGACTTACATATTTTGAATCAGTAATTCTCAAATCTTTTTCTGCTTTTTCAGTTAAAATTTTATATACTAAACTATCTTCTGTGTTGTTAAAATCCCCAACTATAATTACAGGAACATCCTTAGCAATATTTTTAACTTTTTCGAGTAATAAATAGGCGCTGTTTAACATCGCTTTATGCCCAAAATGGTCAAAATGAGTATTGAAGAAAAGAAGAGAATTGTTCACATCTTTCAATGTAAATTTAGCCCATGTTGTAATCCTTACACATGCTGCATCCCAACCTATACTACCCTTAACTTCAGGTGTATCAGATAACCAAAACGTTCCCCATTTCTCTAGTATGAATTTATCTTTCTTGTAAAATATAGGAACGAATTCTCCTTTATCTATGCCATCTTCTCTTCCGACTCCAACATAATCATACTCATCTAAATAATCACTTAAATATTCCAATTGATTTTTTAATACTTCTTGAAATCCTATCAAATCCATATTATGATACTTTAACAGTCCAACTACTATGTTTCGTCTGCATTTCCATGATCTTACTCCAAAATCTAATATATTGTCATAACGTATGTTAAAACTGCATACCCGTAATTTTAAATTTTTCATTATTTGAAGCTCCTAAAATGTTGAATGAAGACACACAAGTATCATTTGAAATTTATAAACTATTTCAAAAGCAAAATTGTTATAGATCTACTTTAAACGTTTTTATTTCATATGGGTTTATATTAAATACTATCTTGTTATCTTCAAAAGATATTTGTTTTCCTTCTTCTTCAATTAAGTTTGTTTCCCACGCATTTTTTATATTTTTATAGAAGGTTAATGATACACCTTGTTTTCTATTACCTTTACTTTCGTAAACTCTAATAATTATAGAATTATCATCTTCGGCCTTTTTAATAGTCTCAACTATTATATCAGAATCACTAATTTTAAAGAAAGAAAAACTGTTGGGCAATTTTCCTTTTTTATTCATATCAGTTTTTTCTACAATAACTGGATAATTAAGTTTATATGCTTCTTCAATTACCTGAGCTTCTCTCCACGTTTTATAATGAGGCAAAAGACTATATACAAATCTATGTTCTGTTCTATCAGCCGTTTCATCAGGATCTACCGGAGATCTTAAAAGAGTTATTCTCATAATATTATCTTTTATATCATAACCATACTTACAGTCGTTTAGGATAGAAACACCATAGTTACCTTCTGATAAATCTGCCCATTTTTGTGCAGGAACCTCAAATTTCGCAATATCATAACTAGTATTATTTGTTGTTGATCGTTCTATATTACCAAATTGGATATTATAAGTTGCTTTTGTACTTCTAATATTAACAGGAAATGCCGCCTTTAAAAGAATTTGCTTTTCTTTCCAATCAATTTTTGTATCAAAATCTATCCTTCTTGAATGATTGTAAACTATAACTCTTTGTTCGATTTTTGACTCATAAAATTTCCAGGTAAATTTTAATATACCTCTATAATTGTCACTTTCTTCTACTTCCACTTCCACTAAATCTGTAACTTCCTTCATCTTTTCATTAAAATATGGCGAGATATCCCAAGCATCAAAAAAGTATGGTCTATCCTCAAAAGCTTGTAATACATTACCACATTTTCCTTCTTCTAATACTTCTCTTTGATTTTCTTTATCATATAATCTCTTGATTTGTCCTCTTTCATTAAATTCTATTATATAGAATTTGTTTTCTATAATATCCCTGCTAACCTTTATTTTTTCATTCTCAGAATTTGATTCTTCTATTTCTGACAAACTTACAGTTTTATAGCCTAGGGGAGGTATACCTTTTATTATAGCTTTTTTCCCATTTTCTAATTCAATAAGCTCTTCTCTTTCAAAATTTGTAGTATTAAAAAGTACAACACTATCCTCTTGGGTTTTTATATGATTTGAAATCAAAGAGGTTGCTTTCTGTATTTCATTATTGGCAATTCCTTTTATTTTTTCAAAATCTTTTCGAGCGTCCTCGTATACTTCTCTGATAGAAGAACCTGGCAAAATATCGTGAAATTGATTTAAAAGAAGTAATTCCCATCCCTCATTTAATGAATCTTTAGGATATTCATAATCATCAAACAAAGACTTAGCAACTGAATTTATGAATTCTGCGTTGTGATATAAAACCTCTGACTTTCTATTATCTCTTTTTATAAAAGCTTGAGAAGTATAGGTACCTCTATGAAGTTCAAAGTAAAGTTCGTCGTCCCAAACAGGAACATTTTCATTTTGTATTCGTTTTTCTAATCGTTCAAAGTATTTTTCCACACTTCCCATTTCAATATCGTTTAACACGGGAATTTGCTTCATGGCTTCATAGTTTTCTAACATTTCAAACGTTGGACCTCCTCCACCGTCTCCCCAGCCAAAAACTAAAAGCAGCTCTTCGTTTATATCTTTTTGCTTGTAGTTGTCCCATATGCCTTGTACAGTAAACGGTTCTAGCATACCATTGTATGTATAAAAATAATTATTTTCATCTGGTGTAGTTATAAAATGAGCTAATATTTCCGTTCCATCTATTCCTTTCCACCAAAAAGTGTCGAATGGAAACCTGTTTATTTCGTTCCAACTTATTTTGGTAGTAGCAAAATATTTCATCCCTGATTTTTTAATTATTTGAGGCAAAGAATATGTGTATCCAAATGCATCTGGTAGCCAAACAACTTTTGAGTCTACTCCGAATTCTTCTCTTAAAAATCTCTTCCCAAATAAAATTTGCCTTATAAGAAATTCAGCAGGTGAAATATTTGAATCAGATTCGACCCACATGCCACCTGTTGCTTCCCATTTTCCTTCTTTTATTTTTTCTTTAACCTTTTCATATAATTCCGGATAATCTTTTTTCAAATATTTATATAGGCATGGAGAAGAATGAATAAATGTATATTCGGGATATTCTTCCATTAAATTTAAAACAGTTGCAAATGTTCTTTGTGCTTTTTCTCTAGTATGAAGAACCCTCCATAACCATGCCATATCTATATGAGAATGACCAGTTACAATAACCCTAGGGATTTCCCTTTTTAGAAAATTTAATTTCCCGAGCCCTTCTTGAAGGCAAGTAAGCGCTTCATCTATAGAAACATAGTATTCTTGAGATCGAGGATAAGCAAAATTTATTTTTTTATATGAATCGTTCAAAATATTTAACAACCTTGAATTGGCAATATCATTTTTATCTAATTCTTCAATTGTATCTAAGACGTTTTTCGCCAAGAAATAATATTTTTGTGCAACAGGATTTACATCAAAAAATTCCAAGCCAAAAAACGTATAATCAAGTTCCCCTCTTAATCCTGTCCAAGACCTAATATATATAGAGAAAGATCTCTTTTCTATCCATTTTTGAGCTAAAAATATACCTTTGTGATATTTATCGATACCTTGAACTGCAATTCCATCAATGAAAAGTAGTGATTCTGGATAATTTGGAACTACATCTAAATTACTAGTTTTTGCAAGAGAGGGGACTAAAAAAATCCTTCCTTCTTGTAAATGTTCGGGAAGGGTTATTTCAGCTTTAAACCAAAAAATCTTATCGTATCCTCCCCATCTTTGCCCACTTGTAATTTTTCCCCATTTAATTGAGTCATCAAAGTCTGGTTTAAATTTTCTTTCATGATCTTCAAAATAATACATCTCTTGAACTTGATATAAAGATACTTCCTCATTCTTTTTTATTGACCATAATCCATTTGCTAATTTATTTTTTGTGATGTTTTGTAATTTTTCCAACATATTTTTTATCCTCCTCGTTTAATAGAAAATTACATACTTTAGAAATTTCAAAATCCTGATTATATATATGTTTTAGAATTGATTTTTCTTACAAAATACCTCCTCAGTTCTAATCCTTACTAATCCTGAATTTTTTGAATTTTTCGGTACTTGTACCAAGGCAGGGGGAGGGTTACGCCCTGGACCCGTTATAAAATTCAAATGTTTGATTTCTTGAAAATTATGATTTATAAAGTCCCTATATAATCCACAATTAATGAATTACTTTAAATTCTTCGGAATTTGACCGAGAAAAAGAAAGGAGCCTATGTCCTGAACCCACTATAAATACAAATGCTTATTTTCTGAAAAAAGCCATTATTAAATTTATTTTTCTTTTAATTATTCTTGTAGCTTTTTTGTTTTAATTATTCAATTAATTATATATTCAATATACAATTATACTGTATTTAATTCTCAAATAGATCTGAGAAATGAGTAGCTTGCTTTCTATAACTAAATAGAGACTTTTTTCAATATAAATTCTAAAAATGACTTTTCTTGTAAGTGGAAACTAAGAATATTTTATGATAGAATTATTTTGTGTTGTTGGTATTAAATACTTTGAGGGGTGGATCTGTATGTGGGTTAGATATATTTCTTTTTTTATATTGAGTGCTTCTATGCTGTATTTAGTAATTTATTCAATTATTTTTTCTTTCAAGTTTAGTTTAACTGCTTTTTTTCTTTTGTTAGTGTTTGGTTTTAGCATCTTATATGCTATTTTTACTGAATTTAAAGCCATAAAAAAATCTTCAAAAACTAAAACTACTTTCAATTTTTTGTCTCTTTTGTGTGTTTTCGGTGGTGCACTTTCAACTTATTTTTTGAACATATATTTAAGCCAAGGTTCAATCATTGCAGCCAGTTTAATCGGAATTATTGGTTCTATCTTTTTTCCTAAGTACTCTTTACCTATATATACTGGAGCCTTTGTAGGCATGATTTCTCCTGATTTTTCTCATAATTTTTATCATATTTGTGCTGCTTGTATAATTGCGGGATTTATTTACGAATTATCTAAAGAAATATTTGTGGGAGCTGGAGGAAAATTAGGGACAATAGCTTTTAGTTCGTGGCTTATTACTTATTTAATTTTTGATTTAACTCTTTTACAATCTTCATTTAATTATCAAATTGGATACGAATTATTATTAATTAGTTTTATAGGTGCAATAACTACCTATGTCCTTTACAATTATTTTTCTTTAGATCCTGTTTTATCATCTGCTTTAATAAGTTTGATAGGTGCTTTAATCTTGCCTGTAATAATTCCTGATTTAAAAAACATATCACCTTCGGTTATTATGGCTGCTACATTTGCTGGAATGAGTTCAAAAAAGAGAGAGAATTGGTATAAAATGATTTTGATTTCTTTCATAGTACCTATTTTTTTCACTTGCAGTTATTGTAATCTTGGAGGAATAGGTGGAAAACTTGGAACAATAGCTTTTAGCAGTGTGTTAACCATAGATGGGATTTTTATTTTATTAAAAGATATATCATATAAAAATTAGTCAAATAAGTTGAAGGCGAGATGATAGCTTATGATAGAGGACAAAATTTTGTTTATAGTTAATCCAAAAGCTTGTGGTGGAAGATCTTTAAAAATTTGGGAGAAAAAGATTTATCCTCTTTTAACAAAAAGTAATGATCTTAAGTTTGACTATGTTTTTACAGAAAAGCCTTTTGATGGATTTAGATTAGCTATGAAAGGAATAGAAAAAGGATATAGAAAGTTAGTTTCTGTAGGCGGAGACGGCACTTTAAATGAAATTGTAAATGCAATCTTAATACAGAATTTTGTGGAACCTACTGAAATTGCTGTAGGTTCAATAGGTACCGGAAGAGGTAATGATTGGAGAAAAACAATTGGCATTCCAGAGGATTATAATGAATCTGTAAATATTTTAAAAAACGAAAAATATATTTTACAAGATGTAGGAAAAGTCAGGTATATTCAAAATAAAAAAGAAAAAGAGAGATTTTTTATAAATATTGCAGGAATGGGTTTTGATGCTGAGGTAACTTATAAAGCTAATAGAAAAAAGGAAAGACTAGCCACAAGTCTTTCCTATTCTATCAATCTTGTTAAAACTTTGTTTTCATATGAACCTACAATTGTGAATATAATTGCAGATGGGCATATTGTCTATAATAATAAAGCTTTAACCTTAAATATTGGAATATGTAGATACAGTGGTGGGGGTATGATGTTTACACCAAATGCAATTTATAATGATGGGCTTTTCAACTTGACGGTAGTTGATGACATATCAATTTTAAAAATTCTAGCTAATTTGAGAGGGTTATATAACGGCTCTTTTATAAAAAACCCATCAGTAAAAACTTTTAGAGCAAAAACAATTGACGTTTATTCACAAGAAAAACTCTATTTAGAGGTTGATGGCGAATCTTTAGGACATTCACCATTTCATTTTGAAATTTTACCTCAAACCCTTAAAGTTATTGTTGGTTAATTTTTATCCAAATACTATACCTATTAATGCTGTTACTATAATAATTACCATCGGATTTACATCAGTAAATATCAACAATAATAAAACTATTATGAAAGTCAACAAATTAATTAGAGTTGTAATATTTGTAAATCCTATAGTAAATCCTGATCCTAAAATTAAACCTATCACTGCTGGGGATAAAAATTTAAGAATATTTTGTTGGGTATCCCCAGTTCCATTTTTAAAAAAAGCAGCTACACTAAGTCCTATAAGCAAAGATGGTGTAACAACCCCCAAAGTTGCAACTATAGAACCTATAAAGCCATATACCTTATATCCAACGTAAGTTGCACTATTTATGGAAATAGAACCGGGGGTTACTTCAGCAATTGCTATAAGGTTTAAAAATTCTTCAATACTCATCCAATTATTCTTAACCAAATGCTCTTGGATGAGTGGAATTATTACGTACCCACCACCAAATCCAAATAAACCTATTTCAAAAAATGTCCCAAACAATTTTAGCAAAGTAAGCATCGTTGATAATCCCTTCTCTTCAATGATTATTTATCTTTATTTTTTATTCTATTACTTAAAGAACCTATTATAAAGGCTCCTGCTATTATATAAATTGGATTTACACTAAAAATGGTTGTTAATAAAAAAGAAATTAAAAAAACTAGAAATAAAACAGTGGACCATTTAATACTTTTTGAAAGACTAAATGCAGCATATAAAATAAATGCAGCAACAGCCGGTCTTATTCCATTAAATGCCTTTTCTAATAAAGCTAATTCTCCTAAATTTGTTAGAGCAAGAGCAATTAATAAAATAATAACAAAGGAAGGCAAAATAACACCTATTGCAGAGACTATTGAACCTATTATGCCTTCTATATTATATCCTAATAAAATAGATAAATTTACTGATACAGATCCTGGAATTGTTTGAGTTAACGAAACAGTTTCTGTAAATTTCTCCTTTTCAAGCCATTTATTATTATCTACTATTTCCTTTTCCATCAGCGGAATCATAGCATACCCTCCACCGAAAGTGAATAGGCCAATTTTTAAAAAGGTTATAAACATACTGAATAATTTATTTTTTTCTTTTTTCGTTGTCATTAAATCGTCTCCTGTGATCTCTATTAAAAAATTTATATAAAAAAAAGGGGNNGTTGTTTGAAAGAGAGGCACATTTTCTTCTACTTCTAAAAGTTTTTGAGCCTCTAAGGAAGGTAAAACTGGTTCTAGATACTCTTTGGCTCTGACACACCTTATTCCTTCTCTTTCTAATACATCATATAAAGACTTGGTTTGAAGAAGTTTTTTATTATCAACTTTTTTAAGGTAATCACAAGGTATGTAAGAAGTTTCTAAAATTAGAGGGATCTCCCCAACCATTCCAATCCTTGTTATTTCCCATAATTCTAATTGTTCAAATTTATCAACGTCTCCTAATCCGTCAACTTTGTTAATAGAAATAAGCTTCGTTTTAGAATTCTCAATCTTCGTTGCTATGCTTCTACCAAAACTATAAAATTTAAGTAAACTCTGCTCCCATAGTAATGATTGAACTTTGTATCCTCTACCAGGATAACTTTTTATTGTACCTTGATGTTTTAACACTTCTAAAACTTTTCTAATAGTTGTTCTAGTGACGTGAAATTCTTCGGCCAATTCGTTTTCTGAAGGGAGATAAGAATTTAAGGAATATACTCCTTCATATATTCTAGTGGTTATTTCGTCGGCGATAATCTTATAAATAGGTACTTTATTCTTAGCCATTATTTCATGCTCCTAAAGATTGAAGAAACCATAATTTAAACATATCTGTCTACACAAACTTGTGTAGACAGATTATATCAAATAATAAAAGATTAATCAACAGAATAATTATAATTTTAGGTTAACATTATATGTCTTTTAACTTACCCAATATTTTATATTATTTAGTATAAATATGGGCAATATTTGTTGCAGCGAAAGAATACGGTTTTGTCTTACAATCATATCCAAGACCTTTTACATATCCTGTTAAAGAATTAAAAATATCTTTTGATTTTCCGTTCAAACCAATATCTAAGTGTATTTCAGGCCTTTTTAACTGTAATTCTTCTTCTAGAAACTTTGCTGTTTCTAAGCTTAGTTCCGCTTCTTTAATAAGTCTATTATACATATCATATCTTTTATTTTCTCGAGTAAGATAATAAAAGTAAGTTCCACCACTTCCTGTTTTATAAATAACGATAGCAGTTGCAAATACCACATTTCCATTTCTCGAGTGGCTATCAGTCCCAACCCATATTTTTACCTCTTCTTCTGAAGAAAATTCTTTAATAAAATCTGAGATTTCTAAAGATTCAACAAAACCTATGGTTGGATTTTTTAATCTGAAGTTAATGTCCCCCTTTTTTCTTTTCTACAATTATACAACAAAATACTAATATTGCAACATATATATTATTTGTTATAAAACCTATAATAGTTCAAAACAAAATAATCAATTCCTTCAAAAAAGAAAATATTTGATAAATTATATGGTAAAATAGATACATATCCCCAACATTTAAAACAACTTAATTAATATTTTATCATTTTAACGTGGAGGTATACTATTGCAACAAAAATATAAAGCATATATAAACTTATTTTTAGTGACTCTAATATGGGGAAGCACTTTTCCACTTCACAAAGCAGTTTTGACAGACGAGTATACATTTCCTTATTTATTTGTCAGATTTTTTATAGCTGGAATGTTTTCATTTATAATTTGGAGAAAGCAATCGTTTAAATACGGTATGATATTAGGAGTCATCCTTGGATTAGGTCACGCTCTTCAAACTTATGGTATTAATTTTACTGATGCATCTAAAAGTGGCTTTATAACATCCCTTTATATTCCATTTACTCCGATAATTTCCTTCTTAATTGAAAAAGAAAAACCAAATTTAATTCAATGGATATGTTTCCCCTTATCTTTACTTGGTTCTTATATGCTTTTTGGAGGTATATCAGGATTTAATTTTGGCGATTTTTTAACTTTTATAGGTGCCGTTTTGTTCGCACTTCATATTGTGTTGATTACTAAATTTTCTAAAAAAGTTCAAGAAACCTCGCTGTTAGCTTATCAATTTCTTTTTGCAGCTGTTATCAATTTACTCCTCTCATTTAATTCTAATTGGAGTTTAACTAACACTATTATCGCAACAACATTATACACATCTATAATTGCCACAGTTTTAGTTAATTTTGTTCAAGTGAAGTATCAAAAAGTTGTTGGCTCTAATTCAACTGTTCTTATATTCATTGGAGAACCTATTTTTGCTTCATTATTTTCTTTTATATTTCTTAAGGAAAGATTTTCATATCTTCAATTAATAGGAGCAATTTTAATGATATTGGTTATTTTGTTAACTTCTTTTTCTGACAAAATAATTGTCCATTTTACAAAACCTATAAATACAAAAGAATTATAAAGTAAAAACATATGTCAATTACCCACCGCCCCTAGAGGCGGGGGCTTGTAGAAATACAAGCTCGGTTGATTAG